>Ga0310330_100493_pt1 | contig 11116 bp, 2 predicted proteins | sample LakMicDCLTotalB5_FD_195544 | JGI IMG/M metagenome (GOLD analysis project Ga0310330, IMG submission 195544) | Enriched freshwater cyanobacterial communities from Lake Michigan, Michigan, United States - MI23.DCL.Total.B5 (v2) (version 2) | ecosystem: Environmental > Aquatic > Freshwater > Lake... | reverse complement strand
TTCTATCCCCCACCCCGGCCGGCCGGGGCCCCAGGGGGAAGGGAAACTAGGCTCCCCCGGTTTGGCCCCTTTCCAAAGGGCGAAATCAAAGGGATGCTGCTTACGGGCTTCCTCAAGGCCGGAGACCCGACCATCGGCGTTTTGCTGTTGCTCCGAGAGATCGCGGCCCGAGAGTTTGCCGTAGCCAGCGTGTTTCATCACGGCGAAATAGACATCGCCATCGGCGCTATAGGCCGCCCCCTTGGCTTGCAATTCGCCAATCAAATCGCAGATCGCATCGAGGCTCTGGGTGGCCCGGGGCATGCGATCGGCCGGCAGGATGTTGAGGGCGGCCATATCGGCCACAAAGGCGTCAATGTTGCGCTCACTCACCACCTCCATGGAGCTGCCTTCCTTGGCAGCCCGGTTGAGGATCTTGTCGTCGATGTCGGTGTAATTCTGCACGAACGTCACCTGGTAGCCGCTCCAGAGCAAGTAGCGGCGCAGCACATCCCAGGCGATGTAACTGCGGGCGTGGCCCAGGTGGCAGAGGTCGTAGACCGTGACCCCACAGCAGTACATCGACACCTGGCCGGCTTGCAGCGGCTCAAACGGTGCGCTGCGGCGGGTGAGGGAGTTGGTGAGCCGCAGGGTCACGGTTGTCAGATCAAGGGCTAGGACGGCTGGACCGTAAGGCCCATCCCATGGTCGCCCCCCACGGCACCCCGCCCCAAACTGGCTCCGCCGGCGGGGAGCGATCCGAACCCTCTCCTCGCCACCCTGAAAGGCCCCCGACTGGGGCAGGAGAGGCGTTTTGGTGGCTCTGGGGGGGGCAGCTGGTGTCCAACCTCGGCACCCAGGTGAGCCTCTATGGGCTGGGGCTCTGGCTTTTCCAGATCCAGCTCCAGCTGCTCGATTTCGCCGCCGTGGCGATTGTGGTTCAGGTGGCCAAAATCCTGGTCCTGCCTCTAGTCGGCCCCCACTTGTCACACTGGCGGCGGCGGCGCGTGATGGTGGTGGCCAATGGCCTGGGGGCCCTTGGCACCCTGGCTCTAGCGGTGCTACTGCTCACAGCGGACCGGGGTCATGGGGGCCCGAGGCTGATAGCCCTGTTGCCCCTGCAGGGGTTGGCGGCGGCAGCAGAGGCAAGCCTGGTGCTCTGTTTCGCCAGCCTGATCCCCCTGCTAGTGCCCGCTGGAGGGGCCCGCCAGCGGGCCAATGGCCTGTTTGCCAGCAGCGACGGATTGGTCTTAATTGCGGCACCGTTTCTGGGGGCCTGGCTTGTCGGAATCGCAGGTCTGCAAGGCGTGCTAGTGCTCGATGGCCTGAGTTTTGGCCTGGCCATGGCCTGCGTGCTGCTGGCCCCCTGGCCCCAGGCAGCCCTGGTCCCGGCCTCGGTCCAAAGCGACCAGGGCAGGGGCCGGCCCGAGAGGTCCTGGGTCCAGGGGCCGATCCGCTTTGGCCGCGATCTGGCTGCACTGTGGCGCGACGGCTCCCTAAGGCGCCTGGCCTTGCTCGGCACGGCGATGGCCTTTGTGTATGGCGCCACCGAAGTGCTGTTCCCGGCCTGGGTGATCACGGCCCTTGGCAATGGCCGCCTCGGCGGCGCCCTGGTGGTGGGGGGCCTGGCCTACGGGTTGGGGATGCGCTTTTGGCTGGTCCATTCCCCCAGGCTTTGGGGCCGCACCCTGACCAGCTTGCTGGTGATCCAGAGCCTGGCCCTAATGGGGGCGGGGCTGGTGGTGTTTGAGGGCCTAATCCCCTTCTGGTACGGAGGGCTGGGCTGCTTCACCCTGGCCTTACCGATTTGTTTAGCGATCGTGCAAAGCCGTTGGCAACAGCTGGTGCCCGCGGCCGAACTGCCGCGGCTACTGGCGGTGCGCTACGCCCTGGAATGGCTCGCCCGGCTGGCGGCCTTCACAGGCAGCGCCCTGGTGGTGGACCGGCTCCTGCGGCCCGCCCTAGCCTGGCCCCATTGGCCTGGCTGGCTACTGGCTGCCCTGGGAACGGGACCAGGGCGGCCCATGGCCGTGGCCCTCGGGGGCCTGGGCTGGGTGCTGCTACTGGCCTTGGTCAGCCAATCGCTTCAGCCGCCGGGCCTGGGATCGCCAAGGCGCAACCAGGCTTGAATCGCGAGTTTCCCCCAACCCTGACCAGGGCGGCCAGCGCTGGTCCAGCCAATGGGACCATGGCCCGATGCGGGTCCTCATCTTCACCTCCAGTGGCGGCACCGCCCACGACGCCGCCGCCGGGGCCCTGGGGGACTGGCTGCGCCAGTGGGATCCGGGCGGGGAGATCGGGATCGAGCAGGTGCTCGAGAACGGCAGCGGCCCCTACCGGGGCGGGGTGGCTCTCTACAACTGGATCCAAAAGCACGCCCCCTGGCTGCATCAGGCCTACTGGTGCCTGATGGAGTTTGAGGACCTGATCAAACCGGGCACCGTCCTGTTTGGCCGCCGTTATCTGGCCCAGCTGCTGCGCCGGTTCAGACCAGACCTGATCATTTCCACCCACCCCCACACCAACCGGGGCCACTTTGCTTACGCCAAACGCCTGCTGGGTCCCCAGCTGCGTTGCCTCACCTGTTGCACCGAACTCGACGGCGGCTTTGGCTTCAGCCGCAACTGGATCAGCTCCAGCGCCGATGCCATCTGGGTCCAAACCGCCGAAGTTGCCGCCGAACTCAGGCGTCGGCACTACCCCGCCGAGCGGATCGCCCTGCTGGGTCCCCTCCTTTATCCCGCCTACCACCGCCCCGTTCCCCGAGGCCAGCGCCTTGAACCGGGGCCCGGAGCCCCGACTGTGGCCAGCGAAACAGGGGGCGATCCCGACGCGCGCCAAACCCTACCGCTGTTGGTCTTGGGGGCCGGGGCCAATGGGGCCAATAACCATTGCCGCCTGCTGGAGGTCCTGCGGCCCTTCGCCGGCCGTTTGGCAGTGGTGGCCCTGACAGGACGGCGCCAGGCAGCGTTCGAGCAGGTGCAGGCCTGGGCGGCGGCCCACCCGGAGCTGGCCGTCCAAGCCCTCGGCTTCCAAGGACCCGAGCAGATGGTGGCCCTCTATCGCCGGGCCTGGGCCATGGTGGCCCGGCCAGGGGCCCGCACGGCCACCGAGGCCTTGCTGCTGGGCTGCCCGCTTGTCTTCAACACCTATGGCACAACCATGCCCCAGGAATGGTTGGCCCGCCGCTATTTCCGCAGCCGCGGCCTAGAGCGCTCCATTGATCGACCCGAGCAGTTGGGGAACCTGGTGGCCGCCTGGTTGGACCGGCCGGAAACCTATGGCGACTGGAGACGTCTCTATCAGCAGCATCAACTACTTTCCGATCCCCCATCCCTGGGGCGCCTACTCCTGGGACGCTGATGGCTGATCGGTAGACTCAACCTGCTTTTGAGCCGCCAAAAGCCAGGCCTAGCAAGGACTTGCAGTTTCTTCAATCCAGCTAAAGACAGCCCCAACCCGCCGCGTTGCCTCCGCCGATCACCCCTTCATTGACCTTCTCGCCGACAGTCCCGAGCCCCGAACCCATCGCGATTGTGGGGATTGGTTGTCGGCTTCCCGGTGGCATTGGCTCGCCCCAGGCCTTTTGGGACTTGCTTCGCGAAGGGCGCGATGGGATTACGGACATTCCCGCCAGCCGTTGGGACCTCAACCAGCATTTCGATCCCGATCCGCTCAAGCCCCTCAGCCAGCACGTCAGGCGCGGCGGCTTCATTGAGGACATCGACCACTTTGATGCGGCGTTCTTCGGCATCTCGCCGCGGGAAGCCCTCTGCATGGATCCCCAACAGCGGCTGCTCCTGGAGGTGGCCTGGCGCGCCCTGGAGCATGGCGGCCAACCCCTAGGTCGCCTGCGCGGCCAGCCGGTGGGGGTCTTCATCGGCATCTCCAGCCTCGATTACAGCTCCCTGCTCTGGGCCTCCAGCGAGCACTACGCCACCCCCGATAACGAGCCCTTCGTGTTGCCGGGCAATACGGGCTGCATCGCCGCCAATCGGATTTCCTACTTCCTGGATCTGAAAGGCCCCAGCTTCACCGTCGACACGGCCTGCTCCTCCTCGCTGGTGGCGGTGCATCTGGCCTGCGAAAGCCTCTGGCGCGGCGAATCCACGGCAGCCCTTGCCGGTGGCGTGCAGGCCCTGATCCATCCGGGCATCCAGATGAGCTTCTGCAAGGCCGGGCTGCTGGCGCCCGACGGACGCTGCAAAAGTTTCGATGCCAGCGCCGATGGCTATGTGCGCTCGGAAGGGGCGGGGGTGGTGCTGCTGAAAACCCTCTCGGAGGCCCGCCGTTGCGGCGATCCGATCGTGGCCCTGATCCATGGCACGGCCGTCAACTCCGACGGCCGCAGCAATGGCATGGCCGCCCCCAACCTCAAGGCCCAAATCGCCTGCGTGCGCCAGGCCTTTGCCCGAGCCGGCCTGGATCCAGCCACCACCCAATACGTGGAGGCCCACGGCACGGGCACCCGCCAAGGGGATCCGATCGAACTGAGGGCCCTCGGCACCGTGCTGGGGGAGGGCCGCCCAGGCGACCAGCCCTGCCGGGTGGGTTCGGTCAAAACAAACCTCGGCCATGGCGAAACCGCTGCCGGGATTACCGGTTTGATCAAGGCGGCCCTGTGCATCCAACACCGCCAGATTCCGGCCAGCCTGCATTTCCGCACGCCCAATCCGGCGATTGATTTCGCCGGACTGAAACTCAAGGTGCAAACGGCCCTAGAACCCTTCCCAGCCCCGGACCAGCCGGCGGTGGTGGGGGTGAGTTCCTTTGGCTTTGGCGGCACCAATGCCCATGCCGTGCTGGCCGAGGCGCCAGGGGCGGAGACCGGCCTCCCAGCCGCCGCCCCCCTTCCCCTCCAGCTCTTAACCCTCTCGGCCCGCACCAGCGTCGCCCTAGGGGCCACGGCTGGCCGCTACTTGGAGCTGCTGCGCCAACGGCCGACCTTGGCCCTGGCCGATCTCTGCGCCAACGCCAACCAACAGCGCACCGCCTTCCAGCAACGCCTGGTCTGCCTAGCCAGCGATCGGGCCGATCTGGAACGCCAACTGGAGGCCGTTGCCGGAGGCAAGGCCCCGGCAACAGCCAGTACCGGGGCGCCTCAAACCGCCCATGCCCCCCTGCTGGCCGTGGCCGGGCGCCGGCCCGGCAAGGTGGCCTTCCTGATCAGCGGCCAAGGCACCCAGGAGCGGGCCATGGCCCAAGACCTCTATGGCCGCCATCCGGTGTTCCGGGAAGCCTTCGATCGGGCCGCAGCCCTGGCAGACCCCAGCCTGGAGCTGCCCCTGAAGCGGCTGCTGCGTCCAGAACCTGGCGAGGAACAGCAGGCGGCCCAGGCCCTGGAGCAAACCGCCATCGCCCAACCGGCCCTGTTTGTGGTGGGCTACGCCCTCAGCCAGCTCTGGGCCAGCTGGGGCGTGCAGCCGGACCTGCTGCTCGGCCATAGCGCCGGCGAAGTCTTGGCGGCCCATCTGGCCGGGGTCTTTGACCTGGCCGATGGCATGCGGTTGATCACGGCCCGGGGCCAGCTGATGCAGGCCCTGCCTGCTGAAGGCGGCATGGTCGCCCTACTCGCGCCCTTGGAGCAAGTACAAGCCCTGATCGCCTCTGATGCCAGCCTGGGCGTCGCGGCCCTAAACGCTCCTCGAAACACGGTGGTGTCGGGTCCCGCTGGCGCCATTGGGGCCCTGGTGAAACGGGCCCAGGACTCTGGCGTTGCCACGGCGCGCCTGGCTGTGGCCCATGGCTTCCACAGCCCGGCCATGGCCCCGATGCTGGACGCCTTTGCCCAGCTCCTGGCCCAACTGCGCCTCTCTCCACCAGCCCGGGGCCTGGTCAGCAGCCTCAGCGGTGAGCTGGCCGGGGCCGAGGTCGCCGAACCGGCCTACTGGTGTGACCAGGTGCTTCGCCCGGTGCGGTTCGCCCAAGGGGTTGAGACCCTCCAGGCCCAGGGGGCCCGCCTGTTTGTCGACCTGGGGCCCCGGCCCAGCCTGATCACCCTGGCGAAGCAAACCCTGGCCTCGGCCCTCGGCCAGGGTCAGCCAGCCCCAGGCCAGGAGCCGTTGTTCCTGCCCTCCCTGGTGCCCGCTCAGGACGACTGGAGCGTGATCCTGGGCAGCCTGGCCCAGCTGCACCTGCGCGGTCTGGCCATCGATTGGCGCTCCTTCCATGCCCCCTTTGCCCAGCAACGCCTGACCTTGCCGGGCTACCCCTTCGAGCGCCAACGCCATTGGTGGCCTGCCGGTAGGGGCCAGGTCCCTGGCGCCCACCGCTGGCTCGACCACCTGGGCCTGGCCCCGCTTGATCCGCTGCCAGGGGAGCTTGCGGCCCCCGACCGGTCTGGCCTGGCCCCCGGCCGGTCTGGCCTGGCGCCTGCCCAGTTGGACACCAGCGGCACGATCCCCGCAGGCGCCTCCCGGCCTAGCCCTGTTACCAGCCGCTACGGTTTCGAGGGCGTTTCCAATCCAAAGACCTCTGGCTCAGCGAAAGCGGCGCCAAGTCGGGTTCTCCAACGGCTCGATCTCCCCCCGGGCCGGGTCCACTACCAGGTCAACCTGGACCCCAGCCAGCAGGCCGACCTGGGCGACCATGCCATCCGTGATCAAGCCGTCTTCCCGGCTGCCGGTTTCCTGGTCTTAGCGGCCCAGGTGGCCGCCGAGGAGGGCATGGGCCTGAGCTTTGGTCCCCTCAGCTTGGAGCGCCCCTTGCGCCTGAGCGAAGGCCCCAGGCAGCTGCAAGTGGTGCTCGAGGAAGGAACGCTCTCCTTCCACAGCCGCAATCCCGCCGAGCAAGCAGCCGGCTGGACCAGCCATGGCCACCTCAGCCTGGGCCATGCCCCTAGCTCGGTGGGACTGGCCCCAGGGGTCGCCCCCTTCACCCCAAGCCTGTCACCAGAGGGCGCTGAAACCCTTGACACCGCTGGCTTCTACGCAGCCCTGGCCCGCTGCGGCCTCAACTATGGCCCCCGCTTTCAGGGCCTCCACCAGGTGCAACGCCAAGGCGGCAAGGCCTGGGCTGAACTGGTGCGCCCCGCCGGTGGCGGCGCCGAAGGACTGCTGGACAGCTGCTTCCAGCTAGTGGCCGCCAGCCTGGATCCGGAGGCCGCCGGCGGGCAGCTGTTCCTGCCCGTGGGCCTGGAGGCCCTCGCCCTGGCGCCAGGGGAATGGCCCGAGCGATTGAGCTGCGAGGTGCGGCTGCAAGCCAACCCCGAGCCCGCCCAGGTGCAGGCCGACCTGATCTGGCATGCAGGCGGGGAACTGCTGGGCTGGATTCGCGGCTTCCGCCTGCGCCGCCTGCCGCGCCAGGCGGTGGACTGGATGTTCCCCGCAGCCCAGCTGCCCCCCCCGGAGCCGGCGCTCGATCCGGCCAGCTGGCTGATCGAGAGCCTCTGGGAACCGCTGAGCTGGAAACCGGCCCCAGCCATTGACGTCGCCCAGGCGCCTTCAGCCCCAAGCAACACTCTGCCGTTGCAAGAGTGCCCCCTGTTGATCGGCGCCGGCCAGCACCAGGCCCTGGCTTTTGAAGCCTGGGCAAGCGCCCAGGGCCAGCCGCCCTTGCGGGTTGCTTTTGGCGACCCCCTGCCCGCCGGCAGCGGGCCGGTGCTGGTCTGGCCGGATCCCAACAGCGCCGAGCCCCTGGCCTTGGCCACCCAGCTGCTGGCCCTGGTGCAGCAGCTCCAGGCCCCGGGGAACTCCGGCAACGCACGACCCGAGCAGCCGGCTGGTTCTGCGGCCCCAGGCTCCAGGCAGCCCCGGCCCCTGTGGCTCGTGCTGGAGGGAGACGGCGCCTGGGCCGGAGTGCTGGCCGGCTTTGCCCAAACGGCCGCCCTGGAAACCCCCCAGCTGGCCTGGACCCAATTGCAGCTCCCCGCCGATCCCGAGCGGCATCCCCAGGCCAGGGACTGGGACCAGCTCTGGGCCCTGGCAAGCACCGAAGCGAGCCTGCTCTGGCAGTCGGGCCAAGCCCATGGACAACGGTTAAAAGGGCTGGCGCCCGAACGGTTCCGCATCGTTAGTGGGGACCCCGGCCGGCTCGAAGCCCTGGTGCGCCAACCGCTGGCGCCATGCGCCCTTGTGCAAGGGGAGCTCGAGCTGGCCGTGGAGGCCACCGGCCTGAATTTTCGTGATGTGCTCAATGCCCTGGGCCTGTTGGCGTCCTATGGCGAAGAGCTAGGCCTGGCCGAGGGGGCCCAGGTGCCCTTTGGTGGCGAAGCCGTGGGTCGGGTGGTGGCGGTTGGCCCAGGCGTGGACCCGTCCCTGGTCGGCCAGCGGGTAATCGCTGCCCTGGCCGTGGGAAGCCTGGCCAGCCATGTCACCTGCCGCGCCGAGCTCTGCATCCCGCTGCCGGCTGGGATGGATGGCAACACCGGCGCCAGCCTCAGCACGGTATTCCTCACGGCCCTCTACGGGCTGGTGCACCTGGCCCGGCTCCAACCGGGGGAAACGGTGTTGATCCATGCGGGCGCCGGCGGCGTCGGCCAGGCGGCCTTGCAGGTGGCCCGCCGCTGCGGCGCCCGCATCCTGGCCACCGCCAGTGCGCCCAAACAACAGGGCCTGCTGGACCAAGGCGTGGAGGCCGTGTTCGACTCCCGCAGCCTGACCTTTGCCGAGCAGGTGCGCTCCCATACCGGCGGCAAGGGCGTCGATGTGGTGCTCAACAGCCTCAAGGGGGACTGGGTCGAGGCCAGCTTCGAGGCCCTAGCTCTAGGCGGGCGCTTCATCGAGCTGGGCAAGATTGAGATCTGGAGCCGGGCCCAGGCCCAGCAGCGCAGACCCGATGCGGCCTACCTGCCCTTCGACCTGCTGGAGGTGGCCGCCGCCGAACCCCAGCTGGTGCGCCAGCTGCTCATCGACCTCTTCGCTGAACTCGAGCAGGGCACCTTCCAGCCCATCCCCATCGAGGTGTTCCCGATCTCGGCCGTGCCGGACGCCTTTCGGCTCCTGGCCCAGGCCCGGCACCGGGGCAAGGTTGTTGTGCGCCAGAGCGAGCGGCCCGCACCCCTGGCGATTGCTCCCCAGGCCACCTATCTCATTACGGGCGCCCTGGGCGGCATTGGCCTGCGCCTGATCGACTGGTTGGCCCAGCGGGGGGCCCGCTCGCTGCTGCTCGTCAGTCGCTCGGCGGGGTCCCCGTCGCCTGATGTCAGGCACCGGCTCGAAGAGCTCGAGGCCCGGGGCGTGCGCTGCTTCCTGGTGCCCCTCGACCTAATGGCCGGCCCGGATCCCGCAGCCACCGCCGTTCTGGCGGATGCAATCAGGGCCCTGCCCCCAGAACAGCCGTTGCGGGGCCTGTTCCATGCCGCTGGTGTCCTTGAGGACGGCCTGGTCGGCGGCCTGACGCCGGGGCGGCTTGCTGCCGTGCTGGCCCCCAAGCTGGCCGGCTGGCAGTTGGTGGAGGCCGCCATTGCTGAGGCAAAGGCTTCTGAGAAGACACCTTTGGACTGGAAGGCTGCTCAAAGCAAACCAGCTGAAAGCAAGCCTGCCGAAGCGACACCCTCAGCAGGAAAGGCTTGCGATGGCCTCGACTTTTTAATCGCCTTCTCATCGCTGGCCTCCCTGCTGGGATCCCCCGGCCAGGCCGCCTACGGGGCCGCCAACGGAGGCCTTGATGCCCTCTGCCGCCAGGGGGGTTCCGATGGACAAGCCCGTACTCGCAAGCCCCTGCGGCTGGCGATCCAATGGGGTCCCTGGGAGGGGGCGGGCATGGCTGAAGGCAAAACCAGGCGCCTAGAGGGACTCGGCATAGGACTGCTGCCGGCAGCGGGGGCGTTTCAGGCCCTGGACTTGCTGCTGGAGCGGGGCCAAGGCGGCGTGGTCGCCGTGCTCAATAACGATTGGCCGCGCCTCTGGGACCAGGCCAACCCCCGCCAGCGACCCGTGCTGGGCCCCCTGATGCAGGAGCGCAGCGGCGGGACCACGACTACGGCAGCGGCCCAAGCCGCGGCGGCCCGGGAGGGCCTGCTCACCCGCTTGGCGGCGGCGGCCCCGGGCGAGGCGATGGCCCTGATCACCGAGCTGCTGCAGGGGCGGCTCGGCCAGGTGATGGGCCTGGCCGAGGGGCAAACGATCGATCCGGGTGAATCCCTGTTCCACCTGGGCCTCGATTCGCTGATGGCCGTGGAATTCGCCGCCGGGCTCCAGGCCGACCTGGGACTCAAGGTTGACTTCGAGTCCCTCAGCGGTGACCCGAGTTTGGAAGGCCTGGCCGAGCTGCTGCTCGCCGAGTTGCAACCGGAGGGCGAAACCCCCTCCAAAACGGGACTGGACTTGGGTGCGCAAGCCCAGCTAGATCCCGATTGGCGCAGGCCTAATCGCCTGCTGCGCCCCAGCGGATCCATGGGGACTCCGGGCGAGGCGATCCTGCTCACCGGCAGCACTGGGTTCCTCGGGGCCTACCTGCTGGCCGGCCAGCTGCAGCGCTGGCCCGAGCTGAGGGTGCGGGCCCTGGTGCGTTGCCCATCGGCGGTGGCGGGTGGGGATCGGATCCGCACCAACCTGGAGCGCTATGGGCTTTGGCAGGAGGGTTGGGAGCAACGGCTGGAGGTCGTGCCTGGTGACCTGGCCCAGCCCCAGTTCGGCTTGGAGGAGCAGGCCTTTGCTGCCCTGGCCAAGGGCCTGGGAGGAATTCTCCATAACGGCGCCCAACTGAGCCAGATGGCGGGCTACGGCCAACTGGCGCCCGCCAATGTGGGCGGCACCCGCGCGGTGTTGCGGCTCGCCAGCCTGGATGGGCCCCTGGCCGTGCAATTCATTTCGAGCGTGGCGGTGTTTGAGGGCCGGGCCTATCGCAACCGCCTGATCCTGGAAACCGAGGATCTGGCGGACTGGCGCGGCATCCACCTGGGCTACTCCCAAACCAAGTGGGTCAGCGAGCGCTTGGTGCTTGCCGCCGGGGCGGCGGGCCTGCCGGTCAGCGTCTACCGGCCGCCCCTGATCGGCGGCCATTCCCGCAGCGGCGCCTGGCACCAGGACGACCTGCTGCAGCGGCTGCTGAAGGGGTGCCTGGAGCTGGGCCTGGCCCCGGACCTGGCCTGGGAGCTGGATCTGGTGCCCGTCGATTACGTGGCCGATGCGGTGACCGCCCTGGCCTGGCGCCCGGACGCCGTGGGCAGGGCCTATCACCTGCACCATCCCGAGCC
>Ga0310330_100492_pt1 | contig 11143 bp, 13 predicted proteins | sample LakMicDCLTotalB5_FD_195544 | JGI IMG/M metagenome (GOLD analysis project Ga0310330, IMG submission 195544) | Enriched freshwater cyanobacterial communities from Lake Michigan, Michigan, United States - MI23.DCL.Total.B5 (v2) (version 2) | ecosystem: Environmental > Aquatic > Freshwater > Lake... | reverse complement strand
GGCCTGGCGCAGGCCCGCGAGGTCAAAGTCGGCCGGGGCTCCCAGGCCCACCAGGATCAGGGTCTGGGGGGCGCCGTCGAGGCGATCCAGGCTCAGGCAGGTGCCGGGCTTGGCCTTGAAGCGCCGTTGCGTCAGCCGGCCCGGCAGGGACGGGTCGAGACAGGCCGCCAGCTGAGCCAGTAGCACCGGCTCGGGTTGCCCGGCTTCGGGGGTGTCGGTGTTGGCGAAGAGGCCGACGGCCAGGCAATCCCCGTCCCACTGGTCGAGCACCGTGGGCAGGGAGGCGGGGATGCAGCGAAACTCCATGGGCCGGCCGGGGGTGGCGCGATCGTAGCCAGCCCGCTCAGGTCGACTCCGCTTGGAACGGGGTGGCCCAGCGGCTGCGGGTTTCCTTGTTGAAGGGGGGAAGCCAGCGCTGGATCAGCGCCTGCTCGAGGGCCCGCCTCGGCCGGGTGGTCTCGGGTGCATCCAGCCAGAAGCGGATACTCAGCTGGCAGGTCAGGCCAGCGGCCAGCAGCGCCTCGCTGTAGGCCGCCAGGTACGCCTTGCAGTCATGCTCGCCCTTCCAACGCTGGTCGGCCCGGGCCGTCTCCCCGACGTAGAGGAGCAGGGGCTGGCCCAGGCTGGCGGGGCGATCGGCTACGAAATAGAGAGCCGCACCCCGCTGGGGGGCGGTGGGCCAGCGCCAGAAGGACAGGGGTTGGGGCCGCAGCATCAGCGGGTTGAGCTCATCAGCCGCCCCACCGGTGGCTGGGCCGGGTTCGCCGAACAGGGAGCCCTGCTGCGGGGCGTCGCCCTGCTCGCCCAGCAGGGGGTGCTGGTGGGCGGCCAGGCGGGCTTGCCACTCCAGCAGCTGGTGGGCCAGTAGGGGCAGCCCCTGGGCGCCACTCTCCTTCGCGCCCGCGAGGGCGGATGGGCCGAACAGTTCCCCCTGGCGTGCCATGGCCCTAGCGGTCCTTGGCGGCCGGCGGCAACACCGGTCCGGCTGGACCGGGCCGGAACTGGACCCGGCCGATCCAGCTTTCCACCAGCGCGGCCGGCAACTGCAGGCGCTGCTGCAGGTCGGCCAGATCCAGGAAGGGGCCGCGCCCCCGCTCCCGTAGCAGCCGGTTGAGCCGTTCCGGTCCCAGGCCCAGAGGCTCCAGCTCCCGGGCTGGGGCCCCGTTGAGATCGATCCTGCTGGGGGGGGCTGCCGCCATGGCGGGTTCGCCGTACCAGCGGAACTCCAGCAGGGGGAGCCAGGTCTGCACCACGGCGTCGGGCAGCTCCAGCACCCGTTGCAGGTCGTCGCTGCCGCTCAGCTGGACGCCGCCGGCCTGGAGACGCAGCAGCAGGTCCACCTGGGCTGGCTCCAGGCCCGGCAGTCGCAGCCAGTCGGCGGCGGTGGCCCGGTTCACGTCGAGACGCCAACCCAGGGCGGCGGCGCGCTCCACCGCTGCGGCGTCCTCCAGGCGGAGATTGGGGTCTTGTTGAAGTTTCAGGGCCAGCAGATCGCGCTCCACGTGTTCCCGGTGGCTGGCTTCGGCGGGAGCATCACCGGAGGAGGGCTGGGGGGGCTGCCGGCTGGGTGCCGGAATCTGGCCGGTGGCCCGCAGCACCTGACGGGCCAGGGGATCCAACCAGTGCCGCTGGGCCATGGCGGAGCGCTACCGCATCAAGTCGGACCGAACCTAGCGGGGGTCTTCGTGGTCAGGCCAGTCGATCAGTCCCCAGCGCAGGCCGAGCACGGCGGCGTGGGTGCGGTCACGGGCCTGGAGCTTGCGGCTCAGATGGCGCAGGTGGGTTTTCACGGTGTCGGGCGTGACAAACAACTGCTGGCCGATTTCGCCGTTGCTGTCGCCCCGCGCTACCAGGGTCAGCACCTCCCGCTCGCGCTCGCTCAGGGCTTCGAGCGGGCCCGGGCCGGCGGGACCCTGGCGGAAGAGTTCGGTGAGGCTGCGGTCGACGTAAACGCCGCCGCCACTGATGGCATGCAGGGCGGCCATGGCGCTGCCCAGGCCGAGGCGGGACTCCACCAGCAGGCCGTCACAGCCGGCCGCGATGGCGCGTTGGATCGCCGCCTGGCGGTGCTCCTGGGTGACCAGCAGCAGGGTGTGGATGAGGGGCCAGCGTTGTTTGATCTCCTGCACCATGGCCACCCCTGACCCCTGCTCCAGGGTGTCGCTCAAAAACACCATGGAGGGTTGGTGCCGCTCCACCAGGGCCAGCCCTGCTGCTTCGCAGGTGGCGGCCCCGACCAGCTGTTCTCGGTCCACCAGGGCTCCCACAAACAGACTCAGCAGGGCCCGGTTGCCCAGGCAGGTCACCAGCCGGGCCTCGCGCAGCAGGTTGTGGATTTGGCCGGTGTTGCGACGGAGCTGCTCGAGCTTGGGAGTGAAGTCCATGGCTGGGGCTCACGGGCGCCGAGCACTGGGTCCATGCTGGCGGGATTACGTCTATCCGCACTCCCCAGCGCCGCCCTTGGTCACCAGAATCAGACCACCGCAACGCTGCCAGGGTCATGGCGTTCTTTGACTCCGAGATCGTTCAGGACGAAGCCAAGCGTCTGTTCGGCGATTACCAGCAGCTGATGCAGCTCGGTGGTGAGTACGGCAAGTTCGATCGCGAGGGCAAAAAGCTCTACATCGAAAAGATGGAAGACATGATGGAGCGCTATCGGGTGTTCATGAAGCGCTTTGAACTCTCCGAGGATTTCCAGGCAAAGCTCACCGTGGAGCAGCTGCGGACCCAGCTCAGCCAGTTCGGCTTGACGCCCGAAACCATGTTCCAGCAGATGCACCAGACCCTCGAGCGGATGAAGGGCCAGCTCGATACCCCCGCTTAGCGGCTGCGTACGATCCGGCCACACCGCCACCCAGGGGGCCTGCGCTGATGACCGGATCGCAACCGTCCGCAGTGCAGCCGTCCGCCCTGAATGGGTCCCTGCCTGCCTGGCTGGCCCGGGGCATGGCCGACCTGTTTCCCGCTGGGGCAGCAACCGGTGATCCGGATCAACAGCTCAGTGCCCGCTTGGCCCAGGCGGAGCGCCGAGGGGTGCCCCTGCGGGTGAAGCTCGGCATCGACCCCACGGGCTCCGACATCCACCTGGGTCACTCAATCCTGTTCCGCAAGTTGCGGGCCTTCCAGGATGCGGGCCACACCGCGGTGTTGATCATCGGCGACTTCACGGCCCGCATCGGTGATCCCACGGGCAAGAGCGCCACCCGGGTGCAGCTCAGCGCCGCCGAGGTGGAGGCCAATGCGGACACCTATCTCGTCCAGCTGGGCCTGGGGCAGGATCCGGAGCGGGCCCTGCTTGATTTCCACACCCCCGGCCGGTTGGAGGTGCGCCGCAACAGTGAATGGCTGGCGGGTCTGGATCTGCCCAAGGTGATCGAGCTGCTGGGCACCAGCACCGTGGGTCAGATGCTGGCGAAGGAAGACTTCGCCAACCGCTACGGCTCCGGCACGCCCATTTCCCTGCACGAGTTCCTCTACCCGCTGCTGCAGGGTTACGACTCGGTGGCCATTGAGGCCGACCTGGAACTCGGCGGCACCGACCAGAAGTTCAATGTGGCCATGGGCCGCGATCTGCAGCGCCATTTCGGCCAGCGCCCCCAGTTCGGGATGCTGCTGCCGATCCTGCCGGGCCTCGATGGCGTGCAGAAGATGAGCAAGAGCCTGGGCAACACGGTGGGTCTCAGTGACGACCCCCTCTCGATGTATTCCAAGCTCGAGAAGGTGCCGGATGCGGTGGTGGAGGACTACCTCACCCTGCTCACCAACCTGGACCTGGCGGCGCTGCCGGCCAACCCGCGCGAGCGCCAGAAGGCGATGGCCCTGGAGATCACCCGCCAGCGCCACGGGGCCGCGGCCGCCAGTGCCGCCCAGGCCGATGCGGCCACCTTGGTGGGCGGTGCCCAGGGCGCCGGGGCGGCCGATGCCGAGGTGCCTGAGTCCTCCCTGGCTGCGGTGAATTTCCCGGCCAAGGCCTTCTATCTGCTCAGCGCCGTGGGTCTCTGTGCCAGCAGCAGCGAGGCGCGCCGCCAGATCCAGGGGGGTGGGGTGAAGCTCGACGGCCAGAAGCTGGCCGATCCCAACCAGGAGTTCTCCGGTCCCGAGGCCCTCGCCGGCAAGGTGCTGCAGCTGGGCAAGAAGACCTTCCGGCGGCTGGTGGTGGACTGAGGGATTAGCCCCCCCCAATCAGCAGCACCTAGCGGGTGCCGAGCAGGTCGTCCCAGCTCGGGCTCTGGCCCTTGGCCCCATTCTCCGCAGCTCCATCACCGGAGCGGCAGGGGATGGTGATAACGGCATCGCCCCAGGGTTGCCAGGCAGGCAGGGGGCAGGACGGGGCCGGCTCCAGGCTGAGGGACACCGGCAGGGAAGTGGGCTCGGAGAAGGCCATGGCCACGGCTCGCACGGATCCAGCCTGGGTGGTGGGATCGGGACCTCGATGCAGTGCTGATGCCATCGCCATGTCGCCTGGGCGACGCCCTCCCTAACCTGCAACGCAGCTGTCAGCGGGCCTTGCTCGATCCTGCCGATCGGATCATCGTCGCCCTCGACGGCATGGTGCCGGCGGATGCCCTGGCTTTGGCGCGGGCCCTGCCGGACCTGCGCTGGGTAAAGGTGGGCCTGGAGCTGTTCGTGGCCGGCGGGCCGGCGGTGGTGCAGCAGCTGCGCGATCAGGGCCAGCGGGTGTTCCTCGATCTCAAGTTCCACGACATCCCCGCCACCATGGCCGGTGCCTGCCGCAGCGCGGCGCGGCTGGGGGCTGAGCTGATCACGGTGCATGCCTGCTCCGGCAGTGAGGCCCTGGCGGCGGCGCAGGCGGCGGCGGTGGAAGCGGCCGCGGCGGCCGGCCTGCCGGCCCCCACCCTGCTGGCTGTGACCGTGCTCACCAGCTGGGAGGCCGCCCGCTTCGCTGCTGAATTGGCGATCAGCGAGCCCGTGGCCCACTACGTGCCACGGCTGGCCCAGTTGGCGGCCGGCGCTGGCATCGGGGGTTGCGTCTGCTCCCCCCTGGAAGTGACAGCCCTGCGGGCGGCCCACCCCGAGCCCTTCGCGCTCGTTACCCCGGGCATCCGCCCGGCTGGGGCAGCCCTTGGAGATCAGCAGCGGGTGCTCACGCCGGCCCAGGCCCTGGCCGCTGGCGCTAGCCAGTTGGTGATCGGCCGGCCGATCACGGCGGCAGCCGATCCTGCGGCAGCCTTTGCCGCCTGCTGCCGGGAGCTGGATCCGGGATGAGCGGGTTGCGTGCCACCACCCGCTTCCGCCATCTGCTGGCGGCTCCGCAGATCCTGCAGATGCCCTGCTGTCACGACGGGCTCTCGGCCCGGATCCTGGAGCAAGCCGGTTTCGAGGCGATTGCGGCCGCCGGCTACGGGCTGTCGGGAAGCTTGCTGGGGGCCCCCGATATCGGCCTGCTCAGCGCCACCGAGATGCTGCAGGCCTACGGCCGGATTTGCCAGGCCGTGGCGATCCCGGTGTTTGTGGATCTGGATACGGGCTTCGGCGATGTCAACAACGTCATTCGTGCCGTGCGGGAGGCGGAGCGGGCCGGGGCTGCGGCCCTGTTCATCGAGGACCAGACCTATCCCAAGCGTTGCGGTCACATGGCCGGCAAGCAGGTGGTGCCGGTGGAGGAGTTTCTGTCCAAGCTGCAGGCGGCCCTCTGGGCCCGGGAGGACCCCGATCTGGTAATCACGGCTCGCACCGATGCGGCTGGCGTGCTGGGCCTGGACGAGGCGCTGCGCCGTGCCCGGCTCTACGCAGCGGCCGGCGCCGATCTGGTGTTCGTGGAAGCTCTGGAGACCGAGGCGGCCATGCGCGCTGCCAACCAGCTGCTCGCCGATTTGGGGACACCGAGCATGGCCAATCTGATCGAAGGCGGCCGCACCCCGCTGCTGACGGCCGAGGCGTTGCAGGAGATGGGGTATGCGGTGGTGGCCCATCCCTGTGGCTCGGTTTTCACGGCGGCCCAGGCCCTGCAGGACTGGGCCCAGCATCTGCGCCAGCACGGCACCAGTGTTGGCTTCGAAGGCCGCATGTTGGATTTCGAGCGCTATGCCCTGCTGGTGGGCCTCGACACCATTCGTGCCCGCCAGGCCGGGTTCGGTGGACCTGCTTCAGACCATCAGTGAGGCCTGGGGCACCAGCTCGGCGTACAGCGCTTCGAGGGCGTTGATGTTGCCCGCCAGGGTGTAGCGCTCCAGCGCCCGCTGGCGGGCACGGTGGCCAAGCTCGGCGGTGAGGACAGGTTGGTCGCGCAGTACCGGCAGCAGGGTGCGCAGCTGGGTGGTGACCCCCTGGGTACTGATCACGATGCCGGCGCCCCCTTCGAGCACTTCCCCGTCGGCCCCTGCATCGGTGGCGATGCAGGCGGTGCCGCTGGCCATTGCTTCGAGGAGGGCCAGGCTCAGTCCCTCCACCAGGGAGGGCAGCAGGAACACTTCGGCCAGCTGCTGGAAGGCCACCCGTCGCTCCAGGCTGGGTTCGTAGCCCCACCACACCAGGTCGGGTTCATCTCCCATGGCCTGCAGGGCGCTGCGCAGGGGGCCATCGCCCACAATCACCAGCACGCAGCCGGCCGGCCGCACGAGCCGCCAGGCCTTGATCAGGGCCTCCACGTTTTTCTCGGTGGCGACCCGGCCCATGTAGAGAAAGACGCGCCGGTTGCCAAAGCGCTGGCGCAGCTCCTGAAGCTCGATGCTGGGGCTGTCGCTGGCGCCGTTGGGGTTGGCCGCCTGACTGTCGGGGGCTGGACGCCAGGTGTCGGTGTCCACGCCGTTGGGGATCACGGCCAGTCGCTCGGCCCGCACGCCCAGGCGCAGCAGTACGTCGGCCTGCAGCTCGGAGAACACAATCACCCGGTCGAATTTGGCCAGGGTCGGGGCGTAGAGCTGGTAGGTGAGCTGCTGGGTGCCGGCGGTGAGGTTGCGCAGGCTGGCGTCAAAGGCGGGATGGAATGTTGCCACCACCGGCAGCCCCAGCTGTTGGCAGAGGTCGGGCAGGCGGAAATCCAGGGGGGAGAGGGTGAGGCTGGCGTGCACCAGGTCGGGTTTGAGCCGCTCCAGGGACTCGCGCAACTCCCGCTGGGCCCCCAAGGAGGGAATGGTGTACACCTGGGATTTCACCAGGTAGGGCAGGGCCACTTCCGGGCCCCCGCCATTGCTGTCGCCGAGGTTTTCAACCTCTGGCAACACCTCGCCGGAACGGCCCAGGCTGCCGGCGGGCGTATCGAAGTGGATGAAGCTGATCCCGTGGCCGCGACTGCGCAGCGCATGGGTGGTGGTCAGTCCGTAGGTGACGTTGCCGCAGAACGGGGTTTTCTTGCCCAGCCAGGCAATGTGGGCCACCAGGGCTCGCGCGTCCGGGGATCCACGCTAACAGCGCTGCCAGGGGCGCTCCAGGAGAGCGGCAATCAGGGCTATAGCGGCTAGCCCCCAGAGCACTGGTAACAGCCCGTAGCGGCTCACCACCGTGCCCGCCAGCACCAGCGGCAGGCTCAAGGCGATGTTGATCAGGTTGTTCTGCAGGCCGAACACCTTGCCCCGTAGCTCCTCCGGTGTCTCCTCTTGAATCGTGGTCTGGGCTGGGATCGCCAGCAGGGCCGAGCCCACCCCGAGCACGGCGCAGAGCAGCAGGGTGAACACGAGGTTGCCGCGCAGCTGTCCCAGCAGCACCAGACTCCAGGCAATCGTGCCCAGTCCGGTGGCCGCCAGGTGGCGGCGGTTGAGGCCCTGGCCCAGCTGGGCCACGGCCAGGGCGCCGATGGCCAGACCCAGGCCGCTCATCGCCAGCAGGGTGCCGAACTGGGTGGGACCCAGCCTGGGGATCGCTGAGGCCAGGCTGATGGCCAGCACGTAGAGGGCCGCCAGCAGGCTGTAGAGCAGCACCAGCTGCACCATGGCGCTGCGCACCCGGGGGCGCTCGCGCAGCACCTGGACTCCTTCGCCGATTTCCTGCCACACGGAGGTTCGGCTCGGTGGCCGGGGCTCTTCCTGCCAGCGAATCCGGCTGATGGCCACCGCCGCCATCCCGTAACAGAAGGGCAGCAGCAGGAATTCCCCGCCGTCGATGCCGATCCGCTGCAGGGCCAGATGCAGCAGCCGCAGGATGGGATCGCCCAGGGCAAATCCCACGATGGTGGCCGCCATGCTCGTGGCCTGGTAAAGGGAATTGGCCGCCAGGAGTTGGCCGCCGGGCACGAGTTGGGGAATGGCCGCCTGTTCGGCGGGGGCGAAGAACTGGGTGAGCACCGACTCCAGGAAGGTCATCAGCACCAGGCCCCAGTAGCCCCAGCTCAGGCCGAGCCACTCCGGCCCCTCCACCAGGCAGAAGGGGGCCAGCATCACCAGGCCCGCCCTCAGGGCGTTCGACGCCACCATCACGGTCCGCTTGGGCCAGCGGTCGGCCCACACCCCGGCCACCGTGCCCAGCACCATGGCCGGGATCGTGTTGGCCACATAGATCCCCGTGGCCAGCAGGGTGATCATCTGGGCCCGGGTTTCGGGCAGGTCCAGGCGAATCGCCGAGGCGGCCTCGGCCAGGGCGGGATTGGCCTCCGGCGTTCCCCGCACCCATGTTTGGGCGATCAGGAACACCATCAACACGATGTAGAACTTGTCGGCCAGTTGGGACAGGATCTGCCCCAGCCACAGGCGCCGGAAATCCGGCAGGGCTAGGACGCCTTGCAGGCCGGTGGCGTGGGAACTGCCGCTCAAGTTCGGCCCGGCCGCTTCTGGATTGTCATGATGCCGCAAGCCCGGTGGAGAAGCCGGAGCGCAGTAGCCGAAAGGCCCGGGGACGGCGCTCGAGGTGTTCCTGGCACCAGTGCTCCACCAGGTCGAGCAGGTGCAGCCACACCGGCAGCGGACCCATCAGCTCGCCATCGCGGCGGCGAGGCAGGTTAGGCCGCAGCAGCCGCTGCAGCAGCGCCAGTTCCGAGGCGTTGAGCACCACCCGGGCTCCAGCCAGGCCGCCGATCACCAGGCCTTCGCTGGGAACGAGGCTGCAGCGCCAGTCCCAGTTGCCCACGGGGGGCTCCAGGGGCTCGCCGCTGCGGGCACAGCGGCCCAGGGGTAAGGCGTAGCCGCCGAGGGCGAGCAGATGCACGCTGCCCTGCACCGCAATCGCCAGGGCCTCCAGGTCGCAGCCCCGCTCCCGCACCAGGGCGTCGAGGCGACCCAGCTGCATCAGCAGATCGGCCAGCATCCCAGGAGCAGGGGATTCATTGGGAACCAGGGCGAGGCAGAGTTCGTTGAGGGCTTGGGCCGCAGCCAGGGCCTCCAGCTGCTGGGCCAGGCCGCTGTAGCTGCGCAGCACCTTGAGCTGGCGCACGCGCCGCAGGCCGCTGCGACCGCCCACCTGCAACTGCAGGTGGCTGAGGGGCACGGCGGCGGCCAGGCTGCTGCGGGGACGCCGCGCCCCCGGCACCGCCAGCCGGATCACCCCTTGGTCTTCGCTCAGCAGGGTGAGCAGCCGGTCGTTTTCGCCGAGGGGCTTGCAGCTCAGGGCCAAGCCCTCCAGGCTCTGTTCGGGCACCGCTGCACTCAGCTCCGTAAGGCCTGGGCCAGGGCCACGCCGCGGCTGGTGCCGAGGCGGGTCGCACCCGCTTCCACCAGGGCTAAGGCGTGGTCCAGGTCGGCGATGCCGCCGGAGGCCTTGATGGCGGCCCGGCCCCGGGCCAGCTCCCTCAGCTGCTGCACCTGGCCCACCGTGACCGGTGGGCCGAAGCCACTGCCGGTCTTGAGGAAGCGGGCGCCGGCATCGATGCTGATCTCCACGAGCAGGGCCAGGGCCTCGGGATCGAGCCGGCCCACTTCGAGGATCACCTTCACCGGCAGGCCCAGCTCGCAGATGGCGGCCAGCTCGTCGTGGATCGGCGTGCTGCGGCGATCCGCCAGGGAGCCGAAATCGGGAACGACATCGAGTTCATCGGCCCCCGCGGCGGCAGCGGCCTCGGCTTCGGCCTGTTTCACGGCCGCCGGCACCGCTCCGAAGGGAAAGCCCACCACGGCGATCAGGTTGGGGCTGGCACCCTTCCCCTCCCGAGGGAGGAGGTCGCGGGCGCTGTCCACCCAGCGAGAGGCCACGCACACCCCGGCAAAGCCGAAGTGGCGGGCCTCCTCGCAGCACTGGCGGATGGCCGTGCTGCCCTGGTGGGGATCCAGCAGGGCGTGGTCGATCAGGGGGCTCAGGTCGGGCCGGTCGGCGCTCACGCGTCCTTGGCCTGGATCACCCCAAAGCCGCCATGGTTGCGGTGGTACACCACCTGGATCTGGCCGCTCTCGGCATCGCGGAACACGTAGAAGTCGTGGTCGATCAGCTCCAGCTGGTGCAGGGCATCGTCGAGGCTCATCTGCGGCATGGCGTAGTACTTGCGCCGCACCCCCCGGCTGGGCAGCTCAGGTTCCTTGCCGTCCACCAGGCTGCTGCCGGGGGGCGGCAGGGCGGCGGCACCGGCTTCCTCGTCGCGGGCGGAGCGGTGCACGGGCCCCTGGCTCTGCTCCTGGATGCGGTCCTTGTAGCGGTGCAGCTGGCGGCTGAGCTTGCTGGCCACCAGGTCGATGCTGGCGTAAAGGTTGTCGCTGCGCTCCTGGGCCCGGATCACGGTGCCGTTGGCAAACATCGTGACCTCCACCGTCTGTTGGGGAACCCGGGGGTTGCGGGCAACCGAGAGGTGCACGTCGGCCTCCTTGACGAGGCCTTCGAAATGGTGGATGGCGCGGGTCAGCTTGGTTTCGGTGTACTCCCGGATGGCCGGGGTGACGTCAAGATTGCGGCCATGGATCAGCAGTTTCATCAGATGGCAACCGCCTCCGGTGTTCTGGTACCCCAACGCTAAGAACGGTTGGTGATGGGCCCCAAGCTCGACGCAATCCTTTTTGAAGCAGTGCAACCGGTGCCGTTTGCGCGCGCCTGGGCAGCGCAGCGCAGCCTCCAACAGCGGCTCCTGGCCCAGCCTGAGGGGCCCGAGGCGGTGCTGTTACTCGAGCACGAGCCCTGCTACACCCTGGGCCGCGGCGCTTCGGAGGCGTTCCTGCGCTTTGATCCCCGCCGCCCACCCCTGCCCCTGCACCGGATCGACCGCGGCGGGGAGGTGACCCACCACGCCCCGGGCCAGCTGGTGCTCTACCCGGTGCTCAACCTGCAGCGCCAC
>Ga0310330_100487_pt1 | contig 11226 bp, 13 predicted proteins | sample LakMicDCLTotalB5_FD_195544 | JGI IMG/M metagenome (GOLD analysis project Ga0310330, IMG submission 195544) | Enriched freshwater cyanobacterial communities from Lake Michigan, Michigan, United States - MI23.DCL.Total.B5 (v2) (version 2) | ecosystem: Environmental > Aquatic > Freshwater > Lake... | reverse complement strand
GGCCCTGCGGGCGCCGTGGTGCGCTCAACGGGCGTAGACCACCGGGATCTGGGCCAGGCAGGTGGTGGCAGCCCTCGAGAGCCGTGAGCGACGCATGGCCCAGGCGGGCTGCAGGCCGCAGGCGGCCCACTGCACCGCGCCACGGCCATAACGGCGGTTGAGCGCATCGATCACCAGCATCAACCGCTCGCGCCGGTCCTGCTGCTCCGGCGTGGTCGGCACCAGCAGGTGGTGCTGCAACAGGGCCTCGGGCTGCAATTGCTGCAGCAGCACGCCGGCCTTGACCAGGGGCTTGTGGGGACGAAACAACCGCCCCGCCAACGGCAGGGCCGCCGCCAGCAACACCGCCGTGTCATTGCTGGCCAGGGGCAGGTTGACCGTGGCGGCACGGCTGTACAGGCTGGTGCCGTCAAAAGGGCTGCTGCGCACGAACACGGTGATCGCACCGGCCCGCTGCCGCTGCTGGCGCAGCTTTTCAGCGGCGCGCACCAGATGGGTGGCGATCGCCTGGCGCAACGACGCCAGCTCGCGCACGGGCTGGCTGAAACTGCGGCTGACGCAGGTTTCCTGCTTGGCGGGCGCCACGCTCACCAGCGGCAGGCAGCACACACCACGCAACTCCTGCTGCAGCCGCAGGCCGACGACACCGCATTTGCGCCTGAGCTCACCGCTGGGCATGTCGCGCAGGGCCAGGGCATGGGCGACCCCCCGCAGCCGGCACCAGCGGGACAGCTGGCGGCCGATGCCCCAGACATCTTCGATGGCCACCTGGGCCAGCAGCGCCTCGGCATCGGTGGCGGCGGCCAGATCGAGCACGCCGCCGCGGGCCAAGTCGGCCTTGGCCACACGGTTGGCGATCTTGGCCAGCACCTTGGTGGGGGCGATGCCCACCGCCACCGGCAGCCCCAGGTGGCACTGCACCTGGCGGCGCAGGGCCCGGCCCCAGTCGCTCAGATCAGCACCGCCGGCGGGACGGTGCAGCACCCCGAAGGCCTCATCGATCGAATAAATCTCGAGCTCCTCGACCCAGCGCTCCAGGGTGGTCATCAACCGCTGGCTCATGTCGGCATACAGGGCGTAATTGGAGCTGCGCACCACGACGCCCTGGCGCTCGAGCTGGGAACGCACCTTGAAGAAGGGAATGCCCATGGCGATGCCCAGGGCGCGGGCCTCGGCGCTGCGGGAGACGATGCAACCGTCGTTGTTGGACAGCACCACCAGGGGCCGACCGACCACCGCCGGATCGACCACCGCCTCGCAGGAGGCATAGAAGTTGTTGCCATCAATGAGCACCGTGGCCAGAACCATGGCCTCTCCTCAGCAGTGGCGGATCACGTGCAGGGCGACGCCCAGCAGCTGGTGATCGCCACCAGGCAACAGCGGCAACAGCGGATAGGCCGGATGGGCCGCCGCCAGGGCCAGCCCACCGCACCGGCGCACCAGACGCTTGAGCGTGAAGCCGCCCTCAAGACGGGCCACCACCACATCACCGGGACAGGGCGTCAGCGCGCAATCGACCACCAGCAGATCACCATCGTCGATGCCGGCGCCCTGCATCGACGGGCCGCTGACCCGCAGCAACAGGGTGCGGGCCGGATCGCGCACCAGCAGCGCAGCCAGATCAACAGCCACTCCCCCCAGAGCAAAGACCCCCACAGCGAAGACCCACAGCCGAGAACCACCAGAGTAGTTCATCTGTACCAAAGCCAGGGGCTGACAGGGGCCGCCGCCCGCGCCAGGCTGGCGGTCCAGATGCCAGGGCCTACCGATGCATGCCAGCCGATGCGGCGCCGCTGCGCTGCGCCCTCTGATCGCTGCCCTGCTGGCCGCGAGCGCAACCGTGGCGACGACCGGCGCCGGCCAGGCCGAGGTCGCGATCCGGACCCGCTACCTCTGCAAGGGGCAATTTGACGCCACCGAGGTCACGGCCCTGTTCTTCAACAACCGACCCAGCGAAGTGGTGCTGCTGACCGGCAGCGAGGGAGCCACCCGACTGCTGCAGGGACCGTCGGGCAGTGGCGCCCGCTACAGCCAGGGCGACGACGTGTTCTGGATCAAAGGGGATCAGGCCACCTGGCAGCAGGGCCGCGCCCGGGCCCTGCAATGCGAGGTCAGTTCAGGCTCCCGGGGGCCCACTCGGTGATCAGGCGCTCCAGCTTGACCAGCTGATAGCGGGTGTGCTCACTGGGATGGTGCTCGTAGCGAAGACGCAACTCGCGCAGCTGAGCCTCCAGAGAATTCAGGACAGGATGGTTGCGGTTCAAGCGCTCGACTCGCCGAGACACTCAAACCTTAAGCGAAAAGGAAGAACGTGCCACGGGCCCTGTGCGGGACCGCTAACGGTTCACCCCGAAATCGACCAAAGTCGGCGCAATCGCCACAACCCCCATGGGCCGTCCCTCGAGCAACAACCGCGAACCCTCGTCCCTGGTGGTCAAGCTGCAGATCGCCGGCGCGGTCTTCGTGCCGATGCTGCTGCTGGGCCTGTGGCTGCGCACTCAGGGGTTCTGGTGACGGGAGCGCTGCAGATGGTGAATGGCGTGCAGGACCACACCCCAGACCAACAGGTGTGGGTCCTCACCACTGACCACCAGCGGAGCGATCGCCGGATCCTCAGCCACCAGGCGCCAGCGGGGTGAACGCCCCTCGAGCCGGCGCAGCAGCAACTGACCGCCATGGACCACGACCACCGTGGATCCCGGCCGCGGCGCGATGCTGCGGTCGACCACCAGCAGATCGCCGTGGCGGATGCCAGCGGCGGCCATGGCATCGCCCTGCACCCTGACAAAGAACGTGGAACTGGGACGGGGCACCAGCTCCACGTTCAGATCGATGGAGGCCTCGACGTAATCGGCGGCAGGACTGGGAAAACCCGCCGGCACCGCCTCGAGCGCCAGGGCCACCAGCCGCGGCTCAGCCCCGACCAACAGGGGCCCCAACAGCTCAAGCTCCGGCTCAAGTTCCGGTTCAAGCCCTGGCTCAAGCTCCAGACCGGCCACGGCCAGGGAGGCGACAGGGGCCAAGACTAGTACACCTGATCTGCCGCGCCGCGGTGCGCTCAGCCGCGACGGGGCTCCTGGCCCGGCACCAGCAGCGGACGGCGATGGGGCTCGTGGCCGAAATGCTCGCGGGCCAGGGCCAGCAGCTGGTGATCGGTCAGGGCCGAGGCATCGACCGTTTCGATGGCGACAATGCGCTGCAGCAGATCGGGATGGCGGTGCTGCAGATGGCGCAGCAACAGGGTGCGCACATCGCTCTCGCCATGGCCATGGCCCAGCAGCAACACCGCATCGGCACCCGCCAGGGACTGGGCGATCTGCTCGAGGTAGGCGTGGTCCACGGGTACCCGCTGACCGGCGATGTCGCGGTCATGGCGATGGCTCAGGTTTTCGCCACTGGCCCACAGCCCATGGGGCAGCAGTAGCGCTGACTCGGCAGCATCCCCTTCGAGGCGCAGCAGGCGGGTCTGGCGGTGGTCGAGCACCAACACCAGGCACAGCCCCTGGTCGCCGCGGGGGCTGTCGGGCACCGCTTCAGGATGCCGGGGGCTGATGCCGGCCTCGGTCAGCAGATGGCGCAGCCGCTGAATGGTCTCGGCATCCAGATCCCCCTGGCGCAGGCCGCCGCCGCCGGTGTGGAGCCAGCTGTGGGGCCCCTGCGGGAAGCGGATCTCGAGCCGCGAACCCCGGCGCTGCAGATCAGCCCCCAGCGCCAGCAGCAGGGCCTCGATCGAGGCCAGCCGCAGACCATGGCTGAGGGGATGGGCCCACAACGCCTCCAGGGTCCGGCGGTGGTGGCGACTGAGTTCAGACATCGGCCCCGATCACGGTTGAGGGGATGCTGACGACGAAACGGGAAGCCGGCGGCCCCCGCCACGGCACCAAGCCCGGGGCCGCCGAAACAGGCATGCCTACCTATGGCCAGAAGCCTGCAGCGGGATGAAAGTAGTGGTATCGATTCGGAGGCCCAGCAATGGATGACACTCCACCCCGCCAGCCGTCAGGAGTCAGCTGACCGCAGGCCCCTGCTCCAACAGTCTTGTCCTGATCTGCGGATCCCCGGTTCACAGAACCACCCGATGCACCGCCACAGGTGCCCCCGGGTCTACGGGAGCCGATTCCTGGACACCATGGCCCCAGGTGCCGCCTTGAGCAGCTCCGACAGGAGATTCAACCGTTTCCAAACCATTGACGCGTCACTGATGGTGATCCGATCGACCACGGCCTGTCCGTGGCGACACACCGATCCGACGGCCCGTCCGGCCACCGCGTCACCGTTTCCAGTCGCAGTTCCTCGTTGATCCATCACCCTGTAGGCCCGGCACCGATGGTGCCGGGCCCTTTGTCTGTGACCCATGGCCAGGGATCAGCCGCAGCCGCTCAGCCGCAACCGCTCAGCCGCAGCCGCGGCGCCAGACCTCCTGACGCAGATCCTGCAGGACGGCACTGGCAGGGGCCTGGGGTGAATAGAGCAACGCCCAGGCCAGGGACACATCGCCCGCTTCTAACGCCCGGTTGATCGCCGCCATCCAGGCCTCGACCCGGCCGCCCAGGGTCAGCATCAGCGCAGTGGTGGCGGCCATGGCCGCCGGCCCAGCGGCCTGCAGGCGCACATGGGCAAAGGCATCATCGGCGGCACCCAGTGGCTGCAGACGCAGCAACACCTGCTGCCCAGGCCGCAGCGGCGCCACGGGCCAGGGCAATGGCGCGGGCAATTACCGACCGACGGGAGCACGGCGGTGCCAGAGCAGGCGTCCATCGAGGCTCTCGAGCCGCACCAGTTGCAGAGGCTCCACGACCAGCAACGTGGGTGCGGCGACCGGCACCTCACCAAAGGCATCGCCCTCGTCAACCGGCTCGACCCGCGGCGACAGCACGCAGACCTGAACCGGCTCGCCCTGACGGGTGGCGGCGCGGATCCCCATGGGGGTGCTCAGCCCCGATCCAGCCAGCAGCAGAACAACCGCCAGCCGTTTCAGCAACATGCCTGAGGGCCCGGGGCGGCGGGGGCAGCCTCCGCACCGGAAGGCTCGGTGGCAAACGGCAAGGCACCGCCACAGCCCGGGAACAGGCCGTAATGGCGGTCAAAATCACCGTGGTAGCTGAAATAAGGCGCCAGCCGGGTCTGCTGAAGCATCCGCCAGGTGTTGCCGCAGACCGGCACGATGCGGCCGGTCGCGAAATGGTGGTGGGCGTCGAGATCAAAGCCATGGGCATGGCCCGGCACCGTGCCCCGGTAAGCCACGGCCTGGCCGTGGTCCTCGCAGGCGTCCTCCAGCTCGGGGATGTTGAACAGGCGGTAGGTGGCTGAGAAAAAGCGGGTCTCGCCCGTGCGGGCGACCAGCTCGGGGTCGGTGATCGCCAGGGGGCGACTGCTCACCAGCCGGGGATCGGCAAAGCCGCTGCTGCGCGCCAGACGCAGAAAGTCGTTCCAATAGAGGGCCCCACTGAGACATTCGCCATAGAGGACCGGATCGTCTCTGAGCGCTGCGTCGATGCGGCGGTCGGCGTAGACATCGGCGAAGTAGAACTCGCCACCGGGTTTGAGCAGCCGCCTCACACCGGCGAGCACCGCCGCTTTGTCCGTGGCCAGGTTGACGACGCAGTTGGAGACGACCACATCAAAACTGGCGGGCTCCAGCCCCAGGTCATCGAGGCGCTCGATCAACCCCTCGACAAACTGCACATTGCCGTAGCCGAACTGCTCGGCATGCCAACCCTGGTGCGCCGTGGCGACCGCCAGCTGCTCGGGGGTCATGTCGACACCAACCACCAGGCCAGCGGGACCCACCAGCTGGGCCAGCAGGTACACGTCGCGGCCGCTGCCACAGCCCAGATCCAGCACCCGCGCGCCCTCGAGCAGGGGGGGCGCCACCAGGCCACAGCCGTAATAGCGGCTGCTGACCTCGGGGTGGATGCGCGCCAGCAGGGGTTTGAGCACCGGCGGCACGCTGGCGGCATCACAACAGGCGCTGGTGCGCAGATCAGCGCTGCTGGCCAGGGTGCTGCCGTAGTACTGCCGCACACCTTGCTGCAGGCCCTCGGCAGTGGTGGAGGCGGTCATCGGCGCGGGTCGTTCTGGTTCCAGGATGATCCCTGATCAGGGCAGCGGAGAGCCCTGGAGGTCCGGATCACCGCAGCGATCCACCACAACTCGAGCCGCTGCCGGCGGTGCAGCCAAAGCAATGGGCCGCCACCGCGATCGGAGCCCCGGCGGGATCCCAGGCCAACAGATCGCTGAGGTGAGGCCCGGCCCCCGGCCCAGGGGGTGAAGCGCTGAGCAGCGGCAGCTCCAGCATCTGGTTGAAGTCGCAGTCGTAGAGCCTCCCCTGCCAGTCGACGCTGATCAGGGAACGGCACATCACCTGGCTCAGGTTGGTGGGGTTGTGGCTGCGCTCGAGCAACTGCCGGTAAGGCTCCAGCTCGCCACGACGGCGCAGATGGTCGGCAAAACGGGCGATCGGCATGTTGGCCAGGGCCAGCAGTCGGTTGAAGACGATGCCGAAGGTCTCACCCAGGTGGCGGCGGTAGTCGGCTTCCAGCTGCTGCTGGGGCGGCGGCAGGGTCGGCCCCTGGGGGTTGAACACCAGATCAAGTGATAGCCCACTGCCCGCCTGGCCATAGCCCAGGGCGTTGAGCTGCTGCAAACCGGCGATGCTGCGCGCAAACACGCCGCTGCCGCGCTGGCGGTCGACGTTGTCCTGCAGATAACAGGGCAGCGATGCCACCACCCGCACCCCCTGGTCGGCCAGAAATGCCGCCAGGTCCTGGTGGCCGGGTTCACTCAGGATCGTCAGATTGCAACGGTCGATCACGGTGACCCCCAGGGCCCGTGCCTGCCGCACCAGCTCCCGAAAACCCGGATGCAGCTCGGGCGCGCCGCCGGTCAGATCCAGCGTGACGATCCCCCGGGCTGAGAGCACCTGCGGAATCAGCGCCAGCGTGGCGGCATCCATCATTTCGGTGCGGGTCGGCCCCGCATCCACATGGCAGTGGCTGCAGGCCTGGTTGCAGCGGTAGCCCAGGTTGACCTGCAGGGTGGTGAGGACGCCGCGGTGCAGGGGCGGAAACGACGTCAGCCCAGCGTGTTTTTGGCTGCCCTGAAAGCCGGCGTTCACAGGGAGCGGTGGATCCACATCTGTTGAATGAATCGTGATCCGATGATCCAATCGTGATCGGCGGGTGCCGCCGCCACTTTGCTGTGCCGTCTTGCGCTGGCGCCCAGGACGGACTGACCATGCTTGAGACATCCTTCAGGGAATCCTGGCGCCCCACCGCGCTGCCCGTCGCCATGACCGACCTGTTCACCCCCCTGCAAGTGGGCACACTCGAGCTGCCCAATCGCATCTGGATGGCGCCGCTGACCCGCTGCCGCGCCGAAGAGGGCCATGTGCCCGGAGCCTTGATGGCCGAGCACTATGCCCAGCGGGCCAGCGCCGGACTGATCGTGGCCGAAGCCACGATGGCGATGGAGGGCCATTCGGCCTTCTGGCATGAACCGGGGATCTACAACGACGCCCAGATCGCCGGATGGCGGCTCACCACCGATGCGGTGCATCGCGCCGGTGGCCGCATCGTGCTGCAGATCTGGCATGGCGGCCGGGCCTGCCATCCCCTGCTCAACGGCGGCCGCCAACCGGTGGCGCCCAGCCCCATCGCCATCACCGGCGATGAAGTGCACACCCCCGAAGGCAAACAGCCCTACGTGGTGCCGCGGGAACTCAGGGACGACGAGCTTCCCGCGATTGTTGAGGGCTTTCGGCTGGCGGCGCGGCGCGCCATGGCCGCCGGCTTTGACGGGGTCGAGGTGCATGGCGCCAACGGCTACCTGCTCGATGCGTTTCTGCGCGATGGCAGCAACCGGCGCAGCGGACCCTATGGCGGGCCGATCGAGCACCGGGCGCGGCTGCTGCTCGAGGTGCTCGCAGCGGTGTCCCAGGAAACGCCCCTGATGGGCCTGCGCCTGTCGCCGCTCAACGGCTTTAACGCCATGATCGATTCGGACCCGATCGGGCTGACCACCTGGCTGGCCCAGCGGCTCAATGACCTGCCGCTGGCCTACCTGCACCTGATGCGCGGTGACTTTTTGGGGCAACAGCAGGGCGATGTGCTGGGCCCAATGCGTGCGCATTACAAAGGGATTCTGGTGGGCAACATGGGCTACAGCGCTGCCGAAGCCCAAGGGGCCATCGCCGCCGGTGCCCTCGACGCCGTGGCCTTTGGCACCGCCTTCCTGGCCAACCCCGATCTGCCGGAGCGATTCGGCCAGGGGGCGCCGCTGAACGAACCGGACCCCAGCAGCTTCTACAGCCCCGGCCCGGCGGGCTACACCGATTACCCGACCCTCAACACCCCGACCTGGACCGCCGATTCATGAGCCCCGAGCACGCCACCGATGTCCTGGTGATCGCCGGGAGCAACGGCGAAAACCTGAACCTGGCCGAACGGTTTGCCGCGGCCGCCCGAGAGCTGGACCAGAGGGCTGAGGTGCTCGACCTCACCGCCGTGGATCTGCCCCTGTTCACGCCCAGGGCCATGGCCGCCGGCACCCCCGCCGGCCTGGCCGCCCTCGAAGCCCGACTGAGCGCGGCGCCCCGCTGGGTGATCTGCACCCCCGAATACAACGGGTCGATTCCTCCGGTGCTGACCAGCGCCATCGCCTGGTTGTCGGTGCAAAGTGCCGACTTCAGAGCCCTGTTCAACGGCCGCCCGATCGCCATTGCCACCCGCTCTGGTGGCGGCGGCCACACCGTGATGGCGGCCCTGAGGCTGCAGCTAGCCCACCTGGGCGCCCATGTGGTGGGGCGTCAGTTGGTCAGCAACAGCACCCACCCCGCCAAGGACGACTCGATCACTGATCTGCTGCAGCGGCTGCGGCGCCTGGCCCCTGCGGACGCCTGACGATCTCGGCACGACCGCATCTCGGCATCACCGCATCACGGCATCACGACACGACCGCATCACGGCACACAGATCGGCATGACCTCGCACTCCATCAGCGCCCCCAGCGGCGCCACCAATGCCGGCGGCACACCGTTCGCCAGTTCCAACCTGGTGTGGCGTCCAGCGGCAGAGCGGTTCCACAGCCAGCTCGACTGGCTCGACAGCTGGCACAGCTTTTCGTTTGCAGGCCACGTTGACCCGGCCTGGATGGGCTTCGGGCCGCTGCGGGTGATCAACGACGACACGATCGCCGCCGGCCGGGGTTTTGGCATGCACCCCCACCGCGACATGGAGATCATCACGGTGATGGTCGAGGGGCAGATCAACCACCGTGACTCGATGGGCCACGCCGAGGTGCTGCAGGCCGGTGAGGTGCAGCGCATGAGTGCCGGCACCGGGATTGTGCACAGCGAGGTCAACGAGGGCCAGACACCGTGCCGGCTGCTGCAGATCTGGATCGAGCCCGGCACCCTCGGCATCGCGCCCGCCTACGAGCAGAAACCCTTCGCGATCGGCGAGCACTGGACACCGCTGATCGACCCCCAGGGCAGCGGGGGCGCCATGGCGATCGAACGGCCGGTGCGGCTGTGGCGAGCCCAACCCCGGGCTGGCCAGCGTCTGCCCCTGCGGCTGGCAACGGGTGCTCACGGCTGGCTGCAGGTGATCGCCGGCAGCGCCGAGCTCCTGTTCGCGGCAACCGAACCCAGGCAGCTCCCCGGGGGAACCCAGCCCCCTGAGCGCGTCCAGGCTCCAGGTCTGGGCCGGGGGGATGGGCTCGGATTCGGCGGGCCCGGCCAGCCGGTGGCAGCCGAACCAGGGATCGAGCTCCAGGCCGGAGCCCAGGGAGCCGATCTGCTGCTGTTCGAGCTGGCCTGAGGGTTGAGGCGGTGCGGTGGCGGCCCGGCGATGCCGTTTCCCTGGACCGGGGCGACCAGATGCTGTATCAGTGCATACATTGAGAATCTCTGTTGCCGCACAATGCCAAGCAGCCAGCGCTTTGCCGCCATTCAGCAGATTCAGCGTCGCCGGCCGGTCAGCACCCCGCCAATCGCCGGACTCGACGAGCTGTGGGCCAGTGATGTGTTCGGCCTGGACACGATGAAGTCGGCCCTCAGCGGCCGGGTGTTCAAGTCGGTGCAACGCACCATCAAAGAAGGCGGCAAGCTCGATCTGTCGGTCGCCAACGCCGTCGCCGATGCGATGAAGACCTGGGCACTGGCTCGCGGCGCCCTGTACTACGCCCATGTCTTCTATCCGCTGACCAACTCGACCGCCGAAAAGCACGACGGCTTCATCGTTCCCAAGGGTGACGGCCAGGCCATCGCCCAGTTCACCGGCAAGCTGCTGGTCCAGGGGGAGCCGGACGGATCGTCCTTCCCCAATGGCGGCATCCGCTCCACCTTTGAGGCCCGCGGGTACACGGCCTGGGACATCACCAGTCCGGCCTATCTGATGCAGACGCCCAACGGGATGACCCTCTGCATCCCCACGGTGTTCGTCAGCTGGACCGGCGAGGCCCTCGACAAGAAGACGCCGCTGTTGCGCTCGAACAGCGCCATGGATCGCCAGGCCAGGCGGCTGCTGACCCTGCTGGGCGAAACCGAGATCGCTCCGGTGGCCTCCAGCTGCGGTGCCGAGCAGGAATATTTTCTGGTCGACAGCGCCCTGGTGGCCCTGCGTCCCGACCTGCAGCTGGCGGGCCGCACCCTGTTCGGTCGCCCGTCGGCCAAGGGGCAGCAGTTTGACGACCACTACTTCGGCGCCATCCCCGAACGGGTGCAGGTGTTCATGCAGGACGTCGAGCGGCAGCTCTACAAGCTGGGGGTACCGGCCAAGACGCGCCACAACGAGGTGGCTCCAGGACAGTTCGAGATCGCCCCGTTCCATGAGGCGGCCAACGTCGCCACCGATCATCAGCAGCTGACGATGACCGTGCTGCGCAACACCGCCCGGCGCCACGGCTTCACCTGCCTGCTGCACGAGAAGCCCTTTGCCGGGATCAATGGCAGCGGCAAGCACGTCAACTGGTCGATCGGCAACGCCACCCAGGGCAACCTGCTCGACCCGGGCAAGACGCCCCACACCAACCTGCAGTTTCTGCTGTTCTGCGGCGCCGTGATCCGCGGCGTGCACCGCTATGGACCGCTGCTGCGGGCCGTGGTGGCCACCGCCGGCAACGATCACCGCCTGGGGGCCAACGAAGCGCCGCCGGCGATCATCTCGATGTACCTGGGCAGCCAGCTCGAGGATGTGTTCAACCAGATCCGCGTCGGCGAGCTGAGCG
>Ga0310330_100486_pt1 | contig 11230 bp, 10 predicted proteins | sample LakMicDCLTotalB5_FD_195544 | JGI IMG/M metagenome (GOLD analysis project Ga0310330, IMG submission 195544) | Enriched freshwater cyanobacterial communities from Lake Michigan, Michigan, United States - MI23.DCL.Total.B5 (v2) (version 2) | ecosystem: Environmental > Aquatic > Freshwater > Lake... | reverse complement strand
GAAGATGGCGCCCAGCGTTGGGCATTGCTAAATTGGAAAAAGCTCTAAAGACCACCGAGCTCGTTATAAATCTGAATCATTAAAACCATGCATTAAATGCATGGTTTTTTTCTGTTTAAATGTGGAAGAAGCAAATGCAATGGAAATTGAAATAAGAAGAATAACCATAATAAAAGAATCTGCCAAGCTAAAATTTTATAAAAGCAACCAACGGGTGCTAATACGGGGCTCAAGTTGAAAACAAATAAAACTCAATGCAGCGGCTATCGTTGATTTATTAATCGCACTACGGATGATTGAGAGGCAAGTGAAGAGAAGCTTGCCATGGTGACAAATGCGAGAACGTGGCAGAAAGCCGCTGGACAGAGGTTTAAGATCGCTGACGGAGGCAGCGGACTTGAAGCATTTAGGCTAAGATACAAGGGCACTAATTTTCTCCCAAAAATGGCTGGCGAAGGAAAAGCTTTTTTTGACAGGCATATGCAGTACATCATGGCAAATGATGTAGAGGGTATGGTAAAAGATACCTACACTGAAGATGCTATCCTATTCAATGCGTTTCCATTTTTAGAAACTCCTCCGCCGAACATCATCCAAGGGCATGAAGCCTTAATTGAAGCCTTTAACAAGTATCTCGCTTATCAGGGCGCAATCAATCTTATTTCTCTATATAATTTTCTAGATAGTGAGAATGCCATTTCGTTCCAAGCAACATTTAGCACGGCAAATACAGGTACATGGGCGGCAGGTGACTGCTGGTTAATGCGGGAAGGAAAAATTTACCATCACATTGGTTTTGCACATCAACTAATAAAGGCGTAGAGCTTTTCAATAAAGTTGCAGAGGGCTGTCTATAGATAGCCCTTTTTTATTGCTGAATCAAATATATGGTTCAATGATCAGCAACGTCAACGAACTGAGCCTATCTAAGCTACAATGATAAACAGCCTATATCAAGGAGTAAAATTTATTAGCACAACCAGGGCGCATACTAGAAAGGGAGTGAGAAGCTTAAACGAAAAGCCTGGGAGTGAATTAAAGCAAAGAAATAGACAATACTTTAATAACGAAAAGGATTATGCGCTTAGCTTAAAGCGTGATCAAGGTCTCATTGCAAAAGAAACATACAAAGTATATATATTTGCAGAATCAAAATACATTGTTTGCTTTAAGCAAAAACCAGTGCCTGAGTTTATAGCAAGTCATGACAATGGCAATTGATAATATAAACTAATCTAAATAGAAAAGTTGATGTCTTAATAAATGAATGCGTGAGGAGTTGCCAGAATTATGGTATAAAATTTGCGTTCTGAGAAACAGTCAATGAGGGTTATCCAACATCGAACACAAGGACGATCATTATAGTTATTAAGATTCGTGATCAAGCCATAAACATTAAAAGCAAGGGGGACTAAAAGTTAAGCAACTAAAATCGGGCCAGGAGGCGGTTCCGTTGATAAGCTTTACTGATGCATCAGTAGGTGCCATTCAACATGCCGCTGCTAAGGTAGTAATAAGGAACTGAATCAAGACCTGGCGATTCAAAGTTCCCTCACAAAAGCACCAAAGCCGGTCGCACAAAATCTTAATCAGCACAATGCCAAACACACTAAATTTCGAAGAAACCTACGATTACATTGTCGTAGGCGCAGGTGCTGCCGGTTGTGTCGTCGCCAATAGGTTAAGCGCTGATCCAAACGTCAAAGTACTGCTACTAGAGGCAGGTGATGCCGATGTAGATCCAGCCATTAAAGAGACTGCGGTCACAAAATTATTTACCCTCTGGAAGCCTGAATTGAGCTGGGGTCTTGAGACCGAGCCTGAGCCCTACTGCAAAGATATTAAAAAGCCACTGATCCAAGGTAGGGTGCTTGGTGGTGGGTCAACGTTGAATGGCCGTATTTTCGTTCGTGGTCATAAGCGTGACTACGACAATTGGGCACATCTAGGCAATGAGGGTTGGTCCTATGATGACGTCTTGCCCTATTTCAAAAAACTTGAAGATTTCGAAGGTGGCTCCTCAGAGAAAAGAGGTACTGGTGGTCCCATTCATATTTCTAAACTGAAAGATCCTACGCCAACTGCATTGGCATGGATCGAAGCTTCCAAAGAACAAGGATATGGTGGTGCGACTGATTACGATTACAATAGTGATGAACAAGGTGGGACAGCAACTTTAACCCAGTCTGCCACGACAATCGATGGACGTCGGAACAGCACAGCCGTTGGCTATATCCATCCGATCATGGATAGGGCAAACTTTACCCTTAAAACAAAAGCTGAATGCACGAAACTGATCCTTGATGGAACTACAGTCATTGGCGTAGAGTATGCAACAAATTTAGACCGTTTAGGGTCCAAAATCAATGGTACGCCTGAGTATCATACCGTCAAAGTTAATAAAGAAGTTATTCTTAGTGCCGGACCGTACCAATCACCAAAAATCCTGATGCTATCAGGTATAGGGCCAAAAGAGCATCTTGCTGAGCACAATATCAGTGTCGTGAAGGATCTGCCAGGAGTCGGCAAGAATCTCCAAGATCACATTGTCGGCCGCATGGCTTGGAAATTCAACGATGGGGTAGACCTAAGCGCTCAAAATGTACCTTCAATTATTAGTGAAAATATGCACTTTACCTATTCTCGTCCCGGACTTGAAGGAGTCGCTTCACCAGATATCCAGTTCTGCGTTGGCGGGTTTATGTTCCCTGACGTATCACCCGATCCTGGTTTTACAGTCGTTCCTGCTAACGTTCAAGCACTCGGTACCGGTAGTGTTACCCTAAACTCCACCGATCCATTTGATGCTCCCAAAGTAATCCACAATTATTTTGAGAGTGATCGTGATATGGATACCCTAGTTACTGCTTTGAGGTTAGCGCGTGCGATTGTTGAATCTCCTGCATTTGATCATCTTCGTGGTGAAGAAGTTATACCAGGAGTAGACAAGCAAGACGACGAAAGCCTCAAAGAATATCTGAGGGATACCGCCTTTACCCAGTGGCATCCATCTTGCAGTTGCAAAATGGGGTACGATAAAATGGCTGTTGTATCTCCTCAATTGAAAGTACACGGCATTAATGCCCTAAGAATTATTGATGCTTCCATCATGCCATTTGTCGTCAACTGCAACCTTAATGCTACTTGTATAATGATCGGCGAAAAAGGAGCGGATCTCGTTATTGCAGATAAGTAAGAGATAGACAAACCTCGATGCTCAAGCGTCACGAATGATAAAGCGATGCTTGAGTATCACAACAGGAAGAGTCTGATCAAGCTGAAGTAGTCCTTTACTCCTGAGGGTATTCAATCTAAATACCCTCAGGAATCTACCCTTTTTGCCCAATTGCAGGCTTTCCAGTGATCATTTCATGTACGGTCAACGGCAACAAAAAAACTGCAGAAATTCAACCCAATAGATTATTGGTTGACTTTTTGCGTGATGATCTAGGCTTGACTGGTACTAAGAACCCACTTGATTACGGTCAAACTGGAGCCTGTACAATTCTGCTAAATGGCAAGGCTGTTAAAAGTTCAATGATGCTTGCAGTTCAAGCCGACAATTGTGACATCATTACAGTGGAGGGTCTAGGCGACTCAGAACATCTAGATGCTCTTCAGACAAGCTTTGAGGCATTTCATGCGGTTCAATGCGGATACTGTACCCCTGCCGCTTTACTGGTACTTACGGAATTGCTCAACAGAGTAAATAGCCCTACAGAAACGGAAATCAGAAGGCAGCTCGATAGTGTCCTGTGTAGATGCACTGGCTTTCAAAATATTGTTTTGGCAGCCATTGATGTGGCCAAAAACAATGCTTCAACAAAGTAATGTTTTTTAAGTTTTAAAAACCCCACCTGCAGGACACATTTACATGGGCACTCCGATTCTTGGTTCAGCAATTAAGCGCAAGGAAGACCGAGCCTTGTTGAAGGGCACAGCTCAATTTATGGCAGATATTAAGCTGCCAAAAATGGTGCATATGGTCTTCCTAGACAGTCCTTACGCCCATGCTATAATTAATTCGATTGATTTATCTGAAGCACTGGCAGTAGAAGGCGTTTTAGACATTATTGTCGGTGAAGATATCAAGCAATATAATCCACTCCCTGTTCTCATGAATCCCGCCGGAAAGGACGGGCGCTTCCCTCCCCACCCTTGGGGATTTCCCGCGGGGCAAACGCTCCTTGCAGTCGGCAAAGTGAGGCATGTGGGTGAAACAGTCGCTGCCGTGGCTGCAACGACCCTAGAAGCCGCCCAGATAGCCGTCAAGAAAATCAAGGTTGCTTACGAAGTTCTACCCCACGTTCTTGATGCTCGTTCTGCGATGAAAGCAGGCGCTCCCATTGTTCATGACACAATACCTGATAACATTTGTCAGTATGTTAGCTGGGGAAACAAGCAAAAGACCCAAGAGGCAATTGATAATGCTGAAGTGGTTGTCAAAAAACATCTTCCCTATCAATTGGTAAGTGCATCTCCTGTTGAGACGCGTTCAACTATCGCTGACTACGATCCAACTACTGAAGACTATACTCTTTGGACAAATACACAAATACCACATATCAACAGAGCCGCTCTCTGTGGTCTCGTTCTCGGAATTCCATTTAACAAGCTCAGGGTTATTGTTCCAGAAGTTGGCGGTAGCTATGGGTGTAAAGGCTATATCTATAACGACACTGGAATAGCCCTTGTAATGGCAAGACGGCTAGGGCGTCCTGTAAAATGGGTGGATACACGAGAAGGAATATACAGAAGAACTGTGCATGCACGTGGCTCTGATGTAGATGCCACTATAGCTGGCGACAAAAAAGGCAAAATTACAGCGCTGCACTGTAAAAATTATGCAACCTTAGGAGCCTATTCTACCTTCAATGGCCCAGGAGCACCAGCGGCCCTTACTGGAATGAGTGTGACTGGAGCTTATGCCATTGATAATCCCTTTTACGAGGTAAATATCTCCTACACAAATAGGCAGATGGTTGGTCCGATGAGGGGAGCTGGCAGAACAGAAGGTCTCTATGTAATTGAACGACTCATCGATCTTTATGCTGCTGAAATCGGCATGGATCCAGTGGAAGTGCGCCGTATAAACTTTATCAAAAATGATCAATTCCCCTATGAGAATGGTCTCGGATTTACTTATGACTCCGGCAATTATGAGCTCGCTCTTGATCAAGCTCTAAAAAAAGCAAAGTTATCTGATTTTGATAAAAAGCGTGAAGATGCTGCAAGCCGCGGCAAACTGCTTGGATATGGTGTAACTTCTTATGTGGCAGTAACTGGTGTTGGACCATCGCCATATATGCACAATGTCATTGGTCTCAATGGAGGGACCTATGGAACTGCTCACCTGCGCATTCATCAAAGTGGTGATGCCCAATTACATATCGGAAGCCAACCCCATGGCCAAGGACATGTGACTGTGTTTTCTCAAATCGTTTCCGAAGAATTAGGAATTAATACGGATAAGGTTGAAATTATCCATTCTGACACGAAAGGAAATTTACCGATAGGTGGCAGCTATGGTTCACGTTCATATCAAATTGAGGGTGGCGCAATAGTTGTTGCCTGTCAAAAAATAAAAGCAAAGGCTATTAAAATGGCAGCATATTTATTGGCAGGTGAAGAAGATGAGATTGTCCATGAAAGTGGGAACTACTCACTTGCTTCAGATCCGAGCAAATCTGTAACACTTCAAGAGATCTCAAACGCACTGCATAATGCATGGGATCTTCCCAGTGGTATGGAGCCTGGACTAGAAACTATAGCCTATTGGGATCCAAAGGATTTTGCCTTCCCCTTCGGAAGCCACATAGCATTCGTTGAAGTAGATAAACAAACTGGGATTATCAATCTTATAGATTACATAGCTGTGGATGATTTTGGGAAAGTCTGCAACCCTGGAATTGTAGATGGCCAAACCCATGGTAATATCTATGCAGGGGTAGGACAAGCCCTCATGGAAAATATTACGTTCAATGAAAATGGTGAAATAGAAAACTCCAGCTCACTTGCTTACGGATCACCTAGGCCCTCAAACCTACCAATGTTTACAATAGCAAGAACAGAAACTATTACACCCAACAGCCCACATGGAGGGAAAGGGGCCGGTGATGTTGCTATTAACGGCGTACCACCAGCCATTGTGAGTGCGGTCTGCAATGCTATTGGAGTTAGCCACATTGACATGCCACTAACCCCTGAAAAGGTATGGAAAGCAATGCAAGCAAAGCCCTAGACCTAGTCACCATAGCCAAAACATTTCTCAACTCCTCTCAAATCTGGCACCCATGATTTCCACACAATTCGATTACGCATCACCAACCTCGATAAAAGAGCTTCATCAATTGCTTTGCAATGAAGTGGAAAAGGCTATATTGTCTGGAGGCTATAGCCTCGTCGCATTGCTAAAAGCCGAAAAGCTATCACCACAGCTCTTGATTTCGACTAGTAATATAGACAGCTTCAACGGTATTAAAGCAAGTCCCGACGGTACGTTGTCTATCGGCTCGGCGACAAGTCTTTCGGAAATCGCTGAGCATGATCTAATTCGAGAGCGCTATCCAGCAATTATTGAAGCAGTATCATTAATTGGGGATCGGCAGTTTTGCAATCAAACAGCAATCGGAGATGAATATTCTTATCAGAGCTTTTCAATGGGCATTGCAGCAGTCCTGCTAGCGTATGGAGCCAGTTTCAACTATAGCAATCAGACGGCCCAAAAGAGACTCAAGGAGCCACTTATGCCTCAACAAGAGTTTATTCTCGAAACGATTGAACTACCTTCTCCTTTAGGCCTAAGTTCGTTTCAAGAAGTAAAAGATCCAGCCAGCTATTTACCTATATGCGGAATCTCGTCCTCTTTAGAAGTCGTAAATAATATAGTAACAGCGGCAAGATTTGCTGTTTGCGGTCAAGGACTTACTGTACAACGGTTAACCAAAAGTGAAAATGCCGTCATTGGCAATCTAGTCTCTCAAGAACTCCCCAAATCAGTATTGAATGAGTACTTCAACACGATTAATCATAACTCTAAGGCTAGCAACGAATACTTAGCCCACCTTTCTACTGTGCTAATCAACAAGAGCATTGGCGAAAGCATTAAGGGTTAAACCATCGATCAAACTGATTAAAACCGCGATCAACAACTATGCACGCTACAACAAATATTACATCCATGCGAGATGGCAATCAGATCCCGTCAATCGGATTCGGTGTATTTCTAATTCCGAATTCTGATGTTGTAGCTGCCGTGACTACGGCCTTGGATTGTGGATATAGACATTTAGACACTGCATCCATTTACAAGAACGAAGTGGGAGTCGGTGAAGCAGTACGGGCAAGCAATGTTCCCCGTACAGATATATTTGTTACGACAAAAATCTGGAATGACGACCAAGGAGCCGGTAAAACTAAAGCTGCTTGCCTCGCAAGCCTAGAAAAACTTGGATTGGATTATGTTGATCTTGTCCTAATCCATTGGCCAGTTCCAGGTAGGGGTTTGTATGTCGATACATGGCGTGATTTAATTGATTTGCGCGACAATGGTCAAATCAAATCTATCGGTGTCTCAAATTTCAACCCTGATCATTTAGAAACGATCATTCAAGCAACAGGTGTGGTCCCAGTTGTTAATCAAATTGAATGCCATCCTTGGTTACAACAAACTAGCTTGCGGAAGTTCCATGCTAGCCTTGGTATTATCACGCAAAGTTGGAGCCCATTAGGCCGTGGCAAACTATTGAATGAACCCATAATAAAAGCCATCGCAACTAAGCATGATAGTACGGAAGCGCAAATAATCATAGCTTGGCACCTCAAAATCGGTAACGTAGTTATTCCCAAGTCAATAACACCTAGCCGTATCCTAGAAAACTATCAAGCCTCTAAAATAAATTTAGATTCAGACGACGTAGCGCAGATACTAAAGCTTGATGCGGGGATAAGGGTTGGTCCGGATCCGCTTCAATTCAAATAAAAGTAAAGTCTCTGACAACCATAGCAGGACAATACGATGCCTTGCATTAAAGGTTTAGGTCGTTAATTTAGCCCAGGTTGCCGACAACGTCCCTAACCCAAGGCTAATTACAAACAAATTAGACTTTACCAAGACACCTTGACTTATCAGAGCAACCTTGGAAAATTCAGAATCAATATTTGATAAAGGCTTAGCTCGTATTAGAATGACTGGAGTTTGCCGAATCATTATTTACTCTATCCTATAAGCTATTAAAAGATGCTGCGCTTCGGAGCAAACAAATTCGAGCATTAATTTGTTTGTAAATTTCAGAATGGACATCTTTGAAATTCCAACCATCTATGGCTTACTAGCAAGTCTTTCTTTTATATCTTGAATGAAAGATACGCAGCGCAAAGGACAGGACATCTTAATAAGAGTATTGCAATACAGGCGATTAAATGGTCATTCATAGTAATTATCCGAAGCATGCTCAATAAGTTGGAAGAAGGGTATGGATCGGACTAGTCCCGATTGAAAGACACAACCGATGATGGCACCGCTATGCCAAGCAACGATCCAGAAAACTGATGATTTGGATGTGGTTTCCTCAATCGAGCAAGAATGATATCAATCTAGATCCCTGTCATTTGATGGTAGAGCACTATGGACACTCAGAAGCACGAAAACAAGAGCAGAAATACCATCTATTTTGCTGCAGAGTCGGCCTTGGACGCTAGCAGAGTGCGGAAGCGATGTAAGAATGCATTGCTAGGAATTCCGATCATGACCCGAAGAATACCATTCAGCAACGATGGATCTCTTTAGCCGCAGACATGCATCCCCCAAAAGTCGGGCCAGAGATCAGAAATGTGCTATAATTGCAAGGGTTTATAATCTCATCATGACTGTTAAGTACATTTGTCACGTAAAATTCCCTGCTGATGTTGCAAACCTATGGGAAGGCTGGGTTAATTTTCACAAAGCTGGGGCCCCTTTGGCAGCAGGGGTTATTCGTCGTGAAATTTTCCATGGATTGATGGACCGCCAAGGATTTGTTTTTATCGAAGCTGAATCTTATGCAGCCGTAGCACAGGATCTCGGTGGCTTTGTTTTGGGTGGACTTGACTTTGATCTCATTCCTGTTTTTGACAATCAGGAAGCAACAGATGCAATTCTTGGACTAATGCCCCAACTGAATAAGTCATAAAGAATGCATACGGGAGAGCATTAGATTGAATTGGATCAACTAATTTATCACAAAAATTGATTGATCCAAAGTTGCCATCACCAGACCAGCCTTGCTCAACTTGAATCCTTAGGAGAAAAATTATGTCATCGCTATTTAATCAATTGGCTTTTATCAAGCTGGAAAACGGCAAGTCAAGCCTCTTTCTAGACTTGATGAAAAGTCCGGACGGTAATGAAGTTACAAGGTCCTTCCCTGGGAACATCTTATTTGAGGTTACACAAGATGACCAAGATGAAAATTCGATCATTATTAATGAAAAATGGGATAGTAAGGTATCATGGGAAAACTACATGAAATTCCGAGCTAACTCTTCATTCGTAAATAAATTAAGCTCCTTCCTTGCAGCACCGCCTGAGTTCAAAATAGTCTCAGCCATTGACTAAATGCTTGAGGAGATTCTAAGTACAAGAGTTAATTCATTGGGCAGATCCACTTTTTTCATCTTTTTGCCCTAGTATTGCTGGCTGTTTACAGTCATAGCTGAAATTCTTCATAGGCTAATTTCGCCTTTTTTGCCTAGCTACTATCCTCTGATGAACCCAAAGTACTATCAGCAAGCAGATAAATGCCTGGTAGTACTTTTTTATGAGCTCAACAACGTAAAAATTGGGAGCCGATCTGGGGTGGATAACCTTGGATCTGAGATTATTTGAAATCGCCAAGCCTGTTCCGTTGTAAAGTAGCAGTCACATGTATCTGACTTTTCTTACCACGAGGGGCTCCATAACTTTTAATCTCAGCATGAGATATTCTCGAAAGACTTCGTATAATCATTCGCGAAGCTAATACACACCTCTGACAACACAGATCATTCTGAAAGCACGGCCAACCCTGCTTCGATCAATGAGACCACTAAGTCTTCTCACACAATTTCTAGTGCCCCTATTACTTGATACACAATCAACAGCAGCAAATGCATGCGATCCATTCGCGGCTTACCCTATGCACTTTGGCAGGAAGAAACCTTCTAGCTTAATAAGTTTATCGCTACATCATCCAATCCAGGCGAGGGCTTTAGTGCCGAAGCCAGAGTTTACTATTATTACATTCTTGCAGACTATTCAGTGCTAATGGGTTAGGACATGCCTACAAAACACCCAATTCAACACAAGGATTAGCGAAGATGAAGATAAGCAGACAGGCGGTAAAGTCCATACTTGATAAGAAGTATGCAATGAACAACTTTCTGTAGAACATTGGACGCCTGCAGGCGATTCTTCTATGGCCTAGCGGAAATAGTCCCGATAGCTACACACCAGAATGGACAGTGACAAGACAAACCCTGATGAATGGCTAGCAGCGTACAGCGTCTTCGCCCTCTCAGCTCACCCTTCCAGGCAAGAAAACGCCGTCGTGGGCACATCTTGATGAATCACAAGCAAGCAATGGAACGCAGCCTGCGCGGCCAGAGGAATGGATCCAGTTAGCGAAAACCTACTTTTTAGCAGAAAGCACCATGATCTCCATTGCAGAGCTGCAGAAGGCCATACGCTGGTCAACGATCGTAATCCGACCAAGACAGGCAAAAGATGCAATCTGCTGAGCGGGGTTAACTGCTTAGTTGACTTGCAAGATGCAAGTCTTATGCCGCTAATTATATACAGTCAGTCATCCAAGACGTGTGCTCATCGGGAGAATAGACTCAACTTGATGGTGAAACCTCCTTAATATAATCCAAGCCACTGAATTGCATGCGCCAAGGCTGCTATTTGAGATTAAATCAAGCTTTAGTTTGAATTCCAATGGCAGAAGACTTGGCTGTCGCCGATTGGCTGTGCGGTGCTGACGCGCCAAATAAAGCACAAAAGAAGGTTGTTTTTAGGGCCCGTGGCATTAGAATGGCAATGCCAAAACGGCAAGCCAAGAAGCTCCTTTCAAAGCCAAGCAACCTCCGAGACAACAGACTTATTCATTTCACCATACAAATGATTCATCAACATATTTTTGCATCACCTCGACCTGGAATGTCAGAACAGGAATTTCAAGACTACTGGCGTTATGTGCATGCGGTCCAATAT
>Ga0310330_100485_pt1 | contig 11235 bp, 9 predicted proteins | sample LakMicDCLTotalB5_FD_195544 | JGI IMG/M metagenome (GOLD analysis project Ga0310330, IMG submission 195544) | Enriched freshwater cyanobacterial communities from Lake Michigan, Michigan, United States - MI23.DCL.Total.B5 (v2) (version 2) | ecosystem: Environmental > Aquatic > Freshwater > Lake... | reverse complement strand
ATGTACATGCCGCCGATATCGCCCATGCTTTCAGGGGCAAGGGCTTGGGGCTTCTCAAAAACGAAGATTGCCTGGCCGGTGCGTCCGTCCCGCGAACGGGTCATACGGATGTCAGGCACAACCGGTTCATCCACCCCTTGGAAGAACTGAATTGCGGCGCCCATGGCAACGGTTGAAAAAGGGATCTTAAAGCTGTCAGGCTTCCCCGCTGGCTTCCTTCAAAAGCAGGGCCGCTGCTTCCGCCTCGTTGAGGCCTGTGAGGTCGAATTGGCGCCGCGGGGGCTGGCTTCGCCGGCCTAGATCGTGGTCGTAGCAGCGGTCGTAGTAGTCGAGCATCTGCCGGCAGGCTTCGGCCCAATCGCCCTGGTCGATCGCCCCAAGGGCCAGGGCGGTGCGTTGGGGACCCAAGCGACGGGCAATGCGCTCGGTGGCTTCCCGCAGGGGTTGCTGGCCCAGGGCGCCATAGACGGCCACCAGGCGCTCCACCCTTTCCTCCATGGGCCGCTGGATTTCAACGGCCGGGGCCAGGCCCATTTGGGCCCAGAGACCAGCCGGGATGCGGCACCTGCCCACCTGGGCACTTTCCGCTTCCAGCCAGATCGGGCCAGGGCTTGGGCATTGCCTAAGGGCCAAGGCCAGCAGGTTTTCGTAGTGCTCATTGCTCGGTTGGGGAGGCAGCCCCAGGCCGCCAAAACTGCTGCCCCGGTGATTGGCGAGCCCTTCGAGGTCGACTACCGCGGCGCCCCGCCTGTGCAGTTCCAACAGCAGATCCGTCTTGCCGGTTCCGGTGCGTCCCCCCAACACCAGCAGGGACCACGGTTTCTCCATCTCGGCCAAAACCCAGTGGCGAAAGCGCTTGTAGCCGCCCTCCAGCAGCACCACGGGCAGCTCCAGGGTGCCCGCCAGCCAGGCCACGCTGGCCGAGCGCATGCCACCGCGCCAGCAATGGATGCCCAGGGCCGTTTTGCCAGGGGCTGGGATGGCCTGGAGTGCGGCGGCGATCGTTGCCAGTTTCGGTCCCACCAACTCCAGGCCTAGCTGGACCGCGCTCTGACGCCCCTCCTGCCTGTAGGTGGTGCCAACGGCGGCCCGTTCCGCGTCGGTAAAGAGGGGCAGATTGTGGGCGCCAGGGATGTGGCCCTGGCGGTATTCCCCAGGACTGCGCACATCCACAATCGGGGCGTTCAGCTCAAGAAAGTCTTCAATTGGTAAGCGCGGGCCTTCGGCCTGCATCGCAATCCCTTGAGCTCTCCTGACATAGTGGGCCATGCCTGGCCTGCGCGCGCTCGGTCCTTCCATGCTTTCCGGACCTCCGGTTACCGCCCCTGCCACCCCAGAAGCCCTGCTGAAGCGTTTTCAGGCGGCTTCCGAGCGTCAAAGGCGGAGCCTGATCCCCCAACTCCAGCAGCGGCTGGCCGAGATTCAGCCACTGATCACGGACCATCTCAATGGTTTGGATGCCACTGGCGATGACTGGGCAGCGGGTCTGTTGATCCAATGGCTTGTGGCCGATGGGGGTCCCCAGCGGGACGCCTTCTTAGCCCGTTTCCCGGATGGCTGGTTGGCCACCACCAGCTCCCAGGGTGTGGATTACGCCCCCCTGCAACAGCTTTTGATCCTGCAGGATTGGGAGGAAGCCGACCGTCAGACCAGTGCGATTCTGCGGCAATTGGCTGGGGCTGATGCCGTCCAGCGGGGCTACGTGTACTACAGCGAGGTGCCCCGCATGGGTGCCGTCGACCTAGAAACCCTCGATCGCCTGTGGGTGTGTTTCTCCCGCGGTCGGTTTGGTTTTTCGGTGCAATCCAGGCTGCTGCGGAGTTGCAATGGCCGTTGGGAGGCGTTGTGGAAAAAATTGGGTTGGAAGCTGGACGGGCGGTGGACGCGCTATCCCGGCAGCTTTCAGTGGTCGATCGATGCACCAGAAGGTCACATGCCTTTGGTCAACCAGTTGCGGGGGGTGCGCTTGATGGATGCCCTTTTGAACCACCGAGGCCTGCTGAAGCGCATCGCCAGCTGACGGCCCACCGGTAGGGTCAGGGCATCCTGTGGAGCAAAGGGTCGTTGGCGCTGATCTGGTCAGACTTCATCACGCCATCCACCCTTCAGCTGGCTCCCTTGGTGGAGTTGCTTCTTGAACCGGTTGCCTGCCGGCAGCTCCAGGCGGAGTTGAAATTGGGCCTCCATGAAGCCCTGGTCAATGCCGTGCGCCATGGCAACAACGCTGACCCCTCCAAATGTTTGAGGGTGCGCAGAATTGAGAGTGCCTTCTGGCTGATCTGGCAGGTGCAAGACGAAGGAGCCGGATTTGCTTTTCAGCGCCGCCCCGACCAGCTGCCCTTGGACCATGGCGCCACCGCTGGGCGGGGATTGTTTTTGATCCACCAGTGCTTTGACGATGTGCGCTGGAGTCCCAGGGGGAATCGGGTCCAATTGGCGATCACACGCCGGCGCATGGGAACCGTGGCTATCGGCCGTGGCTAGGGCAGCCGGGATCGTTGAGTTCAGCTTTGAGCCACAGCAGGCCGTGCTCTGCCAAGTCGATGGCCCGTTGCCTTGCTTCCGTTGGGCTGGATTGGCCGGGATCGTCGCCGCTGAGGAGTTGCACCAGCGCTGCGGCCAGTTGTTCGGCGGCCCGCCGAGGCCGTTGGCTTTTAAGGGCGTGCCAATCGCGATCGCCAATCGCCAAGGAGCGCTGCAATTGCTCAGCCAGATCTTGGCTTTGATCAGGCCACTCACGCTTGGTACCCACTAGACGGCGATGCTGCTTTGGTCCCATCCTGGCGCTACCGAGATCTCAGTGGCAATGGCCCAGCCTGTCCGCCAACCTGTGCGGCTACTCCACCTGCTGGATGGACTGCTCACCCAGGGTTCCCTGGCCAGCCGCAGTACGGGAGTGAGCCAGAGGCGCCAGCGTCAGCGCCGAGCCCTCACCCAACGGTTGCTCGATCCCCTGCCCAAGGACTTGGCCCCAACCAATCACGCTGAGCGACTGTTTTGGCGGGGTCTGCGCTGGGGCACTGGCGGATTTCTGATCGCCTGGTGGTTGCACCACTAGGGGTTTGCATTACGAGGGGAGCACTAAGAGGCGTTTTGCCCTGGCTTTTGGGGCTTTCGAGCGGTCCAGACCCGGGTCATGAAGTGGGATTCAGCCACCACGGCTTCAAAGCCGGCGGCCTTCAGCCTGGCTTCGATGTCGTCGCTGATGTAATCGCGGTAATAGGGCTCGTGAAACACGCGGCGAAAGTTTTCCATCACCGTGCTGAATTGGGGTGAATCGGCCAGTTGCACGGAATCGGCAAGGGTGATTACCCCGCCGGCCTCCAGGATGCGGAAGCAGTCATTGATCACGTTTTGACGCGCTTCTCCTGGGAGCTCATGCATCAGGAAAACGCAGGACACGCCCTGGAAGGTGCCCTCGGCGAAGGGCATGGTTTCGCCATTGCCTTGCACCAGCTGGGGAAGCTCCCCAGGGAGTTGGCCCAGCCATTTATTGGCTTGGCGCAGGTAGGAACTGGAGAGATCCAGGCCCACCAGTTGGGCTTTGGGCAGGGCCCCTCGGATTTGCCGGAGGGTGCGGCCCGTGCCGGTGGCCACATCCAACACCCTGATTTGGCCAGCCGGACGATCAGCAAAGGCCCGCAACCCCCGAACCAGTGGGGCGATCACCCGGCGCCGCATGGGATCTGCCGTGCCGTTGAACAGGATTTCGACCTGAAGGTCGTAGAGCGCTGCTGAGTGGTCACTCAGGTAGCCATCGGTTTGGTGGTGGAAATTCTGAAGGTAGTAGTCGGGATAGTCCCCGGCGTCCACGTCATCGGGCAGGTCGCGCACATTGCGTTCTCGTCGCCGGTTCCATGTGCTTGGCATGTCAAGCCAAACCATGGGATAGCGGCTAGCCCAGTCGAGCCAGGGGGCGTCAAAGAGCAGGGAACTGGGATAGAGGCCCTGCTCCGCTTCCTGCCAGTCCCGTTCCTGCAGGGCATCCATTGCCGTCTTCAGCCGGCCCATGAGTTCGGGGGGAACGGGCACGGTCTTCGGAATCCCCTCGGGGGAGAGGACCCCCATCAGGCGGGTGCTTACTTCCTTATGGGCCAGCCCCAGCAGGCTTTTGCCCTGCTGCATCGTTTGGTAAGCCAGCTTGGTGAGCTGATCAGGCATGGGGGGGCTTGGCAGTGGCCCTATTCCAACGGATCGGGTGGGCGAAGTGTGAAGACGGCCGTGGAAAAGGGCTTGAATTGTAAATTTTGACCGAGTTTGCTTGAGATTGCGACAATAGCGATGGATTGACAAGGAGGAAAACTAAATTTATAGAGGAGATGAGATTTCTAATCAACGTACAAGATGATCAAAAGAAACCAGTATTTGAAATGGGTGAACCTCTTAAGATAGGCAAGGTACTATCCATGAAGTTGTTTAGGCCCTGTTGTGCCGCATCCCAGCTAGAGAAAGTACCGGAATTCAAAAGATTGCCAGAGACAAGGTTAAACCGGACATCATCGGTTTGAAAACCTTGACTAAAAGAGCCTTCAACGGTTGCAGTTGTCTGCCATTGAGATTGCATCCATTGCATGCCTGCAGATAGATAGCCTAAGCGGAAAACGTCAATGCCGTTAGCTTCTTGCATAATCGCAAGAGGAATCAGTGATCGATCTAGGCCGCTGCTTACCTTTCTTAGCCACATTCTAAGTTCAAACGGACTTGGACTCCGTCCATACAGGGTTTCGTATGCCTTCTCTATAATCTGTCCTGGAGCAAGATTATTTAAATTATCGCCATAATAGTTTGCAATATTCTTTTGGTAAAGTGCATTGATGACGCCCGCTAATTGTTCTGCTGTTTTCTGCTGTCCAAGGATTCCTGCCGAAAGGTCTGCCAAGGAGGCAGGGGTGATAATCGTGTTCGTATAGGCTTGATAGGCCATGCCAGCTAAATGAAGCCTTTGATAAACCTCGTTATCTTCGAATGTAGTTTTAAAGTTGGTGCCGATAATCCCTGTAATGTCATCTTGATTGGCAACACGCAAACCGCCCAAGTCTAATGCTATTTGCTGGGTAGTATTAAGTAGGTTGTCCGTATTGGATCTATTGCCTATTGAAGAATTTCCTTGGGCGATTGTTAGAGTATCGCCCACTAGAAGGCCACCCTGTCCAAGTGCTCCACTGATAATAGGCGTTGCTGTTGAAAGTGCAGAGGGTATGATCTGTTGACTGCTGAGATACAGGGGGAATGCATCATCCCTGAGGTTGACAAGTGAAGCACTCCCATCGCTTGTATCTACATGGCCTGAGTGAGGGTTGAGATTGATATCATCACCTTGAGATGTTGCTATGAAGTGGCCTGCCGCAAGCTGGAGCGTAAAAACTTGACTTCCTACTGAAGATTGAGTTGTCACGATCAAGTTTTCGATGGGTGACTGGGCATAACTGTTAAAGCCGGACGTGAGAACTATTTCGCTCAGATTAGTTAAACTTGAGTCCTCGACTACAGAATCGGCTAGGATCGTGGAATTAGGGAAATATCCTCCTTCAAGTGTTCCGGTTTGATAGGCCAAGGAGAAAGCGGCACCATCCAAAATGGTTATTCTAAAACCACCTACACTGACATAATAGGCTATCGCGTAATCATTAAAATTATCCAGGTTGAAATCTCCAACCACAAAACTAACTTGGGCAGCACTCAGCTGAGATGGGGGTTGATCGATGTAATGCTTCTTGACCTCACCGTTGGGCATGTCATGGGTATGGTGAACAATTTTAGATCTTTCGATGGATTGCCAGGGCTGGAATTGATAGGCTTTATCCCAGTAAATGTTATTCTGGGTACTTTTTTGTTTGTTTGCTACCCAATTGGTTATGGCAAAGTCTGTTAAAGAGACAGAACTGGCATTTGTTGAAGAAATAAATCCTCCTGTAATGAGATCTCGTTGGCCGTCACCTGTGTAATCCTCTGGAAAAGCCCATGGAGCCAAGCTGCTCTGGCTATAGGGAACGAGGTTACTAACCTCTCTTGTCTGATTATCTAGCTTGAGTGATGCCCCATCATAAATTAAAACTTGACCTGGACCACCTTCAACCCCTTGTCGAGTTAAAACGATATCTTGAACGAAATCACCATTCAAATCACCAAATTGGGCTCGCTTGTAGCTGTTGATGTTGCTTCCAAGATTCAAGTTGTATTTCTTGAAGTCTTGAGCCTTGTACAGAGTTAAGTATTGAGAGGTTGTATTGAAGCCTTGCGATGGTGCAATCCAACTATCTCCGGTATTTTCAACAACTGTAATGACTGTCATCATACCGGCATCTTCATGCTCAAGTAAATGGCAATGTTGTACATAAGTGCCTAGGTAATCTTGGAACAACATCCTGATAGTTGTGTCATTTGCACCTGTGGTGTTAATCGTGCCAACAAGTGCGGGGTCAAGAGCCTCTGGGATGGAATGGAATTCGCCATTCATTGGAGCTAGAGTGCGAATTCGCCCTGTATTTGTATCATAAAAATTATATCCAGACGAATTTAGCATTGTTACGTCTTCTAGGTTCTTTTTGGAGCCCAGTTCAGTATCGCTTGACTTCACTTGATAGTCATTGACATGGATATGGAATGGATGGCCAACAAAGTAATTGCCATTGCTCTGGCCGAATCCCCAATTCCAATTTCTTAGCCGCCATTCCTCCATTGTGCCGAGTTGGGCAATTGAGAGATTTCCGTTTGGAAAAACATGATCGTTGATTAAATCTGGATCGACGTAACCCAACCAGGGGTCTTGTTCGGAGAAGTGAGGCAGGAAAGTGTAACGTTTGTAATCATTTCCAGTCTTTAATTTATTCTCCGCTAAGGCAGCTTTGGTGGGTGCGTCATATTCTTCCTGTGGACCCACCAACGTAAGAACACTGTAATTAAATTCTCGCTTACGTGTTGGTGTCCAGATTTCAGCTCCTTTCTCAGTTGTTGAAAAAAGATCAACACTGGGTACTGCTGAGGGGTTGTATTCTTTTTCAGGAGTTACAGGAGTTATGTTCTGGACTTGGATGCCCTCATTTGCCTTTTCTATGTAACTATTGAGGGTATTAGTGTTTGGGAGACGCTCATTGCCCCCAGTCTTAAAGATTGCTAAAGGGCCGAAGCCTGATGTGCCGCTGGCTAGTGAAGTATTTTCATTGGTGAAGTCAACATACTGCGATGCCTGGAAGCGCAGGTTGTTGATTTGATAATCTTTGCCGCTGGACAGATCTTCAAAAGAGTAAACCGAGGATATTTCCGTTTGACCACTTGGTAAATAAAATAATATATCAAGCCTTTTCCCTGCGGGTAGGGCGACAATGTTATCAGCTTTTTTGTAGCCTATTGGCGGTTCAGCGGTGTTATTTGTGTTAGGAATCGGATTGTTCGGTTGATCGTATCCGATAACGGTTTGATTGGCTGCTCTGATTTGTGGATATTGGTGACCATCTTCTCCGTAGATGTAGATTGGAAGCGAGGCGTATGTTCCGTCATCCTGAAGATGCTTAAGTTTTATGTTAAGATAATAGTTGCTATCTTGATTGCTTAGCGTTAGGGCTTGCCAGCCACCCTTCTCTACTGCAACTGTTGGTTGATACTGCCCATTGACTGTAATCATGGACATCCGATTGGTTGGAAGCGCCGTAACTCCCATCGTGTCAACTGCTTCCAGTAATAAATTTCCGGAGGTATCAATCCCAACATTCATGGATTTGAATACCGCAAGATTGCGCGCTACATTTTTAAAGGCTGGAATCTTCTCTAAGGGGTCTCCAACTTGCATAAAGCCTGACAGGCCACCGTAGAGCTGGGTATTGACAGCAGGATGGTAGTGAGGATGATACCAATAGGAACCTTGTCCGTGATCGCTTGGAATATCAATATCAGTTGTCCAGTCTTGACCAGTCGTATAGCGTGCAACAACATTATCTCCAAAGCCCATGGCATTAACATGGCCCCCATGCATGTGAAAATTAACACTCGCCGCTCCACCAGCTGTCGCGCCACCATTAAGACCATACGAGCTATTGGGTATCAACGTTGCTGCTTGCACTTGCTCTTCAGTCAGCCCTGGAATCGTGATGTCGTTTTTAAAGTTAAGGAGAAGGCGGTCGCCAGGATCTAGCATCAGAACCGGTCCTGGATAGGATGCCCCTTGTCCGTCTGCGCTGTATGTGTAGACGATTGAGGGTTGCCATGAGTTTGGGCTTTTATTTCCGGCCTCTAGATTTTGTAGGAGTGCTGGTAGGTTAAAATTAGAGCTAACTTGATTGGAACTTGTATAACGATTCCACATCCCGGCCGGATCATAATTTAGGGGATTATTGACTGCTTCATAAAGGGGGCCAGATGATTTACCATTCGAGATCCAAGGCTCCAAGTTACTTTGGCTCTGATTCGAACCCAATCCTTTGTATCCAAGTATTTTAAGAGCACTTAGGGACTCTTTGACAGATTGGCCTGTCCAATTACTTAATATGGTTGTGAGGTATTGGTTGAAAATCGAATTTGGATTCGTTGTAGATGTCAGCTGGGGTGCTAGCCATTTTTTTACATAAGCATCAATGCCCGGTATGTTGACTGAATTTGTTGTTATGGCTAAGTCTGTCTCAAGCGTGCCGTTCTTCTTTGTATCACTTCTGCTCTTGACGATGTATCGCCCATCAATTTTTTCTAGAACTAACTCTGAGGAGAGAATTATATTCGGCGTCCCGTCGGGTTTCGTGGGATACAAATTGCCAATGACGTAGCCGTGTTCTTGTGTCATTTGGAAAAATCCCCTTATTTCCACTTTATCACAAACTCATTAGGCCTGGCTGACGTTTGTCGCAAGGTTTTGATTCCCTTTTATTCTGTGGACCTATTCCATTCTTTCTGCACTCTTTTTTGCCCACTCACGATGGGTTTAGGTTCTCTGTCGTTCTATTGAATTGCGGCTTAGTTTTCTCTCGTTCCGCTTCTTCCGGCCTGTTCTCAATGAGCTTGTTGTAGGTCTGTGCGTTACCTGATTTGCCACATATTTAGTCTGTATTTTGCTTGAGTTGTATCGGTAGTCATTACGTGTAAAGCCACCCATTGATGCATTATTATCTTTAGAAAAGATTTTAGAAACTATCTTTTTGTAGGCGTGCCCGATCTTGAGAGGTTTTTGTGTCTTGATTTGCGTAGTTGCATCGCGGCCTAATTTCACATGCTGGCTCATCTGTATTGATAATCGGAGGCTGATTAAATACTTGTTTGGTGCACATAGTTGGCGACTTGAATTTTTCACAAGTTCTGGCTAGCCTTTGGATACCCCATGTCCCTTTGTGTCGAAGTCCTTGGGCTCTAATGTCCTCTGCCGCGTTCCTTGCGCGCTGGAAAAATTTGCTTGAAGTTCTTCGTCCCTTGAATTGGTAAAGGTTTTTTAAGTGTGTGGTCTGTACTGGTCTTCTTGACTCTCTCTTGGCACTGATTGGCACCATTAGTGGTCACTTAAGCCCGGTTCGATGGGTGATCCTTTGCTACTTGTTTGGGCTTTTAATGATTTTAGGTTCGCCATCCCGCCGCGACTGAGGCTAATTGTTGCGGGGCACTATTTTGTGCAAAGGGTCCTGTTTTTCGATGACCCCCATGCTCGGGGGATTGCCCAATCCCATGTTGCCAAGCGACAGCGTTTGAAGTGCAAGTTAGGTGAACCTCTGATTTTTTGTGTGCAAACCAATACCTGAATGCCCGTAACGGTCACCCTTGTCAGCCTTGGGTGCATAGTTTTGAATCTTAGGCTGGAAGGGCCAGCCCATGGAACGCTTTTTTCTTGAGCTCGATCCGCCTGAGCAGGTGATGCGCAGCTGGCCCCACGTGGTGGTGGTTGGAGGTGGTTTCGCGGGCCTAAAGATCTGCCATATCCTCGCGCGCCAGCCAGTCCGCGTCACGCTGATCGATAAACGCAACTTCAACCTGTTCCAACCCCTCCTCTATCAGGTTGCATCAGGATTGGTGTCGGAGGCCGATATCGCTTCGCCCCTGCGCCAAATGGTGGGCGATGCGCCCAATATCCAGATCCTGCTTGGTGAGGTGGTCGACATCGATCCAGAGGCTCGCCAGGTGGTGTTCAACGGCCAGCACTACGGCTACGACCAGCTGATCCTGGCCACCGGCTCGGGTAGCACCTATTTCGGCCGGGAGGAATGGAGGGCCCTGGCCCCGCCGATGAAGATCCTCGAGCATGCCGATGAGATCCGGCGGCGGCTGTTGATGGCCCTCGAGGAAGACGAACAGACCACCGATCCCAAGCAACGGGAGTTTCTGCAGACCGTGGTGGTGGTGGGTGCGGGCCCCGCCGGTTGCGAGCTGGCCGGGTCCCTGATCGAATTGATGCACCGGGCCGTCCAGCGCAATTTCAAGCAACTCCGTCAGAGCGATTGTCGGGTTGTTTTGGTCGACCTGGTGGAGCGGGTCTTGCCCACCATGGCCGCGCCGCTCTCTGCCGCCGCCGCTGGCTATCTGGAGGGGGCCGGGGTGGAGTTGCAGCTGGGCTACAAGGTGGAATCGATCGCCCCTGGGCGCGTCTGCCTTCTCGGTGCAGCCGGGACCCAGCAGCTCGAGGCGGCCACCATCTGCTGGACCGCTGGGGTGCGGGCATCGCGATTGGGAGGGCTGTTGAGCGAACGCACCGGCTGTGCCGTTGACCGGGGCGGCCGGCTCGAGGTGAGCCCCGATTTCTCGATCCCTGGCTATCCGGATATTCGGGCGGTGGGTGATCTCTGCTCCTACAGCCACACCACCGATGCCAAACCGCTGCCGGGCACGGCTGGACCGGCGGTGCAGGCAGGTGGCTGGGTTGCCCGCGACATCCTGGCCAGGCTCACGGGCCAAACGATTGCCCCCTTCCGCTGGCAGGACCTCGGCACCATGGCGGTGATTGGCCCTTGGTATGCCGTTGCTGACCTGTGGGGTGTGCACCTCACAGGGCTGGCCGGTTGGCTGGTGTGGGCCCTGGCCCATTTGGCTTTCATTCCCGACACCGAAAACCGAATCGCCCTGTTCAGCAAATGGATGTGGCAGATCGCCACCCGCCAGCGCACCGCCCTGCTGATCACGGGGCGACCGGACCAGCACCTGGGCGTGGATGTGGGGCTATTTCGGGCGGAACGGCCTGAGCTACTTGAGGTCCCCGGGGAGGCGCCTACTTGATGAACAGCATCTCCTGGTAGGTGGGTAGGGGCCAGACGGCGAAGTTTGTAGTTTTGG
>Ga0310330_100483_pt1 | contig 11240 bp, 10 predicted proteins | sample LakMicDCLTotalB5_FD_195544 | JGI IMG/M metagenome (GOLD analysis project Ga0310330, IMG submission 195544) | Enriched freshwater cyanobacterial communities from Lake Michigan, Michigan, United States - MI23.DCL.Total.B5 (v2) (version 2) | ecosystem: Environmental > Aquatic > Freshwater > Lake... | reverse complement strand
GGCGACACCCTGGTCTTCGACAACCTGGCCAATGCCCGCCGGGAACTGGGCCGTTGCCGGGCCGTAACCCTCGATGGCGAACTGCTCGAGAAGAGTGGGGCAATGACGGGCGGCAGCCTCCAACAGCGGGGCGGCCAGCTCAGCTTTGGCAGCAGCCAAGACGGTGATGAGGCCGAACCCCTGCGCCGCCGGCTGCTCGAACTCGGCGAAAGCCTCCTGGCCTGCCGCCGCATGGAATCGGAGCTCGGCCAGCGCCTCGAAGCGATCCGGCCCCAACTGCTGGAGCGCCAGCAGCGCCAGGCCGCCCTGGAGGCCGAGCGCAGTGCCGCCCAGCGGGCCCTCGCGCCCCAATTGCAACGGCAGGAGCAACTCTCGAGTCGTCTGGTGCAGCTGCAGGAAGCCCTCAAGGCCGATCTGCAGCGCCAAAAGGAGCTCGAAGAATCCGTGAAGCCGCTCCAGCTCCAGCTCACCAGCCTCGAGGCCGCCGAGGCGGCCGCCCAGGCCTCCGGGGATTCCGCCCGCTGGCAAGGCCTGCAAGCCGAGCTGGAAGCTGCGGACCAGGCCCTGGCCCTGGCCCGCCGCCAACGGGATGACCTGCTGGCGGCCCGGCGCGAGCGGGCCCTCGCCGCCGAACGCCTCAGCAACCAACTGGAAGCCCTCGCCGCCGACGAACAACGGCTGGTGGCGGCGGTGAATGCCCTGGTGGCCGAGCGCACCGCCTGGAAAGAGCGGCATCAAGCCGACCAGACACGCCGCACCGCCCTGGAAAGCCAGCAAAGCGATCTGCAGACCCGCTTTGGCGAGCGCCGCCGCGCCCGGGATGCCGCCGAAGCCCAGCTGGGGGCCCAGCGCCAGGCTCTGCAGCAACAGCAATGGGAATGGCAGCGGCTCGGAGAAGAACTTCAGGCCATCGCCGAGCAACAGCGGGGCGACCAACGGCGCCTGGAACAGCTCGAGCGCGAACTGCCCGACCCCTTGCCCGAAATCCCAGTCGACGTGCGCGAGAACGGCCTCGAAGCTCTGCAAAACGAACTGCGCAGCCTGCAGGCCCGCATGGAGGCCCTCGAGCCCGTGAACATGCTGGCCCTCGAAGAACTGGAGCAACTGGAAACGCGCCTCGCCGACCTCGAAGAGCGCCTGGACGTACTGAGCAAGGAGCGCGAAGAGCTTCTACTGCGGATCGAAACCGTGGCCACCCTGCGCCAGGAAGCCTTCATGGAGGCGTTCACCGCGGTGGACGGCCATTTCCGGCAGATCTTTGCCGGGCTCTCCGATGGCGAAGGCCATCTGCAATTGGAAAATCCGGAAGCGCCCTTGGAAGGGGGGCTCACCCTGGTGGCCCATCCCAAGGGCAAGGCCGTGCGGCGGCTGAATGCGATGAGTGGCGGTGAAAAATCGCTCACGGCCTTGAGCTTCCTTTTCGCCCTGCAGCGCTTCCGCCCCTCGCCCTTCTATGCCCTCGACGAAGTGGACAGTTTTCTGGACGGGGTGAATGTGGAGCGGCTAGCGGCCCTGATTGCCAGCCAGGCCGACCAGGCCCAGTTCATGGTGGTCAGCCACCGGCGGCCCATGATCGCCGCGGCCACCCGCACGATCGGGGTGACCCAAGCCCGCGGAGCCCATACCCAGGTGGTGGGATTACCGCCAGCTGCTTGAGCTTGGGGCTTGCGCCACAATGGATCGTTAGGGCCAAGGCTGAACCCGTTCTTTGACCTCCTCGATTCCTCCCTCTGCTGATCCTGGAGCGGCCAACGCTGCTCCCCGTGACCGCCTTTGGCTGCGCTCGGAGCTCATGGGCACCCAGGTCATTACCCGTGACTCGGGGCGCCGCCTGGGCGTGGTGGGAGAAGTGGTTGTCGATATCGACCGCCGGGAAGTGGTGGCCCTCGGGCTGCGTGACAACCCCCTCACCCGCTTCCTGCCAGGCCTACCTCGCTGGATGCCCCTGGATCGCATTCGCCAAGTGGGCGATGTGATCCTGGTGGATTCGGCCGATTCCTTAAGCGAAGGGTTCAACCCCGAGCGCTACACCAAGGTGATCAATTGCCAGGTGATCACCGAGGCGGGAGAGCAACTGGGTCGGGTCTTGGGGTTCAGCTTCGACATCGAAACAGGTGAGCTCGCCACCCTGGTAATCGGGGCCGTGGGGGTGCCGCTGCTTGGGGAAGGGGTGCTGAGCACCTGGGAGCTCACCGTGGAAGAAATCGTGAGCAGTGGGCCCGATCGGATCATTGTTTACGAAGGAGCTGAAGAGAAGCTCAAGCAACTCGGCACCGGTCTGCTGGAGAAACTTGGCATCGGTGGCCCGAGCTGGGAGCAGGAGGAACGGGAGCGTTTTCGCACCGGCATGGTGCCCGTGGAAAACCAATTGGCCGCCGGTCAGGCCAGCGTGCAGGAACAGCGCCGCATCCAACCCGCCACCAGCAGGGCCTTTGAACCTGAAGCAGAGCTGGAGTACGTGGAGCTGGAGGAGCGCCGCCAACAGGAACCCCTGCGCCAACGCCGCTACCTCGACGACGAACCCGAAACCCGTTCCCGGGAGGGTCGCTACCCAGAAGGCCGGTATCAGGACGATCGTTACCAAGAAGGTCGTTATCAAAACGAGCCCTTCCAGGACGAACGCGCCCCCCAGGGGCGCTCTCCCCAAGACAGATATCCAGCAGACGGATATCCATCAGACCGGTATCCCGAAAACCGGTTTCCAGAAGATAGGTACCCCGAAGAGCGCTATCCGGAAGAGCGCCAGCAGAGCGCACCCCGTCGCGCCCCTGAACCCCGCCGCGCAGGGGAACCGCAGCCAGAGCCCCGGAGAGAGACCAGCCTCGAACCCAAGCGGGAACCCATCGATGTGGAAGCCGAAGACCTGGGCGATCCCTGGTAATCCCAAGCCCCGAAGGCCCCAGTTTGGCTGTGGCCTCAACCCTTTTTGAGGGGGCTCAAGCCTTCTTGAAGGCCAGGGAGGCGGAGTTCACGCAGTAGCGCTGGCCGGTGGGAGCAGGGCCATCGTTAAACACATGACCCAAGTGGGCATCGCAATTGGTGCAACGAATTTCGGTGCGCACCATGCCGTGGGTGCTATCGGTGAGGGTGGTGATTGCCCCGCTACTCACCCCATCCCAAAAGCTGGGCCAACCAGTGCCCGACTCGAATTTGGTGGCCGAACTGAACAGCTCTTCCCCACAGCACACGCAGTGGTACATCCCGGTGTCTTTGTTGTTCCAATAGGCCCCGGTGAAGGCGCGCTCCGTGCCCCCTTGGCGGGCAATACGGAACTGATCTGGGGTGAGCCGATCGCGCCACACCTCCTCAGCCACACCCCGACCCAAACCGCTCTCCACCCCACAGGCCGATGCTGCGGCGCTATCTACTGCGGAGCTGTCGACTGCGGAGTTTTCTGCTGCGGAATTCTGGGAACGATCAGACATGGAAGGCTGCAACCCCAACGAAACCAGGTGCTCCAAGCCTAGACATTGAAGCCAGCCGGCAGGAGCTCCTCCACCATCGCAGCCAGGCTGGCCACCGCCCCCGGCTGGCCCCTGAAGCTGCGCAGGTCATCCCGGAGCCCGGCCAACCGCCCTGGGCTGGCGAGCCAATCCGCGGCCTCCTGGGCAATCTGCTCCGGGGTGATTGGACCAACCCGCTCGGGCACCACCAGGCGGCCGGCGGCGATGTTGGGCGAGGAGAGAAAGCCCCGATGGCGCAAGCGCCAAGCGGTGAGGGCAACGCCAAAGAACCAGCGCAGCATCGGCAGGCGCCCCAGCAAACCGGCCAGGCCATCCCAGGCCTGCATCACATGCAAATGCTGGGTGGGCACGAGCACCAACATCGGTAGGCCGAGGGCCGCCAGTTCCGCCGTGTTCGCCCCAACGGTGGTGAGCGCCAATTGGCATTGGCTGAGGGCGCCATGCACCGGGTTCTCCAGCAACACGGCGATGCGCGTACCCGCAGGCGTTACCAAGTCATCACCGACCAGCTGGGGGACTCCCGAGCCGTAGCAGCCTGCGATTGGATTGCTGGGGCCGGCGTAGTGGAGCAGATCCGCCACCGTGGCCGTCGGGGCCAACGGCAGCAGAAACCGGCAACCCGGGCGCAGGGCGGCGAGGCGATCCGCTGTCTCCAACAAAAACGGCATGCCCACCCTCAATTTCGCCCGTTTCGAGCCTGGAAACAGGGCGATCCACTCGCCCGGGGGCAAGGGGGCTTCCCCCCGGGCCGCTTCTGAAAGGTCGGCCATCAGATCGCCCACCACGGCAGCCCGTGTCGACCAGCGCGGCGCCAGGCGTGCCGCCGCAACCTGCCCCATCAGGGCAATGCGGTCGTTCCATTGGGGCCAGCGAACGACCCACTCGGCGTAGGTCAGGTGGCGGTAACCCAACCGCGCCGAGAGCAACACCGTCCAAAACTGATCGCCCCCCAGGAACACCACCACCCCCTGCTTGGGCCAAGGGCCAAACCGCTGGGGCCGCAGCAACAGCGACCAAAACTGGCGAGCTGGGCTGATCCGCTCAAACAGGTTCCAGCGGCCAGCCGCCCGATCTTCCGAGCCCGTGCCGTTGGGGCAGGGCACCAACACCAGCCGGAGACTGCAGGGGGCCTCGGGGCTCTGGGGGCGCAGCGGCATCGAACGATGCAGACGCTGGGCCAGGGGCCGAACCCAAGTCGAGAGTTCGCCGGGGCCATTGCTGACCAAAACAATTCCCACTGAGGCATCACCAGCTCCGGAACCAGCGCTGGCGGAGGACTGGCGAGGACTCAAGTTGTGGAAAAGAAAAATGCGGATGGCGAGACTTGAACTCGCAAGGCCGAAGCCACACGCCCCTCAAACGTGCGTGTCTACCAATTCCACCACATCCGCTTGTGATTCGGCTGGGCCCTAAAAGCCCCTCCGGGTGGCTCGGTTAGCCCCTTGGGGCTCTCCGGCTCAGCAATATACCTATCGGCTTCAGCCCAGTGGGCACTGATACAGTCCGCCACAGCCTGTATCAGCTGAGTCGCGGCGGATGTCCATCGGCAAATTGCTGATCGCCAACCGGGGCGAGATCGCCCTCCGGATCCTTCGCACCTGCCGGGAACTGGGCATCCCCACCGTGGCTGTGTACAGCACGGTCGACAAGAACGCACTGCATGTGCAGCTGGCCGATGAAGCCGTCTGCGTGGGAGAAGCCCCCAGTAGCAAGAGCTACCTCAATATTCCCAACATCCTGGCCGCCGCCACATCCCGCGGCGCCGATGCCATTCACCCCGGTTATGGCTTCCTGGCCGAAAACGCTCGCTTCGCCGAAATCTGCGCCGACCACGGCATCACCTTTGTAGGGCCATCGCCCGAGGCGATCCGCTCCATGGGTGACAAATCAACCGCCAAGGCCACCATGCTGAAGGTGGGTGTGCCCACCATCCCGGGGAGCAAAGGACTGCTCGCAAACCCCAGGGAGGCCGCAGCCCTGGCCGAGGGCATGGGGTATCCGGTGATGATCAAAGCCACCGCCGGTGGTGGTGGTCGTGGCATGCGGCTGGTGCCCTCGGCCGACCAGCTCGACAACCTGTTCAAGGCCGCCCAAGGCGAAGCCGAGGCCGCCTTTGGCAACCCAGGCCTCTACATGGAGAAATTCATCGATCGGCCCCGGCACGTGGAAGTGCAGGTGCTAGCCGATCGCCACGGAAATGTGGTGCACCTGGGTGAGCGCGACTGCTCGATTCAGCGCCGCCACCAAAAGCTGCTGGAAGAGGCCCCCAGCGTGGCCATCAACGCTGATTTAAGGCGCCAAATGGGGGATGCCGCCGTGGCTGCGGCCCGCACCATTGGCTACGAGGGTGCGGGCACCGTGGAATTCCTGGTGGATCGCAGCGGCAGCTTCTATTTCATGGAAATGAACACCCGTATCCAGGTGGAACATCCCGTGACCGAGATGGTGACGGGGATCGACCTGATTGCCGAGCAGCTGCGCATCGCCGGGGGCGAACCCATCTCCGTCAAGCAAGAGGAGATCAAGCTCACCGGCCATGCCATTGAGTGCCGGATCAACGCCGAGGATTCCCGCCAAAACTTCCGCCCCTCCCCGGGCAAGATCACCGGCTGGCTGCCCCCGGGCGGTCCGGGCGTGCGGGTCGACAGCCACGTCTACACCGGTTACGAAATCCCACCCTTCTACGACTCGCTCATCGGCAAGGTGATCGTGTGGGGAACCGACCGCGACCACGCCCTCAAACGGCTGCGCCGGGCCCTCTCCGAATGCGCCGTGACCGGCATCCCCACCACGATCGAATTCCACCTGCAGCTGCTTGATCGCCCCGAGTTCCAGAGAGGCGACGTTCACACCAAGTTTGTGGAGCAGGAAATGCTGCCCCCGGGCAAGTAAGGCCTAAGCCGCCATCTGCTGATGCAGGATCAATTGGGTAAGTAGGCCCTGCTGGCCCACCACCAGCTCCCGAAACAGGCTGATCAACCCCACCCAGACCACCGGGGTCACATCCACACCGCCAATCGGTTGAATCAAGCGCCTCGTCACGGCTAACAGGGGCTCCGTCGGGGCTCCGATCAACCGCATCACCCCCTTGGTGAGATCAATCTGGGGGTACCAGGTGAGCACGATTCGAAACAGGAACAGCAGGGTCCACCCCGACAGCACCAGGCCAAGCAGCAAGTTTCCCCAGGCCAATAGGGACGAAGGCTGGGCCATGCCGGACCATGCAAAGCCTAAAAGCGCCGTCACAAAGCTCTAAGCAGCTGACCTATCAGCGTAGGAAGTCGGCTTGACTCCCTAGGATTCCCCAACGCTTGTCGCCCAACAGCCGGCTGTGCCATGACCCCTTCCCTCGCCAACTTCCTGAGCAGCCTCGGTTGGGGCGCGGTGATCGTGGTGGTGCCCATCACCATTGCCCTCGTTCTGATCAGCCAAAACGACCAGCTGGATCGTCGACTCTGATTGTTTCGCGCCCCCGATCGCCCGACGGGGAGGGGTCCCTACAGTGGGTCGATCAACAGGGCTTCGAACGCGGAGCCTCCTACGGGTGACACACCGTGGTTAATGCCAGCCTCAATTGGGCCAGCATCGTGGGCATTGTGCTCGCGGTGGGCGGGGCACTTCTCTACTTCATGCGCAGCTTTAAGCCTGCGCTGGCCAGGGATTACGACGTCTTCTTCGCCGCCATTGGCCTGCTGTGTGGTGGCATTTTGTTTTTCCAGGGTTGGCGCCTGGATCCAATCCTGCAGTTCGGCCAGTTTCTGTTGGCTGGATCGGCCGTTTTCTTCGCCTATGAAAGTGTGCGCCTAAGGGGCGTCACCACCGAACAGGCGCGCCGTTCGTCCTATTTCGACGACGAAGAACCCGCTCCCGCAGGTCCCTTCCGGCCCCGCATGGGGGGCCGCAGCTGGGGAGACGGGGACAGCGATCGCTTTGATGAGCCGGAGCCCTTCAAACGCCGGATCCCAGCCAGGGATGGTGAGGATGACGGCGAAGACTTCTACCGCCCCAGGCGGAGCAGCCGGGTGGCGATCCCGGAGCGCGCCGAAAGCCGTCGGCCTGCTTCCCCAGACGACTGGAGCACCGCCGATCGCAGTCGCTTCAGTGCCGGTGGCCAGGGGAGCTCCAAGCCTGCCAACGATTTTGGTGCCCGTCGCCGGGACCGCGACGATGGCCCCGAAGCCCGCCGCGGCAGCAGGCCCATGGCCAGCCCCGACGGCATGCCCCGTTCAAGCCGCCGCGGCCCTGGCGGAGCGAGTGGCCCTGGCAATCCAACGAATGCAACGAGCGAGCCTGGCGCCAGGCCGATGGGAGATCCCGCTTCCCCCCGAGGGGCCGGGAGCATGCCCCAGGGCACCCCAATCCGGGGCAACCGCCCTGGCACGGCGCCCAGTGATTCCAGGAACCCGGATTCCCCCAGCCAGAATTCGCGCAGCAACATCAGCGACGCAGACTTCAGCCCCATGACGCCTCCAAGCCCTGGTCCCAAGACCGGCGGCCCCTCGGCCGGAGCGCGGCCGCGGGACAACAGCTCCCGCTTTGACGACTAAGCAGGCTGAGCCCTGAGCCACCATCCCAACCACCGCTTGCAAGCCCCTGGCTGGGCTATTGCATTAGCCATCAGCCTGGGCTTGGCAGCATGCCTAAGCAGCTGTTCAGGCGTGGGGCTGTTCAGCCGGAGAAGCGTTGGTCCCCTAGGCCCCCTTGGAGCCGAGGACCGTCAAGACCCGGCCATCAGCGGCAATGGCCGGTTTCTCGCTTCGGTGCTGGAGCAGGGCGGCAAGGCCATGGTGGTCCTTCAAGGGCAACCAGGCGGTCAAACCGTGGCGTTACGCCATCTGCGCGGCCACGAGCCCCACAGCTCGCCATCCTTGAGCTGGAACGGCCGCTACATCGCTGCCCTCGTGCAGCAAGGACCAGAACGGGTGGCGATCCTGGAAGACCGCGCCACCGGCAAGTTGCTGCGGCTGCCGCTGCCCAATGGCAGCCAGCCCGCACGCCTCAGCCTGGCTCCTGACGGCCAGCGCATCGCCATCGAAGTGACGGAAGGCGGCCAATCAAGGGTGCAACTCTTTGATCTCACGGGCCAGCTCGAGCCAGACCTCCCTGGTGGACTGGCGGTTCAGGGGGGGCCAAGCGCTCCATGAGAGCCCCCAGCCCCGTGAATCGCATCAGCCACAAGCTGGGTCTTGCCTGCTCTATCGCCGCCAGCGCAGGCCTCCTCAGCGGCTGCATGGGTGCCATGCCAACACCAATGGCGGCCCTCAATCGCCAATTGGCCATGGCGGGCACCAATCGGGCTCCCTCCCTATCCGGGCGCTGGCTGGCTGTGATCACCGGGCGGGGCGGCCGCGACCAGGTACTCCTGCTGGATGTGGCAGGCAACGCCCCCGTCCCAGTGCCGGGACTCAACCGGGGCGATGCCCAACCGATCAGCGTGGGTGTGGATGCCAGCGGCGAGAGGCTCGCCCTCGTGCGGCAACTGGAAGGGCGCACCGAGCTCGTTGTTTACCGCCGATCGCTGATGAGTTTGCAGCCGATTCCCATGCAACCGGCCGGAGTTCCGAGCCAGGTCACGATGCGGGCCGATGGCAAGGAGCTCGCCGTTCAGGTCAGCCGTGAGGGGCTATGGCAAATCGATCTCATCGCCCTGCCCTAGGCCCCCGCTCGCCTAGGGAACGAGGCCAGCCCAATGCAAAAAAGTGTCGCCGCCCATCAGCTCAATCGCCAAGACCGCCACAAACCCCACCATGGCGAAGCGTCCATTCACCCGCTCCGCATAACCACTCCAGCCGAAGGCCGGCACATCGCCAGTGGTGGCACTGGTTGAGGGGGGAGCCTGGGGCTCGGGCTCGGGCGAGGTTGTCATGGGATCAGGCATGGCGTCCCACGTCATAGCCGGCCGCGGGAAGCAGCTGCCAACTGCCGTTGCCGTCGAGCTCCAGCACCGTGTCGTGGAAAGCGGTGAGCGTAGGCCGGTGACCCACGCTCACAAAGGCCATCTCCCGCTCGGCCAGCAGTCCGTAGAGGTGGCGCTCCGTGGCCACATCGAGGGCACTGGTGGCTTCATCGAGAACCACGAAACGGGGGGAATTCAGCAGCAGTCGCGCAAAGGCAAGGCGCTGCTGCTCCCCAAGGGAAAGCAGGCGAGGCCAGTCCTGCTTGATCTCCAAATCGGGATAGCGCTGCACCAATTCGCCCAGCCGCACCTGCTCCAGCACATGGCGCAGTTGCTCATCACTGAAGCGATCACTGGGCATGGGGTAACAGAGCTGCTCCCGCAGGCTGCCCAAAATCATGTAGGGCTTCTGGGGAATGAACAGCAGCTCGCCAACGGGAGGTCGCTCGACGCTGCCAGAGGCCGGGGGCCAAAGACCGCTCACCATCCGCAGGAAGGAGGTTTTGCCGCAACCCGATGGCCCCACCACCAGCACCCGCTGGCGCTGGCTTACCTCCAGGCTGAGATCGCGCAGCAGAACGCGATCACTTTGGGGCGGCACCAAATCAGCGTGGCGCAACAGGATTGATTCAGTCGCTGGCAGACCCGCAGCTGCCGCCGTTGCCTGCTCCGACAGTGCTGTTGCTGCAGCCTTGCCATTGATCTCATCCACCTTGCCCTGGAAGCCTTCAAGGCGGCTAATCGATGCGGAGAAGGCTGCCAGCTGTTCGATATTGGCAACAATGAAGCTCAACGATGAAAAGACCTGGGCAAAGGCGATCCCAGCCTGGCTAAATACGCCGAAGTCGGCATCTTTTGCGAAGTATATCGGCGCGATCACAAGCCAGGGCAGGAAGCGCGAGAAGTAGTCGTAAGAGCGCTTCACCACGTTGATCGCCGCCGTCCAGAGAATGAGGCGGTCGTAGTTGGCAATCGCGTTGCCCAGGCGACGCACCACCTCCTTCGATTCCTGCTGCTCACCTCGATAAAAGGCAATCGACTCGGCATTATCACGGACATGAACCATGCCGTAGCGGAAATCCGCCTCAAGCCTCAGCTGGGCATTGTTGAGTATCACCAGACGCCGACTAATAAAGACGACGAGTGCGGTGCCAATAACCGAATAGGCAAACAGGATCCCAGCCAGATTCGTGCTAATCGTCCACAGAATAATGATGAAGCTAAAAAAGGTAAGGAGGGCTTCAATAATCCCCACACTCACCTCCAAACTCGTGCCCGTAAAGCTTGCGGTGTCCTGGGTAATCCGCTGGTCTGGGTTATCAATTTCACCACCGGTCTCATCATTGGGGTTGATGAGGTAGTAGGCCCGATTCGACATGTAGCGCTCCAACAGCCGCTCACTCAGCCATTGGCGCCATAACAGGCCCAGCTTGGGAATCAGATAGGTCTGAAGAGCTCGAATGGGCAAGGCCAACACCAGGCAGAAGGCATAGACCGCCACCACCTTCCAAAAGCCCGTCTGGTCATAGGCGACAAGGGCGTTATCGACATTGCGGGCAATAAAACTAATCCCCACATTGATTGCATTGATCACCAACACCAAAAGGGCGATGGCCCCAAGCAACAGCCAGGGCACCCAACGTCGGTGCCGCAAGCTGCTCCGAAACGCGACAAAAACGGCCGCTCCAGCACCAAAGAGCACCATCACCGCCAGCCCCCCAGGCCCTTTCCAAATGGCGGCGACTTGCTGGGGAACCCCGGGGAGGAAGCGGCTCTGAAGCTCGGGGATCCAGGCTCCGGTAGCAGCCACCACCGCTGTCAGCAGCAGCAGGGTGACACCCACCACCACCGCCAACAGGGCCCCCAGCAGCAACAAGAAC
>Ga0310330_100481_pt1 | contig 11249 bp, 13 predicted proteins | sample LakMicDCLTotalB5_FD_195544 | JGI IMG/M metagenome (GOLD analysis project Ga0310330, IMG submission 195544) | Enriched freshwater cyanobacterial communities from Lake Michigan, Michigan, United States - MI23.DCL.Total.B5 (v2) (version 2) | ecosystem: Environmental > Aquatic > Freshwater > Lake... | reverse complement strand
GCCTGGCGCCGATCCAGCGCCGCCCGGGCTCCGCGGCTCCTGAGCGGATCCTGATCCTCGACACCGAAACCACCGGACTCTCCCCCCAGCAGGGGGTTTGCATCGAGGTGGGGGTTGTGCTTTTCGATGTGGGCAGCCGGGCGGTGCTGCAGCAGCTCTCGTTCCTATTGCCCTGCCAGGCCAACCCCGCGGAGGCCATCAACGGCATTGCCGCCGCCGTGACACGCCTGCCCCAACCCACGGAGGCGGCTTTGGCGTTGTTCGCTGCGCTGGTGGAGGCGGCTGACGCGGTGGTGGCCCACCACGCGGCCTTCGACCGTCAATGGTTCGGCCATGGGGCCCTCCCCGCCCTCGAGCTTCCCTGGATCTGCACGATGGAGGACATCCGCTGGCCGGGGGAGATGCAGTTGCGCCCCAACCCCTCCCTTCGCGATCTGGCCCTGGCCCATGGGGTGCCGGTGTGGGCGGCCCACCGGGCCCTCACCGACTGCGACTATCTGGTGCATGTCCTCCAGCGCTGCGCCCAGCTCGAGGCGTTGCTCGTCGCCGCGCAGGAGCCCCGGGAGCTCTATCGCGCCCGGCTCTCCTATGCGGAGCGGCACCAGGCGCGGGAGGCGGGATTCCGCTGGAACGATCCGGTGACGGGGGCTTGGAGCCGAAGGTTGAGCCAGAAGGAGCTTGACTCGTTGCCGTTCGCTGTGGTCCGGGTTGACCAAGACTTGCCAGCCGCGACCTTTGCTCAAAGCGCCTGATCGTTGTTCAAAACTGGGTTTTTCACTTGGAAACAGCTTCCACGTTGGTTCTCAGTGAAAAACTTGATGTCAATGGCGTTGCTGAATTTGGCAATGAAAGACTTAAACTGATCAAAGCCGCATGACAATCGCTGTCCACAGTCGCACTGAATGAGCTCACCGAATCAATCAACAAAGAATCAATCGCGGCTTGTGAAAGGTCGAGTTGTCCATCTGGCTTGATTGCTGGCCCATTTCGACGCAATTCGGTGCCGCTGAGGTAATAGCGAATCAAGCGCGTCCCCGCCGTTGTGCCATTGATGATCACCGGTATTCGCATGCGTAGATCGTTGGTTGCTGTGGTCTGGCAGGTCTGGGCACAGCTGGTGGGATCGCTCCCACCTTGGACGGCACAGGCTTCATTACTTTCTGAATGAAGAATGTAGTTCAGCCTGGCGCTCTCTCTTCTCGACTGAATCATGCTTGTTTCAGAATCCGTCAGCCTCAAGTGACTGGTGAGGATGAGGCTGATGGCAGCGAGCAGAATGGAGACTAGAACTGTGGTGATCATCAGTTCCAGCAATGTAAATGCCTTCGTCCTCGAGGCCGATGGATGACGCCGATACCCTCCACGCAGCACTTTCATGTCCGTTTCCAGTCGCTGCAAGCGGTGTTGCTGATGGCATCACCACTGACCGAATTCACGCCGAAGCGGATTAATCCCATGATTCCACTCAATCGCACACAGCGAAGCGGTGGTTGGCCATCAACGCTGACCCTAATGATGATGTCTGTGTTTGTACTGGATGCACCGACCGTGCTACTGGCTGAAACGGCACCTCGCTCGGTGTAGACCCAACTATTTTGACTTGTACCGAGATGGAATGAAGAGAACCGTTGATTCCCCGGCACTCGCAAGCTGCTTTCTCTGGCGCAGTTCGATGGCTGCACGCTGGCAATGGTCGCTCCCGGCCGTATCTGCTGACCGGGCTGAAAAGTGACCGTGCAGGTTGTATTCAGAAACTCGGGCGCCATGGCGATCTCCCCAAGCCAAGCTGCGATCTCATCCGTGAGCGCATGGGAATCAGCGGAGCGCATCTCATTTTGATTTAAATTCAACGATAGTGTGGTTAACAGGACGAGGATCGCCCCAACCACGGTCAGTTCGATCAGGCTGAAGCCCGCGGCTTTCCTTTGCCTATCAGCGTGGGGATAAGTTCCTATTTGATACCTTGAATCGGACTGCTTAGAAGGTTTCATGGGCACCAGAACGCCATGGGAGGCACAATCAGGGCTACACGGCGAACCTGGTTTGTCGCGGTTTCGGTGTAGGCAACCTCTAGGGTGTGGTCGGCCCGGATCGTGGTTGTTCGCGTTAGACCACTTGGATTTGGCTTCGTATCAATGGCTGTCTGGAGGGGTGCCATGAACGTGCTGTTATTGCTATCTCTGCACACAGCATCAACCGCACTGGGTTCATTGATGCTTACTGTTGCTGGATCATCGAGTTGTGGGAAGAAGTAACGGTCATCGTCTGGGTTGTTAACCGCACAGGCTTTCGTTGGCCCATATGTGAATGTTGATGGATCCGGAATCACGCAGCTTCCTGAGCAGCAGGTAAAGCGCCGACTCAATCGCTGAATGGCTGTCAAATCCGAGTTGACATTCCATTCAATGTTGTCAATGGTGTCAGCTTTGCTTGACATTCGATTAGCCGACATCAGCATCATCGCCGTTCCCGAGGTCACAATGGCAAGCATCACACTCGCTAACAATGGCTCCAAGAGAGAGAAGCCCTGGCGGCACAGGTCTTTGCCATGAAGGGTCTTGATTGGCTTTTTCATCAGTAGTTTCGGACCCCAGTCACGCTTCTCGCTACCCAATCAACGCCCATCCATGGAACAACGGAAAAAGGGGTGTCCGGCGAAACATAGTTCCCGGATGACGGAGGAACGCGAAATACCAAATCACCATAGGCTTTCATGTTGCGAACCCAGATGCGTCCATTCACATTCCAGCAGTCAGGGTTACTGATTACGCAGGTTCCACCGAGGGCGGCATTGAGCTCGAGAAAGCCCGTTGGCAGATAGATAAACACGCCAGTGATCTTGCCGGGATCGGCGCTTCCTGAGGATGTAGCATTGAGATAAATATGTTGATTGTAGTTAGGGTATGTTGCATTGAAGGGATTGCCTAGAACATTTAGCTGTGCTGGTTGGCCTAGAGCTGAAAAGACCAGATCCGAAACGGGAGTCGCACAGTTTCCCGAGCGGCTACCGCACTTCACATGCTGCACCGCATCGGAGGTGCCAAGCAGGATCATGTCCTGGGTTGTGTTCGTGTACGTCCAGCCTGCGGTTGCGTTGTAATGAAGGCTAAGGGGACCATCGCTGGTGTCGATCATGAGCGATTGTCCCCCAGATGTTGCGGAGAGGTTAATAGAAGGACCCTTGCAATGAAAGCCGGCTGAATTGGTGATTGGTGAATTGTCTGTATATTCACAAGAGGCCAGTTTCGACCAGTAGTAGTTGTCACTGAGGCTGCAAGCCGTATTCCCATTGGCCGTCTGGCAGCTGGTCCTGCCAGCCGTCGTATTTGGAAATCGCCTTTCGACTGCTTGCGTGGTCTGGTTCGTTCTTAGGTATTCGTTGTTGGTAAAGCTTTCATAGGCTTTGGCGCTAACAGCGCTACTGAATGTGAAGTAATAGCTGCTCACAGCTGGCAGGCTGATATTGGCTGCAATCACAGGAATCCCGGAGATTGTGGTTCCAGCGATATCTTGGTTCGTTCCGTAGACGCCACCAGGTTTTGCGGTTTTTAACCAGCCCCAGTAGGTGGCGTCAGTCCCCGTTGATTTATTGCAGGGAATCACTCTGCAATTCGACCGTGAGAACAGATTCGCGGAGGAGCCGCTCATCCCAGATGTATCACCAATGATGTTGTTGAGTGGAATAATTTGTCCCGAACCGTTTCGTGTTGTATAGGAATCATTGGCGTAAAGGGTCCAGTGGTTGCCGCCGTTCAGCCCGGTGATGACCCCGAAATCAACCTGACAGAATCGACTGTCGGCGCCAAGGGAATCTGCGGAGTTTCCGAGGATGGTTCCCCCTGATCCGTTGGAGCCAAACGAGGTGCCGCAACACTTTGGAATCAGCGCGAATTCACGGGTGACGACTGCTCTGGAATAGGTGCCATCACTTCGGTAAACCCGACCTTCGACCGTGATGGTGAGATAGCCGCTGTTGCTACCAGGCTTCAGAAGACCCGTTCCGTCAGGATCATCAAGGTTGGTGAGCGCTCGGATCGATCCCGTCGGCAGGGTGCTCGGGAGGGTGCTCAGGGAGGAAACACCGGCCGTGCTACGCACCTGGATTTCCCTTCGGTTGCCGCTGCCATTGGCACCGGTCGCATAGGTGATCGCCTGAAGAGCGAATCGACGGGTTCCTGTGTTGACGCTGTTGCTGCTGAAGTCGCGAAACTGCCCATCCCCATACGAACGGGCCGTCGTGCTCGGTCTGCCATCGCCTTGGGGGCCTGGTCGCGCTCCAGTGGTGCTCTCACATGGGCTCCGCACCTGCGCGTCTGTGGCTGTAGCCCAGCTGTTCAGGGCCAGTCCGGAAACCATCAGACCCCGGTTCTCGGGCCGATTGAGGCTGGCGATGATGCGATTGATGCCAGCCTCCGCACTGACCTTGGCATCACCGCTGACACTGATCAGGCTGCTGCTGCGACTCCGCCCCAGACTGAGGCTCACCAGGCTTGTGGTCCCCAGCACCATGGCAACGGCGGCCATCACCGCTGCAATGATCAGCGACCCCGCCGATCGATCGGTTTGGCGAGGTCGGTTCGCCAGCCAGCGAACTCTTCCTGCAGGCCTTCTTCTTTCAGAGACCTTGCCGCTTCCGATGCGTGGTTGTCGTTGAGTTGGCTTGGCCATTCACCTTGTGGTGGGGATTGGGTGGGCAGTTCAAAGCCCTGGCGTCGCGGGCTGATTGTGGGTGTCAGGTTGCTGTTGTGTAGGCGTAGAATTGCTGTTGGAAGGACGCCAAAAAAGAGCAAGTCTGTTGGCGATGTGTTGCGTGATTGTTGCTAAATGCGGCAGAACTGATGCGCAAGTGGGGCATTTATACCATAGTTCTTTGAAGCTCTGCTTCGCGATCTCAGCGGCGAGCTATGGGGTTTATGGCCTGCGTCATGGTCAGCCAAATGGCTGATAGCCACTGCCCTGTCAGGTTTCTGGTGCCTACCTATTTGACTGGTTTGAGTCCCTTTGTTTCATCCAATTCTCAGCTTCCTTTAAGCCAATCCATCGACCACCTCTTGGTCATTCGCCCAGGTCCGATCTTGGGTCGGCTAGTTCGGTGACACCTGGCCTGGACGTCAGCAACATCCCGAGGTCCTCTGAGAAATTCCGAGCTGCGAGTTTTCCTCCTGATGCTCCATGCCAGACTCGATCCCTCAGATTCTCTTCGGAACTCCGAAGCCCTCCAGCAGTTCACCCCTCAAGCCCGTAGCGCTCGACAACCTGGAGACAGTTGGTCGTTCTGCCCCATGCTCGGCCCTCCGCCACCGCCGGAAGCCCACCTGGCGAGGGATCCCCTGCTGGATCGGTTGCGCCGCTGGCAGAGGGCCCGCACCTGGGCACGGCTGATCCGGGAGGCGGAGGCGCTCTGGCATGTGGATCAGCGCATCCTGCACCGCCTGGCAGCCATGGAGCTGAGTCAGTTGTTGGAAGAGGTGCCGCCCGGCATCCGGGGGCGGGTGAATCAGTGGCTCAAGCGTTTTCACACCGCAAGTCGGCTGCGCTGAGATCCGCCATAAAAAAGCCGCCTCAGATAGGGGCGGCAACCATGTGGTTTCAAGCCGGTGAAATCGGAGCGGCGGGATTCGAACCCACGACCCCCACTACCCCAAAGTGGTGCGCTACCAAGCTGCGCTACGCCCCGGCAGGAATGAAGTTATCACAGCAACCTACCCCGCTCTGCCGGAACCCTTTTGGCGTTTCCGCAGCCGATGCAACAGGCGTCCTGTGAGCCGATGACGGGCCAGAGCGGCGTAGCCCTGGATGTGTTCGGAGCGGGCCAGCTGGCGTAGCTCCGCCAGGTTCAGCGTGGCCAGGCGAAGTTCCGGAAGCTGGTTCCAGGCCCCGGAAGGCAGAGGCAGGTCCGAGCCCTGGCGCCCCTCTCGGAAGCCAAACAGGGCTCCACCGGCCATCCACTCCGGCACCAACACGAACAACACGGCCAGCAGGCCATAGAGCTCCACTAGGCCCCTGGGCAGCGGGTGGAGCTGGCGGGGTGTTGAGTCGGCGGGCTCCTCGGCCATCAGATCAGGGGGCGGTTGCTGGGGGCGCTGGGCTGCTCACGCCATTGCAGGGGTTGGTTGCCAGGCCCCGGAGCCAGCCGCACTGTCCAGAACACCAGGGCGAAGCAGAGCATCAGGGTGGCCAGCAGGCCCAGGATCACGACCCGGTCGGGCAGGGGTTCGGGGTTGGGATTCATGCCTCTTGGGTGCGAAGGCAGGTGATCTGCCGGGTGGCTTGCTCCAGGGTGAGCACATCACCCTGCAGGGTCACGCGGAAATCATCGTTGCGGAAACTCAGTTCGCTGCCGGAGGCGGGATCCCGGAACAGGGTGGAGCGATAACCACCGGTCAGCAGGGAGGCCTGGCTGTCGTTGCGCTCCACCACCACGGTGCCCCGGCCCGGGCAGAGATAGCTCTGGCGCACGTCGTAGTTCTCCCACCACGGGGAGCCCATTGGCCCAGGTGCGGCCCGAAGGGGAGCGCCAGCCACCGTGGCGACCATCAGACTGACGCAGGAGGCGATCGCGACGCCTGTCGATCTCCTCACCCCATGCCGACGACCCGCCAGGTAACCCAATTGACGGCCTGCCACTGGGTGATCGTGCTGCATGGGTCGGGCTCGCTTCACGGCAGGACGATCGGCGTGTTCTCCCCCCGAAGCACGCAGTGGGCCACGGACCAGTCGTAGGCCTGCCAAACGGCAGCGGGGAGGCGGTAGGAGGCGCCCGGAAAGGGGCCGAGGGGCACCCCACTGGGTTGAGCGGAGCAATAGGGGCGGCTGCCGGGCTTGGCCAAGTACTGCTGGTGGTAGGCCTCGGCGGGGTAGAAGGCGCGGTCAGCCCCGATTTCGGTGGTGATCGGTCCGTGGCCTGCCGCAGCCAGGAGGGCGGCGTAGGTTTCGCCGCTGGCACGGGCCAGCTCCAGGAGTTCTGGTTCGTTCACGAAGATCGCGGAGCGGTACTGGCTGCCGCGGTCATTGCCCTGGCGGTTGCCCTGGGTGGGGTCGTGGCATTCCCAGAAGAGCTTCAGCAGATCGCTGAAGTCGATCCGTTCCCTGTTCCACAGCACCCGCACCACTTCCGCATGGCCGGTGCGCCCACTGCAGACCTGCTCATAGCTCGGGGCTGCACCCTCCCCACCGGCGTAACCCACGGCCGTGGTCACCACACCGGGCAGGCGCCAGAAGCCTTTCTCAGCTCCCCAGAAACAGCCGCAGCCGAAGAGGACTTCACCTTCGCCCTCTGCAGCGGGGGCCCCAATCGGCGTGTGCAGCACCGCATGGCTCAGCGTCTCGGCCGATTCCTGGTTTGCCGGGCGGGTCCCGGAGCCGGCGCTGCCGAGCAGGTCACTGAACAGGTTGCTGAACACGGTGGTCTAGGGGGGCGTAACGCTATCGCTCTCACCAGCCTAGGCCGGCCCTCAGGCTTGCCGCTCCGGCACCAGGGCGATGTGGTTCAGCAGGGTTGTGGTGAAGGCAAAGAGCAAGAAGGGAAGCGAGAGCACCAGGATCAACCCCACCCCCACCAGGGCGAAGATCGGTTTTGAGGCACCCATCAGGGCCAGGCCGGCGGCCAGACTCACGAAGATCACGGCCATCCAGATCAGGATTTGGCCGTAGATGTCTCCGAAGGTGAGGGTGCAGCGCAGGTTGTAGGGGCGGATGCTGGGGCCTGGTGTGGAGGTCATGGGGGGGGACGGAGTGGCCCGGGCGAAGGCTTTTGGGTGGAGTGGCCCGAAACCGTTCCTCCAGTGAAGCGACCTTGGAGCCCTTTGCAGGAATTGGGCAACATCTGTTCAGGCCGGCGGCCCCCCAGGCTTCATGCGGTCTGGAGCCGCTGCGCCTGCTCCCGTTCCCACAGGCGCCGGTAGGGGCCCGCCACTGCCAGCAGGTCGAGGTGATGACCCTCCTGCACCAGGCGCCCCTCCTCCAGCACCAGGATCCGGTCGCAGGCGGCAGCGGCCGAGAGCTGGTGGCTGATCATCAACACCGAGCGGCTGCGTTGCCGCCGCACCTCCGCCAGGATGCCCGCGGCGGTGTTGTTGTCCACGCTGGCGAGGGCATCATCGAGCACCAGCAGGGGAGACTCCATCAGAAGGGCACGCCCCAAGGCCGTGCGCTGGCGCTGGCCACCGCTGAGGGTGATGCCCCGTTCCCCCACCAGGGTGGCGTAGCCATCGGGGAAGCCCTTCACGTCGGCCTCCAGACGGGCCTGTCGGGAGGCTTCCTCCACCCGCTCCATCGGGGCCCCGGGATCGCCGTAGCGCAGGTTGTCGGCGAGGCTGGCGGTGAACAGGAAGCCCTCCTGGGGCACCAGCGCCACCTGGCTGCGCAGATCCTCAAGGGTCAGACGGGTGATGTCGATGCCATCGAAGAACAGCTGATCCGGATCCACCACCACCATCCTTCCCAGCGCCCGGGCCAGGGTGGTCTTGCCGCAGCCCACCGGTCCCACCAAAGCCACGAGTTCGCCGGCCTCGATCCGGAACGTCAGGCCATCGAGGGTGGGGCGGGCCGCTCCGGGGTAACGCACCGTGAGGCCGCGGGCCTCCACCACCCCCCGGGCCGGCTGTTTGGGGGCCACCGGTTCGGAGGGCGATTCCACCAGCGATTGGCGCTGCAGCAGGGCCTCGATCCGATCGAGGCTCACCTGGCCGGTCTGGAAGCTGTTGAGGGTGAACCCCAGCAGGGCGGTGGGAAAGACCAGCCGCTCCACATAGAGAATCATCGCCACCAGGGCTCCGATCGTGAGCCGGCCACTCTCCAGCTGGCCACTGCCGATCGCCAGCAGCAGCAGCAGGCTCACTGAGGCGATGCCCTCGAGCATGGGGAAGAGGGTGCTGCGGGTGCGCCCCAGCCGCAGGGCGGCATCGCGGTAGTGGCGGTTGCGCCCATCGAACGCCTCCTGTTCCGTCAGCTCCTGGCCGTAGATCTTGATGGCACCGATGCCGGAGAGATCCTCCTGGATGAGGTCGCTCAGCTGGGCAAGGGCTTCCTGCTGGCGCCGTTGCTGCTTCATCATCCGGCCTCCGAACAGCCGCACCATCAGGAGCATCAGCGGATAGAGCCCCACCGCCGCCAGGGTGAGGAGGGGATCGATCGCCAGCATCGCCGGCAGGGTGAGGGCGTAGGCCAGGGCGGTGTTGGTGAGGCTGAGCACGGCGAACCCCAATAGTCGCCGCACGTTTTCCACATCACTGGTGGCCCGGCTGATCACCTCGCCGCTGCCGGTGCTCTGCACCCAGCCCGGTTCCTGCAGCAGCAGGTGATCGAAGATCCGCTGCTTGAGATCGGCCTCCACCTGCCGCCCCACCCCAAACACCAGCATCCGGGACCAGAGCCGCACCAGGCCCATCACCGTGGCCAGAGCGATGATCAGGCCCGCTTTCTGGAGCACATCCGTCAGGGCGAACCCGCCATGGAGGCCGTCCACGGCGTTGCGCACGATCAGGGGCAGGCTCACCCCGAGCAGGTTGACCACCACCAGGGACACGGCCCCGAGCAGCACCGCGCGGCGGTGGGGTTTGAGGTAATGGAGGATCCGTCGGAGCCGCGGCCCATCCATGCGATGTCTTCTTCTAAGAGGTGGCGACTAACCTACGCAGCCCCGCAGGAGAGCGCAGGCCATGCCGGAGACCCCCCCGCCGGAGCAGAGCCATCCGCTGCATGCGATCGATCGGCAGGTGATCGACCAGCTGCTGGCGGCGGCCATCCCCTCCGATGCCCATCTGGTGGATGCGGCTCGTTTGCTGCATCGTTACCGCGGCTTTCCTGGTGCCAGTGACCTGAAGGATGACCTGGAGCGGGTGCTACGGCTCTGGGGACTGGACCAGGGCACCCTGCAACAACGCACCCGAGCCCTGTGGTCCGGGGGGTATCGCCCCGGACTCGCCGCCGGGGCGGAGGCAGTGGGCTCCGGCTTCGACACCGCCGCGGCCGAGACCTGAGCCGGTGTTGGGGATGCTGGTCAGAACCCTCGTCCCCGGGTGATAGTGGGGATGTCCCCATCACCCGGCCCGGTGTGCCTGCACCCGGGCTTTTTTTCTGGGTTCCGTCCTGGGGTCGCCCCTGACTCCGCTGCTCCGGACTCCCCCAAGGCTCTGGCTCCTTTTCTGCTGCCCCTCTGCGATGACCCCTACCTCCTCCTGGCCCAGGCTGTTGAGCGTCCTGCTGGAGGGCCGGGATCTGGAGGCCGACCAGGCCGCCGATCTGATGCGCGGCTGGCTGGCTGGCTCGATCGAGCCGGTGCTCACCGGTGCCCTCTTGGCCGCGCTGCGCTGTAAGGGCGTCAGCGGTGCGGAATTGGCCGCCCTGGCGGCGGTGCTGCGGGAAGCATCCCCCGTTCCCGCCGCCCGGCCCAGCCTTCCCTTGGTGGATACCTGCGGGACCGGCGGCTCCGGACTCGATAGTTTCAACATCTCCACCGCCGTGGCCTTCACCGCCGCCGCCTGTGGCGCCCATGTGGCCAAGCACGGCAACCGCAGCGCCAGCGGACGGGTGGGTTCGGCCGATGTGTTGGAGGCCCTGGGCCTGGATTTGGCCGCTCCGGCCGAGCGGGTGGTGTCGGCCCTGCCATTGGCGGGCGTCACCTTTTTGTTTGCCCCCGGCTGGCATCCGGCCCTAGCGGGTCTGGCTCCCCTGCGCCGCAGCCTGGGGGTGCGCACCGTGTTCAACCAGCTCGGGCCCTTGGTGAACCCCCTTCGGCCCGAGGCCCAGGTGCTGGGGGTGGCCCGTCCCGACCAATTGGAGCCGATGGCCGAAGCCCTGCGGATCCTGGGTCAGGGCCGGGCCGTGGTGGTGCACGGCCATGGCGGCCTCGATGAGGCCACCCTCGAGGGGCCCAATGAGCTGGTGTTGCTCGAGAACGGTGTGCTGCGCCGCCAGTGCCTTTCGGCTGCGGATCTGGGCTTGGAAGCGGCCCCGCTGGAGGCCCTGCTCGGCGGAGACCTGGCCACCAACCGGGCGATTCTCGAAGCGGTCCTGCAGGGCGGTGGAACCCGAGCCCAGCGGGATGTGGTGGCGCTCAATACGGCGTTGGTGCTCTGGGCCGCCGGCCTAGTGCCGGGGGTGGCGGAGGGGTTGGCTCCGGCCTTGGAAGCCCTGGCCGCCGGCGCCCCCTGGCTCCGGCTGGAGCGGCTGCGGGCCGCCCTGCAGTCCCCCGTTGGGGGATGATCGCCCCGGATTCAGTCCCTCGTCCCCGCCCGTCCATTTACGGC
>Ga0310330_100480_pt1 | contig 11257 bp, 4 predicted proteins | sample LakMicDCLTotalB5_FD_195544 | JGI IMG/M metagenome (GOLD analysis project Ga0310330, IMG submission 195544) | Enriched freshwater cyanobacterial communities from Lake Michigan, Michigan, United States - MI23.DCL.Total.B5 (v2) (version 2) | ecosystem: Environmental > Aquatic > Freshwater > Lake... | reverse complement strand
TCACAAGCCCAAGTAGCGTGGCCACCAATCGGCTGAACGCTGAAATCAAAGTAAACCACGGTAGTCTACAGGCTAGCCGCAACATTACCGGCGCAACATTGGTGGGCAATGGTACTGGCAGCCTAGTGGTCTCGGGAACAACAGAACGCATCAATGCCCTTATGACAACCTTGACCTATACATCAGACAAGGACTTCAGCGGCAATGACCAGTTGACTGTCCACATCGAAGACACGATCACTAATAGGACATCGGAAAAGATTACGGCAATCGAGATCGTCCCCGTCAGTGACGGCAGCATCTTAAGTGCGAACTATCGCAGCACAACGACCCAAACGGACAATGCCCAGCTAGCCGATAAAATCCTATTTTATTCAGTTGAAGATCAATTCGTACCCCTGCTCCTAGGGGAACAGGGAATCGACATGGACGGCAGTGAGGATCGGATAGCCCTAGAAATTCAGGACATCCCTAACGGGACCTCCCTAGAAGTGTATCGAAAAGATAAAAATATATATGAAATTCTACCAACAATAACACAACCCAACAGCAACCTTTCCACGGTCAGTCTGCTTGGATTAAGTTCCAAAGAGCTGGACAGCATACGAATGCAGTTGACGACAAACTCGGATAAAGATTTCAATCTCACCTATAGCGCTACGCGCCGCGACGGCAGCGCAATGCCGTCAACAAGCACGGCACTGCTTGTTATTAACATCAAGCCCCAAGCCGACATGCCTGTGCTGCAGGTGGGTGAGAAAACCCTAGTGAACGTACAACGAAGCGCCGGCACGAGCATCATTACCCTGCCGCCCATAAGCGCTGCCCTTCAAGACATCGATGGCAGTGAAACACTGGAGTTAATTTTACAAGTGCAACCAACTGCCGGCAAAAGCCTTCCCGAAGACCTTCAGGTATTAGGTGGTTCGAGAGTCATCACAGGCACAACCAGCAATGGTCTCCGTAACTTTGACCTAACGGGTCTATTCGCAGGTGGACTTGGCTCATTGCAACTAATGACGAAATCAGATCAAAATTTCATCATAAATGTGATTGCCCGGTCAATAGATCGCAGCAGCGATCCAGACCCCCAAGGCAAGCTCACCAGCATCAGCGAAACCAAAGAGAGCCTGTTTATCAGCCAGAGCGCCGATGGTTCGCCAGCAATAATATCAAAATTCCCAACTCTAATCCCGAGCACCATTGAAGACAGCAATAGCTTCCTGAGCCTGCAAGGCACAATGGCCGTTGACGATACAGACAACATCGTGAGCGGGATCAGCATCGGCGACATCTTGATTGTAAAAATCAAATCTGGCTTCGGCACGATTTCATTACAATCAAATAGCAGCAATGACAAAACAATCATCACCAACAACACAGATCTAAAAATCACAGGCGAGGGCAGCAATGAACTGACACTGACCGGCCACAAGGCCGCCGTTAATGCAGCGCTTGACCTGCTCAATTACCAAAGCAGGGATAACTTCTTTGGCACAGATACCCTCACCCTAATCCTCACGGACACGGATGAAGGTTTCAGCGAAATGCGCAGCCTCGACATCAAAGTCGACCCCGCGCCAGACTCCATTGTGGCGCTCAACAGCCTTCTGGTCATGGATGAAGATACGGCCAGAAATTTCACACTTACGGATTTCAGCTATTCGGATGCAATTGATCGCAACTCCTCGTATTTTAACGAAGAAATAGATACAATCCGTATCTTAGGCGTACCCCAAGAAACCCTGGCCAACGGCAGCCGTAAGGACAGGGGAATTCTTGTAATGCGTGATCCGTCCGATCCCTCTAACAGCAGCCTGTTCCGATACTTCAGCACCGATGGGGCCGTATACCGTCGATCCGATCCCCTCACTTTAGCGGATGGAAGCCGTCTATTTACAACGGAAGTGAACACCACGGCCCTGGGTTCAACCCAGCCCCTGACCCTAGATGTTAGCAAATTAGAGCTAATTTTCTACGTGCCAGAAGCCAATGAATCAAGCCAAAGCTATGCAGACTTCAGCCTACTTCTAAGCACAAACGATTCAGCTCCAAGTGTTGATAGTGCTGGCAATCCCACAAGCGACAGCTGGAGCAACCTCAGCACAATGACAATTGCCGTGAGGGGCCTCAATGATTTGCCAATCATTAAACCCTACACATTACCCTTCGCTGGCTTACCTGGGGGCGAACTTTCCGTCGATATCGGTAGCCGCCTCAGCGATGCTGATAACAAGACCCTGCAAATAGTGAGCTATGGCGTCAGCAATAATGGCTTGGCACCAACCAAATTCAAAACTCTCAAAACAAACTATCGTCTTGGCGATGTTCTGCGCCCGTCAATCAGCTTAACGACAGCAAATGGGGACGCATTGGCGGAAGGATCCTACGAACTGTGGTTAAAGGTGCAGGATATGCTGACGAGCACTCCAGTGGTCGAGAAGGTAGCCAATTTAAACCTAACGAATAGCCATAGCTTCTCCAATACGCCAATCACCTATGTGCCATCTTTACAGAACAGCAGTGCGACCTTGCAGCACCTAGAGAACCAACGCGAGGTGCTGCTTGGATCGCTAGTGGCACGCTCAGCCACCACACCCATCCCGATCGAACAACTGCTCCAGATTCCAACGGGTGATACCCTCAATATCCGCCTCAGCGGTATCGACGCCAACCGCTTCCAGGTGAGTGAAATAGTCCAGGGCGGCACCGTGGGGCACTACCTGAACTTCCGCAAAGCTCCAGACCAGGACTATCCCAACGATGCCAACAGGGATGGCACCTACGAACTCACGATTAGCGTGAATGATGAGCAGGGCAATGCCACCCTGGCTGGGGGTCGAGGGGTGGTGACGAGCGAACTAACACTCAAGATTGTGCTACAAAACGATCCCGATGAATTCTTTCAGCTCTCACCTGGAACCACGACCAACTTGAGCATCCCAGCCCGTGGGGAGCAGGGAACTAACGTCACAAGCGAAATCAACCTTGGCAGCCTGTTCCTGCAGGTGGGTGGCAGCGAAGGCAGTCCCAGTTACTTCCTGGCAGACCAAGTGACCAATGACGACCCCAAATGGCGTGAGGGCCTATCCCCTTACGACCTCACCGTTAACCTCACCACTCCCAACGAAGCGGCCAATTCCATCACGGTGGATTTGGGTCAAGCCCCACCAACGACTCATGACCTAAGCGCCATCGTAGGACAACAAATGACGCTTTCAAGCGGAGACACCGCCTGGGCTCGCTATGGGAACAATTTCAGCGTCACCCGGGCGCCCATATCCTTCAGCTACGACTTGGCGCCCAATAACATCCCTGCCACGCCAGGGCAGACGATTCGCTTTACGATCGATGCGAAGCAGCTCAATGGTGCCAATAGTTTCTTGCTCAAAGAGAGTTCAGGAAGTGCCACTGTGGTGAGCCTGTTCAATTGGGACACCCTCAGCGGAACCGGCGCCCGCCTTGAAGATACCAATGGCGATGGCAAGGCCGATGTACTTGCGATTTATATCCATGATGACGGCCGTGGCGACGCCAGTGAAGCCCTCAATCAAACGATCAACCGCAGCGGTTACCTGGCCTATATTCCGCGCGTTGAAAAAGATGGCTTTATCTTCGAAATCATCGGCAATAAGCTTCAAACAACCTTGGCCGCCAACACCATGGCCAATACCAACCTCTACCTAAGGACGAGCGTAGGCAACAATAGCAACGGGTTCACGTTTGCAATCGCATCAGATTACGATGGGGATGGCGTGAACAATATGGTTGAATCCTTTGCGGGAGATCTTAACAATGATGGTGTTGTTGATGCCTCCCAAAACAGCGTGGCCTCCATGCAAACCATCGCCAGCACAGATGACGAGGTGAACACATGGGCCTCCCTAGACATCGTTAGCTCAAACCTAACTTTCGGCGAAACCATTAATAGCCAGCTCAATGACATCATGGCAGCTCAAGTCAGCTCCGGCAGCACCACCGAAACAGGCAACTACGCCGTAGAGCTTTCCTTTGTTGATACCTATAATTTTGACCCACTGACGACCTGGTCCAGATCCAACGAGGCTTCAGACCTGAATGGCGACGGCCTAATCAGCGTCAATGACGCCCTCGCACAGATCCAGAACGACCTGACCTCAAGCACACAAGACGTCAACCTAAGAGATGGCTTCTTCAACTTCACGATCATGCCCATCGTCACATTTAGCGGCAATGTGAACGAAGACACGAAGTCACTTATTCGCGACGCCGTCGAAGCGGAGTTCTCAGCCTCTGTCCATACGGTCGTCATCAAGCTCCCAGATGGATCAGCGGCCAATGCCTACATCAAACTAGCCCCTGACGGAAAGTACTACAACTTCACTTATAGCAATGACCCCAATGCAGTTGGCACCTATCGCTCCGCAGGCGACGATGGCACCGTTGGCACTACCGACGACGGTCCCCTCGTCAAAGCCACCGGGGTTGGCGCCCGCATGGTGGACTATCTCAGGGATATTTATGGTTACAACCCAGACACTGGTCTTTATAGTGATGAACCGGATGGTTTCTGGGATAATCTACTGCTAGACCAGGCTGGCATACAATTCAACCTCAGCGCGGTTACGGATGACAACGTAGTTGCACTCAATAATGCCCTTGACTTAACGGGGGATAGGGCTTACAGCCTGGCTGACTTCATCGACCTTAACAGGGACGGGAAATACGATTTTGTTCTCGACAAGAGCACTACGGTGGATGGGCTAGAAGTGTTTTCGCCAGAAGCCGTCTTGCTTTACCTTCGTGATGGCTATTGGGGCGATTACGATGCCAACATCAATGGCCAGATCCTCGATCCGGGCGGTCCTGGCTATTTCACACCAGTGGCTGCAACAACGGTAATGAATGAAGGTTGGAATGGGGAGACGGAAACACTAACCATTCCGGACTCATTTAACGTCAGAATTGCTGACACAAGTAGTTCGCCTACCGATAGAACCTGGACCCTCGATCTCTACGATCCAGCCGCGATTGAAGTCGCCGATAGCGGGGGCTACGGTCAGGCCCCCCTCGAGGCCCGCCTGGCGGCCCTATCCCGCCAAGCCCTCCAGACCTGGGCGGAACGCCAGGGCCTGAACTCCGGTGCGTTGGAGTCCCATCACTCCTCCAGCAAAACCGATCCCCAGGAAGGTCGCGGTCAAGGGGTACAGCCATTCCGTGCCGTAGAGGAAACCCAGACGGCCTTGTCAAACCTCGGCACAAACCTACTGGAGATCCTTGCCATGGGTGCTGGCAGCCTCTTCGCTTTGGAGCTAGCCGGACGGAAGCTTCAGCGTCGGCCTTCGGCCTGGCTTGCGGGCATCCTGCCGGCCGTGCGCCGGCCTCGGGCAAACCGCAAGGTGGAAGGTGAAATCCTGGCGGTCTTCCTGATGGGCAATCCTGGATCGCTCTTGCGGATCGTGGCCGCTGAAGTCCATGACGATGGCCTGACCGTTCTCGTGGAACAAGCCCTGCCCATGGAGCTCGCAGCAGCATCCCAGCTGGGCCAAAGCCAATTGGCTGAGCTGCTCGATCAACTACTGATCAAACTGGAGGACCAGGGCCGCAGCCACAATGACCTCCTACTCTTTGACCCCCAACTGAAGCCCCACCTAGCCACCATCAAGCCGCTTGGTGAGCAACAAAAGCCCCTAGAGCTTGCCGGTCTAAGGGCGGCCATTAGCAAGCTAGGCATCGACGATCTCGACCAGCTGAAGAGCTGGCTGGGCCGCCCCAGCCAGGCACCCATGGTCCAATCGGGAGCTGGTGAATTACTTCTACAAGAGTTGCGAGGCCGTCAAACGCAATGGTCAGAACAAGTGGAAGGGGGAAGGGCCTCCATCACAGGTCTGCTCGAACTGAGCCTATCCCTAAGCCAAAAGGATGGAGGGTTCAGCCTGCTCTAGAGCGGGGACTGGAGGATCGGTGGATCAATCACCAGGATCCACCGAGTGTTCTTAGAAGATACTAAAAAACTAAATCGAAGCATCGAATTTCCAAGGACAAATTTCTAACAGAATTGTCCTCGATACCTATTCCAGGGACAGGATTGCATCTATATGCGAGACTTAGGTATGTGCTCAGAAAGCCATTCAGGCACCCGGCGCCTTCCAGTCTTCCCACTCCACTTCCACGTCTAGGAGGGCAGTGGGATCGGGGGGAGGGATACGGGCCAGCAGATCGGTAGGCAAACCAAGCCGCTGGAACACCTCCTGGCGCTGATCCTGCCCCATGGTTCCAAAAGACTTCACCACCTCGCGAATCTTCTTTTCCTTGTAAACGATGCCCATCAGCACCTCCTGGTCATCGGGCTCCAGGCCTTCAAACCATTGGACAAACTGTTGGACCCGTTCACTGGTGGCTGGGCGGGAGGTGTCTGGCATGGTGAAGAAGGGTCGGAAGACGGAAAGGCTGAGGGCGCTAATTCAATGGGGTGATGGTCGGAAAGCCAGAGACCTTAGCCAGGTCCTGAACGGATGCGTCGCATGGCATCGATGGCCTTCTCAACGGCATCTGTGAGCAGGGTGATCACCCGCTTCTCGCGGAGAATTAGGTTGACCTGCACGGTGCTGCCAGGGGTGAGCATAAAACGTTTACCACTGCGTTCCAAGAAAGGGCGGCTCAACGAAACGTAGGCTGGATAACGCGCTTCGGGATGTTGCTGGTCAGCAGGAAGCGAAGAGGTGCCAATGGCCTTTAGGCTCCCGGGGATGGAACCATATTGGGTAAAGGGATAGGCATCAATCCTCACCTGGGCCTGTTGGCCAGGATGAAGTTGACCCACATCCCGGGTTGAGAGATAAACCTTGGCTTCCAGGGTCCCCTGGGGAACGATCTGTACCAGGGTCTCGCCAGGGGTGGCTGCATAGCCGGCACTGTACGCCACTAAATTAAAAACCTGGCCGGCCATCGGTGCGCGTAGCACCTCATACTGCTGGGTTTCGCGCACCTCAAGCTGCTGGCGCTCGAGGTTACTGATCTCCTTAAGGCTTTCCTCCTTCATCTTCAGAAGTTGGGCCTCCACCTCGCGCACGTTGGCATCTGACTGGTCGATCTCTGCCCGCAACTGGTTGACCCGGTTTCTCTGCTGCAGGATCTGCATGCGTTGGATTCCGCCCTCGCGACCCAATGGTTCGATCTGGTCGAGGATTTGTTGCTCCGTCGTTAAGGAGTCTCGCAAGCTGACGCCTCGGGAGCGGAGGCTGTCAAGACGGGCCAGAATCGAACGAACCTCTTCGGAAGACCGTCGCTTCTCTGAGGTCAATTGGCTGGACAAGGTCGTGGCCCGCTTGGCAGACACATCGGGATCAAAACGCAGCAGGGGCTGGCCTTGGATCACCGACTGCCCCTCCTTCACCAGCACCTCCTGCAACACACCAGCCACAGGCGCCTTAATCGGCCGGGCGGCGCCAACAGGTTGCAACTCGCCTGTGGCTACCACCACCTCGTCAATTTTGGCCAAGGCGGCATAAATGAAGCCGAAGCAACCGGTGCCAATGATCGTCCAGACCACCGCCTGACTCCAGATCGCCGCAGGTTTGAGGCGGACCTCCTGGGGATCCAGGGGACGGGCGGCCAAGGCCTGGGGACTACGGCGAATTAACTTGCTCATGATTCAACCGCCTCCTGCTGTTGATAAAGGGTGGCGTAGCGTCCGCCAAGGGCCAATAAGTCGTCATGGGTACCCTGTTCGACCAGGGCACCCTGGTCCATCACGAGGATCCGATCTGCGTGGCGAAGGGAACCCAAACGGTGGGTAATAAATAAAACCGTACGCTCACGATAGGATTCCATGAGGTGGCCAGTCAGTTGTCGCTCAGTGTCACCATCAAGGGCACTGGTCGCCTCATCGAGAATTAACAGTCTTGGCTGCTTGAGTACCATCCGGGCAATGGCAATCCGTTGGCGCTGGCCGCCACTTAAACCCGAACCTCGTTCGCCCACAGAACTGCTATAGCCGGCCGGCATGGCCTGGATGAAGTCATGGGCACAGGCAATCTGGGCGGCACGGCATACATCCTCGAAGGAAGCATCTGGACGGGTTAGGGAGATGTTGGCCAGCACCGAACCGTCGAACAGCAGGCTGTCCTGGGGAACCACACCGATCTGGGCCCGTAAGGAATAGAGATCGACCTTACTAATGTCATAGCCATCGATACGTATCACCCCCTCCAAGGGATCGTACAGGCGGGTAAGCAGCTTCAACAGGGTGCTCTTGCCTGAGCCACTCGAACCGACAATCCCAACAAATTCACCCGGTGGGATCTCAAAACCCACATTGAGAACCTGCAGAGGTCCCTGGCTGGCAAAGCGGAAACTGACTCCCGAATAGCTGATTGCCCCTTCAATGGGGGGCATGGGGGGGAGCTGTTCGCCAGCAATTTCGATCTCCTCAGGGTGATCGACGATGTCCGAAAGCCGCTCTAAGGAGAGATTGGTCTCCTGGAAGCTTTGCCAGAGGGTGGCCATGCGCAGCAAGGGGCTCGTGACATAGCCAGCCAGAATCCTAAAAGCAATCAGCTGGCCCAAGGTGAGCTCCCCCTTGTACACCAGGTTGGCTCCCACCCACAACACCAGCAGGCCCGACAACTGCTCGAGGAAATGGCTCGCAGAACTGGACGCGGTACTGGTGAGGGTATTGCGAAAACCTGCCTGGATTTGGCTGCCATACAGCTGTTGCCAGCGCCAGCGGCTATGCAATTCCATACCCTGGCCCTTCACCGTTTCCATGCCCGAGAGGGTTTCAACCAGGTGACTCTGGACCCGGGCATTGGCTTCCGCCTGGTCCCTCAGTTGCCGGCGGATCACCGGAGCAGCAACAACCGTGAGGCCAATAAAGAAGGGGACCACCGCAAGGGACCAAAAGGTGAGCTGCACCGAATAGAGCAACATCACAGCGATATAGATGACCGAAAAAACAGCATCCAGAACCACGGTGAGCGCCGTGCCCGTGAGGAAGCGCCTGATCTTCTCTAATTCGTTCAGTCGGCTACTCACTTCACCCACGGGCCGACGGGCGAAGTAACTCAGGGGCAAACGTAATAGATGATCAATAATGGTCGCGCCAAGGTTAATATCGATGCGATTGGTGGTATCTGAAAATAGATAAGTACGCAAAGACGCCAACAAGGCTTGGGCGGCCGCCAGCCCTACCAGCAAGGTACCTAGGACATTCAGGCTGCTCAAATTGCCCTGGCTAATCACCGAATCGATGATCTGCTGGATCAGCAGGGGGTTCAGCAACGCAAACAACTGAACAAAGAAGCTGGCCACCAATACCTGCACCAAAATTGTGCGATGTTGTTGAACAGCTGGGATAAACCAGGCCAGGCCAAAACGGGCCTTGGGGGTACTGGCACTCCGTTCGACACACAACAATGGAATTCGGCCAGTCTCACTGCGATCCCCCAGATCCGCCAAAGACCTCCTTCCCTGGGAGGTGGTGGGATCCCCCACCAAAGCGTCAGCCAAGCTGGCCTTCCAAAGCACAAGCGGCATGCCATTGGCCATAAGCAGGGCCGGGCCAGGTAACCGCGGGAGCTGACTATCGTCCACCTCAAGCTGGGAGGCCCGCAAGCCCATTAGGTCACAAACAGCGGCCAGATTTAGCAGGCCGATCCCCTTATCTCCCTCCCGTGTGTGCTGATCCACCAAGATTCGCCGCAGCACATCCCTCCGGAAGGGGAGATCAAAATGGCGAGCCAACATCCTCAAGCAAGCCAGGGAAGCATCCACGGGTCCATCGCCCCGGTGGAAGGGGAAATTACCGTCATCACCCTGGCGGCCATACCAATCTTCCAGGGCTTCTATCTGGGCCGACACCGGCACGATGCCACCGGGGCTTTCAATCCATTCCGGCTCAAGGACATCGGCCTGGCCCTCCACCGGATCCGGTGCGACCACCATGGCCGCTGGCATCCGTAAAGGTGGCCAGGAGGAAGGCTGGGCCAATAGCCGGGCGGGGAGCTGGCCGCGCACCTTGAGCTCCAGGGCTCCTGCGAGTTCATCTCCTGGGGCATAACCGTCCAAGTTGGCGCTGCTGACCAGCCAGGCATTGGGCGTTGGGGCCAAACGGTGCACCCCTGGAGGCAGCATCAAGACCTGCAGTTCTCCAGACGCCTCAGCCATCTGGTTGGCGGCCCAATCCCGTAAGGATGACCGCTGGGGCAGGGCCGGCAGGGGGCTTGCAGCCGCCACGGCATAGAGCTCCTCGATGCTTGGCTGGCCAAATCCCTGCATTAAGTCGGGATGGTCCCGCAGGGTCGCGAGAAAAATCTCGGCAGGGAGCAGCCACAGCTGGGTAGTTTCGGTAGCCGAGAGGGCATTCCCAGGAACGCCTCGGAGCAAGGCAAGATCGCCAGCCGTGCCCCCCGGTCCAAGCCGCTGGAGGGTAAAGGGTTCGTTGCGATCGTCGAGGGCAAGAATGCGACACTGACCCTTGACGATCCGCACTACACCAGGCGGCAGGCTGCCATGGTCGTAAAGCTTTTGACCGGTCCTAAGCTGCAGGGGCTGAAGGGATTCGGCCAAGGAGGCCTGAACAGCTGGGCCTAAACGGTCAAACGGAGACCACGCTCGAATTATTCGAAGAGCGACCGCAAGGCTAATCAAAACTGGGCCAAGAATAATTAATCAGAATTTAGCGGTCACCAGCCGGGAATCAAGTACCCCCCCTAAAGCAGGGGTATGTCACAACCGGAACGTGGTCTTGACCAGCCCACCACCCTTGCCAGTGACACCGAAATCGCAGACCGCCCGCGCTGCAGACCAGGTCGCATCGACCGAAGGCCAGCCACCCTCAGCCCGCGAAGCGTCCCTGTCCGTCATGACGCCTGCGCTCCAGAGCCATTGCCGGCGCAAGAGTGGTCAAAACCCATGGGGCTTGGCATCACCGATCCAAGGCCAAGTCTGGAAACTTCAAGGGAACCGAGCCGCTTGCCGCTGCGTTCCTGGTGTGGCGTGCAGGCTGAACAGCAAGCATGGGGCTGCGTGAGCAGGATTGGCACCATGGCTTTTCGTAGTCGTTAATACAATTACTCCGCTGGTGCCAGCCCGGGCTTCGGCCTTGGGATCAAGCACTTGTTTCGCACGGTGCCCGCTCGTGTATACCCTCTACCCTTCAATCTAGTGATCTGACATCCAAAATAGTTCTAGCAATTGGCTAGGATCTGGATGTGACCGAACGTCGCCTTGTGGCTGTCTCGATCAAGGGAAGATACCTTGAGCTATCTGCACAACG
>Ga0310330_100476_pt1 | contig 11302 bp, 10 predicted proteins | sample LakMicDCLTotalB5_FD_195544 | JGI IMG/M metagenome (GOLD analysis project Ga0310330, IMG submission 195544) | Enriched freshwater cyanobacterial communities from Lake Michigan, Michigan, United States - MI23.DCL.Total.B5 (v2) (version 2) | ecosystem: Environmental > Aquatic > Freshwater > Lake... | reverse complement strand
TCTTCTGCATCTGATAGAGGCGGGCCACACCCGTGGTGGTCTCCTCGGTGACGCCCTGGATGGCGGCGTAGATGCGGGAATAGAAGCCGGGCTGGGCGGCCAGTTTCTGGCGGATGCTGTTGAAGAGGGCGGTTTCCTCTTCGTTGGAGGGGTTCTCGAGAACGGAGAGATCCTGCTCCGCCTTGGTACCCAGCACCACCAGACCGGTGGCATCGCCGCCGTCATCGAGGATCATGTTGGGCGTGCCGCCATCGCCCCACTCGAGGATGCGGTGGGTGAAGGCCCAGTACTCATCCAGGGTTTCGCCCTTGTAGGCAAACACGGGCACACCGGCGGCCGCGATGGCGGCGGCGGCGTGATCCTGGGTGGAGAAGATGTTGCAGCTGGCCCAACGCACTTCGGCGCCGAGGGCCACCAGGGTTTCGATCAGAACGGCGGTCTGAATCGTCATGTGCAGGGAACCCGCGATGCGGGCGCCCTTGAGGGGCTGCTCAGCGCCGAACTTCTGACGCAGGGCCATCAAGCCGGGCATCTCGGTTTCGGCGATGGCAATCTCCTTGCGGCCGAAATCGGCCAGGCCGAGATCGGCGATCACGTAAGTGCTGGTGCTCTGCAGCGCAGGAGCAGTGGGGGTGGCCACCATTGGGTTGTCTCGCTGGGGGTACGGCTCGCTCCCGGCTGGGAGGGCGTGGTTGGGAAATATCTGCGGAGACGCCGAGGCTTCGGGCTCGCTGAGAGGGCAATCTACAGGCAGGTCCTGAGTCCGCGTGAGCTGCCCCCCGTGACCCTCCAACTTGCCGATGCGGCCGCCACCCATGCCTTCGGACGGCAGCTGGCCCAGCGCCTGTCCCCCGGCAGCACCCTGCTGCTGCAGGGGGATCTGGGGGCTGGCAAAACCTGCCTGGTGCAGGGGCTGGCCGCGGGCCTGGGCATCACCGAGCCCATCACCAGTCCCACCTTCGCCCTGGCCCAGCACTACCCGCTGCCGCGTACCGGCGGGCTGGTGCACCTCGACCTCTACCGGCTGGAGCAGCCCGCTGCCGCCGATGAGTTGTTTGCCCAGGAAGAGGAGGAGGCCCGGGCCCTGGGCGCCCTGCTGGCGGTGGAGTGGCCCGAGCGGCTCAGCGCCCTACCCGAGGGCTGCTGGCGACTACACCTCAGCCTCAGCGACCCAGCCAACCCCGCCGCAGGCCGGGAGCTCGAGCTGATCGGCCCGGGGTGATCGGCCGGAGTTGATCACCACGAGCCCAGCCCGCCGGACAGCCAACCCGCTTGGACGACCTAGCTAAGTCATGGCTTAGCCCATGGACGCAACACCGATCACCCCTGCCGCGCCGCCAGAAAGGCCTGCACTGCGGCCGCGGTGGGTTGGGGATCAATGGCACCGGCCGCCTGACACACCAGGGCGCCGCAGGCACTGGCAAAGCGCAGCCGCTGTTCCAGCTGGTGGTGCCACCCGTTGTGCGCCTCGTCCTGCCATGGGTTGTGCAAGAGGCCGTGCAACAACCCCGCGGTGAAGGCATCGCCGGCACCCGTGGTATCGACCACCGGCACCCGAAAGCCGGGCAGCTCCCCGCTGAAACCGCCGAAGCACCACCGCAGCGGCGCCCCTCCATCGGTGACCACAACCTCCGGGCGCTGCGGCAGGGACGCACTCACCACCACCGGGTCGCTGCTGCCGAAGAACCACTCCGCCTCCTCCCGGGCGCACTTGATCAGCGCCGCCTGCGTCAGCAGGGGTGCCGTGGCCGTCACCTGGGCCGCCGTGGGACCGCTGCGGGGATCGGTCGCCGCATCCCAGAAGGTGGGACGCCAATTCACATCGAGGGCCAGGGGCACGCCGGCCGCCGCGGCCTGACGGCAGGCGAGCTGCAGGGCTGACGCCGCGGCGGGCGAGGCGAGGGGGATCGTGCCCACCAGCAACCAGCGGGCCGCCGCCAGCAGGGGCCCGAATGCGGCCGCCAACGCGGTGGCATCGAGCGCCTGATCCGCAAAACCTTCGCCCCGATCCCCCGCAAAGCCGCCGAACTGGCGATCGCCGGCGGCATCGCGGCGCACCAGCACGATGCGGCTGGGACGGGCGTCATCCCACTGGAGCGCCGTGGTGTCGACCTCCCGCGCGGCAAACAGCTGCCCAAACGCCTGGCCGATGCCATCGCGGCCCAAACGGCCCACAAAGGCCACCGGCGTGCCCAGCCGGGCCAGGGCGCAGGCCCCATTGGCGGGGGCTCCGCCGAGGCGGTCATCCCCTGGAGAATCGGTGGCCGGATCGCCGCTCAGGGGGCCGAGGCGATCCACCAGGGCCTCCCCCAGACAGAGCACCTGGGGCGGCGACGGGGCAGAGGGCACGGGCCTGGGCGTTCAGGTCATCCCAGGGTGGAGCCGCTCCAGCAGGGCAGCAATAATCCGCGCGTTTGCGGCGGGAAAGGGAAACTCCCCCAGCTGCTCGGGCCGCACCCAGCGCACCTGCTGGGAGGCCAGGGGCTGGGGCTCGCCCGCCCGCCAGGTGCACAGGTGCACCACAAAGCGCAGTTTCTTGTGGCTGTAGGCGTGTTCCACCACGACCAGCTCCTCACCCACCTCCACCGCAATCGCCAGCTCCTCCCGGAGCTCGCGGCGGATCGTGGCGGCAATCGGCTCGTCTGGCTCCTGCTTGCCGCCGGGGAATTCCCAAAGGCCGCCCAGCAGGCCCTCGTTCAGCCGCTGGTCGATCAGCACCTCGCCGGCGGCGTTGCGCACCACCCCCACGCCGATCACCTGGAACGGCAGTTCGCGGGGGGCGTCCTTCACGGGGAAGCGGGCGGGGTCGCCGACAGCGTAGGCAGCGCAGTGCCCCTGCCAGGGGCAGGCAGCGCACCGGGGATTGCGGGGCGTGCAGACGGTGGAGCCCAGGTCCATCAAGGCCTGGTTGAAGGCTCGGGGCCGCTGCGGATCGAGCAACGTCTCGCTCAGCTGCCACAGCCCGGCGAGCTGCCGCGCCGGCGGCCGGGGGCTCGCGGTGAGCCGCGCCAGCACCCGCTTGACATTGCCATCGAGGATCGCGAAGGGCAAATCAAACGCCGAGGAGAGGATGCTGCCAGCGGTGCTGCGGCCGATACCGGGCAGGGCCAGCCAGGCCTCCAGATCCCGCGGCCAGGGGTCGGTGGCGGAACCAGCGGCGGCGAGCAGCAGTCGCGCCCCCTGCTGCAGCCTCCGGGCCCGCGCGTAGTAGCCCAGGCCCTGCCACAGCAGCAACACATCGTGCTCCTGGGCTGCCGCCACCACCGCCAGGCTGGGAAAGCGCTCCATCCAGCGCCGCCAGTAGGGCAGCACCACCTGCAGCTGGGTTTGCTGCAGCATCACTTCGGCCACGAACACGCCGTAGGGATCGAGGCCCTCACCATCGGCCGGTGGGCCGCCGTCGCCACGGAGCTTCCAGGGGATGGTGTGGCGGCCGTGTTCCTGCCACCAGCTCAGCAGCAGCGGGCGCAGCTCCGGCGCCGGCTCAGCCGGCCACGTAGGCCTCGACGGCATCGCTGATGCGGCGCAAACCAGCCAGGCCGTCACGCTCCAGGTTGCGCACCCGGTCGCGGCTGATGCCCAGGATGCGGCCGATGCCGGTGAGGCTCATCGGCTCGCCCCCTTCTGGGTTATCGGAGCAGGGAATGCCATAGCGCATCTTCAGCACCCGCCCCTGCAGCTCCGGCAGCTGCTCCAGCAGCGCACGCAGGTCGCCCTTCAGGCATTCACCATCCACACGGTCATCCGGCAGCTCTCCATCCCCTGCCAGCAGGTCCAGCAGCTCGGTGTCATCCCCGTCTCCCACCTTCGTCTCCAGGCTCACCGGCTGACGCGCCCGGCACAGCAGGTCCTTCACCTCCTCTTCCGGCAGCTCCACCGCTTCCGCCAGTTCCGTCACCGTGGGTGTGCGGCCCAGCAGCTGGCTCAACTCCCGCTGACCCTTCTTCAGCTTGTTCAGCGTTTCGGTGATGTGGATCGGCAGCCGGATCGTCCGGCTCTTCTCCGCAATCGCCCGCGTGATCCCCTGCCGGATCCACCAGTACGCATACGTCGAAAACTTGTAGCCCCGCGTCGGGTCGAACTTCTCCACACCACGCACCAAACCAATGGTCCCCTCCTGGATCAGATCCAGCAGCTCCATGTTCCGCCGCGTGTACTTCTTGGCGACGCTCACCACCAACCGCAGATTCGCCGCCACCATCCGCTCCTTCGCCCGCCGCCCCGCCTGCAACCTTTTTTTGAGCAAGGGCGCACTCAGCCCCGCCGCCTGGGCCAATTCCGCCTGGCTCGGCTTGCTCCCCTGCCGGCTCTCCAGTTCACCCTCCAGCTCCTCCAGCGCCACCAGCTCCTGCACCTGGCGTCCCAGCGTGATCTCCTGCTCGTGCGTCAGCAGCGGCACCCGACCGATATCCCGCAGATAGCTCCGCACTAGGTCGCCATCGACGTGGGGCATGGTCCGGGTCGGCTTCTCAGCGGAGGGCTCAAGGGCCACGGAAGGGGCGAGGGCGACGACCACGGCGTGGGGCTTTGAAGATGTGTAAAGCCTAACCTGAAGAAGTGTGAACTCCTCTCAGAAACCTTAAAATCTCAGGCTCAGCCAGCCTGCTGCAGCAACCAGGCGGCGGTTTGCAGGTAGATGAACACCCCGGCCACGTCGGTGGCGGTGGCGATGAACGGGGCCGACATCAGGGCCGGATCGAGGCCAAGGCGATCGAAGAGCAGGGGCAGGGCCGCCCCGGCGGTGGCCGCCAGGGTGGTGATGGCCACCAGGCTGAAGCCGGCGGCCGCCGCCACCACCCAGTTGCCCCCGGACACATAGGCCGACCAGGGGATCACCACCAGCATCATCAGCAGTCCGAGCAGGGCGCCGGCCACGGCTTCACGCCAGATCGCCCGGCCCGCGCCGAGGGCCTGAATCCGCTGGGTGCTGAGGCCGCGGATCACCACGGTGGAACTCTGGGCACCCACGTTGCCGCCGGTGCCGATCAGCAGCGGGATGAAAGCGGCCAGTACCACCACCTGCTTGAGCACCCCATCCATGGAGGCGATGACGGCCGCGGTGCCACTGTTGGCCAGTAGCAGCACGAGCAGCCACACCACCCGACGGCGGGCCACGGTGAACAGGTTGCTTTGGAAGTAGTCGTCTTCATCGCCAGCCTGCACGGCGCCGGCGGCGTAGAGGTCGCGGGTGGCCTCCTGCTCGATCACGTCGATGACGTCGTCCACGGTGACGATCCCCACCAGCCGCTGCTCCCGGTCCACCACCGGCACGGCCAGGAAGTCGTAGCGCTGGATCGCCCGAGCCACCTCCTCCTGGTCGGTGTCGGTTCCCACGCTCACCACATCGCGGGTCATCACATCGCCAACCCGGTCGTCCGGATCAGCCACCACCAGATCCCGCAGCGACAGGATGCCGGTGAGGTGGCGGGAGCCGTCGGTGACGTAAAGGGAATAGATGGTTTCGGTGTCGCGGGCGCGGCGGCGCACGATCGTCAGGGCCTGGGCGGCGCTGTGGAACTCCTTGAGATCCACGAATTCGGTGGTCATCAGGCGCCCGGCCGTCTCCGCCTCGTAGCCCAGCAACTGGGCCGTCACCCGCCGCTCCGCGGGGCTGAGTTCGGCCAGCAACCGCCGCACCACCTTGGCCGGCAGCTCATCAAACAGCCGCACCCGGTCGTCTGGGGACATCTCCTCCACCAGCTCAAGCACCTCGCCGGAACGGAGCCGCTCCAGCAAGGTCTGCTGGACAGCAGGCTCGAGGTATTCGTAGACCTCAATGGCCTCATCCTTGGGCAGCAGGCGAAAGGCCAGGGCCTGAAGGGTGCGGGGCAGCCGGCCGATCGCTTCGGCGGAATCCACCTCCTGCACCGGACCAAGCAGCAACTTGGCGCCGTCGTAGTTGCCGGCCTCCAGCAGGGATTCCAGCTGCTGGGCCACCACCTCGGCCACCTGGATTCCGTTGGCCTCGCTCATGGGCCCCGCGACGCCGCAATACCGAGTTTATGGGCCACCCTTGCCACCAGCTCGCTAAGGTCCGGCCACCCTCAAATTCCAAGCCGATGGCCATCAACGTGAGCAGCGTGACCGTGCGCGATGGCCAGGGCGGCACGCTCAGCCTGGGCGACTGGTCCGGCCAGGTGGTGCTGATCGTGAACGTGGCCAGCCGTTGCGGCTTCACCCGTCAGTACGCCGGGCTGCAGGCGCTGCAGGACACCTACGGGCCCCAGGGCCTGGCGGTGCTGGGCTTCCCCTGCAACGACTTCGGCGCCCAGGAGCCCGGCACCCTGCCGGAAATCCAGCAGTTCTGCTCCACCACCTACGGCGCCAGCTTCACCCTGCTCGACAAAGTGGCCATGGCGGAAGAGCCCTACACCACCCTCAGCCAGGCCGAGCCCGCTGGCCCCGTGGCCTGGAACTTCGAGAAGTTCCTGATCGGCAAGGACGGCACCGTGCTGGGCCGCTTCAAGAGCAACGTGGAGCCCGATTCGGCTGAGCTCAAGGCCGCGATCGAAGCCGCCCTGGCCGCCTGAGTTAGCTCGCCGCCATCCAACCGCGGAGATCCGCCGTCTGCACCTGCAGCCAGCGCTGACCGGAGCGGGCGCGCCAGCTGCGCACCACCCGCAGGGGCTCGCCGGAACCCAGCTGCTGCAGGGCCGGCGCCCGCTGTTCTGGGGCCACACGCAAGGCCACCGTCCGGGTGGAGAGCAAAGGGTCACCGGCCATGCGCCGCCGCAGCTCAGGAGCGCGTCGATCCCCGCCTCCGGCGGGCAGGGCCACCGGCGTGATCAACGCAAAACCGAGCAGGGCCGCCCAGCGCCAAGCTGCGGACGGCTGCACCTTGCGGAGGCCCTCCATCAAATGTCGAGCTGGGCGAGGTCGAGGGTGGCGCTGTGGGTTTCGATGAATTCCCGGCGTGGGGCCACCTTGTCCCCCATGAGGATGGTGAAAATGCGATCAGCCTCCAGGGCATCCTCAATTTCGACCCGTTTCATGGTGCGGGTGGACGGATCCATCGTGGTTTCCCACAGCTGCTGGGGCATCATTTCACCGAGACCCTTGAAGCGCTGGATCGTGTAATTGGCCTTTTCGCCAAACGATTCAATCGTCTTTTTGAGATCGTTTTCGTTGTAGCAGTAGGTGTGGTTCTTACCCCGCTCCACTTTGTAGAGCGGTGGGCAAGCAATGTAAATGTATCCGCCCTCCACCAGCGCCTTCTGATAGCGGAAGAAGAAGGTAAGAATCAGGGTGCGGATGTGGGCGCCGTCAACGTCGGCGTCGGTCATGATCACGATTCGGTGATAGCGAAGGTTCTTCTCATCGAAGTCTTCGCCCTTGATGCCTAGGCCGAGGGCCGTGATCAGGGCCTGGATCTCGGTGTTTTTGTAGATCTTGGCGTCGTCGGTTTTCTCAATGTTGAGGATCTTGCCTCGCAGCGGCAGGATCGCCTGGAAGCGGCGATCGCGGCCCTGCTTGGCGGAGCCACCAGCCGAATCGCCCTCCACGATGTAAATCTCCGACTCGGAGGGGTCGCGCGAGCTGCAGTCGGCCAGCTTGCCCGGCAGGGTGGAGCTCTCCAGCACGCTCTTGCGGCGCACCAGCTCCCGAGCCCGGCGAGCGGCCTCGGCGGCGTTGAAGGCCTGGATCGCCTTCTCGAGGATCAGATCGATCACCGAGGGGTTGAATTCCAGGTATTGGCTGAGGGATTCACCCACCAGGGTGTCAACGATGCCGCGCACCTCGGTGTTGCCGAGCTTGGTTTTGGTCTGCCCTTCGAATTCCGGATCGGGCACCTTCACCGACAGCACGGCGGTAAGACCCTCGCGGATGTTTTCGCCGGCCAGGTTGGTGTCGGCGTCCTTGCGCTTGCCGCGCTTCTTGGCGAAGGTGTTGAGGGTGCGGGTCAGCACCGTTTTCAGGCCCTCGATGTGGGTGCCGCCATCCACGGTGCGGATGTTGTTGGCAAAGCCGAGGATGCTGTCGGAGTAGGCATCCACGCACCACTGCAGCGCGGCCTCCACCTGGACGCCTTCTTTCTCGGCGTTCACATAGATAATTTCCGGATGGAGCGGATCCTTCTCCGCATTCATGTAGGCGACGTATTCCTTGATGCCGCCTTCGTAGAAATAGATTTCCTCGTGGCCCTCGCCAGCCGGATTGCGAGCCGCAGCGCGGTCGTCGCGGAAGACAATCCGCACGCCGCCATTGAGGTAGGCCAGCTCGCGCAGGCGCGACGAGAGGGTCTGGTAATCGAACTCGATGCCGGTGGAGAAGATCTCGATGTCCGGCTTGAAGCACACCGCCGTGCCGGTGCGGCCCTTCTCGCCAGCCGCGGATTTCAGGATGCCGATCGGCGCACCGCGCTCGAAGCGCTGGGTGTGCACCTGGTCTTGGCGGTGAACGGTGACCTCCACCCACTCGGAGAGGGCATTCACCACCGACACGCCGACGCCATGGAGGCCGCCGGACACCTTGTAGCCGCCGGAGCCGAACTTGCCGCCGGCGTGCAGCACGGTGAGCACGGTCTCGAGGGCGCTCTTGCCGGTGCGGGGATGGATGTCGGTGGGGATGCCGCGGCCGTTGTCGGTGACAGCGCAGGAGCCGTCGTCGTTGAGCACCACCAGGATCTGGTCGCAGTGGCCGGCCAGGGCCTCATCCACCGCGTTATCGACCACCTCGTACACCAGGTGGTGCAGGCCCCGGGGTCCGGTGGAGCCGATGTACATGCCGGGCCGCTTGCGCACCGGCTCCAGGCCTTCCAGAACCTGGATCTGCTCGGCGCCATAGGCGGCCTGAACTTTGGTGGAACCTTGGCTTTCAGCGCTCATGCAGGAAGGTCTCCCCAGGGATTCGGCACAGGACGGCGGCATCCCGGGGCAAGTAAGGCGCGAACGGGCTGAAAAGCCCTTCACAGGGGCAATTTACCACCGCCAACCCGGCAGGACACCCCCTGGCAAGGTGGACCCATGAGCCCCGTCGTGCCACCCACCCCGCCTGCTGATCAGCCGCTGGTGATTGTGTTGCTGGGCCCCACCGCCAGCGGCAAGACCGACCTGGCAATCGCCCTGGCCCGCGCCCTCGACCTGGCGGTGCTGAACGTGGATTCGCGCCAGCTCTACCGCCAGATGGACGTGGGCACCGCCAAGCCCACCGCCGCCCAGCGGGCCCAGGCCCGCCATGAGCTGCTGGATCTGCGCGATCCCGACCAACCGATCAATCTGCAGGAGTTTCGCGCCCTGGCCGAAGCCCAGCTCCAGGCCGAGCTGGCCCGCAAGCCCGTGGCGCTCTTGGCCGGCGGCAGCGGCCTCTATCTACAGGCCATCACCCAGGGCATGGAGCCGCCGGCGGTGCCGCCCCAGCCCCAGCTGCGGGCCCAACTGACGGCCCTCGGCCAGCCCCTGTGCCACCAGCTCCTGCGCCAGGGCGACCCGGTGGCCGCCGGCCGCATCGCCGCCGCCGATGCGGTGCGCACCCAACGGGCCCTGGAGGTGCTCTATGCCACCGGCCGCCCCCTGTCGAGTCAGCAGGGAGCCACGCCGCCGCCCTGGCGGGTGCTGGAGCTGGGCCTCCAGCCCACCGACCTGAAAACCCGCATCGCCAGTCGCACCCGGGCCCTCTACGACCAGGGGCTAGTGGCCGAAACCGAAGCCCTGATCCAGCGCTACGGGGCGGAGCTGCCCCTGCTGGGCACGATCGGCTATGCCGAGGCGCGGCAGCGGCTGTCGGGTGAGCTCAGCGCAGCCAACGCGGTCGCGCTCACCGAGCAACGCACCCGCCAATTCGCCAAGCGCCAGCGCACCTGGTTCCGGCGCCGCCACCAGCCCACCTGGCTGGCGGGGTGCAATACGGCAGACCAGCTGGCCCAGGCCTTGCAGGAGGTCGAGCGCGTTCTAGGGTGAAGCGTTAGCGATTTCGCGATCCTTCACACCCCTGAATGCCTCCACGTCCCCGTTTTGATCGCCGTGCTCCCGTGCGGGAGCTGCCCAACATCAACGACCGCATCAGCTACCCCAACCTGCGGGTGGTGGATGCCGACGGCAGTCAACTGGGGGTGATCACCCGCGAAGAGGCCCTGGAAGTGGCCAAGGATCGGGAACTCGATCTGGTGCTGGTGAGCGAGAAGGCCGATCCGCCGGTGTGCCGGATCATGGACTACGGCAAATACAAGTTTGAGCAGGAAAAGAAGGCCAAGGAGGCCAAGAAGAAGTCGCACCAGACCGAAGTCAAAGAAGTGAAGATGCGCTACAAGATCGACTCGCACGATTACCAGGTGCGGATCGGCCAGGCGCAACGCTTCCTCAAGGACGGGGACAAGGTGAAGTGCACCGTGATCTTCCGCGGCCGTGAAATCCAGCACACCGCCCTGGCCGAGGTGCTGCTGATGCGCATGGCCAAAGACCTCGAGGACAACGCCGAGATCCAGCAGCCCCCCAAGCGGGAGGGCCGCAACATGATCATGTTCCTCAGCCCCCGCAAGGCCGCCGCCCCCAAGGGCAACAACGCCAAGCCGGCCGTGAGCGCCGCTGCTGACCCAACCGGTTGAGGGGGCGGGGCTTAAAGCCTCTCCTCAAACAACGCCAGCATCTGGCCCCACCCCGCGGCCGCCGCCGCCGGGTGGAAGTCGGCGCGGGCTTCGCACATGAAGCCGTGGCCAGCCCCTTCAGCCACGATCAGGGATGGCTGGCCGGCTTTGGCCAGGGCCGCGCGGATCGCCTCCAGCTCCTCCGGTGGCATCAGCGGATCCTGGTCGCCGCAGAAGCACAGCAGCGCACCGCCGATCTGGGGCAGCACCGCCAGGGTGGGCGGTCCGCCGCCGGGGTGATCGGTGGACACCCGGGCGCCATAGAAATCACAGGTGGCCACCACCTCGGGCTGGGTGGCCGCCAGCAGGGCGAGATGGCCGCCGAAGCAGAAGCCCACGCAGCCCACGGGGCGCCCCTCCAGCCCTGGCTGGGCCTGGATCCAGGCAATGGCGGTGCGGGCATCGGCCAGAAACTGATCGGCGGTGAGCTGGTCGCGGTGGCGGCGGCCCTCCGCCAGGCCGGCCGCGTCGTAGCCCCCATCGAGCTCGGGGGCCGTGCGGGAAAAAATCGGCATCACCAGGGCGGCGTAACCCTCGCCCGCCAGCCGCTCCGCAACGCTGCGCACCCAGCCGTTCACCCCGAACACCTCCGGCAGCACCAGCACGGCCGCCCGCGGCGCCCGATCGACCGGGAGGGCCCACCAGCCCCGCAAAGGCGGCCCATCTGGGGCTGGCAGATGTTGCCAGCCGGCTTGAACGGGAACGGGGGGCGGGGTCATGGAG
>Ga0310330_100471_pt1 | contig 11331 bp, 12 predicted proteins | sample LakMicDCLTotalB5_FD_195544 | JGI IMG/M metagenome (GOLD analysis project Ga0310330, IMG submission 195544) | Enriched freshwater cyanobacterial communities from Lake Michigan, Michigan, United States - MI23.DCL.Total.B5 (v2) (version 2) | ecosystem: Environmental > Aquatic > Freshwater > Lake... | reverse complement strand
GAGCTCAGCTGCTCGATAGCCACTGTTCAACCACACCAGAAAATCCAGAGCGTCCAGAGATTCCGGAGTAACCACCAGGGACAAATTAAGCTGCACAATTATAGCAGGAAACGGGAGGGTATGGGCCCAGCCTTATTCGCAGGCCATCGCGGGTAGATATAGACATGCGGGACGCCAATGCAACACTGCCTGGCGGCCGATGCTGAAGGGGTGGGGCGTCATGGCCGAAAGTGGAGGAATTGCCTCTCCCACCCCATGGGTCTCGTCACCACCGCACCCGCCGTCCGTCAGACCCCGACACCCGGTGAGGGATCAGCTGAGCGCAAAGGGTTCGGGGGATCGGGCCAGGCCCGGTCCGGCCGCCGCAAGGGGGCTCGCAAGCGCAGCCCGGCCCTCAGCAAGGCCGACTGGGGACCGCTCGGTAAACATCCGGATCTGGACTCCATCGTGGCGCGGCAACGGCTCGAGCTCCCCCTGGCCGGACGCCTCAGCCCCCACGAGGTGAACCGGGCCTGGAAACGGGCGGCCGCCGAACACCATCCCGACCGCGGCGGCAGCCACGACACGATGCAGCGGGTGAACGGGGCGCGGGACCAGCTGCTGGGGCGCCAGGAGGACTGATCCCCAGAACGCCCTGAAGCTGGTCAGATTGGGATTGGCCGCAGCAGCAGTCGCCCCATCAGCACCCCACCGCCAGGTTCCGCCACACCCCGAGACACCACGCCCCTGGTGCTTGTGCACGGGCTGCTGGACAGCCCCAGGGTGTTCAACGCTCTGAAACACCGCCTAGGCGAGCAGCGCCACCCCCTGCTGATTCCCGATCTGCCGCTGCGCCTGGGGCTCACGCCGGTGACGGAGGCCGCTGAATTGCTGGGCAGCCACATCGAGGCGGCGTTTGGGTTGGAGCAACCCATCGACCTGCTGGGCTTCTCCATCGGCGGAGTCATCGCCCGCACCTGGATCCAGCTACTGGGCGGCCATCAGCGCACCCGTCGCTTCATCAGCGTGGGCAGTCCCCAGCAGGGCACGCTCACGGCCCTGCCCTGGCCAGGGCGGCTGCTGGCGGGCATCGCCGATCTCAAGTGGGGCAGTCCACTGCTGGAGCAGCTCAACGGCAACCTCGACAACCTGGCCTGCGTGGAGTGCTGCAGCTTCTATTCCGCCATCGACCTAGCGGTGCTGCCGGGCTGGCGAGCGGTTCTGCCGGTCGGGCGGACCCAGATCTTGCCGGTGTGGGCCCATCCCCAACTGCTGCGCGCCCCCCAGTCAGTGCAACTGCTGGCCGAAGAACTGTTGCGGCCGTGACGACACCCCTGTCACCCCTGATGGCCCTGCTCACCAGCGCCCTGGGCTGGCTGCTGTGGAGTGTGGTGGTGGGGGCCTTGGCCAATCGCCTGCCAGCCGCCTGGCTGGCGCGGAGCAGGGTGCTATGGCAACGGCCCTGGCCAGAAACCCTGCAGAGCTATGAACGGCACTGGGCGATCCGGCGCTGGAAGCCCTGGCTGCCCGATGCCGGCAACGCGCTGCCCAACGGGGTGGCCAAGGCCAGCCTGGTGCGTCGGGATCGCCGCAGCCTGGAACGGCTCGTGCTCGAAACCCAGCGGGCCGAATTGGTGCACCTGGCCCTGTGGCTGTTCTGGATCGCCACTGCCCTGTGGCTGCCACCAGTGGGGGTGCTGATCAATCTGGGTTTCGCCACCCTGTTCAACCTGCCCTGCCTGTGGGTGCAGCGCTACAACCGTCTGCGGCTGCAGCAGCTGCTCGCCCGCCCCTGAGCTGGATCCCGCCATCAGGGGCCCAGATCGGTGGCCGCCCAGACCAGTTCCACTAGCAGCCCGGCGTCTTCACTGTGCTGGGCAAAGCGCAGCCGGTGGGTCCCCGCCTCGAGCCAGAAGCGGCTGGTGGCTTGGTCGAAATAGGCCAGCCGGCGCAGGGGAATCGCCAGGCGCAGCCGCTGGCACCCGCCAGGCTCAAGGCTCACCCGGCCAAAACCCACCAGGGTGCGCCGGGGGCGTTCCAGCACCAGCCCCGGTGGTTCGACGTAGACCTGCACCACCCCATCGCTGGCCATGGCCCCGTCGTTGTGCAGGGTCACGGCGAGCCGCAGTGCCGGGTGGGAACCGGGGCTGAGTTCGGCCTGTGCATCGCTGAGGCGCAGGGCGCCGTAGGAGAGGCCGAAGCCGAAGGGGAAGGCGGCCGGGTGGCCGTCGCGCTGCAACCGGCGGTAGCCATGCCAGAGGTCGTAGCGCACCTGGCGGGCACGGGGCTCAAAGGGGGGAAGGTGGTCGGCGCTGGTGGGGATGGCGAAGGGCAGGCGCCCGGAGGGTGACACCGCACCGAACACCACATCGGCCAGGGCTTCGCCGCCCCGCTCGCCCGGATACCAGAGCAGCAAAATCGCAGGCACGGCCCGGCGCCAGGCCTCCATGAGGATCGCGCCGCCACCCATCAGCACCACCACCGTGCGGGGGTTCGCCGCCACCACCGCCTCGATCAGGGCCACCTGCTCGGCGGGCAGCTCCAGCTGGGTGCGGTCGCCGGCGGCGAAGTCACCCCCCTGGCGGGCTGAGCCGTAGCTGGTGATGGCCGCGATGGCCCGGGCGACCGGCGGCCACCAACGGCGCAGCAGGGGGTGGGGGGGCGGCATCTGGCGCAGGATTGGCGCGATGTCGCCGGGGTGAATGTGCTCCCCCTCCAGGCGCCAGTCGAGGCCCAGCACCAACAGGACCGACTCACAGGCGGCGGCGAGGGCCACAGCCTCCGGAAGGCGCTCGCCGCTGACGTGGTGAACGGCTCCCGGCGCGGCGGCCGCCCGCAGACCCTCCAGAGGCGTCACCACCACCCCTGGCTCGGGCCGGGTGTCGGAGGAGCCCCGATCGCCCAGGTTGGCCACCGCAGCCAGGCGGCCGATCACCGCCAGGGAGCGGCACGGATCCAGGGGCAGCAGGGGCGAACCAGGGGACACGGCCTCGTTTTTGAGGAGCACAATCGCCTTGCAGGCCGCCTCCTTCGCCAGGGCGCGGTGTTCGGGGCTGCCCCGCAGGCTGACGGGATAGGAGCCCTCCGGCACGGCCAGCTGCACCCGCAGCTGGCGCAGGACGGCGTCGTCGAGCCGATCGAGGGGCAGGCGTCCATCGGCCAGGGCCTCCTCCAGGCCGCCGGCAAAGATCATCCGGAACGGCATCTCCAGGTCCTGACCGGCCCGCACGGCCGCCACGCCATCCCGCACCCCGAAGATGAAGTCGGTCACCACGAAGCCCCGGAACCCCCAGCGCTGCTTGAGGATCGCGGTGAGCAGCCCGGGATGCTGGCCACACCACTCACCATTCACCTGGTTGTAGGCGCTCATCACTGACCCTGCGCCGGCCTCGACGCAGGCGCGGAAGTGGGGCAGATACAACTCGTGCAGCACCCGCTCGCTCACTTGCACGTCCACCAGGAAGCGGGAGCTGTCGATCGAGTTGAGGGCGAAGTGCTTGACGCAAGCCACGGCATGGCGCTGGATGCCGCGGGTGCAAGCCGCCCCCAGGGCCCCGAGCAGCACGGGGTCTTCGCCGTAGGTTTCCTGGGCCCGGCCCCAGCCGGGGTGACGCAGCAGGTTGACGCACACCGCCGCCAGCCAATTGGCGCCGAAGCTGCGGGCCTCGCGGGCCATCGCCTCGCCGATCCGCTCCTCCAGGTCCGCGTCCCAACAGGCACCCCGCGCGATCGGCGGCGGGAAGGTGGTGGCCCCACCCTTGAGCACCACCCCCCGCGGACCGTCGACAAACCGCAGACCGGCCAGACCAAGCCGCGGCACCGCCCCCGCCGGCCAGGGATGGACGTGGGAAGCATCGCGGCTGGCGATGTCCACCATGCCGGGCCAGAAGTCGGTATCACCTTCCAGCAGGGCTAGCTTCTCGGCGCTGCTGAGCTGGGCCAGCAGCTCATGGGCCCGACCCTCGATCGTTTCAGCCCCAACCTCAGGCGACGCCGGCATGGGAGCTCCCTGGCTGCCCCAAGGCTAGGAAGGTTGGCTTCCGCCGACCGATACACAACAAAGCCCGGAGCGCGAGCCCCGGGCGTTTGTCTGCTCAGCCATGGTGCCGACCCTGGGGGGTGGGGCGCAGCTGCGCGAGGTTTGTGCTTGGTAATCAGATCATTGGATCTGAAGGTCTTCAGTTGTGGGTCGGAGCTGCCGGCGCTGGCACCTGGGGCCAGGTAACAAGTGGGACTTCCCATTTCGGTCCGGGGCACCTGAAACCCAGGGAGAACCCAGGCCGTTAGCGGTGCAGTGAACGGGCTGACGAGAGGACGTCACACCCAGGGAAGCCAGAGATCCGTCGAGAGAGTTGGAGCAGGAGCCGGATCGTCAGCGCACTCCTATCTGATGCTCAGGGGGGGTGTCTTCCGTCAATGGAGCCTCCGAATCCCGATGCACACACAATCGCGATCCAGAGCTGCGCTGACAACCCCAAAACGGATCACCGCAATGGCTCTTCACCGAGGGACATCCGACTTCATGAAGCGCGCTTCATGCCCCGCATGAACTCCTCAACACCGGGCTCTTCGCCCCGATGGACGAGACCCGTGGAAGCCGTGCCTTCCACGGCGAGGATTCCGAAGAAATTCCTTACTTTCCCCGCTCTACGGCCTCATCAATATTCCGAGTAGGCGCAGATTCTCATCATCAATGCAGCAATACAATGCAAGCGGGGTAATCGTTCCAGACCCTGCAAGGCGCGGCCCCATTTTCAATACATCAACCTCCTCCATGAGCGATAAACTTAGGATTCTTCAGCGTCAGCCCCGCAGGATCTCAATTACGTTGAGCCATAGTGTCCACGAGGCTTTGACCTTAAGATCAGACGAAGAAGGCCGTTCAGTTTCCAACCTCTGTGCATTCCTGCTTGAAGAAGCCTTGCTAGATCGACGAAGCCAAGCCGTCGAGGGCATGCCCGGCTACAAGTTGATGCACAATGGTCATTCTTTGCCTAATGAATTGCCACGGCGAATGTAGGCCATGCAGAATCTCGGGTCGTGCACAATAAGCCGATTGCAGGCATCAGGGCGGTAGCGGAAGCTGTCTCACGCCAAGCTCCATGGAGGGTTATCGCTTTCGCTTTCTTGGTGAAGCCCATGGGGGCACCAGCAGGCGACAGCCAGCAAGCATTGAAACCGTGGTCCTGGTCTCCACCGACACCAAGGCATCTAAAATTGAGTAGAGCGGCCCCGTTCGGGCCATGGCTGGTGAACACCTACATCCCGATGGATGGCAAAATCAGGCAAATCTTGAATGTGGTGGTCGTTGTCGCCATTGTGGTTGGCTACTCAACGGTCTTGGTCTGATGGACTCCAAACGCGGCGTTCGAGTAGGGCGATGAATCCCTGGCCTGTGCAGCACAGGCACACGCTGCAAGCGCAACAGGCAAAAGAGACGTAGCTCTGCTAGAGCTGACCCAGCTTGGATCCAAACCAGACGGTGAACGGGATCGGCATGATGTCGTTCCAGTTCAAGACAACCCCCGACCCCAATGTCAGGGGATGTCTGTTTGGTGAAGACGTCTTTCCCACCCAGCGATCAGGATTTGGCTCAGAGCGATCGGGCGCTTCGTCGATCTGAGCACTCACCATGGACGCACCCACCACCGTTCCCCTGCCTTGTCCACTCTCAGCCGGCTGGGAGGTGGTCGAGCAGCGGCTGATCGAACCGCGCCAGGGGGGCGGCTTCTCGGCCGGGGCCTACCGCCACGAGGTTGATGAGTTGTGGCTGCTTAGCGATGCTCCCCGCGGCAGCATCAGCCGCTGGCGTGGCTTCCGATCCGGCGGATTGAAGGGTCTCATCCCCCTGCCACCGCTGCCGCTGCAACAGCCCCAGCCCATGGACGGCGAGGGGCTGGTGGTTGAGGCCCCGCATGTCTGGGTAGCCGCTGAGGGACGACAGCAACCGCCGCAACCCGCTGCGTTGCTCCGCTACGACCTGACCACAGGTTCGCTTCTGAGTAGTCGGGAGCTGCCGCCAGATTGGCGCCTCCAACCGGAGCGTGGACTGCGCAGCAATGGGGGGCCGGAGTCCCTGAGCCGTTCCCCTGCCGGCGGGGCCTTGCTGATGGCGGCGGAACAGCCGCTGCTACAAGATCCACCCGATCGCGTACGGCTGCTGCGCTGGGCTCCCGATGCCAGCGGCGCCTTGCAAGCGGCAGAGCTCCCCCCCTTGGCCCTGCCGCCGGGAGGCTGGGGGCTCACCGATCTGCTGGCCAGCAAGCAGGGACTGCTCGGGTTATGGCGCCGGTTTACGGCACCGGATCAGTGGCAGGCGCGATTGGTGCTGTACCCCGCCAACGCCATCCCATCCAACGCAACCAGCAACGCTGACGTGTCCCCCGTAGCGCCCCTGATCAGCTGGAATCTGCTGGCGCTCGGTCTTGCCCCAGACAACTGGGAAGTGCTGCTGGCGACTCCGCCCCTCGGCGATGGCCGACCTAGCTTGCTGCTTGCAACCGACGACAACTTCAATCCCCTGCAACGCTCACACCTAGCCAGGCTGGTGCCGCGCCAGCTGCCGGGCTGCTCAGCACCACCCCAGCAATGAATCGCTCCGCGCTCAAACGTCGTCAACTGCTCGAACTCCTGGGCATCGGAGCTGGCAGCAGCGCCGCGGCGATGCTGCTGCCCCAGCTTGAGGCCCGCAGCCGCGGCACAACTGGGGATGCGGCCCTGCCCTTTGTGCCCGTGCGTGCACCTCTGCCCTTGCCAGCAGATGGGCTGAGCGCGGCAGACCAACGGCGGATTTATCGGACGTTCAGCGTCGACGACAAACTGCTGGTTCCCGAGGGCTATCGAGCCGAGCTGATCGCTGTCTGGGGGGATCGTCTCGCCACGGGTCGCTTTGGCTTCAACAACGACTACCTGGCGTTCCAGCCCCTGCCTGGTGGGAGGGCCTTGTTGAGCATCAACTTCGAATACATCAGTCCGCAGACCTGGACGGCAGGTTTTTCAGAAGCCGTGGGCACCCCGTTGCCCATGGAGCCCCTGCAACGAGCCCTGGCCAGCCGCGGCGGCAGCGTGGACGTAGCCAGCCTGTCGCCAAACGACCCGCTACGGCCGCTGATCGAGGCCGTGGCCCGCGCCGCCATGGCTGATCTCGGCATCGGCGTGCTCGAGCTCGAGCAGGGGCGCTCAGGCTGGCGCCGCCTCGACGGCAGCCGGTACGAGCGGCGCATCGATGGCCTCAGCGGACTGAATCAGCCGGACCAGGCCCTGCGCTGCAGCGGTCCAGCGGCGGCGGTGTTTCGCCACAGCCAGCCACTTGGCTACGGCGACGGCCTGGGTGAACGGATCATCGGCACCTTTGCCAATTGCGCCGGCGGCACCACCCCCTGGGGCACCGTGCTGAGCGCTGAGGAAAACTTTCAGTCGCAGGTGCCCGAGGCCGTCCATGCCGATGGTTCGGCGGCTTCCCCCCTCGCGCGGCCATTCCGCTGGGATGGTTCGCGCCTCGACGGACTCGGCAATCCCTTTGGGCTAGCCGGCAACAAGTACGGCTGGATGGTGGAATTTGACCCCCGCGAGCCAAGCCAACCCGCGGTGAAGCACAGCCTGCTGGGCCGCTTTCGCCATGAAGCCGTTGCCGTTGTGGCCCGGCCTGGTGAGCCGCTGGTGGTGTACTCAGGCTGCGATCGCCATGGCGGGCATTTGTACCGCTTTGTCAGTGCGGGGCTCGTGCAAGACCCGCTCGATCGCACCAATTCGCGGCTGTTTGCAGAGGGGCGCCTGGAGGTGGCCCGTTTCAACGCAGATGGCAGCGGCACCTGGATCGCCCTGGAGGCCACCACGGCGGTGCAGCCGCAAGCCCCCAGCCATTACGAACGCTTTGGCTGGCAGCAACCGGCCGTGTTGCCCCACAGCGACCGCCAGCGCAGCGGCAGCGAAGCACTCAGCAGCGATGCCGAACTGCAGGCCTACCGCAGCCGCTACAACAACCTTGGCGATCTCTACCCATTGGGCGGCGATGACCGTGAGGCGCAGCTGCGGCAGCAGGGGGCGATCCTGATCGATGCCCATCTGGCCGCCAACGCCGCTGGCGCCACCGCCTGTCCCAGGCCGGAAGACACCGACATCGACCCGATCAACGGCGACCTGCTGATCGCCTTCACAGCGGCAGGCCGTGATGACGGCGGCTGCAGTGATCCGGCGATCTTCCGCGGCCCCAAGGGCGAATCCCTCTGGCCCCACGGCTGGGTGATGCGCCTGAGCGATGGCGGCGCAGGCCGAGGGGCCCACTTCCGCTGGCAGATGGTGGCCTCCGGCGGCCTGCCCTGGGAGGGAGGGCTCGGCTTCAGCCATCCCGACAACCTGGCCTTCGACCCATCCGGCAACCTCTGGCTCGTGACCGATCGCTCTGGAGGGGCAAAGTTGGATGTGTTCGGCAACAACAGCTGTTGGCTGCTGCCGCGCGCAGGCGCAATGGCCGGCCAGGCCCTCTGCTTTGCAATCGGCCCGGTGGGATGTGAGCTGTGTGGGCCCTGCTTCGATGTCGAGTCCCGCACGCTGTTTCTCGCAGTGCAGCACCCCGGTGAGGGCCAGGGTGTACGCCAAGGCAACGAGGTGGAAGCCCAGGCCCACAGCCTTGTGGACCGCAACGGTCAACGCTTTGAGCAGCTGCGCTGGGTACCGGTCGGCTCTAACTGGCCGTCCGGCGTACCCGCCAGGCCGCCCAGGCCCGGGATCGTGGCGATCCGCCGACTCGACGGCAATCCTCTGCTGAGCTGATCGGTAGCTGCTCGGACGGCGGCTGAAGTCCAGCCAGACCATCCCGCCCATAACAGTGATCTGTTTGCCACATCACCCATGGGCGGCACCAGCACGGGACTGCCCTGCTGCGATGACCACAACCTCTCCCGAAACCACGGCCACCACTCCTGCGGCCCAGGTGTCGGTCACACCCGAGTGGCGGCAGCAGGTGTGGAACACCTGGACAGCCCGACCCCAGCCACTGGAGCCAAGAACCAGCCGAAAAGAAAATGGGTCGCCTGAGATTCGAACTCAGGACCAATCGGTTAAAAGCCGAGTGCTCTACCGCTGAGCTAGCGACCCGCGCCCGTTGGGCACCTAGCGAACGTATCACCCAGGGGCGACCTCCTCCAAGGGGGAGGAGACGCCGGGAGAATGGGGAAACCTGGTGTCACAGCGGATGAGCAGCGTTCCCTGGCCCGCCGGCTGGCCCGAACCCCGGATCCACCCCGAAGCCTGGGTGGCCGCGTCAGCGGTGGTGATCGGCGATGTGCAGCTGGCGGCCGGCGCCAGCCTCTGGCCCACGGCCGTGGCCCGCGGGGATGTGTGCCCGATTGTGGTGGGGGAAGGCAGCAACGTGCAGGACGGCGCCGTGCTCCACGGCGACCCCGACCAGCCCGTCAGCATCGGTGCCGATGTGACCATTGGCCACCGGGCGGTGGTGCACGGCGCCACCCTCGAAGACGGCTGCCTGATCGGTATCGGCGCCATCGTGCTCAACGGCGTCACGGTGGGCGCCGGCGCCCTGGTGGCGGCCGGATCAGTGGTGACCCGCGATGTGCCCGCCGGCGCCGTGGTGATGGGGGCACCGGCCCAGGCGAAGCGCGAGCTCAGCGCCGAGGCCCAAGCGGAGCAGCGTCAGCACGCCCGGCGCTACAGGGAGCTGGCCCGGGTCCATGCCGCGCGGGAAGCCGGATGACTCCAGATCTGATCCCCTCAACTCAGATGGCGACAAATCGCGAGTCGGGCGGGCCGCAGACGCGGCGCAGTCTTTAAGATCGCCGCATCTCGTTTCCCTGCCTTCCATGGACGCACGGCTGGTGCTGGTTGCCGCTCCCATCCTTCTGGCCGCCGGCTGGGCCGTGTTCCACATCGGCCGCGCCGCCGTGGGCCAGCTGCAGCTGATGCTCAAGCGCGCCCGCGCCTGATCGCTTGCGTCCAGAGCTGCTCGTCATCGGCGCCGGTCTGGCAGGCACGGAAGCGGCCTGGCAGATCGCCAGTGCCGGTTTGCCTGTGCGGCTGGTGGAGATGCGGCCGCTGCGCCGCTCCCCCGCCCACCACAGCTCTGAATTCGCCGAGCTGGTGTGCAGCAACAGCTTCGGCGCCCTGAGCAGCGACCGCGCCGCCGGCTTGCTGCAGGAGGAGCTGCGCCGGCTGGGCTCCCTCGTGATTCGCACCGCCGATGCCCATGCCGTGCCGGCCGGCGGCGCCCTGGCCGTGGATCGAGGCCGCTACAGCGCCGCCCTCACCGCCACCCTCGAACAGCACCCCCTCGTCACGGTGGAGCGGCGCGAGCACACCGAGCTGCCGGTGCCAGGGGAGATCGCCGTGCTGGCCACCGGGCCCCTCACCAGTGAGCCCCTGGCCGAGCAGCTGCGGGCCTTTACCGGCCGGGCCGACTGCCACTTCTTCGATGCCGCCAGCCCGATCGTGGAGGGCGAGAGCATCGATCTCTCCGTGGCCTTTCGGGCGTCGCGCTACGACAAGGGCGACGCCGACTACATCAACTGCCCCATGGACAAGGAGCAGTTCCTGGCCTTTCGGCAGGAACTGCTCACGGCCGAGCAGGCCGAGCTCAAGGACTTCGAGCAGGAGAGCGCCACCTTCTTCGAGGGCTGCCTGCCGATCGAGGAGCTGGCTCGCCGCGGTGAAGACACGATGCGCTACGGCCCGCTCAAGCCAATCGGCCTCTGGGATCCCCGCTGGGGAGATGTGAACGACCGGGATGTGCGACGGGCCAAGCGGGCCTATGCCGTGGTGCAGCTGCGACAAGAAGACAAGGACGGCCGCCTCTGGAACCTGGTGGGATTCCAGACCAACCTCAAATGGGGCGAGCAAAAGCGGGTGCTGCGGCTGATCCCCGGTCTGGAGAAAGCCGACTTTGTGCGCTTCGGCGTGATGCACCGCAACACCTTCCTGGAATCTCCCCAGCTGCTCGATCCCACCCTGCAGTTCCGCCAGCGCCCCACCCTGCTGGCCGCAGGCCAGATCACCGGAACCGAGGGCTACGCGGCGGCGGTGGCCGGCGGCTGGCTGGCTGGCACCAACGCCGCCCGACTGGCCCAGGGCCTGGAGCCCATCAGCCTGCCCGCCACCACCATGATCGGCGCCCTCACCCACTTCATCGCCGAAGCCCCCTGCGGTAGCAAGGGCAAACGGGGAGGCTTCCAGCCGATGCCCCCCAATTTCGGCCTGTTGCCGGAGCTGGCTACCCCCATCCAGGGAAAGCGGGAGCGCTATGGCGCCTACCGCGACCGAGCCCTGGGGGATCTGGAGCCGTTCACCACCGGTGCCGGCGCCTAGGGTCGCCCCACCTAGCCAGCTCGCCCAGGTGACCAC
>Ga0310330_100464_pt1 | contig 11433 bp, 10 predicted proteins | sample LakMicDCLTotalB5_FD_195544 | JGI IMG/M metagenome (GOLD analysis project Ga0310330, IMG submission 195544) | Enriched freshwater cyanobacterial communities from Lake Michigan, Michigan, United States - MI23.DCL.Total.B5 (v2) (version 2) | ecosystem: Environmental > Aquatic > Freshwater > Lake... | reverse complement strand
GCCCCCCAGCCGGCGCAGGGCAAGCCGCCCGCCTTGTCCAACGGGCCCACCAAGGTGGTGCTCAAGCTGAATGTGTCCCTCTACGGCCGGGCGCTGCGGCCAGCGACAGCTCCCAAGAGCACTCTGGCTGCTCCGGGTTAGCAGCGATACCATCCGGCCATCAAGGTGGGTATGTGGTGCAACGCGTTTCAGGCTGGTCCCATCGGCTTTTCGTCGTTGCTACTGCTACTGCCGCGGCCACGGTTTCCACCGTTGCTCTGGTTGGGGGGGCTGGTGGCGCCTTGGCCCAGGGTCGTCTGCAAACGCCGCCGCCGGTGCCTGGTGCAGAGGGTTCATCCGGTGCCGGCCCGAGTGCCGGACTGGTCCAATTGGCGGTGCGGCGGTTGCCCGATGGGGTGGAGTTGGTGATTAGCGGCACGGGAGCGGCCCCCCAGCTGCGCCAGAGCGTCGATGGCAGCCGCTGGCAGGGGCAGATTCTCACCAGCCAACCCGGGGCTTTGCGCTTTGGCGCCCAGCGGTTGTCGATGCCGGAATTGGGGATGCAATTGGTGAGCCTGCAGGGCTCAGGCAGTTCATACCAGCTCGAGATCCTGACCGCCAATGGCATGCCGTCGCGGCGGCCCACGGTGAGTGCCGATGGCCAGAATTTGATCCTCACCTTTGCAGCGCCTGCCCAGGTGGTGCAACAGACGGCCCGACTCGATCTCAACCAACCCGGCAGCATTCCCCTTCCTAGTGAGGTGCCCGCCTTCAGGCCCCGGGCCGTGGCGCCTCCCCTGGGGGACATGGCGGTGGGCTCGATGCTGTTGCGCAACCCGTCGCTGCTGCAGGTGAAGGGTCCGCGGGTCACCTTGACCCTGAAAAATGCCCCCGCCAAGGATGCCTTGATGGCGTTGGCCCAGATCGGCGGCTATGGCTTTGTGTATGTGGATAGCGACGGGAGTGCTGCCGCGGCGGCGGTGGGGGCCAATGCCCAAGGGGGTGCCGGTGCTGGGGCGAGCAGTCGGCTGGTCACGATCTCCTTTCGGAACGAAACCTATGCCCGGGCCCTGAATTCCGTGTTGCTGGCTTCGGGCTTGCAGGGGAAGGTGGATGGAAATCTGATCATGGCTGGCCCCAGCATTGCGGGCAGAAGCTTCGCTCCCCAGCTCTCGAAGGTGTATCGCCTCAATCAGGTGTCGCCGAATTCAGCGGCGGATTACCTCGCCAATTTGGGGGCCACGGTCTCCAAGATCAACACCATCACCACCTCCGTCACCCAGGGGGTGGCCCAGGCGGCGGCGGTGTCCTCGGCGCCGAGTTCCCAAACCACCCAGTCCACGGCGCAGACCACGGTGGAATCCTTCGGGGCCAAACAGGGCCCCTTGCTGGGCCTGCAGGCCACCACCGATCCCCGGCTGGGCACGGTCACCTTGATTGGCGATGCCCCGTTGATTGGGGTGGCCGAGCATTACCTGCGGCAGCTGGATCTGAGGCAACGCCAGGTGGCGCTGTCTGTGAAAATCCTGGATGTCAATCTCGACAATGACACGTCCATCGCCAATAGCTTTGCATTTAAATTCGGCAATAATTATATTGTGAATGATTCGGGTAAGTTCCTGGGGTCTTTTGGTAATGGTTACCCCAGTGGAACGACACCGGCCATTAGCCAGCCTAGCGAGGGGCAATTTATTGATTATTTGAGGGCTCAAATTGTTTCTTCGAGTACGAAATTACTTGCTTCTCCGACCCTCATTCTTTCGGAGAATTCTGAGGCCATTGCCGGCGGGGCTGAGGTGGCTGCGGCCACCAGCGCAGGGGGAGCCGGTGGTGCAAGTAGTGCCCTATCTGCTGCTTCGATTGGGCGGCCCCGGGCGAACGAGTCCTTTGTGACCGTGGGCACCAATGAAGTTACGGCCTATACCTCCAACCAGGCCACGGGAAGCAATACCGGCGGTGTGATTACCTGTACACCAAGTTTTGGTGTGGCCGGGCTGACCCTGGGGGCACGGGCATCAAAAATTGATGACAATGGCTTTGTGACGTTTACTCTTTCGCCGGCCATTTCTGCCGTGACGTCAACTCAAACCGTGAATGGCTGCGGATCGATCAAGATTCTTAGTGTGCGCCGTTTGGATACCGGCACCGTGCGGGTGCGTGATGGCCAAACCCTGATCCTCACCGGTGTGATTTCGGACCAGGACATTGCCACGGTGACCAAATGGCCGATCCTGGGCGACATCCCCTTGGTGGGCCAATTCTTTCGCACCTCGGGGCGGACTCGCAGTAAACGTGAGCTTGTGATCATGGTGTCCCCCAAGGTGATCAACGATGAATCCGGGGGGGTGTACGGCTATGGCTACCAACCCGCCTCCATGCCGGCGCGTCAGTGGCTGGGCCAGGGGGCGCCATAGCGTTGGTCATAGCTCCCTAAAGACCGATCGGGAGCAGGGCCTTCGCCGCTAGGGGGCCGAGCAGCCGGAGAACCGCGCCGGCTGCCCCAAGGAACTGGCTACCCATGCCATTGGCGCTCGCCTCCTTGGCGGCCGGCTGGGTGAGGCGGTTGGCGGCATCCCGCAATTGCTTGGCTATTGGGGCTTCTCCCTGGTGGTCGTAGAGCGTGGCGGCATAGCGGAAATCATTGGCGGCGAGGTCGTCCTTGCCCTGCTGGCCGCGGCTGATCCCCCGCGCCACCCAGCTCACGGCGGCCTCGGGTTGCCGGCGGATGGCTTCGCTAAACCAGCTCTCCGCTGCCGGTGCGTCGCCGGCTTGGTGGGCCTGCACGCCCGCATTGTGGAGTTGGCCGTAGCTCAACTGGGCATTGGCAATGCCCTTGGCCTGTTGCCAGTGGGCGTTAGCGAGGGCGCTCGGGTCGAGCAGGGCACCGGTGAGGTCGGCTTGGCGAAGATCGCTGCCCGCGAGCAGGGCTCCCCGTAAATCGGCGCCGCGGAGGGAGGCTCCCACCAAGCTGGTGAATTGCAGATTCGCGCCGCCCAGGTTTGCCCCATCCAGTTGGGCTTGGCTGAGATTGGCCCGCTGGAGTTGGGCGCCGCGCAGATCGGCATCGCGCAGATTGGCCAGCACCAGATCCGCGTCGCTGAGCTGGCAGCCCCTGCAGCGGCCTGACGCGAGCAGCCGCACCAGGGCTTCAGACCCCGCCCAGGCCCCCGCCATGGGCAGCAGGGCTAGGACCACGGCCAGTCGCAGGGCCCCTCGACTTGGGCGTCCCATCAAACTGAGCCTGGGGCCGGGCCTACGCATGGTCGTCTTTTAACGCCTCTGGGCTTCCCTGGCGACTGGATGGGCTCGAGCTGGCTTCGTAGCCTGCTGCGATGGCTGCTGCTGTGGGTCCTGCTGCTGTGATTCCTGAGTGCCACGGCGGCAATGTGGCTTCGGTGGCCCAGCGCTTGGGCTGTCAACCGGCCGACGTACTCGATGCCAGTGCGTCCCTGGTGCCCTTTGCCCCTTCCGTGCGGATGGCTGCTGCCTTAATGGCGGCCGCCTTTGGTTCGGCCCGGCGGGTCTATCCCGACCGGGGCTACACGGGCTTTTGTGGGGCGGCAGCCCGTCTGCATGGCTTGCCCACCGGCGCCGTCCTGGCGGGCAATGGCGCCTCAGAGCTGTTGACCTGGGCGGCGCGGGACGCGGCAGCGGCCGGGCAAAGCGTGGTCTTTCAGCCCGGTTTTGCCGATTACGGCCGGGCCCTGCGCTGCTGGGGTGGGGCCGTGCTTCCCCAGTCCCTGGATCTGGAGTGGTCGGCCCACTTCCCCCAGCCCTTGCCAGCGCCGGCCCCGGGGGCGGTTTTGTGGATCACCAATCCCCACAATCCCACCGGTCGCCTCTGGAGTTGCGCTTCCCTCGAGCCCCTGCTGGAGCGCTATCGGCTGGTGATCTGCGATGAGGCCTTTTTGCCACTGGTGCCTGGTGGGGAAGCCCAGTCGCTGATTCCCTGGCTCAGTCGCTATCCCAACTTGATCGTGATTCGCAGCCTCACCAAGCTCTATGGGGTGGCGGGTTTGCGTTTGGGCTATGCCTTGGCGAGTCCGGAGCGGCTCAAGCGCTGGGCGAGCTGGAGGGATCCCTGGCCGGTGAATGGCCTGGCGGCGAGCTTGGGGGAAGGGGTTTTGGCCAATCCCGCGCGCTATGGCCGCTGGTGCGGCCGGGTCCAGGCCTGGGTTGCCGTGGAAGGGGCTTGGCTGGCTGGGCAGTTGGCCCGCTTGCCCGGTTTGGTGCCGATGCCCTCGGCGGCCAACTACCTCCTGATCCGCTCCAGCCAATCCCTGCAGCCCCTGAGGGAAGCCCTGGAGCAACGCCACCGGATCCTGCTGAGGGATTGCCGTTCTTTCCCCGAACTCGGTGCGAATTGGTTGCGCTTGGGCTACCAATCCCGCCGTAACAATCGGCGCCTGGTGGCGGCCCTGGCCGAGGAAGGGGGGCGGCTCGGGCTGGCTTAGGGGCCCGGGCCCTGGGGCACCAGTTGCAGTAGCAGCTGCACCAGCTGTTGATCGGCCTTGGTTTGGGCGAGTTGCTGCATGCCGGCCCCCATCGCCACGAGGGGATCGGCTGGGGGGGCGGCTCCGCGCAGCCGGGGGCCGAGCAGGCGCCACAGGGTGCGCCCCAGAACGGGAGCTTCTGGGCCGTGTTGGTGCACGATTACGGCTGCACCGAGGGCGGCTGCAGCGGCGGCATTGGCCTCCTGGTGTTGGTCGGCGGCAGCGGGATAGGGCACCAGAATGGCGGGGGTGCCGCAGACGGCCAGTTCACTCAAACTGCCGGCTCCGGAGCGGCTGATGGCCAGGTCTGCGTGTTGCAGCAGCGCTGGGATTTCGCCCGAGAAGGGGCGTTCCACCACCCCAGGGAGGGTGTTTTGGCCGGCTTCCGGGTCGTTGCTGCCGGTGAGATGCACCACCCGTACCCCATGGACCACCAGCGCCTGGAAGAGGGGCCGCACCATGCGGTTGAGGCCCACGGCCCCCTGGCTGCCGCCCATCACCACCAGCAGGGGTCCCTTGCCCTGGGGCACCCAGGGGGGCAGGGCCGTTGGGTTCAAAAACTCTTGCCGCACCGGGGTGCCCGTGACCACGGGCCGGCATCCCCGCAGTCGCTGGGCTGCTTGGGGGAGGCCGATCGCCAGGCGGGTGCAATGGCGGCCTAGGAGCCTGGTCACCTTGCCTGGCATGGCATTGCTTTCGTGGAGCACCACAGGCACCCCGCACCAGCGGGCCGCCAAAATTGCCGGGGCGGCGATGTAGCCACCGGTGCTGAAGACCGCGGTGATGTGCTCGCGGCGAATCAGGCGCCGCACGGCTTGGATCGCCTGGAGCAGCTGGAGCAGGCTGAGCACCTGGCGCCAACCCCTGCCCTGGAGGCCACCGCAGCGCACGGTGTGGAGGGGGTAGCTCTTGGGCACCAGTTGCCGCTCGAGTCGATCGGGCACCCCCAGCCAATGCACCTCCCAGCTCTCTGGCATGGCCTCGGCTACGGCTAGGGCCGGAAAGAGGTGGCCGCCGGTTCCGCTTGCAGCAATCAAGAGCCGGGGCATCGGCAAAGCCTGGGGGCCGGCCTAACTTAAAAGCCGTTTCACCAGGCTCGATGCCGCGTTTTCGCTTGGGTTCCCGGTTCCGCTTGCGGGCCTGGACGATGGCCGTGCTGGCCTTGGGGGCTTCCGGGCTCCTGCCATTGCCGCAGACTCAAGCTGCTGCAGCGGCCCAGGCACCCACAGCGCTCCAGTTGCAGGCCCTCGAGCGGGCGTTCAACGGCCGCGGCGAACTCTCGGCGGTATTGGAAGCGGGGCCTGGTTTGGATCCCACCTTGGTGGGGCTGCGGCGGCGCAGCCTGTTGAAGGACTTCCCCGATGCCCAATGGCTGGTGAGTCCTGGTGCTCCCCTCAAAGATGGCACCACTACCACCCAGATCAAGGTGGTGGGCACTCGCAAGGAGGGGTCCCATACCTACGCCTTTGAGGCGGTGCAGCTGCTTGCCCTCAGCAGTGATGGCGCTCGGATTAACAGCCAAAGGGTGATCAAGGAGCAATCCCTGCTCCATTCCGCTGGTGTCGTGTTGCCCGTGAGCCTGCTGATCCCCGATGCGGTCCTCACCGGCCAGCGCTACGACGTGGATGTGGTGTTTGACGATCCGCTCGATGGGGCCGTTCTCGCCGGGGGGCTCTCGGCCCTCACGGATTCCCAGGTGAACACCCTGGCTAGCCCCAGCTTCCAGCTTGGTGCCCTGGGAGGTGGAGGGTTGTTTAAAACCGTCCAAGCTCCGCTCACCCCTGGTAACCAAACCTGGGCTGTGCTGTTGGTGCACCCCAAGGGGATCGTGACCGCCACCAAGCGGGTGCGGGTGGTGGCAGACCAGGCGGGGCTGACTCCCTAGGGGAACCGCCTGGGCAGCGAGGGCACTTGCCTCAGTCAGATCTGGTCACATCTGCAAGGTGATTGAGGAGCATTTCAGCCGGCGGCAGCCGTGAAGATGAGTACGTCAGGTCCTCACCATCCTTCCGAACCATCCATGGGTTTACGCAACTCCAAAACCCTTTCCGCGCTCAGCACCGCCTTGGTGCTGGGTGGCACCGCTCTCACGGGCATGGCGCTCAGTGGAACAGCGCTCACGGGAACACCAGCCTTGGCCGAACCGGCCACGGCCCCCTGGTCTGGCCAGGGCAGTGACCAGGTCCAAAAACTCAAGAGCCAGCGGCTCAAGGCCTTCACAGCGATGGGCCCCGCCCAGCGCCAAGGTTTTTTCCAGGCCCAACGCAGCCTGGAAGAGCGTTTTTATCGCCAGCGCCTGAACCAGCTCAACCAGAGTGAGCGGTGCCTCGATCAGGCCCGTGGCCAGAGTGCCGTCGACACCTGCCTCCAAACCGCCCAGCAAGCCCGCCGGGACTTGCGCCGCCAGGAAATGGCGGAGTGGCAGGCCGTCAACCAGCGCTTTGGCCTGCCGACCCCCCAAGGCCGTGGAAGCAAGCCGAAGGGTTGGGGCGAACAGCCCAAACCCGGTTTCTGAACCTGCCAACAAAAAAGGGCCCCAAATTGGGGCCCCTTGGATCAGGCCTCGTCGAGGGCAGCCACGCCGGGTAGCACCTTGCCTTCGAGCAACTCCAGGCTGGCGCCACCGCCGGTGGAGATGTGGCTCATCTTGTCGGCCACGCCCACCTTCTCCACGGCAGCCACGGAGTCACCACCACCAATGATCGTGCAGCAACCCTTGGCGCTGAGGTCGGCGAGGGTGTGGGCGATGCCGTTGGTGCCCGCGGCGAAGGCGTCGAACTCGAACACGCCCATGGGGCCGTTCCAGATCACGGTCTTGCAGTCGGCCAGGGCGTCCTGGAAAGCCTTGATTGAATCGGGGCCGATATCCAGGCCCATCCAGCCATCGGGGATGGCGTTGATCGAGACGGTCTGACTGTTGGCGTCAGGAGCGAAGTTGTCGGCCAGCACCACGTCGGTGGGCAGCAGCAGCTGCACGCCCTTGGCGGCGGCTTTGGCTTCGAGTTCCTTGGCGAGCTCCAGCTTGTCTTCTTCCACCAGGCTCTTGCCCACGGCCAGGCCCCGGGCTTTGTAGAAGGTGAAGATCATGCCGCCGCCGATCAGCACCTTGTCGCACTTGTCGATCAGGGCCTCGAGCACGCCGATCTTGGAGCTCACCTTGGAGCCCCCCACGATGGCGGCCAGGGGGCGCTTGGGCTCATCAATGGCGCCCTGCAGGTACTGCAGTTCCTTCTCCATCAGCAGGCCGGCCACGCTGGGGCTCAGGTACTGGGTCACGCCTTCGGTGGAGGCATGGGCCCGGTGGGCGGCGCCAAAGGCGTCGTTCACATACACGTCCGCCAGGGCGGCGAGTTGCTTGGCAAAGCCTTCGTCGTTGGCCTCTTCTTCGGCGAAGAAGCGCACGTTCTCGAGCAGGACCACACCGCCTTCGGCCAGGGCGGCCACCTTGGCTTCGGCATCGGGGCCGATGCAGCTCTCGGTCTTCGTCACCGGTTTGCCCAGCAGGTCACCCAGGCGGGCTGCCACGGGGGTGAGCCGCATGGATTCGTTGACTTGGCCCTTGGGCCGGCCGAAGTGGGCCGCCAGGATCACCTTGGCGCCATGGCCGGTGAGGTGGTTGATGGTGGGCAGGGCGGCCCGGATCCGGGTGTCATCGGTGATGGCACCGGCGTCATCGAGCGGTACGTTGAAGTCGACCCGCACCAGCACCCGCTTGCCGCGGAGTTCATCAGCCGACAGGCTGGCCAGGGATCGCTTCGCCATGGGGCTTCACTCGAGCTAAAGGAGCGGCGAGGATAACCCCCGGGCTTCGGATACCCCTCAGGTGTGGCGACTGGCCGGATTCCCAAGCCCTGCCCAGACTGGGTTCATTGCCCAGTCTGGGGCAGTCCTACCCACCGTTGCTTGCCATGTTTGCCAGCGTTCTTTTCCCCATCGATCGCAGCCGCCAGGCGCGGGAAACGGCTGCAGTGGCCTTGCAATTGGTGCAGCAGCACAACAGTCAGTTGGTGCTCTTGTCGGTGGTGGAGCCCGATCAGGACGATCCAGGCGAGGTGGCCCGCCTGCTGCAGGAGGCCAAGGCCAGTTTTGAGCAGGCCGGCGTCGCTTGCCAGGTGATCGAGAGGGAGGGCAAGCCCGCCTTTGTGATCGGTGATGTGGCGGATGAAATCAACGCGGATGTCATCGTGATGGGAACGCGCGGCATCACCCTGGAGAACGATCACGAGAGCACGGCGGCCAGGGTGATCCAATTGGCGCCCTGCCCGGTGTTGGTGGTGCCTTAGTGGATCTTCCTGCGCTGCCGCTCCAACTCCGCGTCAATGCCCCGGCCATTCAGTGGTATCCAGGCCACATTGCCAAGGCTGAGCGTTCTCTCAACGCCAATCTCGCCAAGGTGGATTTGGTGATTGAGGTGCGCGATGCCCGCATCCCTTTGGCCACGGGCCATCCCCGCTTGCAGCGCTGGATCCAGGGCAAGCAGCACCTGCTGGTGATCAACCGCCTCGACATGGTCCCGGTCCCTGTGCGCGCCGCGTGGGACGCCTGGTTCCGCGCCCAGGGCCAGACCCCCTGGTGGTGCGATGCCAAGACAGGCACGGGGGTGAAGCAACTCCAGCAGGCCGCCATTCGGGCCGGCAGTGCCCTCAATGAACGGCGCAGGGGGCGGGGGATGAAGCCCCGGCCGGTGCGGGCCTTGATGCTGGGTTTCCCCAATGTGGGCAAGTCGGCTCTGATCAACCGGCTGGTGCGCCAGAAGGTGGTGGACAGCGCTCGCCGCGCCGGGGTCACCCGCACCTTGCGCTGGGTGCGCCTGGGCCAGGATCTCGACCTGCTCGATGCCCCTGGGGTGCTGCCGCCCCGGCTGGATGACCAGCAGGCGGCCCTGCGCCTGGCCCTCTGCGATGACATCGGCCAGGCGGCCTATGACACCGAAGCGGCAGCCCTGGCCTTTGTGCAGCTGTTGGTGTTGCTGGAAGGGGTGCCCCAGTCGGGGGTGCCGGTGGGCCTGTTGGAGAAGCGCTATGGGGTGGCGTTGGGCTCCCTGCCAGGCGGTGGCCCCGACCGGGAGAGCTGGCTGCTGGCCGCGGCTGAGCGCCACAGCAGCGGCGACACCCTGCGCATGGCCACCAAGCTCCTCGACGACTATCGCCGCTCCGCGCTGGGGGCCATTGCCCTGGAATTCCCAACCACCCCTGCCCCGGTCCTCGCCCCAGCCCCGGCCCCCGGGAGTCCAGAAGAAGCGGCAACGTCATGACGGCGTTTGGTGAAGGCGAGGGGGAGCTGCTGACCCTCCACTACCCCAAGCCCTTGCCGATGCGGCTCGATCGCTGGCTTGTGGCCCAGCGGCCTGAGCAGAGCCGGGCCCGCATTCAGAAGTTCATCGATGCCGGCTACGTGCGGGTGAATGGGGTGATGGGCCGCGCCAAGACGCCCCTGCGCCCGGGCGATGAGGTGCAGCTTTGGATGCCCCCTCCCGAGCCCCTTCCCTATCTGCTGGCGGAGGACATCCCCCTGGATGTGTTGTTTGAAGACGGGCATCTGATCGTGCTCAACAAGCCCGCCGGCCTCACGGTGCACCCGGCCCCCGGCAACAAGGACGGCACCTTGGTGAATGCGTTGCTGCACCACTGTCCCGATTTGCCAGGCATCGGTGGGGAGATGCGCCCCGGCATCGTCCATCGCCTCGATAAGGACACCACCGGTTGCATCGTGGTGGCCAAAAGCCAGGAAGCCCTGGTGCAGCTGCAGGTGCAAATCCAGAAGCGCATCGCGTCCCGCCAGTACCTGGCGGTGATCCATGGGGTGCCCAAGGCCGACGAGGGCACGGTGATTGGTGCCATTGGCCGCCACCCCATCGATCGCAAAAAATACGCGGTGGTCAGTGAGGGCGGCCGCCATGCCTGCACCCACTGGAAGCTGGTGGAGCGGCTGGGGGATTACTCCTTGCTGCGCTTCAAGCTCGACACGGGGCGCACCCACCAGATCCGGGTGCACTGTGCCCACCTGGGCCACCCGATCGTGGGGGATGTCACCTACAGCCGCTGCCGCAAATTGCCGCTGGAGCTTCCTGGTCAGGCCCTGCATGCCGTGCACTTGGGCCTGGACCATCCGATCAGTGGCGAGCGGCTGGTGTTTGAGGCGCCCTTGCCGGAGACGTTTGTGCGCTTGCTGGCTGTGCTCCGGCGCCGCCTGCAAACTGGAGCAGTCACTTCTCCAGTGCCCCTTGCCATGGCAGAACAAAATCTGCACGCCTTCATTGCAGCGGTGCGAAAGGATCCGGCTTTGCAGGAGCAGCTCTCCACCACGGCCGCCGCTGATGCCGATGAGGTGGCGGCGATCGCCCGGGCCTCTGGCTTTGCGTTGGGCCCGAAAGACCTGGTGAACCACGCCGACGGGGCTCTGGTGGAATACCAAGACGAGGATTACTTCATGAAGCCCCGCTGGTGGGAACTGGTCGGCTGAGCGAGGCCAGAGCTGGCGAGAGCTAGGCCAATGCTGGTAGGCGTGGGCAGGCCTCCACCAAGGTTTTGGTGATGGCGGCTTTCGGGTGGCTCAGCAGTTCGGAGCCGGGGCCCTCTTCCACAATTTTGCCGCCCTCCAGCACGATCACCCGGTGGCAAAAACCACTGGCCACGGAGAGGTCGTGGGTCACAAACACCATCCCCAGGCCGAGTTGGTGTTGCAGCTTCCGCAACAGGGCCAGGACCTCGGCCTGCACTTCGGCATCGAGCATGCTCACGCTTTCATCGCAGAGCAGCACCTGGGGTTTGAGGATCAGGGCCCGGGCGATGGCCACCCGTTGCTGTTGGCCGCCCGAGAGCTGGCGGGGTAATCGCTGTTCAAAGGCTTCTGGCGGCTCTAGGCCCACGGCCCCCAACCAGTGGCGGGCCCGTTCGCGGGCTTGGCTGCGGCTCGCTAAGCCATGGATCAGCAGGGGGTCGGCGATGGCATCGCCCACGCC
>Ga0310330_100462_pt1 | contig 11451 bp, 3 predicted proteins | sample LakMicDCLTotalB5_FD_195544 | JGI IMG/M metagenome (GOLD analysis project Ga0310330, IMG submission 195544) | Enriched freshwater cyanobacterial communities from Lake Michigan, Michigan, United States - MI23.DCL.Total.B5 (v2) (version 2) | ecosystem: Environmental > Aquatic > Freshwater > Lake... | reverse complement strand
CATCGGCCACGGGTAATTTCGAACCTTGATAGTCATTTAGCGTCAGCGCTGAACGGTGCGCAACAGGCTGGCGATAGCATGGTGATCCCCGCTCACGAGGTAGCTTGAAATTAGCTGCTCAATGACCAGCAATTTTTACATATTCTGGTGCATGTAATGCCACCACCAAATATCAGCTCTTGCCACATAACTTGTAAATAAGGGATTAATCAACCATGGAATGAATTTGATCCATGGTGAATTGCAGTTGGCTAGCACTGGATAAGTCGATGCAGGCGGGCGTGGGTAACGATAAAAGTGAATTAACTATGTATTTATACTTAATATGAAGATTTGTATTATGATGAAGTCATTTGCGTCTCCAGGGGAAAGTTGAGAGCTATTTTTTATTTATTCTCAATCAAAATATAATGCCTGAATCTGTGATCAATACCTTCAAGCCCCTGGGTCCTGCGCCGATTCAGGATCCTTTTGTCGCAAGGTTAAACAAGGCAAACCCGTGGGGTAGCGGCAAGGCAACTGGCGCTATTAACACACTAGAGCTAGTGCAAGACCGGGATACTAAAAACGGCACGTTGTATGCCGGATCCGTAAGCGGAGGCGTATGGGCGCGTAACTATAACGGTGCAACTGACAGTTGGGATAAAGAATGGAAATGGCTTAGCAGCTCAAGTGATTACAAGGGGGTTCAATCTATATCAAAGTTAAAAGTTACAGCAGATAAAAAGTTGCTCATTACTGCATCAGGAGCAGTTAGTAGCTTTAGAGATCTTCGTGGTGACATTCAAGAACCCTTGCAATTAGCAGTTCTTAATAGCGACGGCTCATTTAATACATGGCGTCTAAATGTAAAAGAAAATCAAGATTTAATAAAAGGCCAAGCAGTAACAGCGCTTGAAACAGATGATAATCTAGTTATAATTGGCACTAATGCGGGGCTATATGTAGGCGAAATCGATGGGGACTTAAAAAAAGTTAATGCTACTAATTTAGTATTAAACATAGATTCAATTGCGATAGGTGCCTCCGGTCGCGTCTATGCAGCAGCACGAAAGATGTATGATCAAAGCTTTCTAGGCGATGGAGCAATTTACACGACAACAATATCGGACCTAAAGCAAAATCCCCTTTCAGAATGGAAAGTTGTAGATGGTTCCGAAGCAAAAGCAAAAAACAAAGCAATCTTAAAATTATCAACAACTAAAGATTCAATTAGTGGCAAAGATATTTTATATCTAGGAACAGCTACAAACGCACCTGGCGGTGGAATTTATGATTTTATCTATAGAGTTGTATATGATGAACAATCAGCTTCACAGGCATGGGTAACAAAAGAGGTATTAGGAAAAATAGGTTCTGATCAGGCAAATACACACTCATCATTTAAAGCTGATCCAACAGATCCAAATCGTGTATTTGCTGGCGGAAATACGGAATACCCTGGGACCTACCGAGGACAATACACCGGAGGACTTGTTGCAATAACATTTGATGGAATTGATGCAACTTTAGAAAACTATTTTGCACAAATAGAGAAAACAAATGCAGCTGGAACAGCACCGCATGCAGATTCTAGAGATATTGCTTTCCTAACAACTAAAACAGATACCAAACGAATCATTGAATCTGATGATGGTGGTATTGCAATAAAAGATTTAGATATTAATTCTCCATGGCAATTCAATTTAAACGAAGGGGGGTTAAGAACAACAGAAAGCTTTGCATCTGATTGGAGCAATATAGGCAATCTTGCAATTACTGCAATGCAAGACAATGCAGTTTCAATTACACAATACAAATCAACACCAACCTGGCTTAATGTAACTGGAGGAGATGGAGCAATCGCACGCTTTGATGATGCAAAAAAAGACAACCCAAGTGGGCTCAGCTATGCGTACTATGGATCTCAGAAGTATTCGAGCAATGGAATACTACAAACAGCAGCATACGATGAATCAGGAGTTCTAACTCACACAGACAGGCTAGAACTAGAAGTTTTAGATGATAAAAATAATTTTCGAGACTTTTTTAATTATGATATGATATCCACTGGAGGAGAAAATCCTGATGGAAGTGTAGCTAACTACGACTTTTACTTGCCATTTGAAACAAATGCATACAGGGCGAATGATATTGTTCTGGCAGGCCAAAGAAATCTTTACGAACAAATAGAACCACATTGGCAATCACAAACTTATGGCGAGATGCAGTTGGTACCATTAATAGAAGATATTGACTTTAACAAAGCAAAACGGCGTAGATTTACAGCAGTGGAAATAGGATCAAAAAAAGGCGAAACACTTTCCGAAAGTAAACCATATAGCTGGGATGCGCTATATACTAGTTTCGAAGAAAATGGAAAAACTTATCTTTACGGACGCAAGCAAGATACAGCAAAAGAAGATGCTCGTGGAATAGAACATATAGCGAGTAATTTTAGATTAAAAGATTTAACAAGCTATTTACCAACTGAAGCAAAGGCAGGTGTAATCACTGGTCTCAGCGTTAATCCAAATAATAGTGATGAACTGTGGGCAAGCATTTCAAGGGATCATGTAGTTTATGGCTCCCTCCCCAAAACACCGGAGCAATTTCGTGAAAAATCATATTTAATTTATAGCAGTGATGGCGGGGAAAATTGGGAAACGTTAATAGAATCTGGCCAAGATGGAATTCCTGAGAATGCACAACTTCAACAGGTGCAATATGTACCAGCAAGAGATGGCAAACAAGCAGAGTTATACTTAGGTGGTTATGGTGGCGTATGGCAAGCAACTATAAACAACGATGGCACGCCAGGTATATTTAAAAGTGTTAATTGGGATGGGTTAGGTGAAAATCCAAATTTTAATCAATGGAACACCAATCTTGAATACGACCCTGTAGATGATGTGCTAATTGCAAGCATCATGGGCCAAGGAGCATGGTTACTAAATCGTTCTCCTTTAGAAGAAGCACCAGCCGCAACACCTGGCCTTAGAATCAGTCCAATAGTGTTACCTCAAAATAATCAATTTTTAAAAAGGAAAAAAGATAGAGGCATCCAGGGTGTTATGACAGTTTCCTTAGAGCGAACTGAAGAAAACCGCAATAGTAATGTAAGCGTAGATCTTACGCTAGATGCAGACTGGGAAAAGTACCTAAATCTAACTACCGGCAATGAACCAAACCTAGACGAAATTAAGGGGAAAAATTCGATTACCCTTAATTTCCAAAAAGATATAAATCAATTAAGCTTCTATGTTAATACAGTTAATCCTTTTGCAACCCTTCCAGACAAGAAGATAGGAGTAAGTCTGAAAAATCCAATTAATTCTATTATAGCCACCGATAATCCATCTGGATTTGCTTATTTATACGCAAATGGTGAAACAATAATGTTAAGAGAAGAAGCAGAGGGTGTATACTATTCGGATAGCACTGCATTAGAAAGAGCATATAAACAACCATCCCAAGCTCAAGAGCTTGCAGTATTAATGCTTCGCGCAAATCTCAACAAAGGAGATCAATTATTTTGGTTTACAGTAAATTCTGATGGTTCAATTAATGATGGCACAAACAATATCATGCCAACAGCGGCAAACTACATAGAAGTTGCTAAAAAGCAATTCAACAACTCATTTCAACTTATTGGAACATCAACTCAGGCATACGATGCTCGCGCCTTTAGCCCAGAAAAAGCAGCCCTTGCCTTTAGTAATCCGAATGTTGTTCTAAGCAGCGAAGGGGTATCTATTGGAGATATCAGCTCAACTGCCGGCAGTACTCTTCCATCACAAGATAGATTTGCTCTCGCATTACAAGATAGCAAAGGAAATATTCGTGTTTCAACTCAAGGTTCTAATCTAGATTTAAATCCGGCTTTAGATAACACATTGATAATTGGAAAAGCAGGCATAGGTTCTCAAGTAGTTTTAGCGCCAGCTCAAGGCGAGCTATTTGTAGCAGATATTAATTTCTTATCATCGGATACAGTACCTGCAGATAGAATTGAATACAATCTTGATGTAGCTCGCTTTGGAAATTACAATTCAGGTTATGGCATATTCCGTGTAGATGATCCAGATGGCAATTTTCATGTTATCAACAACGAATTAGTTAAAACCCCTATACAAATAGGAAGCCTAGATTATGCTACAGAAGCATTAAAGCGATCTTTATCAAACAACCTGGATGGAATTACGGGCATGCCCACTCCTGGTTTCGCTCAATCAACAAAAGAATCAATAACATTAGCAACCGGTAATTACTATGGCATATATATAACACCTAACCAGATCATAAGATCAGAAGACCAGTTAACAGATCTTTCTCAGATTCTATTTTCCATCAAAAATGCAAATCAAGATCAACAACTACAACATGTATCAATGGGAACCGGCTATTTCGCCTTTGAAGACATGGGCTTTGCAGGTGATCGTGATTTTAATGATATGTTATTTGCAATAACCCCTAAAAACCAGTCTATTATTTAGGATTGATATGATGGCATTCTCTGGATTGCCTTTAATCACTACTGGTAAGACAGAGATCCAGCACGTCAGCTCTAGCAACGTATCTATTTTATCCCGACTACACTCCAAAATGTGATTGGGGTATCAATAAGGTAGTGCAGAAGGTTAATTCTGCTTTCAGCTGAGTATATTCTTAAGGAGGGGGGAAAAGCACGCTGAACAAGATACAGAATTAATGCAGGGCTATCTATTTTTTGAAAACGAGGATACTAAAAGTATCAGACTTGATGTTTTATAAATAGTCTATAATTTAAACCTTGGGCTAGAATCAATACATTTGCTTTCAAATGCATGATACAAATACAGATTGTATTTAAATCTAATAATTCCTCGCTTCCGCTTTTGTACTTGCTTAGATAATAGTCTTGATTATGCTTTAAAAGTATTTAAGCGCTAACACATTATTGCTAATCCAGGTTTCGCCTGGCGTTACTTGTGCTCACGCTCCGCCTTGCCACCACAGAGGTTTTATTTATCCATACACATTCAAAAGGATTATCAATATTTGGTTATGAGTTATCTCCAGAAGGCCATAGTTGGGAGAGTAGACAATAACATCCTCAAGAAGTTCGGTCCTTTCTGCATACTGCTCTAAGGGTAATTTCGAACCCCCCGCATCATCTAAGGCTAGCCCTTGAAGGTGTGCAACAGGTTGGTGATAGCAGGGATTTCCCTTACCCAATTTAGCGGTTTAGGCTTGATTTTTACTGATTTATTTGCTTGCTTCAATAATTTGGTGAGGAGTGAGATTCTGTTCGATGTTATTGATCAAATTGATTCTGTGGCCTTGATGCCCTGAGTTGCCCTCAAAATACTGAAATATCTAAGCCATCTCTAGCCCGATCGCGTCAGCAATTTTTGGTTGGCCTTGTCTCCACTGGTTAGCTGGTCTGCCGGATGGTGAGTTCAAGTGGGATATACAACAACATCCGATGGCAGCCAAGCAATACCTGGGTATTTGCCATTGGAGTACTGACCTATCCCGAGGTTGAGGACTGGCGCCAACTCGCCGCGGGTTCAGGGGGCGGGTTGCGAATTAGGGGCAGTCAATAAGTTACCCCATGGGCAATGTCACTCTCTTGACGCATGAGCAGCAGATAGCCGATGAGCTCGGGGGCAACCTCCTAAGCAGGGCGGCAGAAGAACTCTTGCGTTAGGTCAGAGGGGGATGGCCCAAAAGAAGACTCTTTCCTGGCCGTCACCACGACGGCACTGACTACGAACCGAAGTGGCAACTACTAAGGCAAAGACGAGCTTTATGAAGTGTGAGTTTGCCAAGGAGCCCTTGCCCTTATGGGGAGGTTGTGCCGAATGGCTAAGCGGTCGCCGCTGGGCTCCCTTCTGCTGGCATGGGCGCCAATGGCAGTCAGAACTGCCCGATACGCACCACCTGAGGGTCGGTGAACAACAACAGGAGCATCACACCCCGCGAGGACCCAGACCCTGCTTTGCCAACCACTATTGCTGGGCGGCGTCCAATAGGCACTCCTGCACCTGAGCGAAAAAGCAAGTCACCTGGGTCTTGGCACTACTAGTTGAGGGCAGCAGCTCAGAGAATTCTCGGATGATCCTTGATCCCAATTTCATGCCGTGGTTGATGAGGAAGGAAAATCTCCTATGGCAAACGCTAAAAATGCAGATTATGAATTTTAGGATAACATAAACTTGAATTAATAACTGATTTGTTTATGTCACGTTTTGATTTCAGCGCCGTGGGAGACCCTGGCAACTATCGCATCGATGGGACACGCTTCTATTATCAACCTGGTGTTGCATGGAAAAATAAAAACGAAAACATTCAAGCCTCAGGCCCCGGACAAGCAGCTGTCGGAAAATTAGTACAAGGATATTCTAATTCAGACTTGCTAAGCCTTGGCGATCTGACATATAGTACTGGAGCAAGTACATTAATTGATGCGGCAAATGGACTTGATTATAATAATTTTATGGCACCTTATCCGTCACCAAAATTTACCACAAGTCCCTATCAACAAAACCCAGGTGATGTAGTTTGGCCATACGATCTCTATGATTATCCAAAGGGATTTCCCAATCCGGTAACTGGCGGAGCAGGGGGAAGCAGTGATGGAATCAACAGATTTTGGCCTACCATTGGTAATCACGATTATGGCTTAAGAATAGCCTATACAGAAACAAATATTTCTCAAGATACTTACAATGGGGAACCTAATGAGGACCCACCAGCCGCTCCAACATCTACGGCAGTACCCCAGCCGTTTATTGATTACTTTGGTTGGCTAGCAGATCCAAGCTTACTAACCAAGCAAAAAAATATAAAAATTGCAAGCGCTGATGGAACTGGACAAAGTGGTATTTATTACTCAGTAACCCTGGGTGAACAGGAAAATAAACAGCCATTGATTGAAGTTTTTTCTATTGATGCCCAGAGATTAATGATGAATACAGGCGTGTATAGCCTGAGCGATGGCTTTGGAAATGCAACCACACAGTCAGCACCAATTAACTATGGCTACGACCCAACGATACCGTATAGCATTAGCAATCCAAATTCTGTCGCCTCATTAACTAGTGACCCAGCAAATGGACAAAAACAATACGATTGGCTTTACAGCGGCATAAAGAACTCAACAGCTAAATGGAAAATAATAATGGGGCATCAGCCCATATATTCATCTGGCCAATGGGGCGGAACAAATCCTGATGATCACATGAGCAACCCTGCTCTCCAGAAACTCCTGGATTCATTAACAACTATACAAAAAAATGGTCAGCCAGCAGTTAACTTTGATGCCTACTTAAATGGCCATTCTCATTATTACCAGAGAGTTCTCGAAGGAAATCAGCTGGGAATTGGCCAGGGCATTCCATTTATAACAATGGGTAATTCTGGCCGAATATTATATGCTATCAACCAAACAAACTACGGTGACAATGTATACAACCCAAGCACTCCTGGACTCACTCAATCTGCATACAATGGAGCATCCAGTCAACCCGGAGATATCACACCATACCTCTTGCCCTCTAGTCCTACAACCGTAGGTGTTTCCGGTGGCTACTTTACTACGACAGGACAAAATTCAAATGGCCAAGCAGTTCCTTATTATCAGGGTGAAATAACTGGATTTACAGCAGGGGCATACGGTTTTGGCTTTGGGGCTCAGGATAATCAAGCTGATGATAGTTATCTATTTTTTAATTATAAACAAACAGATGTACCCGACCCTGCTATCACGGAAAATCTTTTGTCAAGCAGCCGTAACAAAGCCCTCATTGGCTGGGATGGACTGACAGCACAGGACTGGAAACCCGCGCTAGCGACTGGTATATCTTCAAATGATGCGCTTTTAGCCACAGCGCAATTCAAAATAACTATTGGAACTGATGGAACAATTAGCGCCATTTCAGTAGCAAACGGAGGAAAAGGATACATGGCTTCTAAGGCTGGAAATCATATTGTTGATTTTGAGATTCGCGGCAATGATAGCTTCACTAACGGCCAAGCAGTAAATCCGAATAACTATGCGATCGCTACTTTAACATTTACTGCAGGTGTTCTCTCAAATGCAGCACTAAAATCTAGCGGTCAAGGCTATACATTCCTGGGTCAAGCAAATGCCGCAAGCAATGCCACACTAACAACTCCCCAATTCGATACGATTCCGATCAATACATCATTACTTGAGAGTTGGTATACTCAACCTTTTAACAACTACCAAGATTGGTACCTTATAACAGATACAGTAGCCAGTAACTCTACAGATGTTGGAAGTTATGGTTCGCTCTCGATATCATTACTGCCAAAGTCGCAGACTGCTCGTGATCTTATAAGCACTACTCCACTTACCACTGGATACAATGCCACTAAGCAACAGCAAAAATATGATTGCGCTCAATCTGGTGAACTTACAATTGTGGATCCGCTAACAGGACAAATCATTGGAGCCGGGACCCTCTCAAATGGTACTGCAAACTTGAAACTAAATGAGCTGGCGAGCAGTGATCGAATTAATATAAACTTCCTCGGAGACCCAACTTCTTCATATCAAATTAATTTCAAATCATCCTCGACAGCAAGCACCACTAACTTTATATATAGATCTTTTGATCCGATAACAGGCTCACATTTCTACACGGCTAGCCTGGGTGAAAATGCATTGGCAATATCACAGGCTGGATACCGCTACGAAGAAGTTGGAATGCTAAATAGAGGAGATTCACCTATCTATAAGTTCTACAATCCCATAACAACAGATCATTTTTATACTATCAACCAAAACGAAAAAGACTCTCTCTTGGTAAACCCATCTGGATATAATTTTCAAGGCATAGCCTTTTCGGGATACCAATCCCAGGGTAGCGGCTTAACATCAGTTCAAAGACTTTACAACCCTACAAATGGCTTACACTTCTATACTGCTAATGCTCTCGAAGCAACAAACGCCATATCAGGCGGCGGCTACCTATCTGAAGGGGTTGGCTGGTATTTTTAAAAGGAAATCTAAAGTGATCAACAGAGTCGATCAGCAAAAACAATTCTATTCACTACCAAATTTATTATTCGAGCAATAGGGCAGTGCTCTCACTTTGCCCCTGAAATAAGCAGCATATCAATGTGATTGCAATGCTTCCTGTTTGAGCTACGTAACAAGAAGTATAATAACAATATAGCATATTAATGCAAAAAATGCATATGTGTTTCCCTAAAAGTTTATAAAAATATGATTTTAGAAATTAGTTGTTTCTATCAATAGAAAGCTGGAGCTTTGAATCATCATCTCGGATGGAGCAGCTGTTGCCCCCAAAGGCCTATGTGACATCTGTCCCCTACGTCAAAGGCTTTTTAAGCAATAACTGCCGGAGGTAAACCAAACAAGCGGGCATGAACTGCCAGACCAGGGATGCAAATGGGCTAGCTCATTTGTTGATTGGTATAACTACCAGCACCGCCATAGCGGCATCAAATTTGTTAAGACTCAGCAAAGGCATTGCGTTGAGAATGTGGAGATCTGCCGACAGCGAAACCATGTTTATGAACAAGCCCGTCAACACCATCGCCGGCGGTGGACTGGTGCCCCACGCTGTTGGCGCCAACCAGAAGTGGCATGGATCAACCCGCCAGCTGATGATTTCATCGCTCAAACAACTAAGTTGGTATTGGCCGCCTAATCGTCGGCAGAAAAGTCATCTTTCCTGATAGATACCGACAACTCACGCATACATCACATTAACAAAGCTTCTGAATGTCTAAGAGGCAAGCACTGGGTAAGTCAACGCAGGCGGGCGGGCCTGATAAAAAAGAATTAACTAAGTATTTACGCTTAATATGTGGATTTGTATTATTACGCAGATATCTGCGCCTCCAAGAAATTATGAGGTAATATCAACTTCTCCTTAATCAAAATATAATGCCTGAATCTGTGATCAATACCTTCAAGCCCCTGGGTCCTGCGCCGATTCAGGACCCAACTACAACTCGTCTGTTTGACGGAAAGATATGGGGGACAGGCAAGGCAACTGGCGCTATTAACACACTAGAGCTAGTGCAAGACCAGGATACTAAAAACGGCACGTTGTATGCCGGATCCGTAAGCGGAGGCGTATGGGCACGTAACTATAACGGTGCAACTGACAGTTGGGATAAAGAATGGAAATGGCTTAGCAGCTCAAGTGATTACAAGGGGGTTCAATCTATATCAAAATTAAAAATTACAAAAGATAAGAAATGGCTAATCGCAGCAGCTGGAGCAGTTAGTAGCTTTAAGCTTCTACGCGGTGATATTCAAGAGCCTTTGCAGCTTGCATCATTAGCCCCTGATGGTACATTTAAACAGTGGGAGCAAAATGCAGGAAATAATCAAGATCTCATAAAAGGCCAAGCAGTAACAGCGCTTGAAACAACTAACAATTTAGTTATAATTGGCACCGAAACGGGACTATATGTAGGCAAAATTGATGGGAAATTAGAAACAGTAGTTTTATCGTATCCTGATATTTATATTTCATCTATAGGAATAGGTGCCTCCGGCCGTATTTATGCTGCAGTGCCAAACAAGGGAGTATACACAACAACAATAGCAGAATTAAAAGCTAATCCAGCTAGTTCAAGCATCTGGAAAACTTTAAATGGATCTGAAGAAAGGTCCAACATGAAAATCCTAAAGCTATCAACGTCTACAGATCCAGCAACTGGAAATGATATATTATACATGGGAACAGCAGGTAATGGTGGCTATGAATCTATTCACCGACTTATATATGACAATGCAACAACACCTTCATGGGCTGACAAGGATGTCAGAGGAATGATAGGAACTAGTGCATATAATGGATTACATATGTCATTTTCAGCGGACACCACAGACCACAATCGTGTATTTGCTGGAGGAAATTACTTAGCAAGCCCCGGATTGGGGGATGGTGTTGGTGGCGGACTTGTCGCGATAACATTTGATGGAATTAATGCGAAATTAGAGGGGCATTACGGGTCAAAAAAATTTCCAACTCACGCTGATGGGACATCCCCTCACCCTGATTCAAGAGATATCGTTTTTCTTAAAACTGCACAGCTGGATAAAACAGGTGAGAAAATTGACCGAATCATTGAAGCTGATGATGGTGGTATTGCCATAAAAGATATTGATATCAGTGCTCAATGGAAAAGTTTTTTAAACGATGGCCTTCGAACAACGGAAAGTTTTGCATCCGATTGGAGTAATATTGGCAATCTTGCAATTACGGCAATGCAAGATAATGCAGTTTCAATAACACAATACAAAACAACACCAACCTGGCTTAATGTAACTGGAGGAGATGGAGCAATCGCACGCTTTGATGATGCAAAAAAAGACAACCCAAGTGGGCTCAGCTATGCGTACTATGGATCTCAGAAGTATTCGAGCTATGGAATAATAGAAACAGCAGCATACGATGAATCAGGAGTTCTAACTCACAC
>Ga0310330_100460_pt1 | contig 11478 bp, 14 predicted proteins | sample LakMicDCLTotalB5_FD_195544 | JGI IMG/M metagenome (GOLD analysis project Ga0310330, IMG submission 195544) | Enriched freshwater cyanobacterial communities from Lake Michigan, Michigan, United States - MI23.DCL.Total.B5 (v2) (version 2) | ecosystem: Environmental > Aquatic > Freshwater > Lake... | reverse complement strand
AGCTGCTCCACGGCCGCCGGCCCCATGGCGGCGATGCGGTCGTTCCAGCGGGGCCAGCGGGCCACCCACTCGGCATAGGTGAGGTGGCGATAGCCGAGCCTGGCCGAGAGCAGCACCGTCCAGAACTGATCACCGCCGAGGAACACCACCACCCCCTGCCGCGGCCAGGGGCCGTGGCGACGCGGCCGCAGCAGCAGCCACCAGAAGCGGGCTGCCGGCAGGATCCGCTCGAACAGGCCCATGCGCTCGGCCACCCGGTGCTCGCTGCCGGTGGCATTGGGGCAGGGCACCAGCACCAGCTGCAGGCTCAGCGGCGCCCCGGGGCTGAGGGGGCGCAGCGGCAACTCGCGATGCAGTCGCTGCGCCAGCGGCCGCACCCAGGTGGCCAGCTCGCCGGGGCCGTTGCACACGAGCACGATGGCCGCCTGGCTCGGAGCAGGCCCAGCCGCCTGGCTGATGACCTCGGCAGCGGCAGGGGATTCAGGCAATGCGGATGGCGAGACTTGAACTCGCAAGACCGAAGTCACACGCCCCTCAAACGTGCGTGTCTACCAATTCCACCACATCCGCGTGGTTGAGGAACCGAATGAACTCGCAGACAACCTGCGCTCACTGGGTTCGGGGGGACCATCGATGCCATGGCAAAAATGCCGTGGTCAGGGCCAAAACGCCGTGATCTCGATGTGAGGGGTGCGCAGCGTTGCCGCTCCGCCTGTGCAATATACCCATCGCCCAGCACCGGGCTCGCGGGGCTGCCCGGTTGGGATTGGCAGCACTGATACAGTCCAGCCGGCCTGCCCTGCCGGACCGCCGGACTGCCACTGGATGCCCATCGGCAAACTGCTGATCGCCAACCGCGGTGAGATCGCTCTCCGCATCCTGCGCAGCTGCCGCGAACTCGGGATTCCCACCGTGGCCGTGTACAGCACGGTGGATCGCAACGCCCTGCACGTGCAACTGGCCGATGAGGCCGTGTGCATCGGCGATGCGCCCAGCTCCAAGAGCTACCTGAACATCCCCAACATCCTGGCCGCCGCCACCTCCCGCGGCGCCGATGCGATCCACCCCGGCTACGGCTTCCTGGCCGAGAACGACAAGTTCGCCGAGATCTGCGCCGCCCACGGGATCACCTTCGTGGGCCCCTCGCCGGAATCGATCCGCTCGATGGGCGACAAGTCCACAGCCAAGGCCACGATGCAGAGCGTCGGCGTGCCGACCATCCCCGGCAGCGAAGGACTGCTGGCGAGCGTGGCGGAGGCCCGCGGCCTGGCCGAAGCCATGGGCTACCCGGTGATGATCAAGGCCACCGCCGGCGGTGGCGGCCGCGGCATGCGCCTGGTGCCGTCGGCCGATCAGCTCGAGAACCTGTTCAAAGCTGCCCAGGGAGAAGCCGAGGCCGCCTTCGGCAATCCGGGCCTTTACATGGAGAAATTCATCGACCGGCCCCGGCACGTGGAAGTGCAGGTGCTGGCCGACCGCCACGGCAACGTGGTGCACGTGGGTGAGCGCGACTGCTCGATTCAGCGCCGCCACCAGAAGCTGCTGGAGGAGGCCCCGAGTGTGGCCATCAACGCCGATCTGCGCCGCCAGATGGGCGATGCCGCCGTAGCCGCCGCCCGCCACATCGGCTACGAGGGCGCCGGCACCGTGGAGTTCCTGGTCGACCGCAGCGGCAACTTCTATTTCATGGAGATGAACACCCGCATTCAGGTGGAGCATCCCGTCACCGAGATGGTCACCGGGGTCGACCTGATCGCGGAGCAGCTGCGCATCGCCGGCGGCGAGCCGATCTCCGTGCGCCAGGACGAGATCAAGCTCACCGGCCACGCGATCGAGGTGCGCATCAACGCCGAGGATCCGCGCCAGAACTTCCGCCCCGCCCCCGGCAAGATCACCGGATGGCTGCCCCCCGGCGGCCCCGGCGTGCGCTTCGACAGCCACGTCTACACGGGCTACGAGATCCCGCCCTTCTACGACTCATTGATCGGCAAGTTGATCGTGTGGGGGGTCGACCGCGACCACGCCCTGCGCCGCCTGCGCCGCGCCCTCTCCGAGTGCGCCGTCACCGGCATCCCCACCACGATCGAGTTCCACCTGCAGCTGCTCGATCGCCCCGAGTTCCAGGCGGGCGACGTGCACACCAAGTTCGTGGAGCAGGAGATGCTGCCTCCCAGCTGAGCCGGCCTGCAGCGGCCGACGCTCAGGCCGGCAGCACGCTCACCTTCAGCATCACCTGGGTGATCAGGCCCTGCTGGCCCACCAGGATCTCGCGCACCAGGCTGATCAGACCCACCCAGATCACCGGTGTCACGTCGACCCCGCCGATCGGGGCGACCAAGCGGCGGGTGACGGCCAGCAGCGGCTCGGTGGGGATCGCCACGATGCGCATGACCCCCTTGCTCAGGTCCACCTGGGGATACCAGGTGAGCACGATGCGGAACAGGAACAGCAGCGTCCAGGCCGCCAGCAGCAGCCCGAGCAGCAGATGCAGGGGCGGCAGCACCAGCCGCAGCACCGCCCAGGCTTCAGGTCCCGTCACAAAGCTCTAAGCAGCAGAGCCACGATCGTAGGAAGCGGCCATCGCTGCCTAGGATCCCGCTCGGATTCGGCAGCAGCATGACCCCTTCCCTCGCGAACTTTCTCAGCAGCCTCGCCTGGGGCGCGGTGATCGTGGTCATCCCCATCAGCATCGCCCTGTTCTTCATCAGCCAGAACGACCGCCTCGACCGCAAGCTCTGAGTTGCGCCCCTGGCTGAAGCTCCTCACCTCTTCAGGTCGGGGGGCTACCGCCCCTCAGCAGGGATTCCGCTCGCCAGGGTGCCTACAGTGGCGAGACAGGGTTTCTGATCCGTGGTCAACGCCAGTCTCAACTGGGCCAGCATCGTCGGCATTGTGCTGGCGGTCGGCGGAGCGCTCCTCTACTTCATGCGGAGCTTCAAGCCGGCCCTTGCGCGCGATTACGACGTCTTCTTCGCCGCCGTCGGACTTCTCTGCGGCGGCATCCTCTTTTTCCAGGGCTGGCGGCTGGATCCGATCCTGCAGTTCGGCCAGTTCCTGCTGGCCGGCACCACGGTGTTCTTCGCCTATGAGAGCGTGCGCCTGCGTGGCGTGACCACTGAGCAGGCCCGCCGCTCCTCCTATTTCGACGACGACGAACCAGCCCCACGCCCCCGCATGGGTGGCGGCCGCGACTGGGGCGAGGGAGTCGACCGCTTCGACGAACCCCAGCCCCTGCGCCGCCGCATCCGCTCCCGCGAGGAGGGCTATGGCGAGCCCGAGGAGGAGGACTTCTACCGCCCCCGCCGCCCAGCAGCCCGCGCCGCCATCCCCGAGCGCGCCGCCTCCCGTGGCGATCGCCCCGAGCGCAGCGGTGCAGAACGTGGCGGAGCTGACCGCACGGGCCTGGAGCGTGGAGGGCCCGGCCCCCGCGACGAGTGGGATCGTCCCGAACGCAGCGGCGGCCCCGCTGGAGCCGCAGGCGGTGCTCCCAGCCGCTACCGAGCCGGCGGCGGTCCACCCGCCAGCGCCGATTTCGGTGCCCGCCGCCAGGGCCGTGAGGAGCAGCGCCGCGGCAGCCGACCCGCGGCAGCCAGCGGCGATGAGATGCCCCGCTCCAGCCGACGCCCCGGTTCTTCTGCGCCCGGAGGCCCGGCAGCGCCAGGTCCGGCGAGCGGTATCCCTCAGGGTTCCCCCTATCAGCAGCGCCCCGGCGCAGAACGGCCGGCCGCTGAGAGCAACGTCAGCGACGCTGATTTCAAGCCGATCCAGCCCAGCCAGCCCTCACCACGCCCCGGCGCCAGCGCCCCGCGCGACAACAGCTCGCGCTTCGACGACTGAGCTCGGCCCTGATCAGAGCCGGCAGCATGCTCAGCGCCGGGATCCTGCTCACGGCCTGCGGGCCGCTGGGCCTGAGGCGCCAGCCAGCGGCACCGCTTGGCCTGGGTGCCGAGACCCGCGAACAGCCGGCCCTCAGCGGCGATGGGCGACTGCTGGCCTCGTTGGTTGAGCGGGGTGGCCGCACGACGGTGCTGCTGCAGGACCGGCGCAGCGGTCAGGTGCTGCCGCTGCGGCACCTGCGCCGGCAGCAGCCCCACAGCTCCCCATCCCTCAGCTGGACCGGTCGCTATCTGGCGCTGCTGGTGCAGCAGGGCCCCCATCGCCAGGCCGTGATCGAAGACCGCGCCAGCGGCCGGCTGCAGCCCCTGTTCCTGCCCGCCGGCCGCGAACCGCAGCGGCTGAGCCTCGCTCCCGACGGCCGACGCCTCGCCGTGGAGCTGTTGGACAACGGCCAGCGACGGGTTGAGCTGTTTGATCTCAGCGCTCTGCTGGAGCCCGATCTGGCACCCGGCCAGCTCCAGAGCGGCGGCGGCCCCGGTGTGGCGCCATGAGCCGGCAGCGCTGTTGGCCATTGCTGGCTCTGCCCCTGCTGGCCCTGCCGCTGCTGCTCAGCGGCTGTTTCGGCGGCAATCTGCGTCCCCTGCCAGGCCTCAACCAGCGCCTGGCTCAGCTGGGGGCCAGCCACGATCCGCAGCTCAGCGGGCGCTGGCTGGTATTGATCGCCGGCCGCCAGGGGCGCCAGCAGGTGCAGCTGCTGGATCTGGAGCGGGGTCTGCCGGTGCCACTGCCTGGCCTGAACCGGGCCGACAGCCAGCCGATCAGCGTGGCGGTGGATCAGCAGGGGGAGCGCCTGGTGGTGGTGCGTCAGCGGGACGACCGCACCGAACTGGTTCTGCATCGCCGCTCGCTGATGGCCAGCGAAGCGATCCCGATCGAGCCGGCCGGCATCCCGCGTGGAATCAACCTCAGCGCCGACGGGCGATTGCTGGCGGTGGAGGTGAGCCGCGGCGGACTGTGGCAGGTCGACCTGCTGCAACTTCCCTGAACGGGCGGCTGGCCTGAACGCCCAGCTTCAGCGAACGAAGCCTGCCCAGTTCAGGAAGGTCTGGCCGCTGAGGGCTTCAACCAGCAGCACGGCCACGAAGCCCACCATGGCGAAGCGGCCGTTCACGCGCTCGGCGTAGCCGCTCCAGCCGAAGGCCGGCACATCGTTGGTGGTGGCGCTGGTGGCGGGAACCGCAGGGGTTGCGGTCTCGGCAGGAGCGGAATCGCTGGTGGTCATCGAAAGGGGTAGCGGCGGATCAGCTGGCGGCGTTGAAGGTATAGCTGGCGGCTGGCATCAGCTTCCAGCCGCCCTGGCCGTCCAGCTCCAGAACGTTGGTGTGGAAGGCCTTGAGGGTGGGGCGATGGCCCACGCTCACAAAGGCCATCTCACGCTGGCTGAGCAGGGCGTAGAGATGTTTCTCGGTGGCCACATCGAGGGCGCTGGTGGCCTCATCGAGCACCACGAAGCGTGGTGAGTTGAGCAGCAGCCGGGCAAAAGCCAGGCGCTGCTGCTCGCCGAGGGAGAGCAGCCGCGGCCAGTCCTGCTTGATGTCGAAATCCGGGTAGCGGTGCACCAGCTCGCCAAGGCGCACTTCCTCGAGCACGCTGCGGAGGTGCTCGTCGCTGAAGCGCTGCGGATCGAGGGGATAACAGAGCTGCTCGCGCAGGCTGCCCAGGATCATGTAGGGCTTCTGGGGAATGAACAGCAGCTCGGAGATCGGCGGACGCTCCACCTCACCGGCTGCCGGGGCCCAGAGGCCGCTCACCAGGCGCAGCAGCGAAGTCTTGCCGCAGCCGCTCGGCCCCACCACCAGAACTCGCTGTTCAGGACCCACCTCAAAGCTCAGGTCGTGGATCAGGCGTCGCTCGCCGCCGGGGGGAACCAGATCCACATGCCGCACCAGGATCGACGCGGCCGGACGCTCGTCGGCCTGCCCGGCCCGCTCGGCGGACGCGATCGCCTCCACCTTGCCCTGGAAGCCCTCCAGACGGCTGATCGAGGCGGAGAAGGCGGCGAGCTGATCGATGTTATTCACGATGTAACTCACCGAGAACAGCACCTGCGAGAAGGCGATGCTGGCCTGTCCGAACACACCGAAGTCCACCTCCTTGGCGAAGTAGATCGGCGCGATCACCAGCCAGGGCAGGAAACGGGAGAAGTAGTCGTAGGAGCGCTGGATCACGCTGATCATCGCCTGCCAGACGATCAGCCGGTCGTAGTTGCGGATCGCACCATCAAGGCGGCGGTCCGCCTCGCGTGATTCCTGCTCCTCACCGCCATAGAAAGCGATCGATTCGGCGTTGTCGCGGATGTGCACCAGGCCGTAGCGGAAGTCCGCCTCCAGGCGCAGCTGGTCGTAGTTGAGGCGCACCAGCTTGCGGCTGGCGAACACGATCAACGCGGTGCCGGCAACCGAATAGAGCAGCAGCCAGAGCGCCAGCTTGGAGCTGATGGTCCACAGCACCACGATGAAGCTCAGGAAGGTGAGCAGTGCTGCAACGATCTCAACGCTGACGCTAAGGCTGGTGGTGGTGAAGCTGGCCGTGTCCTGGGAGATCCGCTGGTCGGGGTTGTCGATCTCCTCGGAGGTTTCGTCGTTTGGATTGAGAACGTAGTAGGCGCGGTTTGAGAGATAACGGCCCAGCAATCGTTCGCTCAGCCACTCGCGCCAGAGCAGGCCCAGCTTGGGAATCAGATAGCTCTGTAGGGCACGGATCGGCAGTGCCAGCACCAGGCAGAAGGCATAGATGGCCACCACCTTCCAGAACTCATCCGCCTGATAGGCAACCAGGGTGTTATCGACATTGCGAGCGATATAGCTGATGCCCACATTGATGCCATTGATCACCAGGATCAGCAGCGTGATCACCCCCATCAGCAGCCAGGGCAGCCAGCGCCCCTGGCGGAGCTTGCTGCGCAACGCCACAAAGCAGCCCACGCCGAGCGCGAAGAGAACCATCACCACCGCACCGGCGGGACTGGCCCAGATGGCCGCCACCTGCTGGGGCACACCGGGCAGGAACCGGGCCTGCAGATCGGGCGTGAGACGGCCGGTCAGCGCCACCGTGCCGGACAGCAGCAGCAGCGTGCTGCCCACCACCACCGCCAGCAGCGCCAGGATCAGCAGCAGGAACTGCCAGCCGCTGGTGTCCTCGATCGGCAGGAAGTACGGCTGGGCAAGGCGCCGCAGCTTGCCGAGCTGACTGCGGAAGGCCTGCAGGGGGTTCATGACGGTGATCAGATGCCGCCATTCTCACCGGCGCCCCCGCGATCGCGGGTGTCCGCGGGCCGCTCAGCCCGGCGGCCAGGCCAGGGAACGCCCACCGATCACGTGCACATGCAGGTGGAACACCGTTTGGCCGGCCTCGGCGCCGCTGTTGATCACCGTGCGGAAACCCGTGAGGCCCTCCTGCTGAGCCACCCGGGCCGCCACAAGCAGCAGGTGGCCCAGCAGCTGCTCGTGCTGCTCTGAAGCCTCCGCCAGGCTCACGAGGTGCTCGCGCGGGATCACCAGGATGTGAACAGGGGCCTGGGGAACCACGTCCCGGAAGGCCAGGCAGCGCTCATCGGCATACACCTGATCACAGGGGATCTCTCCGCGCAGGATGCGGCCGAAAATCGTGTCGTTGACGAGCTCGGGGGAGGGCTCGGAAGAGGGCTCAGGCATCGGGCGCCAGGGCGGTGTCAGCGGAGGAGTGAAACGGTGGTGGCACTGCACCACTGATCTGTCCCATAGGCCCGATGTTGGCACGATGCAGCGGCGCCGCCCTGATGGGCCTCGAAGCCATCCCGGTGGCCGTGGAGGTGGATATCGCCCCGGGACTGCCGGGACTGCTGATGGTGGGGCTGCCGGATGCGGCCGTGCAGGAATCACGTGAGCGGGTGCGGGCGGCGCTGCGCAACAGCGGCCTGCAGATGCCGCTGACGCGGGTGATCGTCAACCTGGCGCCGGCGGACCTGCGCAAGGAGGGTCCGGCCTTTGATCTGCCGATCGCCCTGGCGGTGCTGGCGGCCAGCGGCCAGCTGGATCCTCGATCGCTGAACGGTGTGTGGTGTGCCGGCGAGCTGGGCCTCGATGGCGCTCTGCGCCCGGTGCGCGGCGCCCTGGCCCTGGCACTCGCCGCCCGGCGCGCGGGGGCCCGGGCGCTGCTGCTGCCGGCGGCCAATGGCAGCGAAGCCGCCCTGGTGGATGAGCTGGCCATCTGGCCGGCCACCGATCTCAGGGCTGCCCTGCACTGGCTGCAGGGCACTGGCGTCAGCGCGGGAACCGCCACGATCACCCCCGTACCGAAACCGAAGCCTCACCAGGAGCAGGAGCTGCAGGAGGTCGATCGGCAGCTGGATCTGGCCGATGTGCGCGGCCAGCCCCATGGCAGGCGCGCCCTGGAGATCGCGGCTGCCGGGGGCCATCACCTGCTGCTGGTAGGTCCACCCGGTAGCGGCAAGACGATGCTCGCCCAGCGTCTGCCGGGGCTGCTGCCGCCCCTGAGCCGCAAGGAGATGCTGGAGCTCACCCTGCTCTATTCGGTGGCGGGGCTGCTGCCCGCCAACGCTGCGGAGCCGGGGTTGATCCAGCGCCGGCCGTTCCGCAGCCCCCACCACAGCTGCTCCAGCGCGGCCCTCGTGGGTGGTGGTGCCCAGCCGCGGCCAGGGGAGCTGACCCTGGCCCACCACGGTGTGCTGTTCCTCGATGAGCTGACGGAATTCCGCCGCGATGTGCTCAACCAGCTGCGCCAGCCCCTGGAGCAGGGTGAGATCTGGCTGAGCCGGGCCCGCCAGCGGCTGCGCTATCCCTGCGCCATTGCCCTGGTGGCGGCCACCAATCCCTGCCCCTGCGGCTGGTACGGCGATCCGGAGCGCGCCTGCAGCTGCGGCACCGGACTACGCCAGCGCTACTGGAGACGCCTGTCGGGGCCGCTGCTGGATCGCCTCGATCTGCAGGTGGTGCTGCGGCGCCTGGAGGCGTCCGACCTGGTTCCCAGGCGCACTCCTGACTCAGCGGCAGCGGAATCGAGCCGCTCGGTGGCGGCACGGGTGCAGGCCGCCCGGCTGCGAATGGGGGCTCGCAATCCAGGCGGGGTCAACAATGCGCAGCTGCTGGGGGATGCGCTGCTGCAGCGGGCGGAGCTCGGCGACCGGGCACTGCGGCTGTGGCAGGCGGCAGCAAGCCAGCGGCGACTGAGTGCCCGTGCCGCCGAACGGGTGCTGCGGGTAGCACGCACCATCGCAGACCTCGACGGCTCGACGGCTGTGGAGCCCCGGGCGATCGCCGAGGCCCTCAGCTACCGGAGTTTTGATCAGGCCCTGTAGGCGGTGCCGGTGTAGGGCTGAACCCCGACGAGAGGAGGCTGAATCTGCCGCTCCTCCAAGGGGTTGCCGAAGGCATGGCCCACGCTGGTACCGAACCAGACGCTCAGGGCGCGCATCAGCTTGGTCATGGGACTCCAGCGAGGGATAGTCCCATGATTGAGGGGTTGAACCGCCGGCGGGAACCGGTAGAAACACCGGTTCTGATCAGGCGATCAGCGACGACGGCGACGCTGCTGCGCTTTGCGCTTGTACTTCTCGGTGGGGGTCTCGTGGTGCCGGAGACGCTTGAGGTCGGCGAAGATCCCTGCCTTGGACACCTGACGCTTGAAGCGGCGCAGCGCCGATTCGATGCCTTCGTTTTCGCCGACGGTGACCTGGGTCATGTACTGAGCAAGGGATCTGCAGACGATCGATGGTAGCAACTGCCCCGCAGGGCCTCAGCGCGGCGGCATCGGTTTGGCCTTGGACGGAGCGGGGGCCGGAGCGGGGGCCGGCAGCACAGGCGGAGTCGCAGGTGCTGCCTGGGGTGCAGGTGCTGCACCTGCAGGCGCTGCCGCGGCGGCCGGCGCTGCGGGCCAGCTGTCCCGGTAGAGGTAGACATGCCCGAGAGCGCGGCCACCGAAGCTGCGGCGCATCAGCTTCCAGCCCGGCTCGGGCACCAGCAGCAGGAAGCCGCTGCTGTGACCGCCGCTGCGGGCCACCACCATCTCCGGACCGGCGCCGGTCTTGGTGGGAATGGCCAGCAGCTGGTTGTCGCCAGGCTGACGCACCACGCTGAGGCGATACACGGTGGCCAGATCCGTGCCGCCGATGCGGACGGAATAGCCGTTGGCATCGATGTAGCGGTTGCAGATGCCGGTGAAGTCGAAGGTGGCCAGCAGCGGATTCACCACGCCGGGGTTGCCACCCTGCACGGCGTAGCAGGGGCGAGCGGCGCTGCGCTGCTCATAAACGTTGAGCTGCGCCCGGGTACCGTCACCGATCGGGGCCGCCACCAGCACGAACTTGGTCTGATCCAGCTCCGTTGCACTGAACAGCGACTGGGCCCGCAGCGGCGCCGGGGCAGCCAGACACAGGCCCGCCAGGGGCAACAGCGCGGCCAGGACCCGGACCGGATGGGACATCGGACGGGACACCGGAAGGATCACAGCGGAAAGGCTCAGCGGGGCGATCGTAGAAGTGCCGGGCCGCTGCGGCAGCCCCTCAGGCGGGCTTGTTGATCCGGATCGCCACCAACAGGCTCAGAAGGGTGCCCGGCAGGGCAAGGCCGAGGATCCAGCGGGTGGTGGTGACCCCGAGGTCGGGATCGCCATAGGCGAGCTCGAACACCGAGCCGGTGGCGGCAATGCCCAGCAGGCAAGCGAGGGCCAGGAACAGCCCGGCCAGGGGTTTCATCGGCATGGGGCGGCTCCTTGGCTCAGGCGATCGAAGTGATTGTCACGCGATCGAGCGGACATCTGCGGGGTTGAAGCCCTGCTCGTTAAGTCCGGCGCTGAGCTTCTCGCCATCGGTGACGCGATCCACGAACAGCACACCGTTGAGGTGATCCAGCTCGTGCTGGATGCAGCGGGCCATCAGGCCGTCGGCCTTCATGCGCTTGGGACGGCCCATGGCATCGCGAAAGCTCACCTCAACCACGCTCGGCCGCACCACATCGAGATACACGCCGGGAATGCTGAGGCAGCCCTCCTCGTAGGTGCAGATGCTGCCGCCCACGGCGGTGATCTCGGGGTTGATCAGCACCAGCGGCGGGCTGGCGGGATCCTCCAGCTCGAGATCGATCACCAGCAGCTGCTGGTGCACGCCGATCTGGGGCGCTGCCAGGCCGATGCCGCGGGCGGCATACATGCTGACGAGCATGTCGCGGGCCAGCTCGCGCACGGCATCGTCCACCTTGCCGATGCGGCGCGCGGGGGTGCGCAACACCGCATCGCCGAGCTTGTGGATGTCGTACGGGGGATTCTCGACCGGCTCCTTGGACACCTGCAGGCGGCCGGAGAGCTCTGCCGAGCGCGCCAACTTGGCGAAGCTGCTGGCCAAGGCGGGTCCTCGATGGCGGTTGCGTGGAGCGATTCTAGAAGCCACCCCTGAAGCGACCCGGTGCCCGAAGCCCCAGCCCGCGAACCCGCAGCACGGCCATGGCCAACCGCAGTGCCGGCAGAACGCGTGGTGGGCCGGACACCGGCGCTGAAGGAACCCCAACTGCTCAACGGCTGGCTGCACTGGCTGGAGCAGCGTCCGCAGGAGCAGGGCCGCACCACGCTGATGCGGCGCCGGCTGGGCCG
>Ga0310330_100459_pt1 | contig 11478 bp, 11 predicted proteins | sample LakMicDCLTotalB5_FD_195544 | JGI IMG/M metagenome (GOLD analysis project Ga0310330, IMG submission 195544) | Enriched freshwater cyanobacterial communities from Lake Michigan, Michigan, United States - MI23.DCL.Total.B5 (v2) (version 2) | ecosystem: Environmental > Aquatic > Freshwater > Lake... | reverse complement strand
GTTCAGGGGGGGTACGGGGGTGGAACTAATTGGGGTGAAGCCCTGCCGCCATGCCATCCACTCCTTTAATCCGTAGGCCAAGCCTTCAGACGCCTCCCCACCTCCTGCACGCTCGGCCCGGCTAGCCCTGAGTGCAACGCCGGAACAGGAGGCATTGCTGCGCCGTGCCGCCGAAGCGGACCACAAGACGCTCACCAACTTCATCCTCGACAGTGCCTGCCTCGCTGCCGAACAGACGCTCCTTGATCAGCGCCTGTTTATGGTTTCGGGCACCCAGGCCCTGGGACGCCGAGTGACCTGGCGGCAGCCGGATCCGCTGGCCGTCCAGCACCGGCTGGAAGACTTTGATTGCGGCAAGCCCACACTGAACCACTGGCTGCTGCACCACGCCCGCCAGGCTCAGACCAGCGACTCGGCCAGAACATTCGTCGTCGATGCTGACCCATCCCATCGACGAAGAAGCGGCCCGCTCCTACACCCGGTTTGGATTCATCGTTTCGCCGCTGCGCCAGCAACAACTGCTTCTGCTACTCAAGGATGCGCGCAAGATCCTCCAGCGAGCATCTTCCCCACCAAGCCCTCGGCGATGAACGGCCGCCATGTCAGCCCGGGCTCGCCATCTTGCAGGCCCGATCAGTGCCGACACCGATCTGCACCTGTGCCGTTTCTTCGGCCTCAGCGAAGGCTTCTGGCTGAGGATGCAGGCCGGTCATGATCTGAAGCTGGTCATGCAGGCTCTTGGGGGCGTGCTGCCCTCCATCGAGGCGTGGCTGACGCCCCACATCGGGCTGAGCAACTTCTCCAGCCGCAAGCTGCACGACCTGCTGGACCACTGCCGGATCTCGATGAACCGGTGCTCCTGGACAACCCGGTGATCGGCGCGATCGCTACGGAGCGCGGCTGCACCCCCGCTCAGGTGCTGCTGGCCTGGCATTTGCAGCGCGGCATCTCCACCATTCCCAAGTCGGTGAGCCCCGCACGGCTGCGCGAGAACTTGGCGGCAGCGGAGATCGAACTCCTTCCAGCCGATCTCCAGCGTATCGCCGCCCTGGATCAGAACACCCGTCTGGTGAATGGGGCCTTCTGGCTGCTGGAGGGTGGCCCCTGGACCCTTCAATCTCTCTGGGATGAGCCCTGATCGGCGCCACTGGATGATGCCCCCGGTGACGACGAATCGGAAGGATGGATGATGTGTGTGCTGCTGCAGCCTGAAGGTGTCTGGCGTGATTGAGCAAACTATCCTCTGCTACGGCGATTCCAATACCTGGGGCTATCTGCCCCTGAGCGGCTCCCGATTGGAGCGCTCCCGTCGCTGGCCCAGCCTGCTGGGGAGCCATTTGGGGGATGGCTACCACGTGATCGCCGAGGGCCTGAACGGTCGCTCGACAGCCTGGGATGAGCCCTTCAGGTCGGGACGGAATGGCCGTGAATCGTTGCTGCCGATCCTGGAAAGCCATGCGCCGCTGGCGCTGCTGATCATCATGTTGGGTACCAATGATCTCAAGCATCATCTCAATGTTTCGGCCCATGAGTCGGGCCGCGGCTTGGCCAGCTTGATCAAGATCGCCCAGAAGAGTGAATGCGGCATGGATGGATCACCACCCAAGGTGCTAGTGCTGGTGCCTCTTGTCTTCGGCGACTGTTCCGAGTTGATGGGCCATCACTTTGAGGGTGGCCAGGCCAAATCGCGCGACCTTCCCAGGATGTACCAGCAGGTCTGCACGGATCTCGGTTGCGATTGCTTTGACACCAATGCTGTGGTGTCGGTTGGTGCCGATGGCATCCATCTGGATGCCGATCAACACCGAATCCTGGCCGAAGCCTTGGCGCCGTTGGTGCGTCAGTTGATCTGAAGGCTCAGCCCATCAGATGTCCTGACTGCCTAAGAGTCCAGCCTGCTGGAGCGCCCTCACCACATGCTCGACAGACTCCGCCGTCGACTGTCGATCGGTCGACACCCGCGCCTGATAGGCGAGCCCGTGCGAATGACAGAGCTCATCGCTGCGGCGGGCAAGGCCGATCGGCCTGCCCTCCAACTCGCCATCGCCCCGCGTTGATTCCCTTCGTTCCAGTTCCTGCAACGCGCAATCCACGCCAACGCAGAACATCTGGGCACCCGCTCCAGCCAGCACCTCCAACACCTCCTCAACCCAGGCCGCATCCTGGAGGAAGTGGTCGATGATCAGATGGGTGCCGAGTTCGAGATGGGCGCCCCAACTCCTGTGCACCCCCGAGAGCCGCCGCCAGCCGTGAGAGATCACCACCCTGCAGTTTCACAACACTGATCGGGTAGAGCCGCTCGGCGATTAAGAGCACCACATCATCAAACGCCACCCGGGCGAAGGCTGCTGCCGGGTTGCCATCGGCGAGCTGCGTCAACCGCTCCTGCAGGGCCCGGCAGAAGGTGCTCTTTCCGGAGGAACTGGCGCCATTGACCAGGATCGCGATGGCTGGCGAGGGGCGGCCTTTCTCTGGGCGATCAGGGCTGAGCGGCTCCCCCTCCTGCCTCGCTTCCGGTGACATCTGTGAACTCCAACGATGGACGCATCCGCGGCCGGTTCCGGCTGAGCGGGCAGCTAGCTCGCCATCGCGATGTTGTTTCCGCCGATCACAGGACTCCCCCGGTCTGCAAGGCAGTGAACGACCTGGGCCCTCTGACTGCACGAACAGCGCGGATGTCGATGGACGGGGCCCACGGCATCACCATGCTCGGCTGGAGCGACTACGTGGGGCTGATCCGCTGCCGGGCGGTGCCCAGCCACCGGTTGGAGGCTTGCCTGGAGAACGGATTGGGCTGGGCCGTGGCGGGCCAGGCGCTCACTCCCTTCAGCGAGATCGCGCCGAATCCCTGGGGGCCAGCTGCCGAGGTGCGGCAGGTGCCCGATCCCTCGGCCCACGTGAGCCTGCCGGCCTACGACGGCCGCGCTCCCTTCGACCTCGTCCTCTGCGATTCCCGCCATCTCGATGGGAGCCCGTGGGACTGCTGCACCCGCGATTTCGCCCGCCGGGCCCTCGCGGCGCTGGAGGCCGACTTCGGTTTGCGCTTTGTGGGGGCCTTCGAGCATGAGTTCACCCTCACCGCCGGCACCCTCACCACGGGCACTATCACCTCCGCGCCTCCCTTCACGGTGGAGGCCCTGCGGGTGGCGCCGCGCTTCACCGCCGATCTCGCCGATGCCCTCCACGAGGCCGGCCTGGAACCTGAAACGGTGGAGGCTGAGTACGGCGAGTTGCAGGATGAGGTGACCACCGCCCCCGCCACGGGCCTCGCCGCCGCCGACCGGGCGATCCTCTGCCGTGAGGTGATCCGCGAGGTGGCGCGCTGGCATGGCCTGCGGGCCACCTTCTCGCCCAAGCCCACCCCCAATGGCGTGGGAAACGGAGCCCACCTGCACTTCAGCTTCGCGGATGCCGGCGGCACCAACGTGACCCGTGATCCGCGCACCGCCTCCCAGGCCAGCCCCTTCGCCGAGGCCTTCATCGCCGGCGTGCTCGACCACATGCCGGCCCTGGTGGCCTACACCTCCCCGAGCCCGGTGTCCTTCCTGCGCCTCGGCCCCCACCACTGGAGCTGCGGCTTCGCCAGCTTCGGGATCGAGAACCGCGAGGCGGCGATCCGGATCTGCCCCTCGCCGGCCAGCGATCCCGAGCGCGCCGCCCGCGGCTTCAACCTCGAATACCGGCCCGGCGATGCCACCGCCAGCCCCTACATGATCGTGGGCGCCCTGGTCCAGGCGGGTCTTTCGGGCGTGTGGCGGGGCCTGCCCCTGCCCCCCGCCTGCCCCGGCGATCCGGCCGATCTCTCCGAGGCCGAGCGGCGGGAGCTCGGCATCGTGCCTCTGCCCGCCAGCCTCAGCGAGGCCCTGGACGCCTTAGAGGCCGATGCCATCGCCAGCGCCTGGATGCCCGATTTGATGCGGAGCTCCTACACCAGCCTCAAGCGCCTCGAGCAGGAGCTCGCCGCTGCCCACTCGCCCGAGGAGCTCTGCCGGCGCCACGCCGCCGCCTACTGACGCCGAGATCCACGGCGCCAGGCGGCGCCCCCGGACGGATTGGTCCAGAGCCGGTTAGACCAGAGCCCAAACGCCGGGCAGGCATCGCCGCTGCTGGCCTCCCGGAGATCCACAGATGCCCCCGCACACCCTGCCGCCGATCGCCGGCCGCGAAGCCTCCATCCTGGCCCTGATGCAGCAGGAGACCCCGGTGCTCCTGCCGCGCACGGCTCGGAAGCTTGAGTCCTTCGATTCGAGCTTCGCCTGCGCGCTCCACATGCACCAGCCCACGATTCCGGCCGGTGCCGATGGCGAGCTGATCTCCCATCTCCAGTACATGCTGGAGCACCCCGGCGAAGGCGATAACCACAACGCCGAACCATTCGCCCAGTGCTACCGGCGCCTGGCTGATCTCATTCCCCAGCTGATAAGCGAGGGCTGTGATCCGCGCATCATGTTGGATTACTCCGGCAACCTGCTCTGGGGCTTCGAGCAGATGGGTCGGGGCGACATTCTTGATGCCCTGAGATTCCTCGCCACCGATCCCGCGGTTCAGCCCCATGTGGAGTGGCTCGGCACCTTCTGGAGCCATGCCGTGGCGCCCTCTACACCGATCCCCGATCTGAAGCTGCAGATCCTGGCCTGGCAGCACCATTTCGCCGCCCTGTTTGGCGATGCGGCCCTGCAGCGGGTGAAGGGGTTCTCGCCACCGGAGATGGCCCTGCCGAACCATCCCGACACGCTGTTTGAACTGGTGAAGGCCCTGCGGGAGTGTGGCTACCGCTGGCTGCTGGTGCAGGAGCACAGCGTGGAGAACTCCGACGGTTCTGGCCTGCGCCAGGAGCAGAAATACGGGCCGAATCAGCTGGTGGCCCGCAACTGCCGCGGCGAAGAGGTGAGCATCACCGCCCTGATCAAGACCCAGGGCTCCGATACCAAGCTGGTGGGCCAGATGCAGCCCTGCTACGAGGCTCTCGGCCTGGGTCGGCAGGCGCTGGGCGACACCACCGTGCCCGCGATCGTGGCCCAGATCGCCGATGGCGAGAACGGCGGCGTGATGATGAACGAATTCCCCTCCGCCTTCCTCCAGGCCCACCAACGCCTCGCTCGCGAAGGGGGCGGTGGCAGGAAGGGCACGGTGGCGATCAACGGCACGGAGTACCTCGATGTGCTGGCGGCAGCCGGTGTGCAGCCGGACGCCTTCCCAAAGGTTCAGGCGGTGGGGCAGCACAGGCTCTGGCAGGAGGTGGGCGGCGCGCCCAGCCCAGCCGCCGTGGAGTCGGCGATCGCCGCGATCCAGGCCAGCGACCCTGGCTTCTCGATGGCCGGCGCCTCCTGGACCAACAACCTCAGCTGGGTGGAGGGCTACGCCAATGTGCTGGAGCCGATGAACCAGCTCAGCGCCCAATTCCACCGGGTCTTTGACCCCCTGGTGGCGGCCGATCCAGCCGTGACCACCAGCGAGCCCTATCAGCAGGCCCTGCTCCATCTGCTGCTGCTGGAAACCAGCTGCTTCCGCTACTGGGGCCAGGGCACCTGGACCGCCTATGCCAGCGAGATCCAGCGGCGCGGTGTGGAGCTGGTGGAATCGGCAGCGAGGATCAGCTCCCGCCACAGTTCTTCCAGCCCTCCAGCATGGTGAGCAGCTCGGTCTGCAGGCTGTGCAGCGCCTCGATCTTCTGCCCGATCTCACCGGCCTTGGCCCGGATCCGGCTCTGCAGGGCGGTGCAGGTGCAGACGCCCGAGCGCCGTGACTCCAGGATGCCTTGCACGTCCTGCAGGGGAATCTCCATCCCCTTGAGCGTGCGGATCAAGGCCAGCTCGGCGAAGACGTCAGCACCGAAGAGGCGGTATCCCCCCTCACTGCGGCCGCTGGGCCGGATCAACCCCTGATCGCAGTAGAAGCGGATGGTCTTCACGGTGAGTCCGGAGCGGCTGGCCACCTCACCGATCTTCAGGGGTAAGGCCTCGCTCACTTGACTGTCCACCAACTGGAGGCTTCACCGTAGACAATCCACCCTCCATCCCCATGACGCTGCGCGCCGCGCTGAGCATTCTGGTTTTCGGCGCTCTGATGAGCCCGGTGGCCCAGGCCCAGGGGGATCCCCATCAGCACCACCACCAGCCCCTCCTGACGCCGGCTCCGGCGGCGGGTGCGGCCCCCGCCCTGGCGGCACCGATCGACACCAGCGCCCACATCCACACCGCCGCCGTCGGCCCCGCAGGCCGCACCTACGACCTGCGCTGGATCGATGCCATGGGGCGCCACCACACGGGCGCTCTGCGCATGGCCGCGTTCGTGTTCGACATCGGCTCACCGGGGGTGGGATCGCTGGCCAAGGAGATCTGGCGGGACCAGGCCGCCGAGATCAAGGCGATGGGCCAGTGGCGCAAGGCCTGGTATCCCGAGGCCCCTGTCTATCCGGTGGCTCTTCAAGTAGGGGGTGATCCCGATGCGATGGCGGCCTTGATCCGCATGGGTCCGGAACAGATCGAGGCGATGCAGATGATCAGCTCAACCCCCACGGCCGCCACCCGCGTGACCTGGTTCCTGGAGGGAATGCTCCATCACCATGGCGGGGCGCTGATCATGGCCCACGATGCGCTCGACAAGAGCCGCAATCGCACCATCCGGCGGCTGGCGCGCTCAATCATCGTGGCGCAACGCCAGGAGATCATCCGGCTTCGCAGGATGCTCCAGCATGATGGGCTCAACAAGCCGGACTATGTCCGGTACGACAGCCTGTTTGTGTTGCCCTGAGCCAATCGGCTGCCGACCCCTCCAGCACCTCCATCACCCCGGAATCATGACCAAGGCGTTTCTGCGATTGAAGCTGATCGCACCCCTCCTGATCGCACCATGGATGATGGGAATCACGGGGGCGACACGGGTTCAGGCCCAGCCCCACGAGATGTTTCCCACCAAGGCGGCCGCCCTGCAACGGGCCAAGCAGTTGAAGTGTGCCGGTGCCTTTGCGATGGGGCAGCAATGGATGCCCTGCAAGGACCTTGATACCTACAACAAAGCCGTTCGCTGAGGGTGTCCGTGGCTTTTCTCGGACCGCGGCCTAGCAGGCGTTGCTTTCGGTGTCTTGTGGCGTTGTTGTTAAAGGACCCAATGGGGCTTGGTGGAAGGGAATCGGTGGCAAATCAGCTGAAACCGGCCCATGCAGGCAAGCGAGGCATATGACTAGGGCAAACCGACACCAAGGAAATGATGCGCAGCCTTCACTTTCGGGTCGAATCTGCGTTGAAGTCCCGATGCTTCGTGAAGAGCCTGCGGTCAACCACAAGCCCTGAGTGTCAGCGACTTTCCCATCCATTCAAGTCGGCCTTCTGGCTTTCGGCGACGCCTGTCATCGCAGCCGTGGCGACAGGGGCTGGATTGTTGGCACTTGGCCAATCGGCTCGGGCGGCGCCGCTTGAGGTGACGTATCAGAACACGATCTACAGCCTTGAAACAACCAGCTGCTTTGCTCCGGGCACGATCCTCAGCAACTGCCGCGGCGCCAATGACTTCAGAGCAAGCTCCTGGTTTGGCAATTCACAGCTCGCTAAAAATCTTTCGGAAGCCACCAAGGATTTACTGGGACTTCCCAATTCATCGCTGGGCACAGGCTTGGGTCCTAATTTTGCCTGGCAGTCAGGAAACCCTGCGATCAATAACATCTCAGCCCTTCCCTTTGATGGCTTTGAATGGGATCCAGTCCTCAACCTTTCCTACTCCAGGGGTGGACTATGGAACACCTTTACCGGTGAGGGAACCAATCGAACCTTTTGGCTTGCCATCGAGACTTCTCCGCCAAAGCCCCTGGTGGTGATCGGCCCAATCTTGGCTGCCAATAATGGCAACAGCATCAACACCACGGCCAGCCTGGCCGCCAAAACAGTCTTGCCGCAATTTCAGGGTGGCACCCTGATCGTGTCAGCGGCGGGCACCGTACCAGACAACTTCACCGTTGATGGTTCCTTCACGAATGCGATCGATGCGGCTGGCAAAGCCGCCACCTTTAGCGGGATTTTCTCTGATCAGGCCGGCCTGAGTGGCAATCTCAACTTCATCAATTCGGGCTCTAGTGCTGCGGTGATCAGCCTCACAAATCAGAGCACTTACAGTGGTTTCACCGCCATTGGCAGAAATGTAGCCCTTGTCATCAATGGATCCACGGCGTCGGATGTGCTTGTGGGGGAAGGTGGAACACTCGGTGGCAACGGTGTCATCAAAGCCAACGTCTTTAACTTTGGCACGGTGTCTCCAGGCCAGTCAATCGGCACCCTCACGATTGAGGGGGGTTCTTTCCTGCAGGATAAGGCTGGAACCCTGGCGATTGAGGTGGCTGGGGCTGGCCAGAGCGACCTGCTTCAGCTCAAGGGCGCTGGCAGCGGGCAGACCATCTTTCTGGAGGGAAATCTACTGCTAACCAGCTATCAGGGAGCAGCTATCACCCCTGGAATTGTTTATACGGCTGTCTCTGTTCCCAGCGGAACAGTAGGCGGGGATCCTGGCCTATCGGCGAATACCGGTGGCGTGGCAGGAACCAGCGGCTATCGATTTGTGCGGGATGAAGATCCCGATTTCAGACGACTGGCCAATGGTTCTGCCGTTGCTGATCCAAACAAACTGCAGTTTGGCTGGATCCAGCTCCAGCCGTCGGTTTCAACCCCATCGCCAGCTGATGTGGTCTCCACCACCACACCTCCCGGCAAGCCCACGATTGACGCCGTCAAACCGACGGGTGGCGCACTGACCTTCACCATCACCGGCAGTACCGCGGCCCTGCTGCAGCAGTGCACCTTGAACACGGGCAATGCTTCCGCCTGTCAATCGAACTTGACCGTGGGGGGCTCTTCGGGGGCTAGCGGATCCACTCCCAACAACATCACGGTGGCCAAAGCCATCGATGCCGGCATGTCCTCCGTGTATGCCGCCGTGAATCAGGGCAGCTCCGGTGGGGCATCGATTCCCACGGTCAGCGGTGGGGCGAGTGGGTACACAACCAACCATGCGACGCAAGCTGCAGTCACCCCCGACTTTGTCACGGTCTATGGGGCCCTGTTCTCCGTCCCCAACCGCGCTCAATTGAATCAGGCGCTCCATTCCATCACCGCTGAGCCCTACGCCTCCATGCAGTCGGTGGCCCTGGATGCGATGGAGCAGTTTCGCCAGAATTCTCTTGCTCTTGGCGATGGCAATCGTGCCATTCGACTGTTTCTTGAGGCCGAGGTGTGCCGCGCCGAGGATGGCCGTGAGATCCCCGCCGACAGCGACCGACGGCCCAGCACGTGTCAGCCCCGCAAGGTGTCGCAGGCCAGCCGCTGGTCGCTGCTGATCGATGCCACCAACAGCCAGGCCAATCTCGATGGCACCAATCAGTTGGCTTCGCTTGATTACAACATCTTCCAGAGCATCTATGGCCTCCAGTACGACGCCTCCAAGCAATGGAGCATCGCAGCGGCCTTGGGCTATGGCCAGGCCAACCTCTATAACTATCAATATGCTAACTCCTTGATCAATTCCGATACCTACGGTGTCAGTGTGTGGGGGGTTTATCGGCCCTCGCTTCCATGGAAGCTGACCGGGCTGATCGGCTATACCAATTTCCAATACGACTCCAACCGCGTCATCAGCTTTGGTGGCCTCAATCGCACCGCCACGGCCAACTGGAGTGGCAACGGCTTCACCACGGCCCTGGAAGCTGAATACGACTGGGTGCTCTCGGCGAGGAAGACCGATCGCAACGCCATTCGCCTCAAGCCGAACACCTATGTGGCCTACAGCCTGCACAGCCAGGGTGACATTACGGAATCAGGAGCACAGTCACTCAATTTGGCCATCGATGGTCATAGCGCGGATTCCTTCATCTATGGCATTGGCCTCACATTGGAAACCCCCATCCAACTGGCCAAATCCACTCGGCTGATCCCGAGGCTGTCGGTAGGCTATGAGTATGATTTCAAGGCCAATAGCAACGAAGAGAATCAAGTTTCGGCCTCCTTTGCTGAAGTGCCTGCCCTTGGTACACTGGATGTCTTGGGCCAGGACCGTGGCGCCAACGATCTCAATGTCGCCCTGAATCTGGAGCTGGAAACCTCCGATGCGTTCTCGTTCTACGCCGGCGTTGGGGGGTCCTTCTGGAGCAATGGCAACGCGCTGAACTTCAGCGGTGGCCTCCGCTGGCGCTTCGGCGGTGCCCCCAAGACTGCCATTGCCAAAACAGCACCCCCAGCGCCACCAATGACCCGCTGAACGGGGCGTTTTGCGATGATATGGCGGTCAGATCACCTGAATTGGCGTTGTGTTGGCCACGCTGTAATTCTGAAGATGGATGATCGCATCCTGGTTTTGTTGGTAGCCATCCGTGGCGTCGTTGAGCGCCAGGAACGTGCCCGTGCTGCCCGAAACAACGAAGGCCCTCGCCGCGTTGGCTAAGAAGGAGGTCGGGGTGAGCAGGCTGGCGAGGCTGGTGGCGGATAGGGAATCAATGGTGCCCAGGCTGGAGTAGAGCGTTTCCCCAATCGTGGCTGTTGGAGCCAGGATCTTGTCCACGGAATGGAAATCGGTGATCACATCGTAGGCAGCGAGTAGGGAGTCGCTGATACTCCCATAGCCGAAACTATCGATGTCATTGGCCAAAGGGTTGCTGCTGCCCGTGAGGGTATCCCTGCCGCCACGACCGATGATCTTGTTGTCTGAATCATTGCCGATGATCGTATTATCGCCTGCATTGCCAGTGCCATTGATGCGGCCTGTTCCCGTGAGGGTGAGGCTGCTCAAGCCTGCAGCAAGTGTCTTCGATGTTGTGGAACTGACGTCGTCGTTTTGAATCGTGCCAACCACAGGTGTTGCGGCGCCAACGGTGTAACCCGTGCCAGTCGCCAGGGTGAGGGCAACGGTTTCATTGGCCTCGACGCTGGTATCAGCGCTGGGATTCACGGTGACGATGGCGGTGGATGCACCGGCAGCAAACCTGATCGTTTTGGTGGCGGGTGTGGCGGCAATGCCGGTGTAATCCGTGCCGAGGTCGGCCGTGCCGCCGACGGTGTAGTTCACCGTCAGGGTGGCGGTGTTGGCATCCGTTCTGGAGAAGGTGTAGATCAGATTGGCGCTGCCATCCTCTGTCGCCGCCGCGGGCGAAACGGCCAAGGTGATGATGGGGGTGACATCAACGCGCACATCTCGGGTATAGGGGGTGGCCAATCCGACCACACCGGAGCTGGGGCTGCTGTTGCCTCCGAAGGCTGCGTAGTCCCCCCAGCTGACGACGGAGCCATCACTCTTCAGTGCCGCGAAGGCGATGTTGGTGGAGGAAATTTGGCTCACACCCGACTTGAGCTGGCTGGCCACCGCACTGCTGTTGCCGCCGTACACCCCGTCCCCCCAGGTGACGACGGAGCCGTCGGTCTTGAGCGCCGCGAAGGCGGAGCCCGTGGAGAAGATCTGGCTGACGCCTGAGCCGAGCTGGCTGGCCACCGCACTGCTGTTCCC
>Ga0310330_100458_pt1 | contig 11479 bp, 10 predicted proteins | sample LakMicDCLTotalB5_FD_195544 | JGI IMG/M metagenome (GOLD analysis project Ga0310330, IMG submission 195544) | Enriched freshwater cyanobacterial communities from Lake Michigan, Michigan, United States - MI23.DCL.Total.B5 (v2) (version 2) | ecosystem: Environmental > Aquatic > Freshwater > Lake... | reverse complement strand
GCGCACCGCCTACCGCCAGCACGATGCCCACGATGCTGGCCCAATTCAGGCTGGCATTAACCACGGAATCTCACCCGTCGGACCGTTTCGCCAGTGTAGGCAGCTGGTCCAGCGTCGGGCTCAGAGGCGGCGATCGAGGCGATCGTTCTGGCTGATCAGCACCAGGGCGATGGCGATGGGCACCACCACGATCACGGCACCGGCAACCAGGCTGTTGAGGAAATTGGCGAGGGAAGGGGTCATGGCAGGGCCCGCTTTCAGGCGTCAAGCGTCGCGGAATCCTAGGCAGTGGCGGCCGCTTCCTACGCTGCACACCCAGCTGCTTAGAGCTTTGTGACGGCCCTGCCCTCCGCATCCCTGTCCTGGCTGCCGTTGCTGTCCGGGTTGAACTTGGCGCTGGGGCTTGGCCTGGCGCTGTGGACCTTGCTGTTTCTGTTTCGCATCGTGCTCACCTGGTACCCCCAGGTGGATCTGAGCCGTGGCGCGATGCGTTGGATCGGGGCCCCCACCGAGCCGCTGCTGGTCGCCACCCGGCGACTGATCCAGCCCATCGGCGGTGTGGATGTGACCCCGGTGGTTTGGGTGGGTTTGCTCAGCCTGGTGCGCGAACTGCTTGTGGGCCAACAGGGACTGGTGACCCTGGTGTTGCTGCGGGCCCAGGGCTTGCTCGTGGGTTAGGCGGCCCCTTGACACCCCGGCTCAGGGGTTTTTCGGGGGGAGCATGTCCTGCTCAACGAACTTCGTGTGCACATCGCCGGCCTGGAATTCGGGCCGATCGAGCAGCTGGAGGTGAAAGTCGATGGTGGTGGGGATGCCGGTGACGGCGCATTCCGACAGGGCACGCCGCAGGCGCCGCAGGGCATGGGGTCGGTCGGTGCCCCACACGATCACCTTGCCGATCAGGGAGTCGTAGAAGGGTGGGATCTCGTAGCCCGTGTAGACGTGACTGTCGACCCGCACACCCGGGCCCCCCGGGGGGAGCCAGCCGGTGATCTTGCCGGGCGCGGGGCGGAAGTTCTGGCGAGGGTCTTCGGCGTTGATGCGCACCTCAATGGCGTGGCCGCAGAGCTTGATCTGGTCCTGGGTGACTGAGATCGGCTCCCCTCCCGCAATGCGCAACTGCTCGGCAATCAGGTCGACGCCGGTGACCATTTCAGTGACCGGGTGCTCCACCTGGATGCGGGTGTTCATTTCCATGAAATAGAACTTGCCGCTGCGATCCACCAGAAACTCGACGGTGCCGGCACCCTCGTAGCCAATGGTGCGCGCGGCGGCCACGGCTGCTTCGCCCATCTGGCGGCGCAGGTCGGCATTGATCGCCACGCTCGGCGCCTCCTCCAGCAGCTTCTGGTGGCGGCGTTGGATCGAGCAGTCGCGCTCTCCGAGGTGCACCACGTTGCCGTGGCGATCGGCCAGCACCTGCACCTCCACGTGCCGGGGCCGGTCGATGAATTTCTCCATGTACAGCCCGGGGTTGCCGAAGGCCGCTTCCGCCTCCCCCTGGGCTGCCTTGAACAGGCTCTCCAGCTGGTCCGGGCCGGGCACCAGGCGCATGCCGCGCCCACCGCCGCCGGCGGTGGCCTTGATCATGACGGGATAGCCCATGGATTCCGCCAGGCGGGCGGCATCTGCTGGGGTGTCCAGGAGGCCTTCACTGCCGGGGATGGTGGGCACCCCCACCGTCTGCATGGTGGTCTTGGCCGTCGACTTGTCCCCCATCGAGCGGATCGCTTCCGGGGAGGGACCCACAAAGGTGATGCCGTGGTCGGCGCAGATCTCGGCGAAGCGGTCGTTTTCCGCCAGAAAGCCGTAGCCCGGATGGATGGCATCGGCCCCCCGGGAGGTGGCTGCCGCCAGGATGTTGGGGATGTTGAGGTAGCTCTTGCTGCTGGGTGCCTCGCCCACGCACACGGCTTCGTCGGCCAGCTGTACGTGCAGGGCGTTCTTGTCGACCGTGCTGTAGACGGCCACGGTGGGGATACCCAGTTCCCGGCAGGTGCGCAGGATTCGCAGGGCAATCTCGCCACGGTTGGCGATCAGCAACTTGCCGATGGGCATCCGCGGCGACTCAGCTGATACGGGCCAAAGCGGACTGTATCAGTGCTTCCCAAGCCCACCGGCGCCAACGGGCCCCAGGGAAGGGCGATGGGTATATTGCTCGCTGGAACGCCCTTGAGGCGGACCATCCCCCCATGCGGATGTGGTGGAATTGGTAGACACGCACGTTTGAGGGGCGTGTGGCTTCGGCCTTACGAGTTCAAGTCTCGTCATCCGCATTTCTTTTTTCACTTCAACCAGCCGTTGCCTGAACCGAAGCGGGTTCCCAAGGTGACTCCCCCGCCACCGGTTTCGATCGTGCTGGTGAGCAATGGCCCGGGAGAGCTCTCCACCTGGGTGCGGCCCCTCGCCCTGCGCCTGCAGCGCTTGATGCCGCTGCGGCCCGCCGTGCCCGACGCGGATGGCAGTTTGCAGCTGGTGTTGGTGCCCTGCCCGAACGGCACGGGGCAGGAACACCGTGCCGCCGCCACCTGGGGATTGTTTGAGCGCATCGTGCCGGCCCGGAGTTTTTGGTCGCTGCTCCTGCGCCCGCGGCGCTTCGGGCCCTGGAGCCGGCAGGGGGTGGTGGTGTTTCTGGGGGGCGATCAGTTCTGGACGGTGCTGCTTTCGGCCCGCCTGGGCTACCGGCACCTCACCTACGCCGAATGGGTGGCCCGCTGGCCCCGCTGGAATGACCGGATCGCAGCGATGGGCCCCCTGGCGGCCGGTCGCCTGGCGCCGCGTTGGGCGGGACGCTGCACGGTGGTGGGCGACCTGATGGCCGATCTCTCGGAGATGGCCCGCAGCGATGCCCCACTGCCCGAGGGCGAATGGGTGGCCCTGATGCCGGGCTCCAAGCGGGCGAAGCTGCGGGTTGGCATGCCCTTTCTGCTGGAGACGGCCGATCGTCTGGCGGCGCTGCGGCCAGGCTGCCGCTTCCTGCTGCCGGTGGCCCCCACCACCAGTGTGGAGGAACTGCTCGCCCAGGCCGGCTCGGACAACCCGATTGCCCGTGGCTACCGCGCCGGGGTGCCCAGGATGCTCGCTGGCGATCTGCTGGAGACCCCGGCCGGCACCCGCATCCAGCTGGCCCGGGAGAACCCGGTGCACAGCGCCCTCAGCCAATGCGCCCTGGCTCTCACCACGGTGGGGGCCAACACGGCGGAGTTGGCGGCCCTGGGGGTGCCGATGCTGGTGCTCGTGCCCACCCAGCACTTGCATGTGATGCAGGCCTGGGATGGTCTGGCCGGGTTGGTGGGGCGACTGCCGCTGCTCCGTTGGTTCTTTGGGGTACTGCTCACCCTCTGGCGGCTGCGCCACCGGGGCTTCCTGGCCTCCCCCAACATCGCCGCTGGTCGCATGCTGGTGCCGGAGCGGGTGGGGGCGATCACGCCGGCGGCCATTGCGGCCGAAGCTGCTGACTGGCTGGCGGCACCCGAACGCCTGGAGGGCATGCGGGCGGATCTGCGCAGCCTGCGGGGGCAGCCGGGGGCCGTGGCCAGCCTGGCGACCCTGGTGCAGGAGCTGCTGCCCCCCGAGCTGATGTTGCCCGGGTCGATGCCGCCCGAGCCGATGTCGCCTGGGCGGAATGCCTAGGGTTGGTCCAGTTGTTTTCAAGCTCCGATGGCTGACGCCGCCAGCTCTCCCGACCCGTCGGCCTGTGGGCTCGACAGCGGCCTGGCTCGGGGGGCCGCAGAGGAGCAGTGGCGCCAGAAGCTCACCCCTGACCAGTTCCGGATCGCCCGTCAGGGCGGCACCGAGCGGGCCTTCACCGGCGCCTACTGGAACCACAAGGACACGGGGATGTACCACTGCATCTGCTGCGACGCCGAGCTGTACAGCAGTGCCACCAAATTCGACTCCGGTACGGGCTGGCCCAGCTTCTGGGATGGGGTGACATCCGGGGCCATCAGCACCCACACCGACAGCTCCCACGGCATGGTGCGCACCGAGATCCGCTGTGCCAACTGCGATGCCCACCTGGGGCATGTGTTCCATGACGGTCCTGCGCCCACCGGGCAGCGCCATTGCGTCAACTCGGCGTCACTGGCCTTCAAGGCGCGCTGAGCGCCCGCAGTCACCAGGGGTCGTCGATTCCGTTGCGAGGCAGGTCTTCCGCATCCACATCCAGCGGTTCGCGGTAGGGGCTGGGGGTGGGGCGGCGTTCCGGTTGCCTGGCCTCCAGCGGCCGCCGCTCCACCGGGCGGGGCTCGGAGAACCGAGATTCCGGGGCAACGGGCTCGGCTTCCAGGGGGCGCCGGGCACTGCCGAAGCGGCCGTCGTCGTCCCGGCTCTCCGGGTAGTCGGACTCCTCGTACCTCGATGGTTCGTACCGGGATGGTTCGTAGCGGGACTCCTCCTCGTCGAGGTAGCGGCGCTGGCGCAGGGGTTCCCGTTGGCGTTGGGCGTCCAGTTCGACGTAATCAAGCTCTTCTTCGGGCTCAAACGCGCGGCTGGTGGCCGGTTGGATACGGCGCTGCTCCTGCACCGCCGGCTGGCCGGCGGCCAACTGGTTCTCGACCGGCACCATGCCGCTGCGGAACCGTTCCCGCTCCTCCTGCTCCCAGCTGGGCCCGCCGATGCCCAGTTTTTCCAGCAGGCCCGATCCCAGTTGCTTGAGTTTTTCTTCGGCCCCTTCGTAGACGATGATCCGGTCGGGACCACTGCTGACGATCTCCTCGACCGTGAGTTCCCAGGTGCTCAGCACGCCCTCACCCAGCAGGGGGACCCCCAGAGCGCCGATCACCAGGGTGGCCAGTTCGCCGGTTTCGATGTCGAAGCTGAACCCCAGCACCCGCCCCAGCTGATCGCCCGCTTCGGTGATCACCTGGCAGTTGATCACTTTGCTGTAACGGTCTGGATTGAAGGCCTCGGCCAGCGAATCGACCGAATCCACCAGGATCACGTCGCCCACTTGGCGGATCCGATCTAGGGGCATCCAGCGGGGTAGGCCGGGCAGAAAACGGGTCAGGGGGTTGTCGCGCAGCCCCAAGGCCACCACTTCCCGCCGGTCGATATCCACCACCACCTCGCCCACAACCCCCAGCCGCCGGCCGGTGTCACGGGTGATCACCTGGGTGCCCATCAGTTCGGAGCGCAACCAGAGGCGATCACTGGGGGCAGCGGCTGCCCCGGGATCGGCAGAGGGGGGAATGGAGGAGGTCAAAGAACGGGTCGTATCCGTGGCCCAGTCGGCCCATTGTGACCCACCTGGCCCGCCGGGGAAGGGGGGTGGTGCCTCAGGCCGCGGGCGGTAACCCGACCACCTGGGTGTGGGCCCCCCGGGCCTGGGTGACGCCGATGGTGCGGGTGGCCGCGGCGATCATGGGCCGCCGGTGACTGACCACCATGAACTGTGCCTGGTCGGCCTGGCTGGCGATCAGGGCGGCGAGCCGTTCCACGTTGACGCCGTCGAGGAAGCTGTCCACCTCGTCGAGGGCATAGAAGGGCGACGGCCGGAACCGCTGCAGGGCAAACAGGAAGCTGAGGGCCGTGAGCGATTTCTCGCCGCCGCTCATCGCATTGAGCCGGCGCACCGCCTTGCCCTTGGGATGGGCCACCAAGGTGAGCCCCCCCTCCAGGGGCGCTTCGGGGTTTTCCAGCTGCAGGTGGCCTTCGCCGTCGGAGAGGCCTTCGAAAATTGTGCGGAAGTGGCCGTCCACCGCCGTGAAGGCCTCCAGGAAGGCCTCCTGGCGCAGGGTGGCCACGGTTTCGATGCGCAGCAGCAGCTCCTCGCGCTCCTTGCTCAGCACGTCGAGGCGCTCGGCCAGTTCCTCCAGCCGGGTTTCCAGTTGCTCGAGCTCCTCGAGGGCGAGCATGTTCACCGGTTCGAGGGCTTCCATCCGTGCCTGCAGGCTGCGGAGCTCGGCCTGCAAGGCCTCCAGGCCGGCCTCGCGCACCTCCTCGGGGATCTCGGGCAGGGGATCGGGCAGCTCCCGCTCCAGTTGGGCCAGGCGTAGCTGGTCGCCGCGCTCCTGTTCGGCCAGCGACTCCAGCTCCTCGCCCAGCCGCTGCACCTCCCATTGCTTCTGCTGCAGGGCCTGGCGCTGGGCTGCCAACTGGGCTTCGGCGGCATCCCGGGCCCGCCGCCGCTCGCCGAAGCGGGTCTGCAGCTCCTGCTGCTGGGTTTCCAGGGTGCTGCGGCGCTCCTGGTCGGCCTGTTGCTGCTCCTTCCAGTGGGCCCGCTCCGCCACCAGGGCCTGAACGGCGGCGATCAGGCGCTGCTCATCGGCGGTGAGGGCGTCGAGCTGGTTGCGCAGCCGCTCGGCGGCCAGGGCCCGCTCCCGCCGGGCGGCCAGCAGCTCATCCCGCTGCTGCCGGGCGGAGGCCAGGGCCGTATCGGCCGCTTCCAGTTCACTTTGCAGCCCCTGCCAGCGGGCGGAATCGCCCGAGGCCTGCACGGCGGCCTCGGCTTGCTCCAGGGCTGTGCGCTGCTGCTGGAGGGGCGCCAGCAGCCCCTCCAACTCCTGCTGGCGTTGCAGATCGGCCCCGAGCGCCTCCTGCAGCTGCTTGAGCCGCTCCCCCACTTGCTGCTGGCGCTGTAGCTGGGGGGCCAGGGCCCGTTGGGCGGCGCTGCGTTCGGCCTCCAGGGCTGCCTGGCGCTGCTGGTGCTCCAGCAGCCGGGGGCGCAGGGCTTCGAGCTGCTGGCCCAGTTCGGCCTCCTTGCGGCGGCAGGCCAGCAGGCTCTCGCCCAGCTCCAGCAGGCGCTGCCGCAGGGGAGCGGCCTCATCCCCCTCCTGGGCACGGCCGAAGCTGAGCTGGCTGCCGCGTTGCTGCAGGCTGCCGCCGGTCATGGCCCCGCTCTTTTCGAGCAGGTCGCCCTCGAGGGTCACCGCCCGGCAGCGCCCGAGCTCGCGCCGGGCATTGGCCAGGGTGTCGAACACCAGCGTGTCGCCGAAGACGTAGCGGAACACCTCGGCATAGATGGGTTCGTGGCCCACCAGATCCACCGCCCTGCCGATCAGGCCTCCGCCACCGCTGCCTCCGCCACCGCTGCCGCTGGTCCCGGCGCCACCACCGCGCTGCAGGGCCGCCCCCGAGCTGGCGCTGCCGCCACCGGCGCCCCCCCGGATCTTGTTGAGCGGCAGGAAGGTGAGCCGGCCGGCCCGGCGGGTTTTGAGCAGCTCGATTGCCTTGGCGGCGATGCGGTCGTCGTCGACCACCACCTGGCCCAGACGGGCGCCGGCGGCCACTTCCAGGGCCAGGCGCACCCGTTCCTCCACCTCGCCGAGCTGGGCCACCGGGCCGTGGATGCCATCGAGGCCCGCTTCGAGCAGCACCCGCAGGGCGCCGGTGCCGCGGCTTTCCTGCAGGGTTTCGCGGCGGCTGTCGAGCCGGGCGATCTCGCGCTCCAGCTGGGTCTGCTCCTGCTCCAGCCGGCTGCGGGTGCGCTGCTGCAGGGCCAGGGCTTCGGCCAGTTCCTGGGCCTGCTGCTGCTCCAGGCGGGTGGCCTCCAGCACCTGCTGCCAGGCGCTCTCGGTGGCCTCCAGCTGCTCCTGGCCGCTGCGGTGGCTGAGGCCCTCCTGCTGCTCCTCCTGCTGGAGTTCGGCCAGCCGCTCCTGGTGCTGCCGCAGCCGTTCCTGCAGCTGCTGGCGTTCCGCCTCCAGGGGGCCCAGCTGCTCGCCGAGTTGCTGGCGGGCGAGGCTGCGCTGCTGCTGCTCCTCCAGCCAGCTGCCGGAGCGACCGGCCACCTCGCCGAGCCGGCGTCGGGAGAGCTCCACGGCGGCTTCGCCGTTGCGGCAGGCCTCCTCGGCGGCCTCCAGGGCCGCTTGGTCGGAGCTGCTTTCCAGGCTCCCCTGCTGGCGCCGCAGCTCGCCCTGGTTGTGGGCCAGCTCCTGGCGCTGGCGCTGCAGGGCTTCGGCGTCGAGCTGGTGTTTCTCAGCCTGACGCGCCAGTTCGCGGCCACTGGCCTCCAGCCCCGCCAGCTCGGCCTGCACGGCGATCAGTTGGTCTTCGCCGAGGGCTTTGACCTCGGCCTGGAGCTGCTCCAGGGCGGTGGCAGAGGCGTTGAGTGCTTGCTCTCCCGCGGCGATCGCTTCCCGTTCACCCTGCTGCTGGGCCGTGAGGGCCTCGCGGCGGCGCTGCAGGGCCGTCAGGCCCGCCTGGGCCGCTTCGAAGGCCAGCACCTGTTCATGCAGCCGGCCGGTGTGGTGGCGCTGGCGCAGATCCTGATAGGTGCGTGCTTTGGCGCAGTCCCGTTCGAGTTTCTGGCGGGAGCTGAGCAGCTCCTGCTGCACGATGCTGCAGCGCTCCTGGCGCTCCTGCACCTCGTCGAGTTTGCCGCGGGTCTGGTCGATGCGGCTGTCGAACAGGGCCACGCCGGCCAGCTCATCGATGATGCCGCGCCGGTCGCGGGCACTCATCGAGACGATGCGGGTCACGTCGCCCTGCATCACCACGTTGCTGCCTTCCGGATCCACCCGCAGGCGCCGCAGCTGGCCCTGCAGCTGCTGCAGGTTGCAGGGCACGCCATCGGCACTGAAGCTGCTGGCGTACGTGCCCCCCGGCGCCACCCGCAGCCGCCGGCTCACGGTCCAGTCCTTCTGGCCTGTGCGGATCCAGGGGCCTTCCTCGGGGGGCTCCAGGCCGGCCTCGGCTTCGTCGGGTTGCCAGTCGCCCAGGTCGAAGCGCACGCTCACCGAGGTTTCGGCCGCCTTGCCCTCACGCAGCATGGCGCTGTTGATCAGGTCGGGGAGGCGATCGGCGCGCATGCCCCGGCTGCTGGCCAGCCCGAGGCAGAACAAGACGGCATCGAGGATGTTGCTCTTGCCGGAGCCGTTTGGGCCGGTGACCACCGTGAAGCCTTCTTCCAGCGGGATCGAGATCGAGCCGCCAAAGGACTTGAAGTGGGTGAGCTCGACCTGATTGATGTGAACCAACAGGCCCGTGCGCCGAGCAGCAGAAATGTAGCGGAGGGTTTCGAAAGCTCAACCCCCTCTTTACCTTGAAGGCTGAGCTGCGTTGTCGCCCCTCTCCCATGACCGCCGAAACGCCTCCCCGTGCCGCCAGCCCAGAGGGCTTTCGTGAGCGCTTTGAGACGCTGATCCCCACCATTCAGCGGGAGTGGCCCGCCGTGGCCCGCCAGACCCTGGAAGCCACCCGGGGCAGTTTCGATGAGGTGGCCGAGGTGATCGCCAGCCAGACCGGCCGCACCGCCGCTGTGGTGAAAGACCAGCTGTGGGAGCTGCTGGAGGTGGCCAGCGGCCAGACCAGTCGTCTGGCGGACAACCTGGCACCGATCGAGGCCCAGCTCGAGAGCCTGCTCGATGAGCTCAATGCCAGCCTGCGGCCCCGGATTGAGAAGCCGGTGCGGGAGCGCCCCTTGATGGCGATCGGCATCGCCGCGGGCGTGGGGGTGGTGCTGGGTCTGCTGCTGGCCTCCGGCCGGCGCTCGGCATGACGGAGTCGAACGGGTCGGGCCAGCCCCCAGAAGAGCGGCGCAGCGGTGTGGCCCGGGTGGCGGCCGGCCGGGTGGGCGCCCTGATGACCTCGGTGATGGACCTGCACGTGCGCATTGCCCTGCAGGAGGTGGATCGGGAAAAGCGCCGCCTGATCAGCGGGGCCCTGCTGCTCAGTGGCGGGCTGACGCTGCTGCTCCTGTCCTTGATTGGCGCAGAGCTGGCCCTGCTGCTGTGGCTGCACGCGGCCCAGGGGCTGAGCTGGATCCATGCCGCCCTGGCCGTGGCCGCGGTGAATTTGGTGCTGGCCGGGGTGTTCGTGCGGGTGGGCGGCCAGCTGCTCAAGGGGCCCTATCTGCCCCAGACCACCGCTGGTCTCAGCAAGACGACGCGGGCCCTGCTGGGCCGTTGAGCCTGCGGCACAGCGCCGGCAGGCTCAGCCCCTGCACCAGCAGATTGATGATAACCACGATAAACACAATGCTCTGCGAGTTCTGGGCCAGAGTGCTGGCCGTTGCCTCCGTTAGCCCTTGCAGTGTGGGGATGACCTGCACCACGTTGAAAGAGAGGGCCAGGGGCACTGCGCCGCGCATGCCGCACCAGCTGATCAGCACGCTCTCCCGCCAGCTGAACGGCGACCAGGGCTGAAAGCAGAGCACGCTCAGAGGCCGAGCCACCAGCATCAGGATCACCGCCGCTCCGATGCCGATCGGCAGGCATGGCAGCAGGTCGGCCGGGTTCACCAAAAGGCCGAACAGCAGACAGATGCTGATCTCGGTCATGTCGTTGAACGGCGCCAACACATCCTGCAGTGCCTCGTGGTTCACCTCCCGGGTGCGGTACTGCAGGTTGCCCATGAACAACCCGGTGACGTACACCGCTACAAAACCCGAGCCCCCCAGAAATTCGGTGAATCCATAGGTGAGGAAGGCGATAGACATCGCCACCACCAGCAGTTGTGCCTTCTCGTTAACAAAGCGGTTGATCGTCCAGCGGGCTAGGTAGCCGAAGCCCACCCCCAGGAGCCCACCGGTCGCCAGCTGTTGGAGCATGTCCCCCGCCAGTGTTTGGGCCAGGGCCAGCGGAGAGGGGGCGGCCCCGGCTCTGGCCACGAACAGCACCGTGCAGATTTCAAAGGTGATTAGGGCGCTGGGGTCGTTTACCGCTGACTCGAACTCCAGCAGATGGCGCACCCGTTCCGGCACGATCCGGCCCACCTGCCGCAGCACACTCACGGTGGGTCCGGTGTCCGTCGAGCCCAGACAGGCGGCCACCAACATGGCCACTCCCAGCGGCATGGCGTGGTCTAGCCCCAGATCAATGCCGGTCGCGTCGCTCGAGCCCAGCCAGTGCAGGCCGAAGCCCAGCAGCAGCGTGCACAGGGCCACGCTGCCTACAGCCAGCATCAGGCCGTACTTAAGGAAGCCGCGGATCGCCTGCAGCTCGGTCTTCAGGCCTGCGTAGAACAGCAGTAGCGCCAGGGCGAACAGCTGCAACTTCGCCACCCCTTCGTGAGTGACGTTGAGCACGTTGATGTTGATCAACAGGCCCAGCCCCAGTACCCCCAGGACCGCCGGGATGCCGATGCGGATCGAGAAGTGGCTGATGATCAGGCTGCCGAGGTAGACGGCGCCAATGAACAGAACTTCCAGCTCCACCGGTACGGAGGAGGCGGAGGGTTGCATTGTGCCAAGCAGAAGCATCAACGCCACTGTGGGTTGGGCTGATTGTGCTGGATCTATCTCCGCCTGTCAGCGGATTTCGTAGTGCAGCCAGCGGCAGTCGATGCCTCCGTTGCTGATCGGGATGCGGCGGCTGGCCTTCATTTTCAGGGCGCCGGTGAGCTCCGGGTTGCCGCTGAGTAGCCAGAGGCTCCAGCCGCTGCAGCGCTCCTTCACCATGCGTCCCAGGTCGGCGTAGAGGGGCTCGAGGGCCTCAGCGTGGCCGAGGCGCTCGCCGTAGGGCGGGTTGCACACCAGCACCCCCGGGCCGGGCGGCGGCATGAAGTCGCGGCAGTCGCCCTGGCGCAGATCAAGGGCCCCGGC
>Ga0310330_100455_pt1 | contig 11564 bp, 12 predicted proteins | sample LakMicDCLTotalB5_FD_195544 | JGI IMG/M metagenome (GOLD analysis project Ga0310330, IMG submission 195544) | Enriched freshwater cyanobacterial communities from Lake Michigan, Michigan, United States - MI23.DCL.Total.B5 (v2) (version 2) | ecosystem: Environmental > Aquatic > Freshwater > Lake... | reverse complement strand
GTTCGCGGCCGCTGGCTTCGAGCCCGGCCAATTCGGCCTGCACGGCAATGAGCTGATCTTCACCGAGGGCTTTGACCTCCTGTTGCAGCTGCTCGAGCTGGGTGGCAGCCACGGCCAGCTCGGCTTCGGCCTTGCTGATCGCTTCCTGATCGGTGAGCTGCTGTTTGGTGAGGGCCAGCTGGCGGCTGGCCAGCTCTTGGGCCTGGTGCTGGGCGGTTTCAAAGGCCAGCACCTGCTCCTGCAGCCGGCCGGTTTGGAAGCGGTTGCGAAGGTCCTGGTAGGTGCGGGCCTTGGCGCAGTCGCGCTCAAGCTTTTGGCGATTGGCCAGCAACTCCTGTTGCACGATGCTGCAACGCTCTTGGCGTTCTTGCACCTCATCAAGCTTGCTGCGGCTCTGCTCGATGCGGCTGTCGAAGAGGGCCACGCCAGCGAGCTCGTCGATGATGCCGCGCCGGTCGCGGGCACCCATCGAGACGATGCGGGTGACATCGCCCTGCATCACCACGTTGCTGCCCTCGGGATCCACCCGCAGGCGCCGCAGCTGGGTTTGCAATTGCTGCAGGTTGCAGGCCACGCCGTCGGCGCTAAAGCTGCTGCTGTAGGTGCCGCCTGGGGCGACGCGCAGGCGGCGGCTAACGCTCCAGGAGGTTTGCCCGGTTTGGATCCAGGGGCCCTCCTCGGGGGCCTCGAGGCCGGCTTCAGCCCCATCGGGCTGCCAATCAGTGAGGTCAAAGCGCACGGTGACCACCGTTTCAGCCGCCTTGCCCTGGCGAAGCATGGAGCTGTTGATCAGGTCGGGCAGCCGATCAGCTCGCATGCCCCGGCTGGTGGCCAGGCCCAGGCAAAACAACACCCCATCGAGGATGTTGCTTTTGCCTGAGCCATTAGGCCCCGTAACCACAGTGAAGCCTTCCTCAAGCGGGATCGTGATCGATCCGCCAAAGGACTTGAAATGGGTGAGCTCGACCTGATTGATATGAACCAACAGGCCCGTGCGCCGAGCAGCAGAAATGTAGCGGACCCTTCCCGAATCTCAACCCCCTCCTTAGCTTGGGGTAATTAGAGCTCCGATGCGGCCGCAGCTATGACCCCTGAAAGCCCTGTGCGGGAGGCCCCGCAGCACCCAGGACTCGACAGTTTTCGCGAACGCTTCGAGACCCTGATCCCCACGATTCAGCGGGAGTGGCCTGACGTGGCCCGCCACACCCTTGAGGCAACCCGCGGCAGCTTCGATGAGGTGGCCGAGGTGATTGCCAACCAGACGGGACGCACCGCTGAGGTGGTGAAAGATCAGTTGATTGATCTGCTGCAGGTGGCCGGCGAGCAAACCAGCCGCCTGGCCAGCACCCTGGAGCCCCTCGAGGAGCAGTTGGAGAGCCTCCTTGATGAACTCAATGCCACCCTCAGGCCCAGGATTGAGAAGCCGGTGCGCGAGAAGCCGCTGATGGCGATTGGCATCGCCGCAGGGGTGGGTGTGCTGCTGGGTCTGCTCTTGGCTTCAGGTCGCCGTTCGTCATGAGCGAGGTGAGCGATAACGGCCATCCCAGCGCCCAGGTGCGCTCCCGCACGGGCACGGCTCGCGCGGCGGCTGGCCGGATGGGCGCCCTGGTGACCTCCGTCATGGACCTGCATGTGCGGATTGCCCTGCAGGAGGTGGATCGGGAAAAGCGGCGCCTGATCAGTGGAGCCCTGCTGCTCAGTGGCGGCCTGGTGCTGCTGCTGCTCTCGTTGATTGGCGCAGAGTTAGCGCTGTTGCTCTGGTTGCATGACGCCCTGGCGTGGAGCTGGATCCACGGGGCCCTGGCCCTGGCGAGCCTGAATCTGGTGCTGGCCGGAATCTTTTTGCGCCTGGGAGGCAGCCTCACCCAGGGGCCCTACCTGCCAGAAACCACTGCCGGCATCACCAAAACCACCAAGGCCCTGCTGGGGCGCTAACGAATCTCGTAGTGCAGCCAGCGGCAGTCGATGCCGCCATTGCTCACGGGAATCCGGCGGGTGGCTTTCATCTTGAGGGCGCCGGTGAGTTCGGGGTTGCCGCTCAACAGCCACAGGCTCCAGCCGCTGCAGCGCTCCTTGACCATCCGGCCCAAATCCGCATAGAGCGGCTCGAGGGCGTCGCGCTCGCCAATCCGTTCGCCATAGGGGGGATTGCAGACCAGGATCCCGGCTTGGTTGGGCGGTTGGAAGTCGCGGCAATCGCCCAGGCGCAGCTCCAGCCAGGGGGCCACGCCGGCGGCATCGGCATTGGCCTGGGCTTGATCGAGCACGCCGGGGTCCTGCTCCATCCCAATCACCGCTGCCAGGGCCTGGCCGCCCCCACAGGTTTCCCGGGCCAGGCCCAGGGCTTGCTGACGTTCTTGGGCCCAAAGGGCGGCATCGAAATCTGGCCAGCGCTCGAGGGCAAAGGAGCGCTCCAGGCCCGGGGCCCGGCCCAGGGCGCTGCAGGCGGCCTCGATCAGCAGGCTGCCCGAACCGCAGAGGGGATCGGCCAAGGGCACGCTGCCATCCCAACCGGTGAGGGCAACCAATCCGGCGGCGAGATTTTCCTTCAGGGGCGCCAGACCCATGGCGGCCCGGTAGCCGCGGCGGTGCAGGCTGCCGCCACTGCCATCCAGGCTCAAGGTGGCCTCAGGCTCACCCTGGCGGGCGTTGCCGTAGCCCCCAGGGCGGGAGTTGCCCCCCTCCCGCGCGTTGCCCAGGTGCAGGTGGATGGCCAGGTCGGGGTCGTCGAGATTCACCGAGGAGCGGGCGCCCCAGTGCTGGCGCTGCAGGTCGACGATGGCATTTTTGACCTGGAGGGCGCTGTAGTGGCTGTGGTTGAGGCCCGGCGCGCTGCCGCTGGCATCCACCCGGAAGCTGGCCTCAGGGGGCAGCCAGTGCAGCCAATCGACGGCTGCTTGTACACCGTCGTAGAGGTCGTCTTTGCCGTAGCAGGGGAAGTGGGTGAGTTCGCGCAGCAACCGAAAGGGCAGGCGGGCCTGGAGATGCAGGCGGTAGAACCCGGCGAGATCCGTTTGGAAGCGCACGGCCCGGCGTAGGGGCACGACGGCGTGGGCACCCAAGGCCGTGAGCTCGGCTGCGGCAGGGGCTTCCAGACCCGGTGGCACCACCGCCAGTCCAGAGATGGGTTCGGTCATACCCCCTGCCCCTGGCCCATCGTGAAGCGCTCAAGTGCTGCCACAATGGCAAGGTCCAGTTTCGGCTGGACTAGGTGGCTCACACCAGTGCTTCGGACAGCGGTTCGATTCCGCTCAGCTCCATTCCCCACTCCCGCTGGCCTGAGGTTGGCTCGAGATCCTGGGGCTGCAATGGTTTCGACGGGGTATAAGGAGGGTGACTGAAGCCTGCTCGGTAAGAGCAAACACGTAACAGCGAACAACATCGTTCGTTTCTCCCTTCAGACCGCCCCTGTGGCTGCCTGACCCTAGTTAGGGAGATGGGGTGAGGTCAGCCTTATCACCCAAATGACCCATGGGGCCTGGAAGGGCCCTTTTTAGTTGCGCTGCAATGAGTCTCGGCGGCTAAGATTTCAGGCTGAACTGCATTGCGGATAAATTTGCGGATAAGCGAACGCTACCGGTAGCGCCTGCAAGTAAATCGCTGCTATTGTTAATTCAGCAAAGTCGATTCTTTCCTCACAAAAAGCGACCTGTTTGCGGATCACGGTGATCACCCACTGCCGTAGGCCATAAAAATACCCTTGAGAAGCAGGCGTTCTGCTCGGGTTGCCAGGTGAAACGGCTGATGACGTCTGTGCTCTGGGGCCAAGAGTGCCATCTCTCAGAGCTTGATAGGCAAAGAGGAAAGGTCGGGATCAACCAGCTGGGACGGGGACAGGGTCCAGTGGCTGGATTTGCCGAGACAACAACAACATGTCTCATTCATCCGATTGGGTGGATTCGCAGTTCATGGCGGATCACCTTGGTTTGCACAAGCAGACGCTTCTAAGGCAGCGGCGTAGCTGGGTCAGTCCCTTCAAGGAAGGACGTGACTATCGCTGGTCAGGCCTCACTGCCGGGGGATCGCTGCATTGGCACCTTGCCAATACCGACAAAGCTTTCACTAACTTCCGGCGCCTACCTGCCGATCAGGTGGAGACATTCCGCCAGCGGGCCTTTGGACTAGTGGGGGCCTGAAGCAATGACAAAAAAAAGAGCCACCGTGGGGACGGCGGCTAATGGCAATTCCGATGCCAACAGTTTAGCTAAATCAGCAAAGAACGCCGGATTGAAGAGGACATGGCTCAGCCTGAAGGAGGAAGGTCACCATGGCTGAATCCTTCTTTAGTGGGGCGGAACTTGATCCTGTTCTGATTCCTATTAAGGCCGCGGACGATATTCGCCAGGCCCAGCGCCACGAACAACTGACATCCCAGCAGGCATTAGCGGAATTTCGCAGGGTGCTCTCCAGGCTGTTGGAGGAGCCCTATGCCGAGCGCATGATCCAAGCTCGCCAAGCAACTGGGGAGCTTGGTCTGCGGCTCCGTGACAACGAGATCCAGCGCGAACTCTGGCGGCTACGGATGGCCAACAACGGCCGATCTGAGCCCATCCTTCCAGGCCAACCCCTGGACCTGTCACCAACACCTTGGCGATGGGAAGGGTTACTCCTAGACCGCTGCGCTCACCTGCTGGTGGCTGCACCAAAGATCGGCAAGTCTTCGCTGGGACTGGCGCTGGTGGCGGCCTGGCACCGAGGAGAGCCCACCTTCCTTGATCGCAGGCTGATCGGTCCCTGTCCGCCTGTGATCCTTGGCTGGCCTGACCAGGGTGAGCAGGACTGCGCTCGGATGATCAAATCTGCTGGTCTGCTGGCCGCTGATGGTGGTCTGCTGAGCCCGCCGCTGGCAATGCTGTTCCATGCGGGGAATCCGATCCACCTGGATCCAGAAGGCATCGAGCGGCTGGTGGAGAAAGTCAGCCAGCACCCTGGTGCCCTGGTGATCGTGGACAGCTATTCCGCCGCTACCAGGCCGCTCGGATTGGAAGAGGCCAACGCCGAGTTCGCCATGCCCATGGTGGAACTGATCGAAGCCATGGAGCCTCACAAGGCCACGCTTCTGGTCATCCATCACGCCGGGAAGGCTCGATCATCCGAAAGTCCCACCAGCGCATCCCGTGGCTCTACTGCTCTTCCAGCAGCAGCTAGCCAGGTCCTGAGCCTGGCCAGGGTCAATCCCCAGAACCGTGCCGATCGACGGTTGATGCTTTCCGCCGAAGGCCGCGGCGGCCCCCAGGAGCATCTGCTCATTGAGCGCCAAGGGGATGAGTGGATCTGCCATGGCTCGGGAGATGAAGCTCACGCCACCCATCAGCGGGAACAACACCGCCAGAAACTGACCGACCGCCAGAGCGCGGCCTTAAACCTGGTGGAACGCCGCTGGCGTGATGGCAAAGGTGAAACCACAAGCGTTGATCTGGTGGCGGAACCCGCCTGCGACCTGGAAGGGAAGAACGCGCCACGGCTTGCCAGAAAGACTCTTCAGGCTCTCGGGCGGATGGAGCTGGCATCGCTCCGCCATGTTGGCGGTGGGCTAAGTGCCAGACCGTGGGGCACGGATGAAGGTCCTGGAGGTCCCCCCTGTCCTGCTGGTCCTGAAGGTCCTGCCGGTCCTCAGATCAAGCAAGTTGCTGATCCTGCCGGTTATGGGGACCAAGGGGACCCGGGGGACCTGCCGGATAAGGGGGACCAAGGGGACCAGCTGCTGCTGGAGGTGAGGCAATGAAGCCGTCGTCGCCGTTGATACCTCCGTCTCCACCCATGGCAGACCTCCACCAAGATCTGCTCCGTGGATTCCCCCATGGCTGGAAGGGAGGCAAGTCACAACCGCTGGAACCTGCCCAGCTGGTGCGTCACTTCCGCCGGCTGCCCGAGCAATTCAGCAAGGATCGCTTCGACTGGCTCACCACCAGTGGCAAGCGGTTTAACCCTGATGGAAGTGATCTGCTCTATGTAGCGCTGGCTGAGATCGGCTGGAAGATCACAAGGAGAGCCGCCCGTGATGCCATGGCGCTGGCTCTGAGTTCCCAGGCGCCGCAAATTCCACCACCAGCAAGGCCGCAGGAGGAGGAGTTCTTCTAACCATCGGCAAAGACCAAAGAGTCATCAACCCCGCAAACTTCTAAGAGTTGGTTGCGGGGTTTTGGGGGCCAAGGGGGGAGGTGGCGTGAGCCAAGGGTTGTGGCTGGTGACGCTCTGCACCGGCTGGCTATTGGATGGATTCCTATAGCCGCATGATCGGGATATGCTTTGCCCAACTGTGGCCGTGCCGTGCGTCGTCTGCTGATTGCTGCTGCTGTAATCGTTGCTTCTCAAGTCCAGCTAACCGCTTCCGCACAAGTTGATCCCAAAATTGCAAAGCAATGCAAGGATGCAAGAGATTTTGTTGGATGCGTTAAAGCTTTTAGCGCGCCCCCAGCTCCAACTCCGGTTGATGACGGCCTTGATGGTTTAAGAAACGCCATGAAGGCAGTGTCAGGAAGAATTGACTCAGGCTTTTCATTGCGAGATTCCACACTATTTTTTCAGCCAGTCACGGATCAGCTTGCCATTAGTAGAGACAAGGATCCATCCTCTCTTGCAGTAAAAAATAGCGCAAAGGCTCTAGAGCTATTCAACATTGTTCAGTCTGCTTGGCAAAGCAGAATTAACTCGATTTCAGTTAATCAATACATGACCACGTATGGCTGTGAACCCACAAAAAGCGGGGTCGCATTGTTTAACCAAGCAGCAGGTAGTGAAGTTGTGCCTTTTCGGGTCAGAGGAGGCATTTTTGGATTGATGTTATTTTGTCAAGAGTCCGTTGGTCTCGGGCACGAATCGTTAATGCTCAGTTACATTTCTGGCTTATTAAAGCAAGGATCTGTAAGCTCCGCTGAACTCGCGGCAAAAGAAGCGGCTGATAAAGAAACAGCCGTTGCGAGAAAAAAAGAAAGAGAACTAGCGGTACTCGGCCCGTGGAAGCGCCACCTAGAAGAAAATCCTGGGCTCAAAAAATGGGTGGAGTCCAACCCGGTGGCAGCAGAGAAATTCAAGGATGATTGGCTCAAGAAAAACCCGCTTAATCCGGAAAAGAAGTACCCAAAAAACTGCTCAGAGATGCCATCAAAGGCTGGCTATGACGCCTGCATGCAGAATCACCAGTGATGCATTTTGGATGCGGGGTCCTTTCCACATAATTCCGATCGGGTATATTCGAGCCGCCCTGCATCGCTAGCGTCAGCGTCCGTAGGCTCTTAACCAAGCATTAATAAATGCCCCGGGAGCAAACCAACCAGCGATTTTAACCGCTTTTAGTGGTTACGGGGAGCAGGTTGCAACGATTTCAGGTAACGCCCTGATTGTGCGGATGCCATCGCGTCATAGGACGGCATGGGAATCCTCGTGGCTTTTTATTTGTGGCGGATGGATGGCTCTACGGGTGCTCCCCATAGACATCACCACTCGTCCAACTTTCGTACATTCATGCCAGCTTCGGTGCCCAGCTGCTTTGGACCACCAGATCCTGGATCCAGCGGGTGGCTAGAAGTGACAAAAGACGTACCGTGAGGCAGCTGGCTGGAAGCCTCGAAGTCCACCAACGAGAAGAACTGGGCAAGGATGGGGGCAGACGTTGCCCCAGCTGGCAGCAGGACAAAGTCGATGGGTTCAATAAGACATCTTAAGAGGATCCACGCCCTTGCCCCTTGGGGCCTTTAGTGCTCCAGCTTTCAATGCTATTGGTCACTCTTTGCTAATTGTTGAACCGAAGTCAAAGGCAAAGATCCTGATAGTCGATAACGAGCCAAAGGTATGTCACATCCTGGAAACTCGGTTGAGAATGGTCGGCTATGAGGTCGCCACAGCAGGAGATGGACTTGCAGCATTGCAGACGTTTGGGGAAGTGAACTCTGATTTGGTAATACTCGATTTGATGCTGCCAGAGCTGGATGGCTACGGGGTCTGCGAAAAATTGCGTATTCGCACCAACATCTCGATCCTTATGTTATCTGCGATTGATGATGTCTCCCAAAAAATCGCTTGCTTGCTACTGGGTGCCGATGATTACATGGTGAAGCCTTTCAGTCCCAAGGAATTGATTGCCCGCATTGGTTGCCTTCTGAGAAGGCGGGCCGGCATGGACCAGGGCAAGGCGAAGGAAATCCCAGTCAACAATCTCTTTGTTGCCGGCGATTTGCGGATTGATAGAAACAGATGAAAGTTCTACAGGGGAGTTGAACAGATTCGCCTCACGGAACTGGAAATTAGCTTGTTGGAGGTGCTCGTGGAGAATGCTGCTATGCAAATCGACCGCAGCGAAATCCTTAGGCACATCTCGGGCTATTCACCCGAAAAGCACTCAGAAACACGGGTTGTGGATCTGCACGTGTCCCGATTGCGCTGCAAATCGAGACCGATCCTGAAAGTCCAAACTGATTTGACCTGCCGGGGGACGGGATACATGTTTCAATGTCTGAATGAGCGTTAGGAGCAGTCGTTGCCGGTGGGGATTTAACAAGAGACGAAAAGAATGAACCACAAAATGATAACTTTGGCAATTCAAGGCCCGGGCACGTCCAATTTCAGTGCCATCGACCTGCTCCTGAAGAACGACATACTGAATATCTCAGCGTTTTGGAGGAAAACGATTACAGAGAAGCTAGCGCATTTGGAGGCAGTCAAGTGAAGAGCATTATTATTTGGCTGCCTGATGTAGAGGCGGCAATGCTGGTAGAGGTGCAGAAGGTGGATAGGATGTATAGAGACCTGCAGAGTCTTATTATCAGCCAAATCAAATAGGAATATGTCAAGACTCTCAATGGCAGGGTGTCAAGGTAAAGAGCTGGCGCTTATGCCTGTCTCTATTAAAAAGCCAAAGCAAGCCGCTGGAGCTTGAGAATTATTCTATTAAATGAATGCGAGATGACGGAGAATAAAGACTCCAAATTCTCTGCAAGATCTTAAACTTGTTCCTTTCTTTTCTTTGCAGCTTTATCTGCTCAAGCAAGACGCTTTCAAACTCGTCCCAATCCCGATCTTCTTCTCTTGCCAAGTGAACAGATGCAATAGCCTCGTCAAGCTTTCCATAAAGCGAGCATATTGCGGCGTACTTTAGATGTTCTTCATCAGTCTTTAGAGGAAGATTGCCTAATTCTCGCATCCATAGTCCATCGCCAAAGATGCATCTCCCGTAGCCGTTGTGCGCATCTCTTTCCCACCTGCATAGATTGACAAAGTCGCTAAAGTAAAAACCCTTGCTCAGCAAAAAGTTGTTTACTTCGCTAAATAAAGGCTGAGACTTATATAGCTCTGAAAATTCAACTTCAATTTCAACCCCAAGGCAATCGTTCAGTCTGTCGCCAAGTCCTTTTAGAGCATTCAGCTCTCCACCTTGTATGTCAAGCTTTACAAAGTCAATCTTATGTGGGCTTAACTTTTTGTATAAGGGCTCTGCTTTGAGAACCTCTTTTTTGACTATGTCAAATCTTTTGGCATCAGGGTAGCTGTCTAAGAGTTTTCTGTTTGGTATGTAAGCAGACGAGACCTGTGGTTCTCTGCAAAGATTGAACTGAATCTCTGTTTCCTCGTTCCAGGCAAACGAGTTTAGGATATAAGTGTTCCTTGATCTGCTTGTTTGATTTAATTCTTGGTTGCTTCTTTTGTCTGGCTCAACACCAATGTAATTAACGCTTTCGCGAACTTTCTCCCACCTGGGTTCAATCCCTCCTGCTGCGCCTATGTCAAGAAGCGTTAATCCGTTGGGAAGCAGCGAGAATAGTCCTTGGGATTTGTTTGCTGATGTCTTTCGCTTTTGCTTGAGATTGCGATACAATTGCTGGACAAGGCTTTGCATTTATTCTTGGACTTGGCTATTTTATTATGGTCGCATACGATGCTAGCACTAGACGCTTTTGCCTTAAGTTATTTTTTTTAACTTAGCCTAAAAAACTTTGGAATCGGCAAAAGCCACTCCCATAGTCACCACACTCCCAAGCCACAGCCCCTACCGCCCCGCGCTCTGTCGCTGGAAACATTGCTCAAGATGGAGCTGCGCTGGTTCGGCCGGTGCGGCGTCCACCGTCGCCACATCCGGGCGCATCACCAGAACCACACCCTGCCGCGGAAATGCAGCATCAGCTGACCAGGTGGTGGAGCCGTTGCCCGAGATCCCCGGTGGCCAGAACGGTTGCCAGGATGGAGCCTCTAATCCAGGCAATGCCATGGGACGAGACATAACCATTCTGACCGCGCTGATCTCGTCGGCAGGAGGTCTGCTGCTGGCTTTACCGTCCCTGGCAGCGCCTTATTGCACAGCCGCTGGCGTTCCCGCTGGTTGCGTGGGTCGTCCGGCCGTGCGGGCCACCACTCCTGGCGCAGGCGCACCTGGTGTGGGTGTAATGCCTGGCGTTGGTGCCGGTGCCCCTGGTGTCGGGGTGGCGCCCGCTGCGGGCCCTGGCGTGGGTCCCAATGCAGGCGGTCCGGTCAATCGCCCCGGACGCCGCTGAGCCTTCTGCTTTCTGCGGCAGCTTCATCCAATAGGACCACCTCAATCCAGCATCCGAACCCAGACCCACCACAGCAGTGCCACCGGCACCATCGCCAGGGCCAGCACGGCAAGGCTCTGAAGCTGCTCGGGGTTCATTGGTTAAGCTTTTTGAAGCCATCACCGACCATTAGGGCGATCTTGGGAGCTGATCCTCCCATCCTGCGCCTTGGCAAATGCGTCACTGGCGAGCGCGAAATCGCTGGTGCGATAACTGCGACGGTGAACCTCAGGAGTGTGCCCCATGGCAAGGCTGGCAAGACTGTCGTGAATCCCCAGTTCAGTCGCCCGGATGCTGTAGGTGTCTCGGAAGGTATAGGGCCTTAGCCATTCCCCGCAGGCATCCTTGGCTGCTTGCAACTCGTTCCAATAGGGCAATCCTCGGAGCCTGTTGCCGAGGTTCCGACCTCCGATCTCCATTGGGGTTCCGTCATTGCCAGTTGGCAGCTCCAGTTCTCCTCGTTCGAGCCGGTGCTGGAGGTCGAAGTCATTGCCGTCAACACGTATCGGGAACAGAAATCGTGGTTCATTTTCGTGTTTTCTTCCATGGGTGGCGGATACTTTTCCCTTAGAGCAGAAGAGTTGTTTATCCCCTTTGGGATTGTTCGTAATCATGAGGTGATTTACTTCCCACATCCGTAGGCCGTAGACCCTAAGCAGCCTTATGACGTTGCCCCATCCCGCACCACGTTCGTCAAGTTCGGTCACGAGTTTCATGAACTCTTGATCGGTGAGAGTGGCTTTTTTTCGCTTTTTCTCAGTGCTGCCCTTCAATTAGGCATAATAGAAGGGATTGATTAACAAGCATTGAGCCTGCCGTTGCCGATGTACGGCGAACTCAAGTAGGTTGCGGATTGCCAGACAGCACTCACGTCGGCTTGCCGGTTGATCGGCCCATTTGACTAAGGGTTTACCGTATTTTTTGCCTGATTTCTGGTTAAAACGCTGGTAATGCAGAACCCTGTCTAGCAACTCGAAACCTGACTGCGGTGCATTTCTGCCTTGCAGCAGGACCAGCATCACCTCGAAATATCTACTGTAG
>Ga0310330_100454_pt1 | contig 11565 bp, 7 predicted proteins | sample LakMicDCLTotalB5_FD_195544 | JGI IMG/M metagenome (GOLD analysis project Ga0310330, IMG submission 195544) | Enriched freshwater cyanobacterial communities from Lake Michigan, Michigan, United States - MI23.DCL.Total.B5 (v2) (version 2) | ecosystem: Environmental > Aquatic > Freshwater > Lake... | reverse complement strand
CACCTACACGGTGGACAACGCCGGCGACATCCTGGTCGAGGCCGCCAATGGCGGCACCGACACGGTCAGCTCCTCGCTCGCCAGCTTCACCCTGGCGAACAACCTCGAGAACCTGGTCTATACCGGTACGGGGGCCACCGCAGCCACCGGCAACGGCGCCGCCAACGGCATCACCGGGGGGCTCGGCAACGACACCCTGGACGGCGCGGCCGGCAATGACACCTTGAACGGTGCTGCTGGCAATGACATCCTGATCGGTGGCGCTGGCAATGACATCCTGATCGGTGGCACCGGCACGGACACCCTCACCGGGGGCGAGGGGAGGGATACCTTCCGACTCACAGACCTGAGCGACTCGCGGCTCACCGCCATGGACAACGTGACCGACTTCGTGATTGGTACCGATGCCTTTGACGGCCCCACATCGGTGAACGCTGCCAACATCAGCAAGCTGACCGTGGCCAGTGCCTTCAGCGGCACCAGCCTCGCCTCGGCTCTCACCAACGCCAACTTCGCAGCCAACAGGGCAGCACTGCTCACCTTCACCGATGGCACCTACCTGGCTCTGAACAACGCAACGGCCGGCTGGAATGCCACCACCGACGCTGTGATGAAGTTCTCCTTCACGGGCACGGCAAACCTCTTCGCCATCGCCTGATTCACCGGCTCCTCCCAAGCCTCTGGCCCAGGTTTGCTTCGGCAGGCCTGGGCCTTTCCCGTGGATCAGAGCGCTGAACGCATTTGCTGATTGAAACCAGGACGGCCCCTCGATGACAAGCGGCTAGCCGAACTGCCGCCTGGTGGCGTGGTCAGGGGACAGGGAACGGGCCCGGGGCGGCCCGCTTCAGTATTGCTGTAAAATAATCTCGATAACTCCTTTTGGATAGATATTTTATGCTCAACAGCCGTCGCCATCCAGAACCAATCAAAAATATCGACTGTGTTCTGCTGGGAGCTTTTGAGCGCCATAACTTTGGCGACTTGCTGATGGGATATATTTTTGAAACTCTGCTAGGAAGGAACGGAATAAGAGTCGTCTATGCAAGTATCCTGGAAAACGACCTAACCAGCTATGGCGGCAGCAGAGTTTACTCGATTTTTGACTTAGTCCATGCTGGCCTCGACCCAGCCACCCCAATTCTGCACGTGGGCGGCGAAGTGGTGCCAACTTCTTTTCATGATGCCCTATTGACGGACTCACCACTAACGCTCGATCGGCACAGGGTTGAAGCCGCCCACAGACTCAGTGACCTTCTGGCCACGGATCGCGCCTTCCCCTATCTCACTCCACCTTCTGAGGTCGTTGGCTCGAGGAGCATCTCGTGGACGAACCGAATTTTTTACGGCACTGGCTACACCAAGCAAGCGGCCGACAAGGAAACCGCAGACCTCATTCGGAAGAGCTTGAATCATTCCCTGCTAGCCGGCTTCAGAGACCAGCAATCCCTTGACAATGCCACTCAGTTATCAATCAAGAATCCTAGGCTAACCCCTGACATCGTGGCTTACATCAGCAAACTTCTTCCTCGTAAAGAGGATTCAAGGTCTAATTACTTACTCATACATTTTAGCAGCTACTACCTTGCACTGCACGAGAAGATCCTGGTCGACCAGCTTGAGAAGATCTCGAAGGGCTTTGATGGCAGCATCAAAATCGCACTCGCCGGCAGGCTCCATGGCCACGACTCTATCAGCGCCATTCATCGACTTAAGTTCATGGCCGCAGAGAAGGGGATTTCAATTGAGTTCCTGCCGTCGGAAGATATATTCGATATCTGCAGGCAGATCTCGGGAGCGCGAATGGTCGTATCAACAAGTCTTCATTATCGCATTGTCGCCAGATCCTATGGAGTAGCAAGAATCTCCATGAACAATCCAAAGATCACTCATTGGTCCCGATCCAATGACCGCAGCTACCCCTTTGGAGTAGATCCCGAATCACTGGCATCCGAATTCGCGTCGCTGACAAGCAAAAGCATTCAGCCCGAACCCCAACAAGAGCTGGACATACAGTCGATTGATGAGTATGTTGCCGAACTGGGAAAAATGCTCATTAATGCTAGGACCGGCCTAAAGGATCAAGAACTGACGATCAGATCATCTCCGCCCCCGGCGCCTTCGCAGGAACTTTGGTTCACTGCGCTTGCCAACAGCATGGATGTCAAGGAAAAGCTCATACAACAGCAAGAGATTCAATTGTCATCGAGGGTGTTTATGCTCAAGCGCTTGTTAACGTTGAGCCTCAGATCCTTTCCAAAACTCAGGGCCAAGCAACAAGGCAACCAATAGGCTCAGGCGAACTAGAGCCCACAGGAATGCAACTCCTGGCCGGGCTCGATCGACCGGTGCGGATGCTGTGGGGAGACGCCGACCCATGGGAACCGGTGGCCGAGGCGCGGCACTGGGCGGCCACTTACCCCTGTGGGCGGGAAGTGCGGGTGCTGCCGGGGCTGGTGGCCGAACTGCAGTGGCTGCAGCGCTGAAGCAGCCCCCCTGCTGAAGACCGCGCCAACGCTGCCCCCGCTGGGGAGTGAGCCGGCACGCAGCCTCCCGCCCAGGCGGATTGACCGGAACCGCCCTTGCGTGTATGCTCTATATATAGCCCATGTAGGGGCGATCCGCCCGCCCGTCCCGTCCGTCACCCCCCTCCCAGCCATGGCCATCCCTACAGGTATCCAGCTTCTTCTGGGTGATTACACCTTTCTCCTTGAACAGCTCACGCTTCCCGGCAACCAGCCGGTTCTGCAAACCGATCCCACCGGCACCCGCAACCTGACGGGCGGCGGCAACAACATCCTGAATCCCTCATGGGGAAGTGTCGATACACCCTTTAGCCGTTTCACCTTCAACAGCCACTTCGGTGGTCTGCGCGGCAATGGCAACACCTATGCCAATTTTGGCGCCACCCTTGGACCCATCACCTTCGATTGGGGCCCCTCCCTATTTGGCCTGGCCTACATGGGGTACGCAAGCCAGGGTGCAACGAATGCCAATGGCATTGCCTTCAACAACGATCTCAACTACGCCAAGCAATACGGCGGCTTCACCAAGGTTGCCACCACCTCAAGCACCGCAGGCAGTGGCTATATCTACGACCCCACCTACACGGTGGATTACTCGGTGCGCGGTATCAACATTACCGATGCCTCTGCACGGATCATCAGCAACCTGATCAGCAATCAGGCGGATAAATCCCTCTTGCAGGTGCAGGACGACCCATTCAGCACACCGGATGGCCGCCTCAACCCCCTCACCGGTCTCAGCAATCCTCTCCCCTACAGCATGTATCTGGCCTCCTAGGGCCAGTACTTCGACCACGGCCTCGACCTGGTGCTCAAGGGTGTGGACGGCAAGGTGTTTGTGCCGATCCTGCCGGGCGACGACATGTACACCGGCCCCGGCCAGTCCCTGGGCGTCTCCCGCACCAACACCTACAGCGTCACCATTCAATCTGGCAGCACCGACTCCCTGATGAAGGAATGGGAGCTGAATGACAACAACACCCCGGTCTTCGGAAGCGTCACCAGCGGCAAGGCCCTTGAGAAGGACAACTACAGCGGCGGACTGCTGCTGAACGGCTTGCTGATCAGCTTCACCAACAACGATGGCGCTGGTGTCGTCGATGCGATCAACGGCCAGTCTCCTTACACCGGCGTGAGCGCCAGCCTTGATGCAAATAACAAGCTCATCCTCACACCCCTGAGCGGGGAAAGCCGCAACACCATCTCAGCGCCCACCGACCTCAGCCAGGAATACGGCTCCACGCCAAGCCAGTTGATCTTCGTTTCCGAGTACATGCTGGTGAATGGTGTGCCCACCAAAACCGGCAATCTTCTCAGCCACAGTGTCAATGGTGTTGTGGATCTTGGCGGCGGCGGCTTCGGAACCAAGAGCCGCTGGTCGGATGTGAAGGCCAACGCCAAGTTGCTCGGCCTCACGCTTCACGACTACAACGTGGGCGACACGCCGCTGCTGAAGTTCAACGCCGATGGCAGCCTCTGGCTTGACCCCACCACCAAAACGGCTCGCTTCCTGGCGGTGAATAACAAAACCGGCCTGCAGGTGGAGATCCAGGACACGGCGCTTGACGACCTGGCCGCCAACAATCTCACCCTGCTTGGCACCGGTCATGCCTTCCTTAACGACCGCGGCCCCGGCTCGCTGGCCACGGACTTCCGTACTCCACTCACGGCCGCTGGCGACAACCCCGTGGGCTGGACGGCCACTGCAAGCGCCTATTTCCCCCCCGGCGGCGCCACATTCCAACCCCTGGATTCACATCTGATCACCGGTGACGGCCGCACGAACGAAAACATCGCCCTGAGCTCGATCCAGGAGATCTGGCACAGCGAGCACAACCGCAACGTTGAAATCATCAAGCAAACCTTCGGGTTTGAGAAAAATCTGGTGGCTGGCGTGTGGGATGGCACCTACACCGTGTTTCAAAACGCTGAAGCAACAGCACTCTTGAATGCCCCTGGCAATGGCCCAGCCGTGATCCCGCCGGCCGATGTCTGGACGGGCGAGATGCTGCAGATGGCAGCCAAGGTCGTGACGGAGAGCACTTATCAACACGTTATCTTCGAGGAATTTGTCCGCAAACTCACCCCGAATGTTGGAGATTTCCAGAGCTACAACATCAACCTCGACCAAGCTGTTTCCGCCGAGTTCGCCTCCTCGGTGTATCGCTTCGGTCACTCGATGTTGGCCGAAACGCTCAACCTCAAGAATGCTACGGGAGTCACTGAAAACAGGACCCTGTTGGATGCCTTCCTCAATCCCACCTCTTACACCGGCAACACCGCCGCCGAGGTGGCGCGCGGGCTCACCACCCAGGTGGGCAATCAAATTGATGAATGGGTCACCGACACCCTGCGCAACCATCTGGTGGGCCAGAAGCTCGATCTGGCCACGGCCAACATCGTGCGCGGCCGCGACAGCGGCATTCCGAGCTGGAATGACACCCGTGCCTCCCTCTATCAACAGACCGGCATCATCAGCCTGGCGCCTTACCAGAGCTGGAGTGAGGTGGGATTCAACCTGCTCCACGGCGAGGAAACCCTGAAGGAGTTCATCCAGTCCTACGCCCACGACGACATCCTCACCCGCTACTACGACCAGCTGCTGATCCATGGGGCCGTGGCAGGCATCGACGTACCCGCCACGAACACGCTGGCAGCCTGGGCCGAGTTCCAACTCACCAACGCCGATACGAAGGGCACTGTTGGAACCGACGGCACCTACGGCAACCTCAATGGCGGCAGCGGCGGCGTTGCCCCCATTCCTGGCGCCTATTCGATCGCCCTGGCCGCCGCAGCCGACCTGGCGATGGCCGATGGCGAATGGATGGGTGCTGATGGCAACCAGGATTTCTGGAACATCGACCTCTGGACCGGCGGCCTGGCCGAAGGGAAAGCGCAGGGCAGCATGCTCGGCACCACGATGGATTGCATCTTCTCGGTGCAAATGAACAATCTGCTAAGTGGCGACCGTATGTACTACGTCACCCGCCTCGGTGCAGCGCAGAACATCCTGCCATCCATGGATGAATCGACGCTGGCTGACCTGGTGATGCGCAACACCGGCGCCAAGCATCTTTACTCAGACATCTTCTCAGTGCCCGATAGCGTCATCGAGATCAAAGATTACATCAATATCGATGGCACACCTAAGGCTGGAACAACCTACGCCAGCACTCTTGCCCTGAAATCCTCCGGTGCCACTGCCGGATGGGTGGGAAACAAAGCCACTGGCTGGACCTTCACCGACAACCCGGGGAACTACCGGGATGCCCGTGGGGTGCTCAACCCCAACGGCACAGGCAATGCCAGCAGCCTGATTGGTGGCACCGACTTTGCCGAGAAAATCAATGGTCTTGGCGGCAACGAAACGATCTGGGCTGATGGCGGCAACGACACCGTTGAAGGCGGCGCCGGCAACGACTTCCTGCACGGCGGTGATGGCAACGATGTGATCAGCGATCTGGGTGGAGACGATTTGGTTTGGGGCAATGCCGGTAAGGACATCCTCAAGGCTGGCGATGGCGTCGACCAACTGTTCGGCGGAGTCGGTGATGACACGCTCTATGGCGGCCTCGGAGCCGATGCTGACATCAACGGCGGCGACGGCAATGACATCCTCTATGGGGGCGATGGCAAAGTCGTGCGCGGCGTGATGGACGCATCAGACGGCGGCGACGTGATGAATGGTGGCCGCGGCAACGACACCATCTACGGCGCTGGCGGCAACGATGTGATCGATGGCGGTGAAGGCAACGACATCATCTATGGCGGTATTGACAACAACCTGCTCGATGGCTTCATCGGTAATGACAGCTTCATCGTGGATGCCACCCATTTCGGCTACCAGAACGCCTTCAACGGTGGCCCCGGCCACGACATCGTGGACTATCGCGCCAGCAAAGGTCAAATCCTGGCTGGCGCGAGAGTGGGGATCAATCTAGATCTGAGCAACGTGGGAGCCGGCATCGTGATTCCCGTTGGACGCAACGTGAAGGATCTCTTCCTCTCGATTGAAGAGGTCTATGGCTCAGCTTTCAACGACACGATCACCACGGACAATGCCCTTCAGGTCGATGAGCTCGGCAACACCATCCTTGTCAATGGCGTGACTGTGCCGGTTGATTCCACCGTGCGCGGCATGGCTGGCAACGACAGCCTCACCGGCGGCCTGGGGAATGACACCCTCGATGGTGGCCTGGGGAATGACACCATGACAGGCCTGGAAGGTGACGACACCTATCTCGTGAATGCCCTCACCGATGTGGTGATTGAAGCCGCAGATGCAGGCATCGACACCGTGCTCAGCGAGTTCACCTATACCCTCGCCACCGACATTGAGAACCTGACCCTCACGGGCATTGCCAACACCAACGGCACCGGCAATGACAGCGACAACAACATCACCGGCAACAGTGGCAGCAACATCCTCGATGGTGGTGCCGGAGTCGATGCACTGGCGGGTGGAGGCGGCAACGACACCTACTACGTTGACAACATGGGCGATGCGATCATCGAATCCGGCAACGCTGGCACAGATTCGGTGTTCGCCTCAGTAAGCTATAGCCTCAGCACCAGTGTTGAGAACCTCATCCTCACGGGCACCGCCAACATCAACGGCACCGGCAACACGTTTAACAACGTGATCAATGGCAATAGCGGCAACAACAGCCTCACGGGTGCTGCCGGCAATGACACGCTTGATGGCGGTGCCGGCAATGACACCCTCGATGGCGGAATCGGTCTCGATGTGTTGAATGGCCAGGAGGGTAACGACATCTACATTGTCGACAATGCCCTGGACATCATCAATGACACAACCGGCTTGGACAGCGTCCAGGCATCAATCACCTACACCCTGGCAGCCGGCCTCGAGAACCTCACCCTCACCGGCCTCCCCACCATCAATGGCACCGGTAACGCCGCCAACAATGTGCTCACCGGCAACACCGGCATCAACACCCTCGATGGCGCTGACGGCAATGACACCCTGATCGGTGGGGACGGCAACGACACCTACATCGTGGACACCACCACCGACACCATCACCGAATCCGTCGCTTCTGGCTCCGACACGATCCAATCCAGTGTGACCTTCTCCCTGGCGGCCTTGGCCAACCTCGAGAACCTCACCCTCACCGGCGCGGCTGCATTAAGTGGCACCGGGAACACCGGCAACAACCTGATCACCGGCAACAGCGGCAACAACAGCCTCAATGGCGCTGGCGGCATCGACACCCTCATCGGTGGGGCCGGCAACGACACCTACACCGTGGACAGCAGCACCGACATTGTCACCGAAGCCCCCTCTTCCGGCACTGACACGGTTCTCTCCAGCTCCACCTTCATCCTGGGTGCCAACGTTGAGAACCTCACCCTCACCGGTTCGGCTGCATTAAGTGGCACCGGCAACACGTTTAACAACGTGATCAATGGCAATAGCGGCAACAACAACCTCAAGGGTGATGCCGGAAATGACAGCCTCGATGGCGGTGCCGGCAACGACACCCTGATCGGTGGTGCCGGTGCCGACCTGCTCACCGGAGGCGCGGGCATGGATCGCTTCGCTGCGGCCCTCACCGACTCGCAGATCGCCACAGGCACCGATTTCATCACGGATTTCGTGATCGGTAGCGATGTGTTCGACGGCCCCACGGCGGTGACCGCTGCCAACATCAGCAAGGTGACCTCGAGCAGTGCCTTCAGCGACACCAGCATCGCTGCGGCCCTCAACACCACCAACTTCGGCGCCGGCAGGGCCTCCCTGCTCACCTTCAAAGATGGCACCTACCTGGCCCTGAACAACGCAACGGCTGGCTGGAACGCCTCCACCGACTTCGTCCTCAAGTTCGCCTTCACCGGTTCGGCGAACTCCTTCGCCATCGTCTGATTCCCTGGTTCAGCGCGCCTGGGCCACGATGAAGCTGAGCGGTAGATCGAGCAGCTTGCCGGCCCGGGGCACGTAGGCCCGCTTGTTGAACACGTCGTAATTGTGGCGCTCGATCACCGCCAGGATGCCGCGGTAGAGCCGCAAGGAGGCCCACACCGGCCAGCGGGCATCGGCCGACAGCCAGCGCACGCCGGCCTCGGAGCGGGCGAACCAGGTGCGGGCCCTCTCGAGCTGGAAGGCCATCAGGGCCCGCCAGTTGTCGTTGAGGGTGCCGGCCAGAAGGTCGGCCTCGCTGTAGCCGAAGCGCTCCAGATCCTCCTGGGGCAGATAGATGCGGCCGCGGCCGCGGTCTTCGCCCACATCGCGCAGGATGTTGGTGAGCTGGTTGGCGATGCCCAGGGCTACGGCGGCTTCGGTGGGATCGGGCTGCTCGCTCCAGGGGGCGGTGGTGTAGGCGGGGTCGAGACCCATCACGTCCTGGGTCATCAGACCCACGGTGCCGGCCACCCGATAGCAATAGAGCTGCAGTTCGGAGAAGTCGGCATAGCGGTGCTTCACCACATCCATGCGCTGACCCTCGATCATGTCGAGATAGGCCTGCAGGGGCTGGGGGAAGCGCTCCATCGTGTCAACCATCACCCGATCAAAGCTGTCGGCCACCCGGCCTTCGAACAGGCCGCGGGTGCGCTCCTCCCAGGCATCGAGCCGCGCAAGCAGGGTGGCGGGGGGCAGGGCCTGGGCCGCCGGGCTGTCCATCAGCTCATCGGTACGGCGACACCACACGTAAATGGCCCAGATGGCGCGGCGCTTGGCCGGCGGCAGTAGCAGGGTGCCGAGATAGAAGGTTTTGGCCCACTCGGCGGTTTCACGCCGGCAGGATTCGTAGACCTCATCCAGGCCGGCAGCCAGGGGTGGGAAGGTGAGCGTCACCCTCAGACCGGAGCCAGACCGGCGGCGGGTGCCACCGCTTCGCCGGCCGCGATCACACCAGCAGCCTGGGCCGCACCGATCGACTCGGCGCAGAGCCGGCCGCTCAGCACAGCACCCTCCATCGAGGCGAGATAGCGCTGCATCGTGTAATCCCCGGCCAGGAAGAAATTGGCGATCGGGCTGGTCTGATCCGGCCGCAGAGCCTGGCAACCCGGCACGGTTTTATACACAGAAAGGGGCGTTTTCACCACGATCGCTTTGCGGAGGTTCGCCGGATTGTCGCCGGTGAAATGCTGGGGGAACAGACGCTTCAACTCCTCGAGGGTGGCGGCCACGATGTCGTCATCGCTGCGGCCAATCCAGTCTTTGGCGGGGGCGAAGACCAGCTCGAGCATGGAGCGATCGGGATCCTCGTACTCGCGGCAGGTGTTGCTCATGTCGGCATACACGCTGAGCAAGGCACTGCGGCTGAACAAAAGGTGATCGATGCTGGTGAGCTTGCGGTCGAACCAGAGGTGAATGTTGATCACCGGCACGCCATTGAGGCCCTCCAGCTTGCTGAAGTAGGGCAGATCCTTCCAGGCCTGGGGCAGCAGCAACTTGAGGGGATCCACCGGCAGGGCACTCACGTAGGCATCGGCCGTGATCGTCCGGCTCTCCTGCCCCTTGATACCGCCGATCCGGAAACCTGCCACCCGACCGTCGACGGCAAGGCTGATGTCCCGCAGCGGCGCATCAAGGTGCACCTCCCCCCCTCGGGCGGTGATGTGATCCACGATCGGCTGGCAGAGGCGCTGGGGCGGATTGCCATCGAGGAAGGCCATCTTGGAACCATCGCTCTCCTGGAGAAAGCGGTTCAGGGCTGTGAGCACCACCGTGCTGGAGATCTCATCGGGATCGATGAAATTCAGAGCCTTGGCCATGGCAATGAACACCTCGTCGTTCACGCGCTCAGGGATATTATGAAGCTTGAGCCATTCGGTCCAGGAATATTGATCACATTCCTCCACATACGACTGGCCCCGCAGCATCGCCGGCACCAGACCAAGTCCAAAAGAAATCTTCTCCGGCCAGGTGAGCATGTCGTTATTGCCCAGAATCGCCGCCACGCCGTTGAAGGGGGCGGGAATGTCGGGAAAATCGAAACGGCTGTAGGTGCCGGGGTTGTCCTTCTGGTTGAAGATCATCGAGTGACTCTTCCACTGCAGCCGGTCCTCGATGTTCAGCTCGGCGAAGAGGCGGCGCATGTTGCGATAGGCGCCAAAGAAGATGTGGAGGCCGGTCTCATACCAATCCCCGTCAGCGTCCTGCCAGGCCGCCACCTTGCCGCCCAGCACATCGCGAGCCTCCAGCACGATCGGGGTGTGGCCCGCGTCGCTGAGGTACTTGGCGCAGGAGAGTCCTGCCAGGCCGGCTCCGGCAATGGCGACACGCATCCTGCAAAACCCTGAAGAAGCACCAACCTTATCGGCCCCCCTTCCCTGGCCGCGCGTCCAAGCACAAGGGGGGCGGCTGGGAGGCGGCTGACTGAGGGCCGGCATCCCTAGAGTCAGCATCATCAGGGCATGGCCAACGGCAGGGTCCGGGGCCCACCCTTCCACCGCCCTTCCCCTCCGCCAGCCATCTCCCGACCCATGGCCGACACCCTGCTGAAGTCCACCACGCGGCACATCCGGCTGTTCACGGCCCGGGTGGAGAACGGCGATCTGGTGGCCGATCCGCACCAGCTCACCCTCGACATCGACCCCGACAACGAATTTCTCTGGAATGAGGCCGCCCTCGAGACGGTGCGCAGCCGCTTCCGCACCTTGGTGGCCGACCACGCTGGAGCCGACCTCAACGACTACAACCTGCGCCGCATTGGTTCGGAGCTCGAGGGTGAGATCCGAACCCTGCTCCAGGCCGGGGGGATCCGCTACAACCCCGATAGCCGGGTGCTGAATTATTCGATGGGCCTGCCCCGCACCAGCGAAACCCTGTGACCTCCTCCCGCGGCGACGGCCGTTCCGAGCGCTTCTCCAGATCCCGCTACGGCCCCTCCCGCCCGGCCGAAGCGGACTACGGCCGGCAGCGCCGCCCCGATCCCTACGGCGGCCGCGAGCCTGAGGAGCCCCCCTACCGGGATCCTTCCCGGATGCCCCCCCGCGGTTACGGCAACGGCGGTCCCCCGGGCCGGCCCGGGCCCGGGGGCAATGGCGAAGGCTCCGGCAAACCCCCCTTCAACGT
>Ga0310330_100453_pt1 | contig 11607 bp, 11 predicted proteins | sample LakMicDCLTotalB5_FD_195544 | JGI IMG/M metagenome (GOLD analysis project Ga0310330, IMG submission 195544) | Enriched freshwater cyanobacterial communities from Lake Michigan, Michigan, United States - MI23.DCL.Total.B5 (v2) (version 2) | ecosystem: Environmental > Aquatic > Freshwater > Lake... | reverse complement strand
TGGATCACGGCGGTGAAGGCCACGCCGGGATCACCCCAGCCCAGTAGCAGCGGCACGACCTTCAGGTGGGCTGTGCTGCTGATGGGCAAAAACTCTGTGAGCCCCTGCACCACGCCCAGGACAAGGGCATGCCAGCAGGCGACACCGAGGGAAGGGGCCTCAGCGATGGCAAGAAACGGCATCGGGCAGGCGGAACTGAACCGAACCTTATGGCGGCGGGTGACACGGGCCAACCCCTACATCTCTTAACGTTGATCCACTTTCTATGCGACCTGTGATCGGGACCCCAGCTGCCTTCAGTTCCCGATCCCTGCCCTCCGCCGGACTGAGCCTTTCGGGCGACACCCTGCTTCGCCTCACCGCCGTGCTGCTGGTGGCGTTGCCGGTGTTCCTCCAGGCACCCCTGGTGCGCCAAGCACCCTTCACGGCGACCTTGCTCACCCTGCCTTTGGTGGCCGCAGCGGTGATGCTCGAGCGCCACGGCCGCGGCCCTTGGCAGCAGCTAGGCCCCCTACTGGTGGGTTTCAGCGGCAGTTGGCTGGCCGGATGCCTGTTCTGGGGATGGTTCCGACTTCATCCCCTCCTCCATCTGCCGATCGAGGCCTTCGCCCTGCCGCTGGCCGTGGCTGGCCTGGGAGGTCGCTGGCGGCTGGCTGGCGCCTTCTATCTCTCGTCACTGGTCGGAACGGCGGCCACCGACACCGCGATCGCCATGACCGGCCTGATGCCGCTGTGGCCGGAAGCGCTTTCTGCTCCCCTGTCCCAGGCACCCGCGCTGCTCCGCCAGGCCGGCGAAACGGTGCTGGAGCCTGCCAACATTGCCATCGTGGCGGCCATGGCTGCCCTGATCCTCGCCGCCTGCGCCCAACTCTGGAAAATGGGCGGCATTGCCAGGGTCAGTGCGGCAACCTTGGCGACCACCCTGGCGGTGGATGGTTTATTCCTGGCAGCCGTCCTGCTGGCACCGCAATCGAGCGGTCTGATCTGAGCCCCGGGCGCCCGGTCCGATCTGAAGATCTGCGAAAGGAGGGAAACCGTCCAGGGGAACCCCGGCTGATGTTCGGTAACGTTGATCGAGGCCGAGCCTCCCGACGGCCCGTTCCCTGTTCCCCCTACGCAACGGAGTGTCGTGATGAAGCGGCTGCTTGCCTGGCTCATGAGTGGTGTTGTGCTCGCCGGGCTGCTTGTCACCCTGGTGCTGCCGGGCACTGCCTTTGCCGACGACCGGCGCAACGTGGCCGACGACAAGATCGCTGAGAGCGCCGGCAAGGTGGATCTCAACAACTCTTCGGTGCGTCGGTTCCAGCAGTACCCCGGCATGTATCCCACCCTGGCCGGCAAAATCGTGCTGGGTGGCCCCTACCAGAGCGTTGATGACGTTCTCAAGCTCGACCTGACACCCCGTCAGAAGGAGCTCTTCGACAAGTACAAGGTCAACTTCACCGTGACGCCTCCTTCGATCGCCCTCAATGAAGGCTTCGACAGGATCAACGACGGTGTTTACCGCTGACCATGAGCCTCCCGGACGATCCACCGGGTACCGACCACCAAATCTCTCCTGAACCGCCGGCACACCGGCGGTTTTTTTTGATAGGTCTGTTCTGGCTGAACCGGCGGATCGCGGTGCTCCCATAGGCTCCCTAAAGCGGGGCTTGGCGATGCAGCATCCGGATCTGGCCGCCGACTGGGATGTGGTGGTGGTAGGCAGCGGGGCCGCCGGCCTGATGACCTGCCTGGAACTGCCAGCCGGCCTGCGGGTGCTGCTCCTGACCAAGCAGGATGGCCCCCCCTCCGCCAGCCGCTGGGCCCAGGGCGGGATTGCCGCGGTGACCCGACCCGAAGACAGCTTCAAGAGCCACATCCACGACACCCTGAAAGCCGGCGCTGGCCTTTGCGACCTCCAGGCGGTTGAACTGTTGGTGCGCGATGCGCCGGACTGCGTGGCGAGGCTGCTGGAGCTGGGCATGGCCTTCGACCGGGAGGCTGACCAACTGAGCACCACCCTGGAGGCGGCCCACAGCCACCGGCGAGTGCTGCACGCCCAGGATCGAACTGGGGGGGCCCTGGTGGATGCCCTGGAACGGGAGGTGCTGCGGCGGGTGGGCCTAGAGCAACACAAAGGCGTTCCGGCCCTGCAGCTCTGGATGGAAGCGGGTCGCTGCGTGGGTCTGCAGGTTCTGGATGGGCACAGGCTGCGCTGGCTGCGGGCCCGGGCGGTGGTTCTGGCCTGCGGCGGCGGTGGCCATCTGTTCGCCCACACCACCAACCCAGCCCAGGCCAGCGGCGACGGGGTGGCAATGGCCTGGAGCGCCGGAGCGGCGGTGCGCGATCTCGAATTCGTGCAGTTCCACCCCACGGCGCTGATGCTCCCCGGCGCCCCCCACTTCCTGATCAGCGAGGCGGTGCGAGGGGAGGGAGCCCGCCTCTGCGATGCCGCCGGGAACAGCCCGGTGGCCCAGCTGGCCGGCGGTGATCTGGCCCCCCGCGACAAAGTGAGCCGCGCCCTGGCGCGGCGCATGCAGGAGCTGGGGGTGGACAACCTCTGGCTCGACCTCCGGCCGGTGGGCCAAGCGCGGCTGGAAAGCCAGTTCCCCACGATCCTGGGCCGCTGCCGGGCCCTGGGCCTCGACCCCACCGGCGCGCCGATTCCGGTGGCCCCGGCCGCCCACTACTGGATGGGCGGAGTGGGCACCGACCTGGAGGCGGCCACCAGCCTGCCGGGGCTTTATGCCGTGGGGGAGGTGGCCTGCACCGGCGTGCACGGCGCCAACCGACTGGCCAGCAACTCACTCATGGAGTGCCTGGTGTTCGCCCGGCGGATCCGGAACATTCGCCTAAGCGAGCCCTTCCCCAGCGTTGCCGAAAGAGCCCCTGGCCTTCCCCTGGCGGATCCGCCCCTCCCTGAAACGGAGCGGCTGATGCTGGAAATCACCAGCCTGAGGCAGCTCTGCTGGCAGGTGGCGGGGGTCGAACGCCAGGGCCGGATGCTCAGCGACGCCTTGGAGGAGGTGCGGCGCCGGCGCAGCGAGCTGGAGGCCGACCCCCTGTTACGCATCGTGCACGGCCACGCTCCTGGGCAGACCCTGGAGCTCAGCCCAGCGACAGCAAACGGATCAAGGTTGCTCCACGATCTGCGCCAACGCCTGGTGCTGGCGGAGCTCCTGATCGAGGCGGCCTACTTCCGAAGCGAAAGCCGGGGAGGCCATTTCCGGACTGATGCTCCCTCACCCCAGGCCTTCTGGCGGAGGCACAGCATCCAGCTACGGGGCCAGCGGATCCACACCGGCCCGGTGGATCAGGGGGTAGGAACCGGCCCCTTGTAACCACTGAGCTCGGCAAGCTTCTGGAGGGGCTTCACCCCGGAATCCACCGCGCCATTGATCTCCCAGGAGGGGAATCCCTGGATGTTCTTGGCGCGGCAGAGATCGGCCTGGCTGTTGCGGCCATCGGGGGCACACTCGACGATCTTGAGCTTGGCGGCGGCCTCCTTGCCGAACAACTCCTTTTGTTCGTGGCAATGGGGGCACCAGTAGGCGGAATACATCACGGCACCCTTGGCGGTGAGATGCTCGGCCAGGGCCATGGCACCCGGACGGCTGGTGGAGACCACAGGCATGGGCATGCCGGGACCTGTGGCCGCCTCGGGCCGGTCCATGGCACTGGCCCAGCCGATGCCGGTGATGCCCACCAGCAGGGCCGTGATCACGCCCCGGAAGATCAGCTGACCCTTGTCCTCCCAGTCGCCCGCCAGCAGGCTCAGCACAAGCAGGGAGAGGCTGAGCAGGGCGGAGAGGACGCAGAAGGCGCAGATGGCCTTGATCTTGAACAGCATCACCGCCATCAGCACCAGGCTGAACACGGCCATGCCGGCGGTGAGCAGGAAGAGGGCCCAACGGCTGCGGGAGAGCAGTTCACGGCGCAGGTCCCCCTGGAGCACGAGGGGCAGCAGGGAGAGCACCAACACACCGGCGTAGGCCAGGAAGCCGAACAACGACAGGGGCTGGCCGAAGATGGAACCCCAGGCACTGTTGAGCACCTTGTCGCAGGCTTCGGCTCCACCAGGACAGATCAAGGGACCCAGCACCCCCCAGCGCTTGAGGGTGATGGCGCCGGTGTCGAGGGCACCGATGGTGGCCAGAACCGACATCACCACCCAGATCCAACGGCGGCCGGGATCGGTGCGACGGCGCTGGCTGAGGCGACTGGCCAGTTGGGTGGTGGTCACGGGGGTGGTAGCGATGGAGCCATTCTCGCAGCCGCACGGGATTTCGGCCCGCATGGCCGCCCGCGCCGGTCTCGGAGGGCAGGGCCGACCCGATGGGCCGGCGCTTCCATAGGGTGGCTACACGGCCCGAGCCGCCAGCCCAGCATGACTTCAGCCTCCAGTCCATCGGCGAATCAACGCCCCGCCCCCGCCGCGCCGGCGGGCGTCACCAGTGCCGCGGGCGGATTGGATCCGGCCGGCATGGCCGGTGGTCGGCCGAGCCGAGCCACCGTGGCCTTCGCCCACTTGGGCTGCGAGAAGAACCGGGTGGACACCGAGCACATGCTCGGCCTGCTGGCCCAGGCCGGCTACGGCGTGAGCGCCGATGAAAGCGAGGCCGCCGTGGTGGTGGTGAACACCTGCAGCTTCATCCAGGACGCCCGTGAGGAATCGGTGCGCACCCTGGTGGAACTGGCCGAACAGGGCAAGGAATTGATCATCGCCGGCTGCCTGGCCCAGCACTTCAAGGAGGAGCTGCTCGAGAGCCTGCCGGAAGCCCGGGCGATCGTGGGCACTGGCGATTACCAGCACATCGTGAGCGTGCTGGAGCGGGTGGAAGCGGGGGAGCGGGTGAACCAGGTGAGCGCCGTGCCCACCTTCGTGGCCGATGAGCACCTGCCCCGCTACCGCACCACCAGTGAAGCGGTGGCCTATCTCAAGGTGGCCGAGGGCTGCGACTACCGCTGCGCCTTCTGCATCATTCCCCACCTGCGCGGTGACCAACGCTCCCGCCCGATCGAGAGCATCGTGGCCGAGGCGCGCCAACTGGCGGCCCAAGGGGTGCAGGAGCTGGTGCTGATCAGCCAGATCACCACCAACTACGGCCTTGACCTCTACGACAGGCCCCAGCTCGCCGAACTGCTGCGGGCCCTTGGCGAGGTGGAAATCCCCTGGATCCGGGTGCATTACGCCTACCCCACCGGCCTCACCTCCGAGGTGCTGGCCGCCTACCGGGAGGTGCCTAACGTGCTGCCCTACCTGGATCTGCCGCTGCAGCACAGCCACCCCGACGTGCTGCGGGCGATGAACCGGCCCTGGCAGGCGAGCGTGACCGGCGGTCTGCTGCAGAGGATCCGCCAGGAGCTTCCCGAGGCGGTGCTGCGCACCACTTTGATCGTGGGCTTCCCCGGCGAGACGGAAGAGCACTTCCAGCATCTGCTGGATTTCGTGGCCGAGCAGCAGTTCGATCATGTGGGCGTGTTCACCTTCTCCCCGGAGGAGGGCACCCCGGCCGCCGACCTTCCCGATCCAGTGCCTTTTGAGGTGGCCGCCGCCCGCAAAGACCGGCTGATGGCCCTGCAACAGCCGATCGCCGCCGCGCGCAACGCCGCCTGGGTGGGCCGCATCGTGGACGTGCTGATCGAGCAGGAGAACCCCAGCACCGGCGAGATGCTTGGCCGCTGCGCCCGCTTTGCTCCAGAGGTGGATGGCGAAGTGCGGGTGATGCCCGGCGAAGGGGGCCTCTGCGCCGCCCCGGGCACCTTGGTGCCGGTCCGCATCACTGCCGCCGCCACCTACGACCTGATCGGCGAGGTCGTGGGGGTGAAAGCGATGGTGGGCGATGCGCTTGCCGCCCGCCCTACTGCTCTTTGAGCCCGCACCCACGGGCCGGACAAGTTCCAGAACAGGCTGCCGGGCGGAATCCGGATTCCGGGGCTAGTTCCCTCGTAACGCCCCCAAAAGCTGATCTTCCCCCTGGGGGAAGCGGCCCGACCGGCCACCACGGCGAGCCCGGGGGCCCGCGCTGGCTGGCTCACCTCAGCCTCGCCCGCCAGCGGCAGATCTACCTGCTGGCTTCGGGTCTGAGTACGGCGGGCTCCTTCGCCGGCCTCACTGCCAAGAGCTGGATCCTTTTCCAGGCCAGCGGCAACCCCCTGATCCTCGCCCTGCACTTCGCCACCCTCTCCCTACCGAGCCTGCTGGTCAGCGGTCCGGCAGGGGTGGCCACCGACCTGTTGGGGTGCGAGACCGTGCTGATCCGGGCCCAGTGGGGGCTGCTCGGAGCCGCCCTGCTCGGAGCCCTGGCGATCCCACTGCTGCACGGCCAGGCGCAGGTGCTGATGCTGTTGCTCAGCACCCTGCTGGTGGGGGTGGCCAGCAGCTACGAACTCACGGCCCGCAACAAATACTGCGCCCTGCTGGTGGAGGATCCTGAGAAACTGGGCCCCTACATCGCCAGCTTCTCGGTGGTGTTCAACGTTGGGAAGCTGGTGGGTCCACCGCTGGGGGGCTGGCTGCTGGCCTTCACGGGACCGACCACGGCCCTGGCGCTGGATGCGGCTACCTACCTGCTGCCCATCGCCACGCTGCTCGGGGTGCTGCAACCGATCCGGTCGGCGGAACAGCGCAGCGCCCCCGGGGCCTCGGCCTCCCTCGCCACCGCCTGGCGAGACTGTGGTCCGGTGCTACGCCATGTGCTGCGCTTCACGGCCCTGGCCACCCTGGTGGGCTTCTTCCATCCGGGTCTGGCGCCGCTGATCGCACGGCAGGTGCTGGGGCCCTCACCCCAGGCCCTGGGGACCTTAACCAGCGTGCTGGCGGCGGGCAGCATCACCGGAGTGATGGTGCTCCAGCGCAACAGCGTCAAGCTGATCCAGCGGCCCAGTGTGCTGCTGGGGTGGAGCACCCTGATCACGGCCTTGGCCCAGTTGGGGATGGCGGCCAGCAGCCATAACCAAGCCGCCCAGCTGCTCATGACCTTCCTGGTCGGGGCTGGCACCGCTTCTCTGCTAGCCGGCACGAATCTGATCGGGCAGATGGGCGCCCCGATGGCCCTGCGGGGCCGGATGGCGGGCCTGGGACAGATCGCCTTTCTCGGGGGTGGTGGGCTCAGTGGCATTGCGGCGGCCCTATTGAGCGACCGAATCGGACTGAACGGCACCTTCGCGCTACTGGGGAGCGTGGGTTTGGTGCTGGGAATCGGCGAACTGATGAGCCGGGGTGGTCTGATCCTGGAAGCGCAAGCGCCACGAAACCGGATCAGATCAGACGAATCCCGCGCAGCACCACGGTGAGAAGAACGGTGGCCGTCAGGCCTCCACCCACTAGAGCCAGATAGATCGCCACGCCCATGGGCCTTTGCTGCAGAAACCACGCCATTACAGCAGAGCGGATGGGTGCGCAGGGGACCGGCGGCCCCGGCCGTGGCGCATCGCAACCTGGAGCGCAGGGCTGGGCGCCAGCGGAACGGCCAGGGCGAATGGCCTGAGGGGAGCCCGAAGGCGCCTGGGCGGTTCGCCAGCGGGGTCGGCGCTGCCGCAATCGCAGGCTGATCAGCTGCAAAAAGCAGTTGATCAGAGGCCCCGGCACCCAGCGGGACCAGCCGAAGGGAGGGCATCCCCGGGCGCACCCTTGCTACCGGCCAACGGAGTCTCCCCCGTGCTGAGCGGCGATCCGGCTACTCACAGGGACGGGTGGTCCGGAAACCATCTAGGGTTGCAGCCACTCCGGGGCGTCCGCACCCATGCGCACCCTCTTCATCTATCCCGAGTTCCCGAAGACCTTCTGGAGCTACGAGAAGATCCTCGAACTGGTGAACCGCAAGGTTCTGCTGCCCCCCCTCGGTCTGGTCACCGTGGCGGCCCTGCTGCCCCAGACCTGGGAGATGAAGCTGGTCGACCGCAATGTGCGCGAGGTCACCGAAGCGGAGTGGAGTTGGGCCGAGCTGGTGGTGATCTCCGGGATGATCGTCCAGAAGGCCGACATGGCCGCGCAGATCGCCAAGGCCAAGGGGCGGGGCCTGCCGGTGGCTGTGGGCGGCCCCTTCGCCAGTTCCACCCCCGACGCCCCCGAAATTTCCCTGGCCGATTTCAAGGTGCTCGATGAGGGGGAAATCACCCTGCCCCTGTTCATCGAGGCGATCGAGCGGGGCGACCGCTCGGGCCGCTTCAGCTCCAACGGCGAAAAACCGGATGTAACGGGCACCCCGATCCCCCGCTTTGACCTGCTCGAACTCGACGCCTACGACTCGATGAGCGTGCAGTTCTCGAGGGGCTGCCCGTTCCAGTGCGAGTTCTGCGACATCATCGTGTTGTACGGGCGCAAGCCCCGCACCAAGAGTCCTGAACAGTTGGTGGCCGAGCTGCAGCGGCTCTACGACCTGGGCTGGCGCCGCGCCATCTTCCTGGTGGACGACAACTTCATCGGCAACAAACGCAACGCCAAATTGCTGTTGCCGGCGATCAAGGAATGGCAGATCGAGCGGGGCTATCCCTTCACCTTCACCACCGAGGCCTCGGTGGACCTCGCCTCCGACGACGAGATGATGCGGATGATGGCGGAGGCCCGCTTTGAAGCGGTGTTCCTCGGCATCGAAACCCCCGATGAGGCAAGCCTTTCGGTGGCCGGCAAGCACCAAAACACCCGCAGTTCCCTGGAGGAATCGGTGGATCGGATCACCTCCTACGGGATCCGGGTGATGGCCGGCTTCATCATTGGTTTTGATGGCGAGAAACAGGGCGCCGGCGACCGCATCGTGCGCTTCGTGAGCATCACCGGCATTCCCGCCGCGATGATGGGCATGCTGCAGGCCCTGCCCAATACCGGTCTCTGGCACCGCCTCGAGAAGGAAGGTCGGCTGATCGAGGAGAAGGCCGACGCCAAGGGTGTGAACCAGACCAACCTGCTCAACTTCGTGCCCACCCGGCCGATCCGCGATATCGCCAACGAGTACGTGGATGCCTTCTGCCGCCTCTACGAACCCAACGCCTACATCGACCGGGTGAAGCATTACTACCTCAAGATGGGCGAACCGCGCTGGAAGGCCTTCTACCAAGCCGAGAACTCCGATAAGCCGGCGATTCCGCCCCTGAGGGAGCTGCGGGCCCTGGCCATCGTGATCTGGCGCCAGGGGATGCTGCGGGACACCCGCTGGCGCTTCTGGAACGCCCTCCTCACCGTGGCCCGGCGCAACCCCAAGACCCTTGAGCAGTTCCTCGTGACGCTCGCCCACAATGAACACTTCCTCGAGTACCGCGGCATCGTGACCCGCGAGATCCAGGACCAGCTGGCCGCCCTACCCCCCGATCCCCCCACCGCATCGGTCCAGCCCAGCCGCGAACTCCAGCCGGCCTGACGCCTGCGGCCCCTCCCGGGGCGATGATCAATCCTGGACGTAGGGCTGCCCAGCCAGCAGAGCGGCCTCGGCCTTCTGAAGCTCGCGGCCCAGATAGAGGGCGTGATCAAGGCGGCTGAGGGGATGGGGCCCACCGCCCTCGGTGAGAGCGATGCCCAGTTCCTTGGCGGTTCGCGCCCGAAACACAGCCAGGGGTGAGCGAGGTCCGGCGTTGCGGCAGGAGAGCACCTCGCCGGTTTCCGGATCGGTGGCCAAACCCCGCTCATCGATGCCGTTGCCGTAGTGCTCGGCCACGAGTTCCGAGGCCTCGTGATCCACCAGGATCAGGAAATAGCCGGCCGGGTCGAGGTCAATCGTGCGGAGGGAGAGCCCTTCATCAAGGGCGATGGCCGCCGCGAGACGCGAAGCAGGAACATCCATGGGGCGATGCTATCGGCCCACTTCGCCGCCCCCCTGCATCCCCGGCAGGGGCGGAACCCCACTGCGGAAGGGCAGTTCGGCATTCACCGCTTCGATCTCCTCCAGCTGGGCCCCATTGGCCTCGGGCAGCCAGCGCCCCAGGATGCTGGCGAAGCGGGGATCACTCCAGCGGTGCAGGCTGACGCGAGGTTCGGCGAGGAAGCCACGGCGCCGCTTGTGGCTGCCGCCGGCGCCTGGATCAAAACGGCGAATGCCGCGCTCGATCGCCCAGGCGATCGGGGCGTAGTAACAGACCTCGAAGTGCAGGTTCTCCAGATCCACATCGCTACCCCAGTAGCGACCCCAGAGCCCCTCCCCATCGTGCACACACAGCGACATCGCCACCGGATTGGCGGGATCGCCGCCATGGGCACTGAACAGCACCAGATCGGGGCTTAGCTCCTCCGCCGCCTGAAAGAAGGCCTCCGTGAGGTATTTGCTGCCCCAAGGTCCCCAGCGGGCGCAGTGCTGGGCATAAAAGTGGTGCATCCGCTCCAGCAGGGCCGGCGGAATGTCTGCCCCCACCAACGGCGTCACCGTGAGGCCGGCGGCGGCCACGGCGGCGCGCTCGCGGCGCACGTTGCGGCGCTGGTTGGCGTTGAAACCGGCCAGATAGGCCTCGAAATCGCTGAAACCAGGGTTGCTCCAGCAACCCTGCTGGTTGATCCAGGCCCGACAGCCCGCCGCCTCAGCCAGGGGCCGCCAGCGGGGATCCACATAGAGAAAATTGCAGCTGAGCAAGCCGTTCTGGCGACAGAAAGCATCGATCAGCGCCAGCAGCTGGGCGGTGATGGCGGCCTCGTCCTCATCGGGGGCGATCAGGAAGCGGTAGCCCTCCACCGGACTGAGGGGGCTCATCCCCACGAGCTTGGGGTAGTAGCGCAGCCCAAGCTGGCCGGCGAGCTGGGCGAACGACTGGTCGAACACGAATTCGCCGTAGCTGTGGCCCTTGAGGTAGAGGGGGGCCACCGCCACCAGCTCTGGGCCCCGCCACAACCCCAGGTGGCAGGGCTGCCAACCCTCCCGAGGCACGATGCTGCCGCTGGCCTCCAGACGGTGCAGCCAGCGCCAGCGGTAGAAGGGCGCAGCGGCATGGTCACCCAGCAGGCTGTCCCAGGCCCCCTGGGGCAGCTCAGCGATGGCGCGGTGCCAGCGGGCTTGCAGCTCGGCCATGGCAGCAGCGGGGCGGTAACGGAGGCTGAAGGCGCAAAACTAACGGCACCGTTCCCCTTGCTGCCCACCGTGCCCCACCCGACCTGGCCCCCACGCCGGTGTTGCCTGCCCGCGGCCCTGGGGGTACTGGGGGCGACCCTGGCGCTGGCGGGGGCGAAACCGCCGCCAGCCAGCGCTGGCCTGCTCATGCCGGTCCTCCAGCTGATCCGACCCCAGCTGGAAGCCCGGCTGGCCAAGGTGTGCGTGGAGACGGCTGCCGGGGGTAACGCCGACCTCCGGCGCAGCCTGGTGGAGCCCTGCCAGCAGCTGGCCGTTCCCACCAGCCGCTGCCTCATCGAGGAAACCGACAGCAGCGGCCGCGGCCTGGCGGTGGTCACCGAACTGCTCAGCGGCCGCTTCGGCGATGACAGCGAGGTCGTGGTGAAACGCTGCCTGGCGCGGCTGTTCGGCATTCCCGCCGACAGTCTGCGGGAGGTGCCCCTGCGGGACCTGGGCCGCCGCTTCGGGGCCCGCCAGTTGGGCGGGGAGGCACCCTGATCGCAGGGGGAACAATCCGGAGGGACAAGGCTTCTCCCCCGAAGCCCAGGCGGGTTCCATCGTAGAAACGGATCCCGATGGGCCCTCCATCCCCGCCATC
>Ga0310330_100450_pt1 | contig 11619 bp, 5 predicted proteins | sample LakMicDCLTotalB5_FD_195544 | JGI IMG/M metagenome (GOLD analysis project Ga0310330, IMG submission 195544) | Enriched freshwater cyanobacterial communities from Lake Michigan, Michigan, United States - MI23.DCL.Total.B5 (v2) (version 2) | ecosystem: Environmental > Aquatic > Freshwater > Lake... | reverse complement strand
GTTCTGATCTCCTTGACTCCGCAAACCTCCTTCTCGACGACCTCTTAGCCCTTGATGACCATGCCCTCATGACCATGTCCCTTCTGGTTGATTGAGCCCAGCCACGCCCCAGGCGCAGCCAAGCCATCCCAACCCTTGCAACGGCCCCCAACGGGGCCGTTTTTTTATGGCTTTCCAGAGGCAGCCGTGACCAAACCACGACCCACACCCATTACCCCAAACCATTGATAGCAACTGGGATTTTTGTCTATACCCAAGCCACTATCTAGTATTGCTAGAACACCTGCGGTGTATTGCTGCTTTTAATCTTGTTTATCTAGTATTGCTAGAGAAACACCTGGGTATTGACCAGATTTGGGCTTCGAGCAGGGGCATCGCTCAAAAGATGTGATCAACCAAAGGCGCCAAAACCAAGGCTAGAAGTGCGTTTTTGAAGCCGCCTAAGGGGCGCTTTTGGCACACATCATCAACAGCGATCAATTCAAGCCCATCCATAAGGTGCAACCAGCCAAGCACTGGGCCTGCTTCCACGCCAGCCACCGGTGGCCGGGCCAGGACGTGAGGCGAACAACCACCCAGCCCCAGCCCCAAAAGGGACCCAAATCCAAAAGCGCCTTGCCCCCCATGGTGCGAGGGGCGTATTGCTTGGCCAGCAAAATGAATCAATACCGCGCAGAGTTTCCGTACCTCCGCCTGCGTTTTTGGTGCAATTGCATTCAGCCAGCGCCAATATTTTTCCGAGCTTGACAAAGACAAAGGCATACGAAACTCATAGCCCAGCAATATCGACACGGGTATCTCGTGGGGCATAACTTCAGTTCAAGCCCCCCAGTGGGGTGAATGAATCACGTTCAACCCCACAACTTTCTTCAAAACAATGGCAACCCCCACCGCTCCAAATCCCACCGGTTTTGAGTCCTGGTCAGTTGATGACATCAGCGCAGTTGGTCTGCAAGACATCAACGTTGATGTCGATGCAGAAGCCACCGTTTCCGCCACTTCCACTGCCAAATCAGAAGCTCTTTCTGAGAACGTCACCGGCGACAGCGGCAGCCTTTCTGATGTTGATTTCAACTCCGGCCTGCAAGCAAGTTCAAACCTCACCTCCAACATCTTTGATGTTGCCTCCAACGCTGGCCTGAGTGGCACTGCCACAACCACAGCCAAAGCGTCTGCTGCCACCAGCGCTGGTGATTCAACCGGCTTTGCCACCATCGGCAATTCGGCTGGTCTCAGCGATATTTCTTCGCTGGACGTCGGCGGTGAACTGAATGCCCTCGGCAAATCGGTGAACTCGATCACCGGTTCAGCTGAAACCGTGGTTGGTAAGGCTGCTGCTACTGGATCCCTTTCCGGTGCCATGCAGGGTTTTGAAGCTGCAGGCGTCGACGTCAGCTCCAACGCCAGCATCCAGGGCCTGGCCCAACTGACCAACAGCGCCACAGCTGCTGCAACTTCCTCGACCGGAACTGGCTCCACTGCTACAGCCTTCGCCAACAACCTGGAAGGCGCCAGCCTCGACGGCCTCGAAGTTGGTGGCGTTGCCTCCCTTGCTGGTCAAGCCAGCCTCAGCAACACCTCAAAAGCCACCAACGTGGTGGGCAATGCCCGCTCTACCAGCGAACTGGTAGAGGCAACTGGCTTGGAAGCCACAGGTACCCCCAGTGCAACGACCTTTGGTGTTGACGTCGCAAGCGATGCCACCATCACTGGCCTGAGCTCCATCACCAGCTCCGCCACGGCTGCCACCACGAATGGCCTGGCTGATGCCGATTCGATCGGCAACAACATCCAAGGCATCCAACTGGAAGATGCCCAAATCGGCGGTGTTGCTTCGATCACCGGCCAGACCACCTTCAGTGGCAGCGCCAAGTCGAGCAACGTAACCGGTGGCGACTCCGAGTCCTACAGCAGCCTGGGTGCCGTTGGTGGCTTGGATGCCAATGATCTAGTTGATGTCAGCTCCGATGCAACCCTCAAGGGTCTGAGCAGCGTCACCATGGCGGCCACGGCCGAAAGCACGGGTGCTAGTGGCGCCCCAACCGATGCTGAGGCTTACTTCAACGCTGGCAACACTGTCACCGGTGCTTCCCTCGAGCAAGTCACAATCGGTGGTATCGGCAACATTGCCGGCCAGGTGGGCTTCACCGGTGCTGCAACTGCTAGCAATGTCACTGGGAACGCAAACGCCTGGGGCGAACTGAACGGCGCCGCCATGGGCGTGGAAACCAGTGCCGACTTGAACGTCAGCAGCGATGCCACCATCAAGGGCATCACGTCCGTAACCAGCTCCACAACCGCAGCCACCACAGCAGCGGGTACTGCTACGGCACTTACCTTTGCCCAAGAACTCCAGGGTGCTGAGCTCGGAGCCATCAACACCATCGGTGGCGTTGGCAACCTGCTGGGCCAGGTGGGCTTCACGGGTACATCAACCGCGACCAACGTCAGTGGTGATGCAGTTTCAACCAGTGATTTGTCTACCGCCGATGGTCTGACGACCGCAGCACTCACCGATATCAAGAGCGACGGCACCCTTAAGGGCCTCACCTCGTTTACCAGCTCCGCATCGGCTGACACCACCGCTGGTGATGCGCAAGCCACTGCCTACGGCAACTCTGTCCAGGGTGCATCGCTGGACGAGGTGAGCATCGGTGGCATCGGCAACGTGCTGGGCCAAGCGGGCATCACCTCTGCCGCTATGGCAAACAGCGTGACCGGTGATTCGGAGGCTGAGGCAATTCAGAACCGCGCCATGGGCCTGGAAACCATGGACAACATGACGGTGAGTAGCGATGCCACCCTCAAGGGCATTGCTTCCGTCACCGGCTCGGCAACCGCTGCCACCACGGCTGGTGATGCCAATGCGGAAGCCCGCGCTGGAGCCATCAACGGTGCTGACTTTGGTGATCTGGTTGACATCGGTGGCGTTGGTTCGATCCAAGGTGCTGCCAGCTTCAACCTGAGCGCCAAATCCACCAACGTCAGTGGTGTTGGAGCCGACAGCTCCGATGCTTTGGCTGGAAACAGCAGCCTCCAGGCTTCCGGTTTGCAGTCGATTGATGCTTCCCCTGGCTACGGCATCGACATCGCCTCCGATGCTTCGATCTCCGGTACCGCCATTGGTTCGCTGAAAGCCGACGCCTTCAGCACAGCCACCGATGCAACGGCAAACGCTGGTAATGGCTCGGATCTCTTCGGTGCCCAAATCGGCGACCTCAACGTCGGCGGTATCGCCAGCGTTACCGGTGCTGCCCAGCTCACCAGCAACGCCACCGCACAAAACGTTGGTGGCATTGGCCTCGATGCGGTTGCCGCATCCGGCCTTGGCGCTGATGTGACTGGCCTCGACGCCAACCTGTTCGATGTGGCCTCCGACGCCACCATCACCGCCCAGGCCTTCGGCACCCTCAATGCCACCGCCTCCAGCACCGGCGGTAATGCAACCGCCAACGCTGGTAATGGCTCCACCGAGCTCACTGGTCTGGCCAATGGCCTCGATCTGAACATCGGCGGCGTTGGCACCCTGTCTGCCCTGGCCCAGGGTGCTGAAAGCGCCACGGCCACCAGCGTGGATGGCGTGGCCCAGGCCTCTGCAGGCATGGATCTCAGCGGCGCCATGGATCTGGACTTCGCTTCCAGCTCCGACGGCAGTCTCACCGGCATGGCCAAGTTGGCCGCCACCGTGGATGCTTCCAGCACTGGCGCTGTGGCGCAGGCCAACGGCGACTTCAGCGCCATCGGCTTCGATGGCCTGGATATCGGCACTTCAAGTGTGGCCGGCATCGGCGGCGTCAGCACCCTCAAGGGTCAGGCCCAAATCGCTGGCACCTTGAATGCTGAATCCGTCTCCGGTGATGCCTTCGCTGGTGTTACTGCCGGTGGTGTTAACGACTTCGTATCGACGATCACCGGTATGGACAATGTTGTCCTGAATGGCGCCAGCGATGGCACCATCCTCGGCACAGCCTCCGGTGCCTTCAACACCACGGCCACCAGCACCCTGGGCGATGCCTCCGGCTTCTCTGCCCAGAATCTGACTGGTATCTCCTCTCTCAACCTCGAGCTGGGCGGCAATGGCGGCATCAACGCCATCGTTCAAGACACCAACTTCGTGACCGCCCACTCCGTGAGCGGCAACGCCACCGCCGTGGCCTCCGTTGATGCCATCGGCCTCGATGGCGGCAGCATCCACATCGCTGGCAACGCCACGATCATGGCCACCGTGGGCGTCGATTCCAAAGCCGAAGCCCACACCATCGGCTGATCTGCCTGAAGGTTCAGCTCAAGCCGGGTCCCTCCAGGGCCCGGCCCACCTACCCCCTTCAGACACCGATGCCATGTCCTCCGATGATCCTGCTTTCACGGTCGACCCCGAGGTCGACACCTTCAACGAAGCAACCATCGAGGAACTAATTGGCGAGGCATCCAGCGAATTGCAACTCTTGCTCAAGGGAGCCTCTCTCACGATCAAGCAGGTGCTTCGCGAGATGACCCGGGTGCTTTCGGAATCGGCAGACCTGCTCCTTTTGATCAGCTCTGAACTTCTTGAATCCGCAAACCTCCTTCTCGACGACCTCTTAGCCCTTGATGACCATGCCTTACTGACCATCTCCACCAGCGTGCTTTGAGCACCCAACCAACGGCCCCGAGGGGCCGTTTTTTATGCATTGCGCATACCCAGCAACACACAGCAATACAGAATTCTCGTATTGCTGTGTCTATATTGATGCATACCAGGCGGGCAATAAGTAATACTTAATAGCCCCAGAACACTTGGCAACACTTGTTTTACAGAATTATGCAGACCATACATGCAGCAGCAATACGGCCAATGTGCACCATTTGGGCATAAGTTTGTTCCATCAATGTTCGGCCCGTAGCGGCTGTCCCCCCCTCCAATGGCCAACGCCAAGTCCAATCAGGAGCTGGATCTGCTCCAGGGCCTCGTAGCCAAAAATCTCGAGGTCAGCGCCAATGCTGAGGTGAGTGCCGGCACCGATGCCGAACTCACCGCCAAGGCCAGTTCCGTTGAAGGCACCAGCGAAGCCACCGCCGAGCTGAGCACCAGTGAGGGCGTCAGGGCCACCAACCTCGCGGTGGATGGCGACGCCAAGGTGGCCGCCCAGAGCAAGCTGAAGATCACAGCCGACGCCAGCGGCGTCACCGGCGATGGCAGCGCCACCAGCAGCATTGGTAAGAGTTCCGGTCTTCAGGCCACCACCATCGCGGTGGGTGGGGATAGCAGCCTCACCGCCGCAAGCAACGCCACGGCGGCCGCCACCACCGCCACCACCGGCGGCGATGCCACCGCCAAGGCGACCATCGGCAATGCGGTGGGCATGGAGGGCACCAGCACCACCTCCCAAGGCGATCTCAGCCTGGGCGGTACCGCCGCCAACACCCTCACCAGCTCGGCGAGCGTCACCAATTCCTCCAATGAGGTGGTGGCCCCCGACGGTGCCACCGCCACCACGGAACTCGGCAGCACCAGTGGCGCCCGCCTCGGCGATATCGAGGGTGGAGATAAAACCGCCATTACCGGTGGTGTTGCCGTCAGCAGCGCCGCCACTGCCAACGCCACCACTGGCTCGGCCACCGCCAGCACCGCCGCCACCGATGCCCGCGGCATCGAGCTCACAGGGGATACCAACGACCTAGCCGGCGATGCCACCCTGGCCGGTAGTGCCAACCTCACCGGCACCGCCAAGGCCACCACCACCACCGGAGCCGCCTCGGCCACCGTGGCCAACGGCCGCGTCGACGGCACCGACCTCGGGGCAGCCACCACCACCATCGGCGGCAAGGCCACCGTGAATGGCTCGGTGGTGCTCAACTCCACCAGTGACGCCAGCAACGTGGGTGGTGGCGATGTGGAGGCCGTGGCCAACGTCGAAGGGGCCAAGGGCCTCACCCAAGACGCCACCACCACCGCCGCCCAGCTCAACGTCTACGGCGACGGCAAACTCACCGGCAGCGTGAGTGCCACCACCAAGGTGACGGCCACCAGCGCCGCGGGCGATGCCAGCGCCATTGCCGGCAGCACCACCGGCGGCGACCTCTTTGGTGTCGACCTGCAAAGCGCCACCATCAATGGCAGCGGTGACCTCACCGGCCAGGTGAGCACGAACACCACCGCCGCCGCCACCAGCACCACGGGCGAAGCCACCACCCAGGTGGTGGGCGCCGATCGCGTGGCGGTGCATGGCTACGACATCGAGATTGGCGACGACGCCACCCTCAAGGCCACCAACAGCAGCGTTTCAGCCGCCACCGCCACCAGCACCGCCGCTGAGGCCATCGCCCAGGTGGGCAACACAGCCGCCCGCCTCAACAACAGCGCCGTTGACGACAGCGTGGTGCGCTCCGGAGGCAACCTCAGCGTTACCGCTACCACCAACAGCGACGGTGACGCCAGCGCCACCAGCGTCAGCGATAGCGCCACCGCCCAAACCTTTGCCGATGCAGTCGGTATCGCCAACAGCGCCTTTGAAGGCGAAGCCAATGCCACCCTCACCGCCACGGCGGTCAACACCGGCAGCATCAAGGCCACCAGCGTTGGTGACAACGCCACCATCGACAAGGCCATCGCGAACGGCGATCTGAGCGCCGTCGGTGTCGACGTCGACATCCTGGTGAACAACAAGGGCCTCGACATCAGCGGCAACGCCACCCTTTCCGGTACCGCGGGCCTGCAAACCGACATCGGCGCTTCCATCACCCTCGGTGATGCCGAGGCCATCGGCGATCTCTCGGGTCTGGGCATCCAAATCGACCATGCCGATATCGGTGGCACGGCCACCTTCAAGGGCATCGGCCTGATTGATGTGTCGTCCGTCACCGCCGATGTCGGCAACGACGGCCTGGCCTCCGCCACCAGCAACATTTCAGTGCTGGGCCTGGATGTGGCTGATTTCCTCAAGGTGGGCGGCGTTGCCAGCTTGGAGAGCCAAGCCTCCGCCAAGCTCACCACCAGCGCCACCAACGTGGGCGGTGATGCCATCGCCCTGCTCAACAACGACCTGCCGTTGGGTGCATACAGCATCACCGGCATGAACCTGGGCAGCCTGGATTTCCAGAGCGACGGCACCTTTAAATCCGTGCTGGTGGACGACTTCAAGACCAAGGCCAGCACGGTGTCAGGCGATGCCCTCGCCGATTCGAGCCACTCCCTGCTGGGCATCGGCTTCAACGGCCCCGGCAGCAGCGTGGCCGGCGATGTGAACGTGAGCTCGGTGCTGAGCCACACCAGCTTCAGCGATGCCCAATCGGTGCATGGCACCGCCACGGCCAGGGAACACCTCTCCGCCGTTGGCGTCGACGTGCACGACCTGGCCGTCGACGGCAGTGCCGTCTTCAGCTCCAACGTGGTGGTTCGAGCCACCAGTTCCAGCGATAGCTAACGCCCCTTCGCTTTAACCCCCATCGCTCGAACGCCATGCCTGACTCCACCTCCAGCTCAACGACCACCACTACCGACACCAACAACGCCTTTGAGGCGGCCATCGCGGCCGTAGCCCAGCAAGCTGAAGCCCAAGTACCCACCCCGGTGGAGCCCCCGGTACCGCCCGCGCCCGTGGGCCCGCCCAAACTCACCCTGCAGGTGAGCGAAGGCCTGAGCGATGGCCGCAGCGGCTATTTGAGCTTCAACGACCTGGATGGATCCGGCTGGGCCAACCTCTACCCGGAGGCCTACCGCCCCAGCCCCCTGGGCACGTTCAGCCTGAGCACTCCCAACAGCGAAGGCTTCAGCGCCTGGAGCTATGCGCCCGGCAAGAGCCTCGACAACGGCGAGGTGGCAACCGACGTCTACCTGGTGAAAGATCGCCAAGGCGCCACCTACCAGGTGGATGTGGTGGTCACCGGCAAGGACGACCTCTCCACCATCGATGGCACCACCAAGGGCGCCATCGTTGAAGGGGTGAACAGCCGCCAGAGCGGCACCTTGGTGGTTCACGATCCCGACGCCAACGACGGCGCCAGCAACCCCGCCGGCACCCACCTACTGGCCTACGACGGCCCCCAAGGCCGCTACGGCACCTTCAGCTTCAACGGCAGCAACGGCAGCAACAGCGCCGATTGGATTTACAACCTCGACACCAGCAATTCAGCCCTGCTCAAGCAGCTGATCACCGGCCAGAAGGTGGTGGAGACCTTCCAGGTCAAAACCAGCGATGGCCAGGCCGAAACCGTGGAAATCACCCTCCACGGCGAGGATGATCCGGCCCTGTTTGGCGGCGCCACCGCCCTAAGTGACACCACCGGCATCGATGCGGTGGGCGACAGCCTCAAGGCCGGTAACAGCTTCAATATTTCAGCCGATGCCGCCGCCGATGCAGTGGATCAGGCCCTCAGCCTCAGCGACGACAACGTCGCCCAGGCGATCGCCGATGCCCATGCCATCGCGATTCAGCATGAGGGATCCCTCGATGCCCTGCTGGGAAGCGATACCCCCAGCCTGCTGAACCTCACCAGCCGCAACGGCGGTTCCATCAGCATCGAAGCCGATGCCCAGGCCAGCGCCACCGGCGCCCTGGGATCCCAGGCCGATGCCGAGGCCGTAGCCATTGGCTTCCAAAACATCAACCTGTACACCGATGGTGATGGCGAGATCCGCCTCGGGGTGGATGCCAACGCCGAGGCCTACAGCGATGCCGAGCTGGTCTCCCAGCTCCAGGCCGACGCCCGCGCCTACGGCCTCCAGGGCACCGGCGACGACGACCACACCATCACCGTGGTGGGCAACCCGTTTGCCGAAGTGGCGGCCAAGTCGCTGCTGGTGGGCAACGACAACGATGAAACCCTGGTGGGCGGCCTCAACGCCGAAGCCGTGGGAATCCAGAACGCCGAGATCACCAGCATTGGCGACAGCAACCTGATTGGCGGCAACGTGAGCGCCAGCATCGGCGCCCAGCGCCTCGGCAACAACGTCAGCAGCGATCCCTACACAATCACGATTGGCGCCAGCGCCATCGGCGTCGACGACGTGTTGGTGCGCAGCAACGGTTACAGCAACACTACCGTGACCGGCAACTCCACCTTGACCGTGGATCTCTCCGGCTGGGAAGGCTTCAACGGCGATGCGATCGACGAACTCACCAGCGTGGGCATTCGCAACTCCGACGTCACCACCAGCGCCGGCAACGACCGCATCCAAGGCTCGGCCACCAGCACGATCAACCAATTCGAGCTCCTGATGGACGATGCCAGCCTCGACGCCGGCAGCGCCATGGTGAGTGGTGGCGGCATTGTGGACAGCAGCATCTCCACCGGCGCCGGCAACGACACCGTGATCGGCACCGCCCAAGGCGATGGCTTCCGCGCCGCCCAGGGTTTCGTGGATAGCAGCGTGAACACCGGCCTCGGCAACGATGTGGTGGTGGGGGGTGCCCACGGCAGCAGCTTCCTGATGGGCCTGGGCAACGACGCCATCACCCTGGAGGCCAGCGAAGGTTCGTTGCTCTCCGGTGGCATTGGCAACGACAACCTGAAAATCACCGGCGCCTCGAGCACCAGCAGCCTGGATGGCGGCATCGGCAACGATGTGGTTCAAGGCGGTAGCGGCGCCGACGTGCTCCAGGGCGGCGTCGGAGACGATGTGATCAGGGGTGGTGCCGGAGCCGATTCCTTTGTGTTCAAGGGCGCCGACATGCTCAGCGGCACCGATCGCCTGGTGGACTTCAACGGCGGCGAGGGCACCAGCCTTGGCGACAGCATCACCATCAGCGGCAGCCTCACGGGCCTGCAAAAGGGCGTGGCCGTGCAGTTTGTAACCGCAGCCGACATGGCGAAGGGTGGAGCCAATCTCGAGCAAGCCGTGATTGTGGACACCATGGCCAACATCCAGGCCATGGGCACCGTGAGCCACAGCCACCTGGCCTACGCCACCGATACCGGCGCCCTGATGTTTGATGCCAACGGCGATTGGAGCCAGGGCAGCCGCACGGTTGCCGTGCTCAACAACAACGGCCAAGGTGCCAATCTGGGAGTAGAAGACATCAAGATCAGCTAAATGCCCGGCGCCCGAAGCAACCTCCCCACCGACCTGCGTTACCAGGTGATGTGGCAGCTCAGGGTGCTGTGCTGGAACCTGGGCGACGGCGAATCCCTGATCACTGAGCTCAGCAGTGATCCCCTGCCGGAAGACCCCGAAACCCTGATGCAGGTGATCTCAAAGGAACGGCCAGAATTACGCCCGATCCAGGCCAGCGTGGTGAAGGGCATCGTGGCGGTGGACCACTGGGGCCACGTTCTTACCAGCCGGGAACTCACAGCTGAACAGGAAGCCTGGCTCTGTGATGTCTCCAGGAAACTCTTACTTCCGGTGATTGAACCGATTTAATCGGAACTAACCTTGGGTATTGTGATTGAGGCCGTCGGAGGGTTGCAAGGTTGTGTGATTGTTATCGGCAACCTGCTCTAAGCCGATCTGTTTGTTGGTCTCAGCCACACCCAATCGCTGGGCATCGCTGAAACTTTGACCTGCCACGATTTGGGCACTGCCTACGGCGCGGCCATCGTCGTCGAAGGTTTGGGCCAGATAGGACGTATTAGCAGCATTTCCACCCACAAACCAAACCTGGGTCATCGAACCCACATTGGAAATGGCTGAAGCCTTGTAACCGTCCAACTCAAACACCTTGGTGCCATCAGCATTAGTGAGCAGCTGGCTGTTGGCAAAGGAAACCGCATCCTTGGTGGTATTGCCCTCAAACAACATCAACCCCGAGCCGGCATCGATCACCTTATTGACCCCGGAACTCGCCAGGGTTGCACCTTTGAAGTCAAGGCCCAGGATGCCGTCGCCATTGATATCAACCTGGCGCCAGTTGTCCGTATCGGAATACTCCTTGTAGAGCTCCGTTTCCAGCATCACCACATCCACTTCACTCAACTGGGAGGTGTTGCGCAAAGCCGCGCCACTCTCCTCAAAGCGTTGGACCCGATACACACTGTCACCGGTGACAGGATCATCGCCCCGAAGGATCAAGTCGTACTGCCAATGGCCGCCAGCCTGGCCTGGTGCAGCCCCAACCCAATCGGCATCAAAGCCAACGGCGCTATAGCCATCAGGTAAATAGGCACTGATGTAGTCATTATCCCTGCCGTCATTCAGCTGGGTAATTGGATTGGGAGTGCTGGGATCGGGATAGGCCGTATCCACCCGGTCAACGAGGGTGCCAGGAGTGTGATCCTTGATTTTTTGAACTTCCCAGCTTCCATCAGTGGCCTTCACCATCTTGAAGCCAGTATTCACGTCAGCGAGGAAGGGATCCTTCACCACAAAGTTGGCGTTCGAAACCAGATTGGCCGTGCCATCGGTCACGGTGAAGGCGAGCTTCACATCACCGGAAGCACCTGGGGTGTAATCCCACTCACCTGTCTTTCCCGCCACCGCAGTAATTTTGCCGCCACCCGAGACGACGTCGACCTTGCTCACTGAAAGGGCTTCACCATCAACATCGTAAAAAGAATTACCCATCAGCTGGGCCTGGGTAATGCGGGTAGCAGTCGTCAAAGGCTGCCAACCCAAATCAGTAGAACCCTTTCCATCCTGGCGAATGGGTGCGTCGTTGCGCCCTTGGATCTCCAGGGTTACCGGAGCCAAAACAGTGGCAC
>Ga0310330_100446_pt1 | contig 11695 bp, 15 predicted proteins | sample LakMicDCLTotalB5_FD_195544 | JGI IMG/M metagenome (GOLD analysis project Ga0310330, IMG submission 195544) | Enriched freshwater cyanobacterial communities from Lake Michigan, Michigan, United States - MI23.DCL.Total.B5 (v2) (version 2) | ecosystem: Environmental > Aquatic > Freshwater > Lake... | reverse complement strand
AGGCCTGGCGCCAATACCCCCAATTCGATGCCATCTACAAGCTCGATGCGGTGCCGGTGGCCACGGTGCAGCTCCGCTACGACGGCTGGGTCACCGAGCTGGGTGACACGCCCCAAGCCCAGGCCAACCGCAGCGATGTGGCCCATCCCGCTGGCCTCGACAACCTCCTCTACACGGCAGATGCCGATTTCAGCTGCTTCGCTGATCTGGCCCTGGCTAGCCCCGCCGATTACCGCAAGGAGGGGGTGGGTTCGCTGCTGCAGTGCGTGCTGACCCCCGGAGATCCTTGGATTCCCAAGAAGACCGAAGAGATCGTGGCGGCTACCGACGCCCAGGTGCGGGCCCTGTTCCCTTCCGCGCGCCATCTCACGCTGGTTTGGAGCAACGTGGTCAAGCTGGCCCAGTCGCTCTATCGCGAGGCCCCTGGCATGGATCCCTACCGTCCGGAACAGCGCACCCCCTTTGCCAACTTCTTCTTGGCCGGCAGCTACACCAAGCAGGACTACATCGATTCGATGGAAGGTGCCACGATGAGCGGCCGCTTGGCGGCCGCTGTGATCCTTGATCAGCCCGTGCAGCTCGCTGCCAACCAAGCCACTTCCTGAGCACTTCCCATGGGCCGTTGGCTGGAACACAGTGTGACCACCGAGATCCAGGCTCCCGTGGAGCAGGTCTGGCAGGTTTGGAGCGATCTGGAGGCCATGCCCCAGTGGATGCGCTGGATCGAATCGGTTACCACCCTCGACGACCCCGACCTCACCGATTGGACCCTCGCGGCCCAGGGCTTTCGCTTCCATTGGAAGGCCCGCATTACCCAACGGGTTGAGGCCCAGCAATTGCACTGGGAGTCGGTGGGTGGGCTGCCCACCAAAGGGGCGGTGCGCTTCTACATCCAAACCCCCACCCAAACGGCGGTGAAGCTCACGGTCAGCTACGAGCTGCCTGGGGTCTTGGCACCGCTGATGGAACCCAGCATCCTGGGGGGAATTGTGATCAAGGAACTCCAGGCCAACCTTGACCGCTTTCGCGACCTTGTCGAAACCCGCCATCCCGGCCCTGCTGCTGCTGTTGCTGACGGGGTGTAACCCGGCGTCGGCTCCGACGGACGTCTCTGCCCCATCTCCAGGTGCCCTTTCTGGAGAAGTCGCCCCATCCGGAGACCTTCGCCAAGCGCCGAGCACCACCCTGTCCCCTGCAAAGACCCTTCCCCAGGGGTTCAATCCCTTGCCCACTCCCCAGCAGGTGGTGGCTGCCGTGAGGATTGGTCGCTTCGATCCGTTTGCGCCCGTCTCCCCCCCAGCGGGGACAGCGCCCCAGGCCACGGGATTACCCCAGGGATTTCGCTTCACCGGCGTGGTGCGCGGCGGCGGGCAGGCGGAAGCGCTGGTGCAGTTCGGCAGCCTCAGCGGCACGCTTCGAGCCGGCCAGGTGGGGGGCCGCAGTACGGAGTTGTTGCCCTTGGGATGGACCGTGGCGCGGGTGGATGGCCAGCGGGGCCGCCTCACCCTGCGCCAGGGGGGCCAGCTGGTGACGGCCGATCTCTAAGGGCTGCCGCGCAGGCCTGCACCAGGCCTTCCAGGTCGTGGGGATCGGCTTCCCCATCCACCCGGCCCAGGAGCTGGTGGCAGCGCTGGCTGGTTTGGGGTCCGATCGACACCACCGCCACGGCGGCCAGCTTGTCCTGCCAGCCCGGGCCATAGGCGGCTTCGAGCATCTGGCAGGTGTGGCTCACGGTTTTGCCGCTGCTGAAGGTGATGGCATCGAGGCGTTGCTGCTCCAAGGCCGCCACCGCTGAGCTGGGTAGCCCAGCCGGACAGCGGGTTTCGTAGGCCGCCACCTCCACCACCCGGGCGCCAGCGTCGGCAAAGGCCTCGGCTAGCAGGGTGCGGCCGCCGCTTTGGACCCGCGGCAGCAGCAGCCTCAGCCCCCACCCGGAGGCGGGGAAATGCTCCAGCAGGCTGTCGGCCACAAAGGCCGGTGGGATGAAGTCGGCTGGGGCTCCCAGGGCTTCCAGCTGGGCTGCTGTTTTGCGGCCCACCGCCGCCAATTTGAGGCTCTTGGGCCGATGGGCCAGGCAGCTGCCCAGCCGCTTCAGCCGCTGCTCCACGGCCTCCACCCCATTACCGCTCGAGAACACCAGCCAGTGGAAGTGCTCCAACTCCGCCAGGGCGTCATCGAGGGGGCCCCATTCATCGGGCGGCCCCACCACCAGGGCGGGCAGATCCACCACCTCGGCTCCAGCGGCTTCAAACAGCCGCCTTGCGGCGCCCAGTTGGGTTTCGGCCCGGGTTACCGCAATGCGGCGACCGGCCAGGGGGAAGGTCATGGCCTAGGTCTCCAAGTTCACAAGGGTGCTCGCCTGCTGGTGCAGGGCTTGGGCCTCCTGGTTTCGGCCCTGCTGGCTCAGCAGGCCAATGGCCTGCCGGAAGCCCTCTCGGGCGCCCTCGATATCGCCAGAGAGCAGCAGGGCCACCGCCAGGTTTTGCTGGGCTTCGGCATAACTGGGATCCAGGGCCAGGGCCCGCCGATAGGCGCTGGTGGCTGCGGGCAGTTGCCCCCGTTGCCGTTCCGCAATGCCCAGGTTGTACCAGCCCAGGGCCACTTCGGGGGCCGCCCCGGTGGCCTGCTCGCACAGCTGGGCGGCGGAGCTGGCGTCGCCCGCCTCCACCAGCAAGGCAGCCAGGTTGAGTTGGGCGGCGAGGGTGAGCCGGGGCGGCAGGGGAAGCTGCAGGGCGGCTTGGTAGAGCTGGGCGGCTTGGCCGGGATCGGTCTCGGCCTGGGCGATGGCGAGGTGTAGCAGCAGTTCGTAGCGCTCGGGGTGGGCGTCCTGGGGGCAGTTGGCGAGCCCCAGCTCGAGCAGGGCCATGCCGCGCTGACGCTGGCCCTCACTCACCTCCAGGCTGCCCAACTTGGCGCAGGCATAGGGATCGCCAGGGCGGGCGGCTAGATCGGCTTCCATGGCTTGGCGCAGCCTGGCGGCCTTGTTGCCTGCGGCCAGGAGTTCCGGGCGGTAGCCGTCGTGCAGCAGGGCGGGAATGGGGCAGTCGGCGATGCGCCACTGGGGCTCCTGGCGCAGGAGGGCCAGCACGCTGTCGTCCACCATCGAGTGGTACGGGCGGCTCCATTCGATCGCCGGATGGCGGCGAAACAACCGGCTGACGCTGGAATAGGGGGATTGCCGGGATCCCTGCTCCAGGCGCAGCAAATTGATCAGTAGCAGATCCGGCTGGGCCATCAGTTGTTGGAGCGGTTGCTTGGCCTCCTCCTGCAGGAGTTCATCGGCATCGAGCACCAGCACCCAATCCCCTCGCACATGTTTGAGGGCCTCATTGCGGGCTGGGGCGAAATCCCCTGGCCAGACCATCTGGTGCACCGCAGCCCCCCAGCGCTCGGCGATGGCCACGGTGGCGTCGCGGGAGCCGGTGTCGAGCAGCACCATCTCATCGACAAAGCCGGCCACCGAAGCCAGGCAGCGCTCCAGCCGTTCCGCTTCATCGCGAACGATCATCGAGAGGCTGAGCCGGATCGGGGCCATCAGCTGAGCCACTCCACGGTGGCCGGGGCCAGGGGGTTGCGGAAGGGTTCAGCTGCCTCGAGCGAGCGCTGGAACTCCTTTTTTAGGCGCAGATACCACTTCGCCTGGGTGTCGGCGCCGTCGATCAGGGTGAGGGGCGGGTTGTGGCGCAGCCCCTCCTGCTGTTGCTCCACGACCAGCCGGTCTTGATCGATGAAGCGGCGCGCCATCCGCCGGATCGGTGCCCGCAGGGGTCTGAGCCAGGGCGTTGTCCAATAAATGCACTGATGCACCCGGGTGGTTTGGGCATCGATGGGGGCCAGGGTGGTGAGGGAGCAGGCGCCTCCAGTGCTGCCGCGAATCAGCTCGATGCGCACCCCCGGCAGCTCAAAGCCGATCTCGGTGCGCACCGGCATGCCGAGCAATTGGTAGGGCTTGGCGGGGTTGGGGATCTCGTGGTCGTTTTGCACAAATCCCATGCCCCGGGGCGAGAAGTGCCGGGTCTCTTTCTGGAGGGCATGGAGATCCGGTTGCTTCCACCACCAGGAGGTGTGAATGAAGGGCAAATGGACCGGGTCCATCAGTCCGATCACCGCCTGGTCAAAGTCGCACTGGAAGGTGCGCTCCACATAGACATCGGGATCCCGATCAAAGGGGTCGGGCAGCACGCTGGTGGCCTCTTCGGGGGGCTGCGGTCGCATCGGGTGGGCGAGCCAAGCCCAGAGGAGCCCCGCCGACACCCGCGACGGCAGCACCTGGGCCCCGATGCGCTCCCCCACCCCCTGGAGGCGTTGCTCGTCGGTGAGGCAGGGAATGTGGAGGCAACGCCCGCTCTGGAGATCGAAGTTCCAGCCGTGGTATTTGCAGCGCACCTGGCCGTTTGCCACTGACCCGTAGCGCAGTGGTAGGCCCCGGTGGGGACAGCTATCCACCAGTACAAAGGGCGTGCCCGCCCGCCCGAGGAGCAGGGGCAGCCCGGCCACCTGACGGCTGATGGTGCGGTTCTCCCGCAGATCAGCCACCCGGGCCACGGGATACCAGGTGCCTGTGAGGAAGGGGGCGTTGGGGGACATCAGGGCAGGGTTTAGTCGGTGAAGCCGCTAGGGCAGGGCTGCTTGGTGGTGATGATCGCGTCCAGCACCTCCTGTTGGGCCAGGGGCATCTGGCCCGGGCTGTAGGCGGCGCTCACCCCCGGATTGAGCGCTTCCTGCAGGCTTTGCCAGAGGTAGGGGCTGCCGTACACCACCACCCCCGCAAGACGGTGGGCGGCCTGGAGTTGGCGGATCACCTCGGCCCAGGGCTCTCCCGCAGCGGCACTGCCGCGGAAGGGATTGCCCCGCACAAACAGCTGCAGCAGCACGGGGCCATCGGGCAGCCGATCGAGGGCCAAGGGGGCTTGGGGATCTCCGCTCCAGGGCGAGGGGCTGCGGGCTTCGATCAGGCAGGTGGTTAGCCCGGCGGCTTCCGGGATCACCAGAGCTGGAGCCGTGAGGGGCAGGAAGGGAGCGGAGAGGGCGTTATCGCAGCGAACCAGGTTCACCCCGCCGCCGCTGGGGATCCAGGGCGCACCCTGGACCTGCAGGGTGGCTTGCACCAGCTCCAGGGCCAGGGCCCCATCGGGTTCCATGGGCTGTCCGGGGTTGGGCATGGCCTCCGGCCCTTTGGCGCTGGCGGTGGTGGCGCTGGCGGTCGTGGCCTGGGCGAGGGCCTCCCGCCGCCGTTCGGCCGAGCGCCGCAACTGGCTTTCGCTGAGCCGCCCTGCGGCCACGGCTGCTTCGATGGCAGCCAGGGCCCCCCGGGCATCGGCTGGCATCAGCACCAGATCGGCGCCGGCTTCCAGGGCAAGCACGGCCGCTTCTCCGGCTCCGTAGTGCCCGGCGATGGCCTCCATCACCAGGGCATCGGTCACGATCAGGCCATCAAATCCCAGCTCCTGGCGCAGCAGGCCGCTCAGCACAGGGCGAGACAGGGTGGCTGGGCGCTCCGGATCGAGGGAGCTGAGCATCAGATGGGCAGTCATCACGGCGGCCACCCCTTCGGCGATCACGGCCTGAAAAGGGGGTAGCTCCACGGCATCGAGCCGTTCTCGGTCGTGGCCGATGACGGGCAAGTCGAGGTGGGAATCGGTGCTGGTGTCGCCGTGGCCGGGGAAGTGTTTGGCGCAGGCCAGCACGCCTGTCGCCTGCACCCCCCGGGTGAAGGCTGCTGCCAGGTCGCTGGCCGTTTGCGGCGTTTCCCCCCAGGCCCGCACGTTGATCACCGGGTTGGCGGGGTTGTTGTTCACATCACACACGGGCCCCAGCACCCAGTTCAGCCCGAGGGCGCGGGCATCCAGGCCGGTGCAGCGGCCGTAGCGCTCGGCCAGGGCCACGGCCCGCTTCGGATCGCTGCGGTGCAGTTGGCCCAGGGCTAAGGGCGGAACGAGCCAGGTGGCCCCCTCAAAACGCTGGCCCACCCCCTCCTCCACATCGGCGCAGAGCAGCAGGGGCTGGCCGGCCCAGTGGCGCAACTGTTGGGTGCGCAAGCCCACCTCGGCGCAGCTGCCCCCCAGCAGGATCACCCCACCAACGCCAAGTTCCAGCAAGCTTTTGAGCTCGGCGTTGGCCAGTTCCCAGCGGGGATAGCGGCGCTGGTGATCCCCCAGAAATCCGCTGGCGCGCACCACCAGGAGTTCGGCGATCAGCCGCCCCAGTTCAGAACTCACTGGCTTCAGGGGGTTCCCCTTTCTCCTGGCGCGCCTCTTCGAGCTTGTTCAACAGGCCGAGCACGTTGGTGCCCCGCTCCAATCCCCGATCCAGCACAAACAGGAGGTCGGGGGTGCGGCGCATTTTCAGCCGCCGGCTCAGTTCGCCTTTCACAAACGGTGAGGCTGATTTCAGGCCAGCCATCGCTTCGCTGCGGTCCTCCTCGCTGCCGAAGATGCTCACGAAGATCTTGCAGTGCTGCAGATCGCCAGCTACCTCCACGTTGGTGACACTCACCATCCCCAGGCTGACCCGTTCATCTTTGATGCCACCAACGAGCATCTCGCTAATTTCGCGGCGGATCATGGAGGCCACGCGCTCCACCCTGCGGCTCTGGGCCATGGCTACGCCAACGGTGTGGGGTTCACCATCGCATGCAGGATCAGCCCCAGGCTCATGACACCGCTGATGCTGGCCCCAATCAGGGCGACCGCGGTCACGGGGTTGCGGCCCCGGGCGGCAAGGGGTTCGAACACCGAGTTGGCCACACCGAGGCCAAAGGCCACCAGATAACGCGGGTACCGCGTCACGTTGAGGAAGAAGTCCTTCATGCAGGGCCGGCGGGCTCAAGGGCTGTTCGTGCTAGCTACTCTGCCCGCCTGAGCCGGCGATGTCGATGCAACTGCACCAGTTTCGGCACTCTGCCTTTTGCGAGAAGGTGCGCCTTGTGCTCGCGGTCAAGCGACTCCCTTACACCGTGGTGGAAGTCACCCCAGGTTTGGGCCAGCTCGCCTTGTTTCGGCTGTCGGGCCAGCGCCAGGTGCCCGTGTTGGTGGATGGTTCTGAGGTGATCGCCGATTCCAGTGCCATCGCCCTGTACCTGGAGGCCAACCATCCCAGCCCCGCCTTGCTGCCTGCCGATCCAGGCGAGCGGGCCCGGGTGCTGCTGCTCGAAGACTGGGCCGACACCGCTTTGGCCGCTGGCTGCCGGCTGGCTTTGGTGCATGCGGCAGCCACCGATCCCGTGCTGCGCAGTGCCCTGTTGCCCGATTCCACCCCGGGCCCCCTGCGCCAGCTGGTGAGCAACCTGCCCTCCGAGGTGATGGGCAGTGTGGGCGAAGCCTTCGACTCCATGCTCGGCGCCGGGGAGCGCCAACGCCTGCTGGCCAACTTGGAGCAGTTGGCAGTGTTGGCCGATGCCCAGCCCTATTTGGTGGGATCGAGCCTCTCCTTGGCGGATGTGGCGGTGGCGGCCCAGCTGGGTCTGTTGCTTTTCCCAGCCAGCAGTGGAGCCCCCTTGGCAGGGTGTGGCGTGAGCGGCATTGCCGACCACCCGTTGCTTCAGTCCTTGTTCAGCTGGCGGGATCGGATCCTGGCTGAGGTGGCTGCGGGCTGAGTTTTTGAAGGCTCAGCACGACGTGGTCGGTACCCGTGGGCTGGGCAGCAAGCCCGTAGGCCGGCGATGGGTAGGTGGCTTGCCATTGATCGGCCCTGATCTGGCCATCGGCTTGGAGCTCGTAGCGGCTCAGGGTTTCCACCCGGCTCACCCGGGGATCCCCAGGGCCATGCAGCACCTGCAGCGCCAGTTCGTCGGCTTCAAAGCTGGTCGGGCTGGGGGGCTCCTGGCGCCTGCCCACCACCGTGGATTCGAGGCTGAAGGCTGGGCCCGATGGGGTCTTGAACGTGGCGATCTGGCGATTGGGATTGGCCGGGTCGTTGGCGACGGCCTGCAAGGTGTCGCCCAGGAGGGCTGCACCGATGGCCTGGGCGTTGAAGGCCCGATCACCCACCACCTCGCCGGTTCTCGTTCGGCTGAAGCGCACCGTGTAAGCCAGCCCATCGCTGCGCACCTGCCAGGTGCCTTCAAACCAGCTCGGGTAGGTGAGATCGCTTGTGCCCGGACGCTCCAGGGGGGCCGGCAGGCTCCAGCTGGGCCAGGCCCCTGCCCGATCCGCCAGCGGTGTGGCCCAGGCGGGAGCCGCCATGGCCAGCAAGCCGATGAGCAGTCCCACCACGGCCAACCCCCTTGCCCGGGTTGGCGCCAGGATTGCCATCACTACTTTGGCGACCAATGTCGGATCCCCTGCTTCGGGAACTCGATCATTACGTAGTGCTGGAGCCGGCTGGGCGCGAACAGATCCTCCCGGCCCAGGACACCTTGGCTTGGCTCGTGGGCCATCTGGACGCCCTCGACCAGGTGCCTGCCGATCTCGCTGGGCTGGCCACCCCCCTGCAGCGGGCCCAGCGGCTGTTGGAAACCGCCTGTGAGCTGGAGCTGGAGCCAGGCCGGGCTATTCAGTGGTTTGCCGTGCGCCTCGAGCCCCCAGGGAGCGCCACCTAAGGCCCTGCCCAAGGCCCTACCTAATTCAGGGATTGGGTGATGGCGCCATCGGCATTGCTCAACAGCGCAGGGCTTTCAGGGGCGATGGCCCTCTCCTTGAGGATCGATGGCAGGGCCTCGAGCACCATGGCCGCCACCTGGTCAGGGGGTTCACCGTGTTGCTCGATGCGCAGATCGGCCTGGGCGTAGAGGGGTTGGCGTTCGCCCAGGAGTTCGGCGAGGCGAGCCGCGGGATCGGGGTGCTGCATGAGGGGCCGCGGCGTCGGGTCGGCGGCGATCCGCTTGAGCAGCAGCTCCGTGGGGGCGTCCAGCCAAATCACAACGCCTTGGCGCATGTGGCCCCAGTTCTCCTGGCGGGTCACAACGCCGCCGCCGGTGGCGACGACGAGGGAATGCCAGCTGGCGATCTGGTTGAGCACCGCGGTTTCGAGGGCCCGGAAGCTGGCTTCGCCGTCGCTGGCAAAGATCTCGCTAATCGACCGCTGGGCCGCCTGCTCCACGGTGGTGTCGGCATCGATGAAGCGATAGCCCAGGGCCTCGGCCAGGGGTTGGCCCAGGGCGCTTTTGCCCGTGCCCATCATCCCCACCAAATAGAGGTTCAGACCTTCGAGCCGTTGGGCCAGGGAACGATCGCTGGGCGGGGTCATGGCTGGGGGCGCCAAAGCGGCAGCTTCCGTTTCTAGGATGGGGGGCCTCAGAGGGTTGGCAATGCCAAGTCATGGCCATGGGCGGCCCTGTGTGATTACCCGCCGGGCCACCTTCAGTGCCAGCCATCTCTATTGGCTCCCTGAACTCAGCGACGACGACAACCGGGCCCGCTTTGGCCCCTGCAGCATGGCTCCAGGTCACGGTCATAACTACGAGTTGATCGTGGCCATGGCCGGTCCCCTCGATGCCGATGGCATGGTGCTCAACCTCTCCGAGGTCAAGCACGCCATTCGTTCTGAGGTGACGGCCCAGTTGGATTTCCGGTTTCTCAACGAGACCTGGCCCGACTTTGACCTCACCCGCCCCCAGGGTTGCCTGCCCACCACCGAAGCCCTTGGCTTGGCGATCTGGCGCCGCCTGGCCCCCCAGTTGCCCTTGGTGGGCCTGCGCCTGTTTGAAACCTCCAACCTCTGGGCCGATGTGCTGGCCGATTCCATGGAAGCCTTCCTCACGATCCGCACCCATTTCGCCGCTGCCCATCGCCTGGCGCGGCCCGAGTTGTCCCAGGAGGACAACGAGGCGATCTACGGCAAGTGCGCCCGCCCCCATGGCCATGGCCACAACTACCTGCTCGATGTGACCGTGCGCGGTTCGATCGATCCCCGTACCGGGATGGTCTGCGATCTGGCTGTCCTCCAACAGCTGGTGGACGATCTGGTGGTGGAACCCTTCGACCACACCTTCCTTAATAAGGACGTGGCCTTCTTTGCCACCTGTGTGCCCACGGCCGAAAATATTGCCTTGCATATTGCCGATTTGCTAACGGCACCTATCGCGGCCACCGGTGCCCGGCTCCACAAGGTGCGTGTCCAGGAGAGTCCCAACAACGCGGCCGAGGTGTTTGCCGAATCGCCCCAGCTCGAGATGGTGCCCGCCGCCCTGGAGGCCCTGGTCGCCGGTTGAGCCAGGAGCCGCTCCCGAGGCTGCGCCTGGTCTTGGCGGTGAGCCTGGATGGTCGCCTTGCTCCGGTGGAGGGCGGGGCGGCCCAGCTGGGCGGCGCTGGTGATCGCCGGGTGCTGGAGGAATCCTTGGCTTGGGCGGATGGCTGCCTGATTGGTGCCGAAACCCTGCGGCTCCATGGCACCACCTGTTTGATCCGCGCGCCGGATTTGCTGGAGCAACGCCATCGGGCCGGATGCCCGCCCCAGCCCGCCGCCCTGGTGGTGAGCCGTTCGGGCCAGATCCCTTGCCAGCTGCCTTTTTTTCAGCAACCGATTGATCGCTGGCTGTTGGCCCCCGCCAGCGCAGCGCCTCTGCCAGGCCAGGCATCAGGCCAGAGTCAAGGCCAGGCGCCAGGGTTCCAGCGACACCTCCCTTTGGAGCCATGGCCTTGCCTGCTTTCCCGGCTCGCCGCCGAGGGCCTCAAGCGACTGCTGGTGCTGGGCGGAGCTCGCTTGGCGGCCAGTTTGCTGCGCGAAGCCCTGATCGATGAGCTCCAGCTCACCCTGTGTCCCCAGGTGCTGGGTGGGCCCCACAGCTGGGTGCCCCTGCAGGAGGCCTGCGCGGGCTCCCATTGGCGGCTCCAGGAGATGCGTCCGTTAGACGGCGATGAGCTGATGCTGCGTTACGCACGCCATGGCCCCTAGCTGCGGGCTTTCTTGAAGCTTTGGGCCAGCTCCCGTAGGGGCACGTCCTTGAGGGTTTCGGCCGGTAGGCCCAGCATTTTTGCCAAACAGCGCTTCACCACGGTTTCACTCACGGTGCCGAAGTTGCCCTGGATCACCTCCATCAGCACCCCCAGGCTTTGGCCCGTGGCATCGGTTTCCTCCACCAGGCATTGGCTGGTGGGTTTGGCGAGCTGCTGGCAGGGGCTTTGCAGCTTGGCTTCCAGTTCTGGCTTGCCCCCCGAGGCTGTTTCGACACACACCCGGGTGAGGCGACTCTCCAGCTGGGGCCGCATGAGCTGCAGAACGGGCAGGAGTAGGCCAGCCTGGGCAGGGCCCTGCAGGCTTGACCAGGCCAGGACGCCAAGCAGCCAGCGGCTGGAGAGGGGCATGGGAAGCGGTGCACCAAGGCCCTAACACTCTGGTTAGTTTTGCGTCACGCTGCCGCACCCCCCTTTTGCTGGATCTTGCGGGCCATGGCTGAGTTGCAGGTCCGCTGGCACCAGTCGATGGCCGACTTTTCGGAGGCCGAATGGGATCGTTTGCTCGGCGATGGCGATGGGGCTGAGACCGGCAGCCCTGCCCTGCCTTTTTTTCGGTGGCGCTGGCTGCACCGCCTTGAGACCAGTGGCAGCATCGTGCCCAGGCAGGGTTGGCAGAGCTGTCATTTGGGCCTTTGGCGGGGCGCCACGTTGGTGGCGGCCGCCCCCCTTTATCTCAAGGGCCATAGTTACGGCGAGTTTGTTTTTGACCAGAGTTTTGCCCAGCTTGCTGGCCAATTAGGGCTGCGTTACTACCCCAAGCTTGTGGGGATGAGCCCGCTGAGCCCGGTGCAGGGCTATCG
>Ga0310330_100444_pt1 | contig 11722 bp, 9 predicted proteins | sample LakMicDCLTotalB5_FD_195544 | JGI IMG/M metagenome (GOLD analysis project Ga0310330, IMG submission 195544) | Enriched freshwater cyanobacterial communities from Lake Michigan, Michigan, United States - MI23.DCL.Total.B5 (v2) (version 2) | ecosystem: Environmental > Aquatic > Freshwater > Lake... | reverse complement strand
ATGCGGGCCTGTCCCCCCGAGAGCCGCTCAGCTACCCGCTGCAGGTAGTGGCTGCGAACGGCGCTCTGGGGGAGTTTGCCCAGCAGGGCCACCAGATTGGAAACGGCCTGCTGGAACTGGTCGGCCTTACCCAAATCCCGATCGGCCAACACCTGCTCGATCTGCCAATCCAGCCAAAGGGGGGCTTGGTCCAAAAGGGCGCGGTAGTCGCCAGCGCCGTGGTCCTTGAGGAAGTCGTCGGGGTCCTTGCCTGAGGGCAGATGCAGAACCCGCAACTCCAGCTGGCCCTGGAGGGCCAATTGCTCCACCTCCCCGATCGCCCGCTGGGCCGCACGCACCCCAGCCCCATCACTGTCGAAGTTGAGGATCAGCCGGCGACCATCGCAGCAACGGCAGAGCTGGGTGATCTGTTGGCTGCTGAGGGCCGTGCCGAGGGATGCCACGGCGTTGGTGATGCCCGCCGCATGCAGGGCGATCACATCGAAATAGCCCTCCACCACCACCGCCCGGTCGTCCTTGCGGATGGCACTGGCGGCCCGGTCCAAGCCAAACAGGTTCTTGCCCTTCTCGAACACCTCGGTTTCGGGGGAATTGAGGTATTTGGGTTCGCCGCCATCGAGGCTGCGCCCACCAAAACCAATCACCCGTCCCTGGCGGTCCTTGATGGGCACCATCACCCGATGGCGGAACCGGTCGTAGAAACCATCCCCCCCCTTGCGGGGTACCACCAACCCGGCGGCCTCGAGCAACTCAGGCCCCAGCCCTTCGACCTGCTGGAGATGCTTGAGCAAGCCATCCCACTGCTCCGGGGCGTATCCCAGCTCAAAACCATCGAGGGTGGCCTCGCTCAGCCCGCGCTCACCGGTGAGGTAGGTGAGGGCCCCCTGGCCTTCAGGACTGCGCAGCTGGCTGCGAAACCAGCCTGCGGCCAGGGCGAGCACCTTGTAGAGCTGCTCCCGGCGGGAGAGCTGCTTCCGCAGGCGCTCCTGTTGGGGTCCATCGAGGGTTTCGATCGGCAGTTGGTACTTGCGCGCCAACTCCAGCACCACATCACTGAAGCTGTTGCGCTGGAGCTCCATCAAAAACTTGATGGCGTTCCCGCCGGCACCACAGGAGAAGCAGTAGTAGAACTGCTTGGCTGGTGACACCGTCATCGACGGCGATTTGTCGTCGTGGAAGGGACAAACCCCGACGTATTCACGCCCCTTCTTTTTGAGCACCACGTGCTCACCCACCACATCAACGATGTCAGCGCGTTCCTTAACGGCCTCAATCGTGCGGGGGTGGAGGCGGGGCAGGCTCAACGCGGTGGAATCGATCGATCCGAGTGCTGATTCTGACCGGCGGCATCAGCCAGCGCTGTCCATGGTGGCCAGCGCGCTGAGCTTCAGCCTGATGAGCCTGTGCGTGAAGAAGGTGGGGGCCCACATCCCCGCGGCGGAGGTGGTGCTGGCCCGCAGTGTGGTGAGCGTGGCCTTGAGCTGGTGGCTGCTCAAGCGCGCCGGCGTCACCCCCTGGGGGACCCGCAAGGGGCTGTTGATCGGCAGAGGCGTCATAGGCAGCGCAGCCCTGCTTTGCGTGTATTCCGCTCTGGCCAGCCTGCCGCTCGCCTCGGCCACGGTGTTTCAATACCTCTATCCCACCTTCACGGCCCTGTTGGCCTGGCTCAGCCTGGGCGAAAAACTCGGCAAGCGGGTGCTGGTCGCCATGGCCGTGGGATGGCTCGGGGTGCTGCTGGTGGCCCAGCCGGCCGCCATCTTTGGGGGAGCCCTAAGCCTGCCCAGTGGGGCCGTGGCGATTGCCATCGCTGGAGCCGTGCTCACCTCCCTGGCCTATGTGAGTGTGCGCTCCTTGGCCCACAGCGAACATCCGCTGGTGGTGGTCTTCTATTTCCCCCTGGTGAGCATCCCCCTAAGCCTGCCCCTGGTGTGGCTCCATCCGGTGCTTCCCACCGGCCAGGAGTGGCTGTGGCTTGGGGGGGTGGGCCTGTTCACCCAAATTGGCCAGGTGTACCTCACCCGGGGCCTCATGGCCCTGCCGGCGGCCCGGGCCACGGCGATCAGCTATTCCCAAGTGCTGTTTGCGGGCCTTTGGGGTTGGTTCTTTTTTGGCGAATCAATCAATGCCTGGACCATGGCAGGAGCAGGCCTCGTACTGGCAGCCACCTGGATCAGCCTCAGCAGCCCTAAAGCGGCAGGGGATCGGTGATCCACCCCTGGCTGCTGCCAGTGTCCGAAGCCTGGGGCCTGGCCAAACGCCAGCTCTGGCCCCGCTCACCCCGCTGCAGATAAATGTCGAACGGGCTGTCCACCCGCACCGGGTCGCCGGCCAGGCGCCAGTCAAATTCTCCTTTGAGGTGCACGCCCCGGCCTTCCCCGATCCGCACGGAATCGGTACTTGCCACCCGCACGTGGCTCACCTCAGGAGCCCCTGGGATTTTGAGCTGGAGCGCCTCGGCAATCGCCGCCTGGGTGAGTTGGATTTGCAAGGCCAAGGCGCTCTGCACCACGGAAGCGGCCGGTTGGCCCCGACCACTACAGCCGCCCAGCACCAGGGAGAGCAACAGCATCAACGCCACGATCGGGACCGTCACCACCGGTGGGAGCAGGCCAAGGACCCCGGCAAAGCCGTGGCCGCGGGGGGGGGAGGCGGGCAGCATGGAGAGCCATTCACTGTTCCCATGATCGGCTGGCTGCAAGGGGAACTCGCCGATCCATGGCAACTCGACAAGCGCTACGGGCTGCAATTGCGCTGCCATGGCGTCGGTTACGACGTGCAGGTAAGCCACAGACAGTGGCTGCAACTGCCTGCCGTGGGCACGCCCACAGCCCTGCATATCCATGCCTCGATCCGTGAAGACGCCTCCACCCTCTATGGCTTCAGCGACAGGCATGAGCGCGACCTTTTTCGCGAATTGGTGGCCGTGAGCGGCGTGGGGCCCCAAATGGCCCTGGGCCTGCTCGGAGCCATGGCTCCCAGCGAGCTCATCCAGGCGATCGTGCACGCCGACCTACGCCGCCTCAGTCAGGCCCCTGGGGTGGGGAAACGCACGGCCGAACGCCTGGCCGTGGAATTACGCAGCCGCTTGCAGAAACGCTTTGCGAACCAACTGGATGCCAGCGCGTTCGAAGGCGGTGGCGCAGGAGATGGCGATGGGGATGGCGACCCTGCCATCAACTTGGAGGGAGCCAGCCGCGACGAGGTGCATCTCACCTTGGGGGCCCTGGGCTATGAGGCCCTGGAAATCCAGCGGGCCATGCGCGCTGTCGCTGGCCTGGGCCTGGCCGAAGGCGCCGGTTCCAATTCCAGTGCCACCGCCGAAGATTGGATCCGCGAATGCCTGCGTTGGTTATCGCGCGACGTGGCCTGACCCCCAGGGCGGTAAGCTCATTGTTTGCTCCGTAGGTGCCCGCCGCGGGTGCAGCCTGCGTTTCACTACCCAGCCCATGCCGCTCACCATTACCCAAAAGCAGGAACTGATCAACGGTCACCAGACCCATGGCACCGACACAGGATCCGTGGAAGTCCAGGTGGCCATGCTCAGTGAGCGGGTCAGCCAGCTGACGGTGCACCTGCAGAAGAACAAGCACGACTTCTCCTCCCGCCAGGGCCTGCTGAAAATGATCGGCCGCCGCAAGCGCCTGCTCGGTTACCTGCGGGGCATCAGCCAGGAGCGCTACAGCACCCTGATCGCCAAGCTCGGCATCCGCGGCTGATCAACGCCTCGCTCAATCCAAACGCACGCTGACCCCAAACGCGATGGCCGGCAAAGGCATGGGCCCGATGAAGCCGGCAAAAGCCACCAGAGGCCCAAGCCGCCAAACAGCCCCAAACCGCCAAAAGGTGATCCCTGAGGCCGTTTCTAATCGCATGGCCAGGCGGATTGCCATCGCTACCGGCGTGCCAACCGTGATGGGCATGGGCGTGTTTATCGGCAGCTACCTGCTCGTCACCCGCCACATTGCTGAGGTTCCCACGGGAGTCACCCTGGCCGCATCTGGTGGATGCTTTCTTTTGGGTGTGGTCGGCCTGAGCTACGGCGTGCTCTCGGCCAGCTGGGAAGACGCCCCTGGCAGCCTGCTTGGCAATGAACAAATCGGTGTCAACATCAGCCGCTTGCGTAGTTCGTTGAAAGCGATGCGACAGGATTCGACCAATCGCTGAACGGAAGCGCTTCAACCGCAGCTGCAGGGCTCACCAAGAAAGGTGATCCAGAGCACCTAGCGCAGCACGCGAATCACACCAGAATAGACTTTTGGAAAAGATGCCGAGCAAGCTATTGTTTCGCATGCTTTTCATTGGGGCAATCGCCCTCGGGCTTGCCCATCTTTTTGATTTTCAAATCGAAAGTATTCCCAAGCTAGACAATATAAAAAAGTCCGATCTTATACAACTATTTAGGGGCTGGGGATTCCTTGGCACCTGGGTTCTCATTGCTATCACAGCTCGACTCCTAGCCAAGCCTGACAGAACAGGGGCTATGACGGGGTGGAGACGTCATCTCTATAGAAAAGAGTGGCTTCTTTTTGCCTCTCCTTTGCTATCTGGAGGAGCTGCAGAAGTTGGCAAACTGATCATTCGGAGGATGCGCCCCCATGGCGAATTCTTCTATCTGTACAGAAGTTGGTTGACAGATCCATTCAGAAGTTCTGGACTTGGCTTTCCAAGCTCCCATACAGCCGTTGCCTTTGGTGGCAGCACGATCCTACTTCTGCAGTTTCCGAAATTACAAATCCCAGCCATCATCATGGCTGTTGGGTGCATGACCACAAGAGTGTTAAGTGGTGCACACTATTTGAGCGATGGAATTGGGGGGGCACTGGTTGGGGTCATTTCCAGCGTCTTGTGCATCAAAATTTACCTGTACTTCAACCAAATATCACGACGCCATGGGACACCAATCCTCAACTCCGAACCGTCTCTGGATTACAAGAAAAGACCAGAGTGGAAGCCAATCATAGAAAGAGGCCAAGTTGCATACGAACTTCAAGTGAGCGACAACGTTCAGGCGTCGAACGGAGTGCAAGTTTCAGGCAATCTCCAAGCTGCAGACAGAGCTCGCGTGTCTACCAGACCCTAGCTTCAAAGCTTGTAAAAGCTTTAAGCAGCAACCAGAGGTGAGCTAACCCGAGCCTGGAAATCCGCGGAGGCCAGGGTGTCGAGCGCCGCGGCGACATCGGCCACACAGAACTGGGGACCAAGCCGCACAAAGCGAATGTCATCGAGATGGCGCACCAGGGCAACGACTGGAACCCTCGAACCCACCTCATCTTGGGGCGGCCGGTGGCGGTGCAAGCACTCCCTTAGCCGGTGCTGGATGGCAATATCGGCGGCCTGCTCGGCCTGCAATTCCACCATCAACAACTGGAGGTCATCGATGCTGCGGCAGTCATCGACGATCAATTGCACCCGCTCATCGCGCCTGTCCACGGACGCCCAAACCAGCAGGCGCGCATCCACCATCAGGTGGTCGGCCAAGCGCGCATAGCTCTTGGGAAAGACCACCGCCTCACAGGAGCCGGTGAGGTCTTCCAATTGCAACACCGCCATCCGATCCCCCTTACGGGTGTTGACCTGGCGTAGCTCAGACACCATCACCACCGCGCTCACCTTGGCCTTGTCTGGCTGCTCCTCCAGTTGGCCCAAGGCAATGGGTGAGAGCAGCTTGACTTGCTTGTGCAGCTGCTTGAGGGGGTGGTCCGAGAGATAGAAGCCCACCAACTCCTTTTCCAGCCGTAACTTTTCAGTGGGGGGGTAGTCGCGGACCGGTGCTGCCTTCGGGGCCGTGCTGAGATCAGCCGGACCGCTGCCGTCCGGGGAACCGGCGTCAGCGGCTGCGAGTAAATCGAACAAATTGCCCTGGCCACTGGCCCGGTCCTTGGCCCGGGAACTGGCCCAGTCCACCACCAGGTCGAGGTCGGCCATCAACTGGGCCCGGTTGCCATGGGGCTCCAGGTTGTCGAGGGCACCGGAGTGGATGAGGGCCTCCAGGGCCCGGCGGTTGAGCTGCTGGCCGGGGATGCGGTCGCACAGCTCGGCCAACGAGCCAAAGGGCCCATCGACCTGGCGGGCCTCAATCAGTTGGCGGATCGCCCCATCTCCCAAATTGCGGACCGCCGAAAGGCCAAACAGGATGCGATCACCAACGGGGGTGAAGTCGACCCCCGATGCATTCACATCGGGCGGCATCACTTCGATGCCCATGGCGTTGCAGTTAGCGATGTAGCGCTGCACCTTGTCGCTGGCGCCGGCATTCACCGTGAGCAGCGCCGCCATGTAGGCCACTGGATAGTGGGCCTTGAGATAGGCGGTTTGGTAGGTCACAGCGCCATAGGCCGTGGAATGGCTTTTGTTGAAGCAGTACTCGGCAAACAACACCATTTGCTCAAACAGGGATTCGGCAACCCGGGGATCAACACCCCGCTGGGTGGCACCATCAACAAACTGACTCTGGTGCTTCTCCATCTCACTTTTCTTCTTCTTACCCATGGCACGGCGGAGCAAGTCCGCTTCACCCAAGGAGTAACCAGCCAGGTCTTGGGCGATCTTCATGATCTGCTCCTGGTAGACCATGATTCCGTAGGTTTCCTGCAGAATCGGCTGCAATTTGACGTGGGCGAAATCAATCGCTTCGCGCCCATGCTTGCGGTTGATGAACTTCGGAATGAGGCCCGCATCCAAAGGACCCGGCCGGTAGAGGGCAAGGATTGAAGAAATATCTTCCAGCGATGATGGCTTGAGGTCTCGCACGATCTGGCGCATGCCACTCGATTCGAGTTGGAAAATGCCCTCCAAATCCCCCCGGGCCAACAGCGCATAGGTGCCCTCATCATTGAGGGGCAGATCATCGGGGTCGACCCGAATCCCACTGCTCTGGGCAACCAGATCGACGGTCTTCTCGATCATGGTGAGGTTTTTAAGCCCCAAAAAGTCCATCTTCAGCAGGCCCATCGCCTCCACGTCTTCCATGAAGTACTGGGTGATCACCTGGCCGTCGTTGTTGCGCTGCAAGGGCACCAACTCATCGAGGGGTTCAGCCGCAATCACCACGCCAGCGGCGTGGACGCCAAAGGTTTTGTTGGTACCTTCGATGCGCATGGCCATATCAACCCAGCGCTTAATCTGGGGGTCACCCTCATACTTCTCGCGGAATTCTGGGGCCGGTGATTCGGAGCCAATCATCTCCTTGAGCTTGGCCGGTTTACCACGAACCACAGGAATGAGTTTGGCCAGGCGATCAGCATCGCCGTAGGGAATATCCAACACCCGTGCCACATCTTTCAGAACGGCCTTTGATGTCATCCGGTTGAAGGTGATGATTTGGGCCACCTTGGCTTCGCCATAACGCTGGGTGACGTAATCGATCACCTCGGCGCGGCGCTCGATGCAGAAGTCGGTATCAATATCCGGCATCGACTTGCGTTCGGGGTTCAAGAACCGCTCAAACAACAAACCGTTTTGGACCGGATCAATGTTGGTAATGCCAAGGGCATAGGCCACAAGCGAGCCCGCCGCCGATCCCCGGCCCGGTCCCACCGGAATCCCACTCTCCCGGGCAAAGCGGATGTAATCCCACACCACCAGGAAGTAGGTGGGGAAACCCATCTGCTCCATCACTTCGAGCTCAAAGCTCAGCCGTTCTCCATAGACCGCATCGAAGGCTTGCTCGGACCCAATCTTGAGCCGATCCCGCAGTCCCTGTTCCGCAACTTCCGTGAGATAGCTCACCGATGTATGCCCCTCGGGGATCGGGAAGCGGGGCATCTGATAGCGGCCCAGGATGTCGTAGGCCTCAACCTTCTCGGCCACCCTGGCCGTGTTGGCCACGGCTTCAGCAACCACCTCGGGTTCCAGGTGGTCACCAAAGAGGGCGAGCATCTCGGCCTCACCCTTGATGTATTCGGTGCCGGTGTAGCGAAGCCGTTTTTCGTCGCTGATCAGCTTACCTGTAAGCACACACAGCAAGGCGTCGTGGGCCTCCACATCGTTGGCACTGAGGTAGTGGGCGTCGTTGGTGGCAATCAACGGGATACCGAGCTCGGCGCCGATCCGCGCCATCTCCACATTGACGATGCGGTCTTCCATGCCCCCGTGGTCCTGGATCTCGAGGTAGAAGTCGTCGCCGAAGACCTCCTGGTACCAGCGGGCCACATCCCTGGCCGCATCGGGCCGGCCCCGCAGGATCGCCTGGGGGATTTCCCCTCCCAGGCAGGCCGTCGCCACCATCAGGCCTTCGCTGTATTGCTTGAGGAGCGACTTATCGACGCAAGCCCGCGAAAAAATGCCCCGTCCCCGCATGCCGCGCAAATGGCTGATGCTGGTGAGCTTCACCAAATTGCGGTAACCGGTGGCGTTTTTTGCCAGCACCACGAGGTGATAGCGCCGTTCCTTCTTGGGTTGGGGGTCATCAATGGATCCATTGATGACATACATCTCATTGCCAATGATCGGCTTGATCCCGGCAGCCGTGCAGAGTTTGAGCAGCTCAATGGCCCCATACATCACACCGTGGTCGGTGAGGGCCAGGGCGGGCATCCCAAGCTCCACGGCCCGATCCACCATTGCTGGCAACTGGGTCGCCCCATCCAGCAGGCTGTAATCGCTGTGGTTGTGGAGCGGGACGAAGGCCAAGCGGTGCGCCGAGGGGGTTTCCCCAGGCTAGGGGAGGAACGCAAGATCCAGTGGGAAAACTGCCAGCAACAGACAGCCCACACCAGATGTGGTGCCAGACCTAGGGCACCAGGGCAGCCGCCGGCCGCTTTTCCATCACCCGGGCCGCGCCTTCGTAGTGGTGGGCCACCTGAAGCAAACGGGGCTCCTCAAGCACATTGGTGATCAACTGCAGCCCAATGGGCAAACCCTGGGAATCAAAGCCACAGGGCAGGCTGATGGCGGGCAAGCCGGCCATGTTGGCAGGGATGGTCAGCAGGTCCGCCAGATACATCGCCAGGGGATCCTCGCTGTGGGCCCCAAAACCAAAGGCGGTGGTAGGGGAGGTGGGCGTGAGCAGCACGTCGACACCGGTAAAGGCCCGATCGAAATCCCGGCGAATCAGGGTGCGCACCTGCTGGGCTTTTTTGTAATAGGCATCGACATAGCCGGCAGAGAGGGCATAGGTGCCGATCAGGATCCGGCGCTGAACCTCATCGCCAAAGCCTTCGGCACGGCTGCGGGCGGTCATCTGGGCCAATCCCTGGGCGTCGCCAGTGCGATAGCCATATTTGACCCCGTCGTAGCGCGCCAGGTTGGCGGAGGCCTCGGAAGGGGCGATCACGTAATAGGTGGCGATGCCGTCGTTAAAACGGGGGCAACTCACATCCACCAACTCACAACCCAGGGCCTGGAGTTGCTCGGCAGCAGCCATCACCGAGGCCTTCACCTGGGGATCAAGGCCCTCGGCCTCAAAACACTCACGCACCAGGCCCACCCGCAATCCGGCGATCGGCTGCTGGAGGGCGGCGGCGTAGTCAGGTACGGGGGCCTTCAGGCAGGTGGCATCGCGGGGATCCTCACCGGCCATGACCTGCAGCAACTCGGCAGCATCGGCTACCGAGTGGGTGAAGGGACCCACCTGATCGAGAGAACTGGCAAAGGCAATCAAGCCCCAGCGGCTGACTCGGCCGTAGGTGGGCTTCAGGCCCACCACACCACAGAAGGCCGCCGGCTGGCGGATCGAGCCGCCCGTGTCGGAGCCCAGCGAGGCCATGCACTCGCCGGCAGCCACGGCAGCCGCACTGCCGCCCGAGCTGCCCCCGGGCACCTTCTCCAGGTTCCAGGGATTGCGGCTCGCACCAAAGGCCGATGTCTCGGTGGAGCTGCCCATGGCGAACTCATCGAGGTTGGTTTTGCCAAGCATCACGGCCCCGGCCTTCCAGAGCCTGTCGGTCACCGTGGATTCATAGGGGGGCACGAAGTTCTCCAGCATCCGGCTGGAGCAGGTGGTGCGAATCCCCTGGGTGCAGAGGTTGTCTTTGATCGCTAGGGGGATGCCTGCCAAGGGCGGGAGGGTCTCACCGGCCGCCCGCGCCGCATCGATGCGATCGGCGTCGCAGCGGGCCCGATCCTGGGTGACCTCCAAGAAGGCATGGACGCTGGGATCAATATCACTGATCCGCTGGAGGTGATGGTCGGTGAGCTCCCGGGCCGAAACCTCGCCCTTGCTGAGTTGCTGCCGCCATTCAGCGATCCCCATCCAACCAATGACCAGTTGGACTGGACGCTATCAGCCTGGCTCAGTCAGCGGTTCCTGGCGGCGGCTCCGCACGACGCTGTAGTCGAGCGACGCCACACCCTCGGCCTTGAGGTCACTGAGGAAGGGGGGCAGTTGGGTTTCCAGGGTCCGCCGCCGCAAGTAGGGACCAAACCAATAGGTCACATCGGGCGAACGGGTCTCAACCCGGGCCCACCACGCCAGGCCCAAACCATTGGCGCAGCTGCGCGCAGGGCCAAGCAAGGCGTTCATGGAGCAGAGACAGCTATCGGTCCATTGTGCCCGGCTTGGTGTCCTTCGGGTGCGTCGGTGTTCACAACTGGATGTCTCCGTTAAACCCAGCCGGGGTTGGGGGCGCCATATCCAGGTCCAAAACGGGTTGCTCAGACCCTTGATCTGCGCCTTGAACTACAACGTGACCTGGCGCATTCTCAAGGTTTGCCCCAGGCACTCCAAGGGTTGCTGCAGGCTCCTGCGCTGATGCCACGCTGGGCTCAGGGGTGCCGGCCTCGGCGGTGCTGGGCGCATCAAACTCAGCTTCATCAAACTCAGCTGGGGCCAACTCGGCATCCTCAGAAGCAGCCGTGGAGTCAATACTGGCTTCCTCAGTCGTGGCTTCCCCACCAACCGCCCTGAGGGCAGGGGCCGGCAACTGGGGCCGAACAATGCGAGGGGCTGGCTGGGACCCTTTCAGACCCTTCATCCAGCCACGGCGCGCCACCTCATAGAGCAGCAGGGCCGTTGCAACGGAGGCATTCAGGCTTGGGGTAGCCCCGCGCAGGGGGATCCGGACCAGTTGGTCGCAATTACGGCGGGTCAGCATCGAAAGGCCATCGGACTCAGAACCTGTGACGATCACCAGCGGGCCATCGAGATCAGCCTCTTCCAGGCTCACGGTTCCTTCGCCGGCAAGACCCACAACCCGGTAGCCCTCCCGCTTGAGGGTGTCGAGGGCCCGGTTCAAGTTGACCACCCTGGCCACCGGCAGGTGTTCCAAAGCGCCTGCCGCCACCTTGGCCACCGATCCGGTCAGACCTGCACTCCGGCGTTGGGGCAGCACAAGGCCATGGGCGCCCAGGGCTTCGGCACTGCGCACGATGGCCCCCAGGTTGTGGGGGTCGGTGAGGCCATCAACCGCCATGAGCAGGGCGGGCTCTCCGATGGCGGCACAGCCCTCAATCAGAGTGGGCAGGTCAAGGGTTTCGGCGGCGGCCGTTTGCAGGGCAATGCCCTGGTGCACGGCTCCGCCGGTGAGTTGGCCCAGGCGGGCCCAGGTCACCTCTTCAACCAGAACACCAGAGGCTTTGGCCTCCCTAAGCAATTGCAGGAACTTGGGGCTGAACCGCATCTCTGGCGTGCACCAGATGCGGTGGATGGGGCGGCCACTTTCCAGCACGGCCTGGGCGCTGTGGCGCCCCCAAATCAAATCGGCCGCCGGCTCATTGCTATGGCGTTCGGCCTCACCCGCCGAACCCTGGGCTTCCACGGCCACGATCAGCGGCCGGGAGCCTG
>Ga0310330_100443_pt1 | contig 11738 bp, 10 predicted proteins | sample LakMicDCLTotalB5_FD_195544 | JGI IMG/M metagenome (GOLD analysis project Ga0310330, IMG submission 195544) | Enriched freshwater cyanobacterial communities from Lake Michigan, Michigan, United States - MI23.DCL.Total.B5 (v2) (version 2) | ecosystem: Environmental > Aquatic > Freshwater > Lake... | reverse complement strand
CGACCGGTCCCGGGCCATCCACGTCGAAGGTCACCGCCTCGGCGTCGCGGAAGGTCTGGGTCAGCCCTGTAGGCATCGGCCGGTCTGCGGTGGCGAAGTCCTCCTGGCCCGGGGTGAGGTTGTTGTACCTGCCGTCGACCGTGCGCAGGCCGTGGGGCAGCAGGGTGCTGCCCAAGAGTGTCAGCAGGTCGCCGCCGGCGGCGTGGGCATCGGCGATCCGGACCTGGTCGAGGATGAACTGGAGGTCGTACTTGACGAGTTGCATGGCTCTGAGGGGCGACACCCGGCTGAACATGGGATGTCCAAACACCCTATATACATGTGAGGTGGATCACGCCCATGTGTTATTTCGTAACTCGGGCGTGATCCACCTCAGCCATGCGTGAGCTCAGTCCATTGGGGGCCCCTCCTCCCGCTGATCCGCAGCCCATGCATCGGGTTGAAGCTGGAAACCCAGCCCATAGCCTGCCGGGCCAGCCTTCTGACTCGGTGATGGGCGGAACGGGTTCACCGGCTCCTGTGGCTTCAAGGGCGAAGGCTTACGGCGTTCGCTTCAACCCTGGGCAACAATTCCACTCCACTGAACCGCCTTGATCCGGTCGCGTCTCCAGGAATGGAACAGGAGGGCTTCCTCAATGGTGCAGAGCGGGCAGACCTCAATACGAGCCGGATCCACCCCCGCGTGGATCAGCTGGGCCCGGGCTGCCGCTCGGATATCCAGCCGGTCGTGGCCGGGATCGGGATCCTCCAGCAGAGCACCGCAGGCCCGCAGCTCCTCCAGGGCAGCATCGGCGTCGCCGCCTCCCTCCGGCCGGAGCGATTGCGCCACCTCCAGACTCACCGGGCGTTGCACCTGATAGCTGGCTCCGCTCACCGCCGGTCCCAGGGCCACCAGCAGATCGGCCCGCCGGGATCCGGCCTTCTCCATCAGGGTGAGGGCGCTGGGCAGGATGCGGCCGGCCACCCCCCGCCAGCCCGCGTGGCACGCCCCGACGCGGCCCGTCGCGGGATCGGCGATCAGCACCGGCGTGCAGTCGGCTCCACAAACCCACAGGCTCTGGCCGGCGCCGTCACTCACGAGCCCATCCGCTTCGGGCCAGGGTTCCCCACGGGCTTCGCTGGCCGGAAGCACGCTGGCACTGTGGATTTGGCGGGGCCGGTGCACCGTGATGCCGGCACTGATGGCGCCGGCCAGCTCTTCCGGCCCGCGCCCCTGCCACTGCCGGGTGAAAAAGCCATGCTCGAACTGACCCAGCCGATCCGCCTGGAGGTAGTAGCCCCCGTAGGTTCCCACCCAGGTCCAGCCCGGCAGGTCGTTGAAGCCCCGGTCGGGGCGATCGAAGGGTGGGTCGAGGGCTTCAGCCATGGGAGTCGATGCGCAGGTCTTCAGGCATCGGGAAGATCGCGCAGCAGCCAGAAGCCTTCCAGGTGTTGCTCCTGTTCCTCCGATTGCACCGCCAGAAACTGCAGGCCACCAGCCTTGGCCCGGGCCGTTTCGAAGGCCTCCAGGGCCACCCGGGCTTCCTCTCCCGGCAGGCTGGTGAGCAGCCAGCGATCCTCCAGGCCGGCCTCCAGCACCAACTGATTTCCCTCCACCTCCAGCCGTACGGGCTCCAGGCCCGCCACCCACCCCGCGATGGCCAGGGCCCGGTGGCGACTGAATAGGCGAATGCCGGGAACGGCCGCGTCCGGCTCCAGGCCGGAGGGAAGCTGGATCAACCCGGCGAATCCGGCGCCCCATTCGGAGGCTTCCGCCAGGGCTGCCACCGGCAAGGTGGCCCAGGCCCAGCGATCGCCGCGGGCGACCTCCGGCAGGGGCACCGGAACGCTCCGGATCGCAGCCGTTGCTGGCGCCAGGGGGCCCACAAGGGCTCCGGGCTCGGTGGGATAAACCTCCGCTTCCCGCTTGCGCAGCCATTCCACCAGGGCGTAGCAGCGGCGGCTGGGCACCAGTTCCAGCTCAAGCGCCTCAGCAGCCCGCTGGACCATGGTGCGCATCGATCCCCGCCAGCAGCGCAGGCGTCGCGGCCGCTCGAAGCCCTGGCTCTGGGCTTCGGCCAGGGCCGCTTCGATCGCCTCCCTGAGCCACAGAGAATTGACGCTGCTGGCCGGGCACACCTTCAGCCAGCGGAAGGGGGCTGGGGATCCTCCGGCGACGGCAGGCGGCGGGGTGGAGCAGATCAGCAACTCCCATCGCTTGCGGCCATCGGCCTCGAGCACAGGTCTTGAATAAAAATCGAGCTCCCAATCGGGATGGAGGCCTGGGGCGTTAGCCACGCTGGCCGCACTGGGGCCGGCTGATCCGGAACCGGGGGTGTCGGCTTGTGCTGCGTTCATGCGGCTGTGGATTCCGCCATGACGTTCATCCCAGGGTTCCTTCCAGCGCTCCTCATCCCGCCTCCTGTTCCTGCTGTCGCAGCAGCGACCGGGCCCGGTTGGCCCGGTCGGTGGCTTCGGCCATCACCGTGGCCTTGGCGATCAGAATCTCTCCGGGTTGTCCCTCAAGCAGAGCGGTATTGAGGGCGATGCGCCCCCGGCCCGGATCCAGGGAGGTGATCAGGGCTTTGATCCGTTCACCGGGCTCGAAGGCCTCGCGCAGATCGCGCAGGGCACCGCCAGTGATCGAGCTCTGGTGCAGCAGGCCGCTCACGCCGCCGAGGTCGACGAAGAAGCCATAGGGCTTGATGGCGGCCACCTGGCCCTCCACCAGCTGGCCCACCTCCAGTTCCCCAAAGCGCGCAGCCGTGGAGGCCCTGCGTTCCGAGAGCACCAGCTTGCGGGTTTCGGGATTGACCTCGAGAAAGCTCACCCCGAGCGTCTTGCCCACCAGAGCTTCGTGGTTCTCCCCATCGAGGAGCTGGGAGCGGGGGATGAAGCCCCGCAGACCCTCGAGGTCACAGGTCACACCGCCACGGTTGAAGCCGGTGACCTGAACCTGCACCACCTTGCCGTCCTTCTCAAGCTGACGCACCTTCTCCCAGCTCTGGCGCAAAGCCAGGGCCCGGGCGCTGATGGTCACCATGCCGTCGGCGTTCTGCTCGCGGGTCACGAGCACTTCCACCTGTAGACCGCGAGGGAAGCGTTCCTTGAGGTTGGTGATCACCCCCAGGCCAGCCTCGTTCTTGGGCATGAAACCCGGCGCTTTGCCACCGATATCCACATACACGCCATCGCTTTCCACGCCCACGACCGTGCCACTCACCACCTCCCCGGTGGTGCCCACCGGCTCGTTCTCGTCGAGGGCGGCCAGGAAGGCTTCCTCATCGAAATCAAAATCATCCACGGTGCGGCTCACCGCGGCCTGGGTTGCGGCCGGCGCCGCCTTGCGCTCGCCGCTGGAGCGCCCCCGGCCGGGTTCAGGACCCAGCAGGTCGGCCATCGTCATGCCCTCGAGGGCCCCGAGATCAAACAGCTCGTCATCGGAGCGGCCCTGGGTCGCTTGCCTCGCTGGGACAGGGGTCGCTGGTCGGCTGGGGGCCTGCGGCGCGTCGGTGGCGGCGGCGGGGCCGGACGGCGCGACGAATTCGGCAGATGGTGCCGCGGGGGGCGCCACTTCCTCCTTGCGGATCAACATCACCTGGGGCGGCTTGCGGGGTGGTGAGAGCGCCTGCCCGCCGGGCGGTTGGGCCGGGGTCCGGGGTTGACTCGGCGGGGGGGTGCCGGATCCGGCCATGAACTTGAGCGTTGTGCGATCCCACACTGTAGGGATCCCCCCTGGAGCATGGGCCGAGAGCCTCGCGTTCCCGATCCCTGCCCGCTCACCGTTCGAGCCCCCCTATGACGTCACCGGATTCGAATACCCAGGGCCAGGGGCGGCGGCGCCTGCTCAGCGAGCTCAGCTCGCCTGAGGTGGTGCAGGGGGCCGCAAGGGCAGGCAGCACGGTGGTGTGGCCCTTTGGGGCGATCGAGCAGCACGGCCCCCATCTTCCCCTCGGTACCGATGCCATTTTCGCTGAGCGGGTCAGCACGGCTGTGCTCGAGCGGCTTCCCGACGCTTTGCCCATCTGGCAGCTGCCCACCCAGAGCCTCGGCTTCTCCCACGAGCACCGCGGCTTTGCCGGCACCCTCAGCCTGCCGCCCCAGTTGCTGCTGGACCTTGTGCTCGCGGTGGGCACCGACCTGGCGGCGGCGGGCTTCCAACGGCTGGTGCTCCTCAATGGCCATGGCGGACAGATCGCCCTGCTGGAGGTGGCGGCCCGCCAGCTCCACGCGGCCCAGCCGGCCTTGGCGGTGCTTCCCTGTTTTCTTTGGCGGGGACCGGAAGGGATCTCCCAGCGGATTCCCGAACCGGAGCGCCAACGGGGGCTGCACGCGGGTCTGGCCGAGACCAGCCTGATGTTGCACCTGGCGGAAAACCTGGTCGGTCCCGGGCGTCAGGCGGACGGGCCCGACCAGGAGCCACCGGAGGGTTGGAGCCTGGAGGGCCAGGCCCCCTGCGCCTGGCTGACCCGCGAGCTCAGCAGCTCTGGCGTGATCGGCGATCCCGCCGGCGCCTCCGCCGAGCTCGGCCAGGCGCTGTTTGAGGCGTTGGTGGAGGGATGGAGGCGCCGGCTTCAATCCTTGCTGAACAGCGACTGGCCGCCTGGATCCCGGCGGTGTTGATTACAGTCGGCTGCTAATTGCGCGAAAGGCCCTCCATGGCGGTTTCCCTGTCGGATCTGTCCCCGAATCCCGCGGCGTCGATCGGGCTGGGCAGCGGTGGCGGCTCAACGGCCGAATCCGGCCTCCCCGACTTCAGCAGCGAGAGCTACAAGGATGCCTACAGCCGCATCAATGCCATCGTGATCGAGGGCGAACAGGAAGCCCACGACAACTACCTTTCCCTTGCCACCCTCCTGCCCGATCAGGCCGATGAACTGGCCCGTCTGGCCCGGATGGAAATGAAGCACAAAAAGGGCTTCACCGCCTGCGCAGCCAACCTTGGCGTTGAGGCCGACATGCCCTTCGCCCACGCCTTCTTCGCTCCGCTCCGTGACAACTTCCAGCAGGGTCTCGCGGAGGGCAAGCTGGTCACCTGCCTGCTGATTCAGTCGATCCTGATTGAGGCCTTCGCCATCGCGGCCTACCACATCTATATCCCGGTGGCCGATCCCTTCGCCCGCAAGATCACCGAGGGCGTGGTGCAGGACGAATACACCCACCTCAACTACGGACAGGAGTGGCTCAAGGCCAACCTTGAGGCGTCCCGCCAGGAGCTCGAGGAGGCCAACCGGGCCAACCTTCCCCATGTGCGGCGGATGCTGGAGCAGGTGGCTGACGACGCCGGCGTGTTGCAAATGGACAAGGAGGACCTGATGGCCGACTTCATGACCTCTTATCAGGAGGTGCTCATCGAGATCGGCTTCACCTCCCGGGAGATCGCCCGGATGGCCACGGCAGCTCTGCTGGGTTGAGCGTCCGTCACCCATGGCAGGATGGGCCGTCTGCCTGGTCCGGCGGTTCCCATCTCCAAGGGTTTCGATCGTCATGTTTGGCCTGATCGGTCACTCCACCAGCCTTGATGCAGCCAGAAGCAAGGCTGCGAGCCTGGGCTATCCGGAATACGCCGAGGGCGATTTCGAGATGTGGTGTGTCGCACCGCCACAATTGGTTGAAACGGTCACGGTGACCAGTCCCACGGGCAAGGTCATCGAGGGCGCCTACATCGATTCGGTGTTCGTGCCGGAGATGCTGAGCCGCTTCAAGACGGCCAAGCGCAAGGTTCTCAGCGCCATGGAGCTGGCCCAGAAAAACGACATCGCGATCACGGCCCTGGGCGGGTTCACGTCGATTATTTTCGAGAATCTCAACCTGCTCAAGGAGCAGCAGATCCGCAATACCAAGTTGGAGTGGGAGCGGTTCACCACCGGCAACACCCACACCGCCTGGGTGATCGCCCAGCAGGTGGTTCATAACGCGCCCCGACTGGGCATCGACCTGGCCCGCGCCAAGGTGGCGGTGGTGGGTGCCAGCGGCGACATCGGCAGCGCGGTGTGCCGCTGGCTGCAGCGCCAGGGGGTTGGCGAACTGTTGTTGGTCGCCCGCAGGCCCCAGCCGCTATTGGATCTCCAAGCGGAGTTGGGTTCCGGTCGCGTGCTGGAACTCAACGATGCCCTGGCCGAAGCCGATGTGGTCGTCTGGGTGGCGAGTCTTCCCGAGGGCCTCAGCATCGATGCCGACCTGTTGCCCAGGCCTTGCCTGATGATCGACGGCGGCTACCCCAAGAATCTCGATTCCCGTTTCGCGGGAGACGGGGTTCATGTGATCAAGGGAGGCATCGTCGAGTTTTGGCAGGATCTGGGATGGCAGATGATGGAGGTGGCTGACATGGCCAATCCCCGGCGCCAATTGTTTGCCTGTTTCGCCGAAGCCATGCTGCTGGAATTCGAAGGAATCCACACCAACTTCAGCTGGGGCCGCAACAACATCACCCTGGCCAACATGGATCGCATCGGTGAAGCCTCCCTCCGCCACGGCTTCCGGGCCCTTGCCCTGGATTCTGTTCAGCCAGGCACCCTCGTGACCGCCTGATCCCCAGCCCCTGCCTCACCGGATCCATCACCTGCGATCCTGAACCTCAGCCTGTCCACGCCCATGGTCCGCCGTGCCCTCCTGGATTTCGAGAAGCCCCTGGTGGAGCTCGAAGAGCAGATCGAGCAGATCCGGCAGCTGGCTCGCGATTCCGAAGTCGATGTGAGCCAGCAGCTCCTCCAGCTCGAAACCTTGGCCACCCGGCGCCGCGATGAGATCTTCCGCTCCCTCACGCCGGCCCAGAAGATCCAGGTGGCGCGTCACCCCCAGCGGCCGAGCTGCCTCGATTACATCCAGCTGATCACCGATACCTGGGTCGAATTGCATGGCGATCGGCGCGGCTCCGACGACAAGGCCCTCGTGGGTGGCATCGGGCGCATCGGTGACCAGTCCGTGGTGCTGCTGGGCCACCAGAAGGGCCGCGACACCAAGGAGAACGTGGCCCGCAACTTCGGGATGGCCTCACCCGGGGGGTATCGCAAGGCGCTGCGCCTGATGGAGCATGCCGACCGTTTTCGGTTGCCGATCATCAGCTTCATTGACACTCCCGGTGCCTATGCGGGGCTGTTGGCTGAGGAGCAGGGCCAGGGCGAGGCGATCGCGGTGAACCTGCGGGAGATGTTCCGGCTGCGGGTGCCGATCATCGCCACGGTGATCGGGGAAGGAGGCTCCGGAGGGGCCCTGGGCATCGGCGTCGCCGATCGTCTGCTGATGTTTGAGCACAGCGTCTATACGGTGGCCAGCCCCGAGGCCTGTGCCTCGATCCTCTGGCGGGATGCCGCCAAGGCTCCGGTCGCTGCCGAAGCCCTCAAGATCACCGGCCCCGACTTGCTCCAGCTCGGGGTGATCGATGCGGTGCTGCCCGAGCCCTCCGGGGGTAATCACTGGGCCCCCCTCCAGGCGGCGGCAACCCTCAAGGAGGCCATCCAGCACCATCTGGCCGAGCTCGGAGCCCTCTCCGAATCCGAAAGGATTGAGCGTCGCTACGCCAAGTTCCGGCGGATCGGCCGCTTCCTCGACGCAGCCGCCACGGAACCCGCCCGAATTGCTTAAGGTTTCATGGTTGCTCTCTGGTCTTTTGGGCCCGCGATCCTCCCTGCCAAACCATCCGAGCGGGACCCTGTCAACGACTCCACGCCGGATCGGAGACTCCGCCTCGTCCGTCCTATTGTCAGCCTGGATGGGCAACGGCATGGTTCTGGGCCCAACGGGCGCTCGATCCCGTTTAGGGCGGGAACCGTCCCCGGGGTTCGGAAAACACACCGCTCCCGCCCCATGAACCTGTAACCAGTTGCTGCGAACGGCGTGCCATGCTCAAGACCAGCAGGCAGCCGCTGCCCTGCTGTTCGTGGCGCAGCAGCCCTCCATTCCATCCATGGAGGTTTTCCCTGAAGCCGGCAGCCGGCCCCCACTCGATCCCCCATGACCTCCACGTTCCCGTCATCGATCACCTCCGTGACAGTTCCGGCAGTGAATCCACCGAATGGCATGGGGCCTATCGGCGATTCGGCCACCCAACTGCCGATCAGTGCCCGTCTTCGTCAGCGCCTGCAGGAGGCCAACGCCCCGTTTCTGGCGAACGACAACATCTCAGCCCATCTGCGGGATGGTGAGATGGATCAACTCGAGGTTGAAGTCACCGACAAGGTTCGTGAGCTTCTACGCAGCCTCGTGATCGATATTGAAAACGATCACAACACCGCGGAAACGGCGGAGCGTGTGGCGCGGATGTATCTGCATGAGGTCTTCAAAGGACGTTATCAGGAGCAGCCCAAAATTGCTTCCTTCCCCAACGTCAAGAAACTAGACGAAATCTATACGGTTGGTCCGATCACCGTTCGCTCGGCCTGCTCTCACCATCTGGTTCCCATTCTCGGCAGCTGCTGGATCGGCATCAAGCCTGGCGTCAGGGTGATCGGCCTTTCCAAGTTTTCCCGGGTGGCGGAATGGGTCTTCTCCAGGCCCCACATCCAGGAAGAAGCCGTTCTGATCCTGGCCGATGAGATTGAGCGTCTCTGTGAACCGGAGGGCTTGGCCATCTTGGTGAAGGCCCAGCACTACTGCATGAAATGGCGTGGTGTGAAGGAACCCCAGACCACCATGGTGAATTCGGTGGTGCGTGGTGATTTCCGCCGTGATCCCAACCTCAAGGCCGAGTTCTTTGAGTTGGTCAAGCAGCAGGAATCGGTGCTCGGCTACTGAGCATCCGCCTCACCGGCCGCACTGGGGTGCGGCCGGTGATCATGCACAGCCCGCACCAGCTCTTCCACCCGCGCCAGATTCTTGACGCCCGGGGCGTCCTCCACCCCGCTGGAAGCATCGAATCCATCGGGATTCACGGCTCCCCGCAGGGAGGCCATTCGCTCCGGCGTGATCCCCCCCGCTAACCACCAGGGTTGCTGACAGCGGAACTCCCGCAGCCACTCCACCGGGATGCGATGGCCGGTTCCCCCCAGCTGGTTGCTCACCCAGGCATCCAGCAGCAGGGCATCCACCACGGGAGCGAAGCGCTGCACCTGATCCAGGTCTGCGGGATCTCGGATGCGCAGCGCCTTCCAGAGCAGGAGACCCTCGCCCAGTTTTTGCCGCAGCTCCAGACAACGCTCCACGGTTTCATGGCCATGGAGTTGCACCACGTTGTGCCCCCCCGGGCCCGGTTCCAGCAGGGGGAGATCCTCCCCGGCGGGATCCGCCACCACCAGGACCCTCAGGCAATCCTTCCGGACAGAGGCCACCGCATCGAACAGGGCCCGGCGGCGACCCGGCTCCAGCCAGCGGGGAGAGCTCGGCACCCCGATCACCCCCACCGCATCCACCCCCAGAGCGGCCACGGCCGCCGCCTGGTCCGGCTCCCGCAGGCCACAGATCTTCAGCAGGGGAGGCGCCATGGCGTCCAACCGGTTCCCAGCCTTTCTAAGATCCAACAGCTTGGCCTCCGGACAGGTACCCCCGGGGCCTGCTGCGGGCGCCATAACGGTTCTCCCGGTTTTCCGATGTTCCAGGCTTCCTGCCAGCTCCGATCCGATGGCTAACCAGCGTGCGAGGCAGAACCGTGGGTGAGGGCTGGCAGCTGTTCCGGGTCCGAGGCATTCCCCTCCGCATCCATCCAACCTGGTTCCTGATCCTGCTCGCGGCCACCTTGGCTTTTGAGCGGCACTACCGCCAGATCCTGGCCACCACCCTTCCCGAGGCTGGTCTCTGGCTGGTGGCCCTGGCCACGGCCCTGTTGCTGTTCGTTTCCGTTCTGCTCCACGAACTGGGCCATGCCTTGGTGGCCCTCAGCCAGGGCGTGAGGGTGCGCAGCATCACCTTGTTCCTGTTGGGTGGTGTCGCCAGCGTTGAGCGGGAATGTCCCACGGCCCTCGGTGCCCTCGCCGTCGCCTTGGCCGGTCCGTTCGTGAGCCTCACGCTGGCTCTCGCACTCCTGGCCGGTGTGCATCCAGCCGCCCACCAGTCCGTGGTGTTGGGGGAGATCCTCACCCAGTTGGGGGTGCTCAACCTCGTGCTGGCCCTCTTTAATCTCCTGCCCGGCCTGCCCCTCGACGGCGGCCTGGTGGTGAAGGCCCTGGTTTGGCAGGTCACCGGCAGCCGGCGGCGGGGCCTGGTGGTGGCCAATGGTTGCGGCCGCTTCCTCTCCTTCCTCGCTCTTGGTCTGGGAGCGGTGCTTCTGCTGCGGGGCGGTGGCATCAGTGGAGCCTGGCTGATGCTGCTCGGTTGGTTCGGCCTGGGGGCCGCCCGCAACCAGAGCCAGGTTCTGCAGGTTCAGCAGGCGCTTCGCGATATCCGGGTCAAGGATGTGAGCCGCCGCCGATTCCGGGTGCTGGAGGCCTCGACCACCCTGCGTCAGTTGAGCCGGCTTGAGCCGATCACTCCAGACGGCCTCGCCGGGGCTTCCCGCGATGCGGCCTGGGCTGCCGAGCCTCGCTCCGCTGCGAGCCTCCCTCCCGCCCCCCTCGATCCCCTGGCGGACTGGCTACTCGTGTGTGACCGGGGGCGCTGGCGGGGGTTCATTGATCTCTCCATCCTTCAGGAGTTGCCCGTGCAACGCTGGGATACCGACGTGGTGGGGGATCACCTCCATCCCCTTGGTGATCTGCCATCCATCGCCGAATCGGCCCCTCTCTGGCAGGCGGTACTGCAGTTGGACCAGCCCGACCGCCCCCGCCTCCTCGTGCTCGGCCCTGCCGGTCTGCCCTCCGGAACGCTCGAACGCCCCGAGGTCGCGGAGGCCGTGCTGAAGAGGATTGGCCTCCGCCTCCCCAGCCAGCTGATGGCCACGGCCCGGGAGCAGAACGGCTACCCGCTGGGTCTGGCCCTTGCCCAAGTGGTCCGCTCCATGCTGGCCGCGGGTGATGTGCAGCTGCCTGATGCCCTGGCCGCCGAGGGATCTCCCCCTGCCCCATCTTCGGGCCTTTGAACCTGGATCGCGATTCGCCTAAAGGGGAGCTGCCCGCTCGACCGTGGCCCCCACCACGCTCCACTCCTCCAGGCTGAGATCCCTGCGAACCAGGCTCACCCCACCCCGGTCGAGGGGCAGGCAACGGGCTGCCGAACGGAGCAGCAGGGCTTCGAGGTCATCAGATCCGAGCGCAAGGGGCGGTAGCTGCGGAGGCTCCTCTCCAAAGATCCGCTCCCAGAGATCCGCCTGGGGTTTGAGCAAAATGCTCCCGTGCTGGAGCAGACAGCCGCCCCGCCAGAGCTGGGCACTGCCAATTCGCTTGCTGCCGTCAGCATGCACAAGATCGGCGCTGGTGCTTGTTGCGAAGCAGCTGTTTCGGTCTCGGCTTGGGGCGCTCCGTCCGGGGCGCAGCGGTAGGCCGAGTTCGCCAAAGGCCCGGCAGAGCCAGCCGCAGCATCGGCCGTAGACGCTCTTCCTCGGGCCCGGGGCCGCCGGCCAGATCAGGGCATAGGAGAGGTCTGCTCCATGGAGCACGGCGCGCCCCCCACTGGGCCGCCGCACCAGATCGATGGCTCCGCTGTTGGCCAGCTCCTGCCAGTGGAGCGGCACCACCTGTTGGTGAAAACCCAGCGAGAGGGTCGGCCGGGACCAGCGGTAGAGGCGAAGCACAGCACCGGCCTTTGGATCGGCACGGGCCTGATCGAGGAGCTGACCATCGATCGCCATTTGCCAGGGGCCCGGCAGGGTGTGGGTGGGGATCCAACGCACCATCGCCCGCTCTGGCGGGCTTGGTCGGGGGCCTGGCCTGAGTGGCTGCAGCACGGGGATC
>Ga0310330_100439_pt1 | contig 11765 bp, 11 predicted proteins | sample LakMicDCLTotalB5_FD_195544 | JGI IMG/M metagenome (GOLD analysis project Ga0310330, IMG submission 195544) | Enriched freshwater cyanobacterial communities from Lake Michigan, Michigan, United States - MI23.DCL.Total.B5 (v2) (version 2) | ecosystem: Environmental > Aquatic > Freshwater > Lake... | reverse complement strand
AGATCGCTCTGTTGCCAGAGGCTGGGCTGTTCCTCGATCGGGCCGGTCACGGATAGCTGGAGCTGCTGGGCCCATGGTCCCAGCCCGATCCACCGCAGGCCAGAGGCAGATGCCTAGGGTGACTGGCCTACCCCTGATCCAGTCATGGGCCTAGCCGCCGGAGACCGAGCACCGCTGATCGCCCTGGGGGATCAAAACGGCGTTGAACGCCGCAACGACCAGCTGAAAGGCAAAGCCCTGGTGCTGTTCTTCTATCCCAAGGACGACACCCCGGGCTGCACGGCGGAAGCCTGCGCCTTCCGAGACAGCTATGCCGACCTCCAAGCCCTCGGAGCCGAGGTGTGGGGTGTGAGCGGCGACGATGCCGGCAGCCACCAGCGCTTTGCCAGCCGCCACAACCTTCCCTATCCCCTGCTGGTGGATCGGGGCAACCAGTTGCGCAAGGCCTTCGGCGTGCCCGGCGTGCTGGGTCTGTTGCCGGGCAGGGTCACCTACGTGATCGACGGCGAAGGGATGATCCGGCATGTGTTCAACAACCTGTTGGACGGAGCCGCCCACCGCAATGAAGCCCGCGCCGCCCTGCAGCGGCTTGGCATCTGACCATGGCGCAGTGGCGCCAGCGGGGCGACATCTGGCAACTCGAGTCCAGCGGCGGCGCCCGCGGCACCATCGAGTTCATCGGTGGCAGCTATCTGGCAGCCACCCCCCAGCTCAGTTACCGGCGCCTGCTGGAAGCCCTCGCTTCCCGAGGCTGGCGGATCCGGGCCTGGAGTTACGTGCCCGGCTTCGACCACCAGGATCAGGCCAACACTGCCTGGCGGCGTTTTCGCCAACTGCGGGATGGGGACCTCGCCGAACCCCTGCTACGGCTCGGCCACAGCTTGGGCTGCAAGCTCCACCTGCTAGCCCCCGACGGCGGCCGTGCCTGCGACGGACTGGTGGCACTGAGCTTCAACAACTTCTCAGCCGAGCGCTCCGTGCCCCTGCTGGCGGAACTGGGGCAGCAGTTCAACTTTCGCAGTGAATTCAGTCCGTCCCCGGAGGACACCCTCCTGCAGGTGGCCCGCAGCTATCGGCAACCGCGCAACCTGCTGGTGCGGTTCCAGCGCGATCGGATCGACCAGAGCAGTCGGCTCCTGGGGGTGCTGCAATCCCGAGACGCGGACAGCAGCCAGCTCACTGAACTGCCGGGAGATCATCTCGCGCCGGCCAGCGCTGGTCTACGCCAAAACCTGCTGGGCAACTGGGCTGAAGATCCCAGCCGCCAGCGAGCCCTGGAGCGGATCGCCGACACGATTGATCGCTGGCTCCTCCCCCCTGACAGGAGAACTGACCACAGCCAGACCTAAACCCGCAGGGCATCCAGCACGGAGCGATCCTCCAGGGTACTGGTGTCGCCACTCACCTCCTGGCCATCGGCGAGGGCTCGCAAGATGCGCCGCATGATCTTGCCGCTGCGGGTCTTGGGCAGGGCATCGGTGAAGCGGATCTCATCGGGTTTGGCAATCGGGCCGATCTCCTTGGCCACGTGGCTGCGCAACTCGGCGATCAGGGCCTCATCCCCGCTGCGTCCACTCTCCAGGGTGACGAAGGCGACGATGGCCTCGCCTTTGAGGTCGTCGGGCCGGCCCACCACGGCCGCCTCAGCCACGGTGGGGTGACTCACCAGCGCGCTCTCGATCTCCATCGTGCCCAGGCGGTGACCACTCACATTGATCACGTCATCCACGCGGCCCATCACCCAGAAGTAGCCGTCGACATCGCGACGGGCGCCATCGCCAGCAAAGTAGAGGTGGCTGCCATCGGCCGGGCGAATTTCCTCCCAATAACTCTTGCGGAAGCGATCGGGGTCACCGTGGACGGTTCGCATCATCCCGGGCCAGGGACGGCGCACGGCCAGGTAGCCGCCTGAGTCCGCCACCTGGGAGACACCCTGCAGATCGACCACGTCGGCAGCGATCCCCGGCAGGGGCAGGGTGCAGGAGCCGGGCTTGGTGGGAGTGGCTCCCGGCAGGGGGCTGATCATGACGCCACCGGTCTCGGTCTGCCACCAGGTATCGATCACCGGGCAGCGATCGCCGCCGATAACATCGCGATACCACATCCAAGCCTCGGGGTTGATGGGCTCTCCCACGGTGCCAAGGATGCGCAGGGAACGCATGTCGTATTGATCAGGCACGTCGCGGCCGCTCTTCATAAAGGCCCGGATCGCGGTGGGGGCCGTGTAGAAAATCGTGCATCGGTGCTTCTGGATCACATCCCAGAACGCACCAGGCTTGCTGGGGCGTGGTGCCCCCTCGTACATCACCGTGGTGGCGCCGTTGGAGAGCGGGCCGTACACGATGTAGCTGTGGCCGGTAATCCAACCCACGTCGGCGGTGCACCAGTGGATGTCGTCCTCACGGATGTCGAAGATCCACTGGAAGGTGAGGTGGGCCCAGAGGTTGTAGCCGGCGGTGGTGTGCACCACCCCCTTGGGCTTCCCGGTGGACCCGGAGGTGTAGAGCACAAACAGGCGGTCTTCACTGGCCATCGGTTCCGCGGCGCACTCAGCGCTCTGGCCCTCCACCAGCGCGTGCCACCAGTGGTCACGGCCGGCCTGCATGGCGCAGTCGCCACCGGCCCCAGCCAGCCGACGCACCACCAGCACATGCTCCACGGAAGGGGCACCGCCATGGGCAGCCAGGGCCTCATCCACGGCTGGCTTGAGGGGCACGGGCTTGTCCTTGCGGAAGCCCCCATCGGCGGTGATGACGGCCTTCGCCTGGCCATCGATCAGGCGATCGCGTAGGGCATCGGCCGAAAAACCACCGAACACCACCGAGTGGGGGGCGCCGATGCGGGCACAGGCCAGCATGGCGATGGCGGCCTCTGGCACCATCGGCATGTAGAGGGCCACCAGGTCGCCCTTGCCGATGCCAAGGGCCTTGAGGGCATTGGCGGCTTGACACACCTCCGCGTGAAGCTGGCGATAGGTGAAGGTGCGGGTGTCACCGGGCTCCCCCTCCCAGATCAGGGCCGTCTTCTCGGCGCGGGGGCCCGTTAGATGGCGATCGAGGCAATTGAAGCTGAGGTTGGTGGTACCCCCCTCAAACCAGCGGGCAAAGGGTGGGGTGCTCCAATCCAACACCGTATGAAATGGCTCGAACCAGTGCAGTTCACTGCGAGCCAGATCCCCCCAGAAGCCATCCGGATCGGAGTCGGCCTTGGCGCAGAGCTCCCGGTAGGCCTCGAGGGAGCCGATGCGAGCCGATTCAGAGAGAGCCTGGGGCGGCGCGAACACGCGCTGCTCCTGAAGCACCGATTCGATCGTCGCGCCCGTGGTGACATCAGACATGGTGCTGCAGCAAGGCTGAGGAGCTGTGGACCATTCAACCCAGCCCCTGCCGGCGGCGCTGCCTGCGGATGCCGCCATGTAACGGGACGTCGTGATGGACCGCCCCCCTGGCCTTGCTGCAGGATGGGGGTATGGGCTCCCCTGCTGCCTGTCTGTTCGATCTCGACGGGGTCCTGCTCGACACCGAGCCGCTGCAGGCCCGCGCCTGGAAGGAGGCCGCGACCCACTTCGGCTGTGATCTGGACGCCAGCCAGTTGCGGAGCCTGCGGGGCCGGCGCCGGCCCGATTGCGCCGAGCAGGTGTGCCTCTGGATTCAAAGCGGCACGGGCGCATCTCCCGGAAGCGATGCCCTGCTGGCCGTGCGCCAGCCCCTGGCCGATCAACTCCTGCCCGGTGCCCGGCCGATGCCGGGAGCCGAAGCACTGGTGCTCAACTGCGTGGCACAGGGCATTCCGATGGCCCTGGCCACCAGCAGCTCCCGGAAGGCAGTGGAGCGCAAGGCCGCTCCCCATTCCTGGCTCGATCTAATCAAGGTGCGGGTCTACGGAGACGACCCAGCCCTCCGTGGTGGCAAGCCCTCCCCCGACCCCTTTCTGCTGGCCGCCGAGCGGATCGGCGCCGCCCCCCAGGACTGCTGGGCCTTCGAGGATTCCCAGGCCGGCATCCAGGCCGCCATAAGGGCCGGCTGCCAGGTGTTTGCCCTGGTACCAGATCCGAGCACCGCCGAACTGAGCGTTCCCAAAGGCGTGACGGTGCTGCGATCGCTGGAAGACCTAGCGCTCTAGGCAAGCCACCAAGCCTCACAAGAGCCTGGGAATCAGTGCATCAATAGAGCCGGCTGAGCACGAAATCGGGAAGGGCCCGCAGGGCGCGGCTGGGCTCGGAAGGGCTCAGCCAATCCAGGGCGGCAGCGGCCTCCTTCGCAAAGCCTTCGGCTAGGGCCCGGGAGCGGGGAATGGCCTCACAACCGCGCACCAGATCGAGGGCCTGGTCAAGATCTCCGTCCTGGCTGAACTCCCGTTCAATCAGACCCGCCAAGGCCGGGCGCTCCTGGAGGGCGTAGAGGGCCGGGGCAGTGAGATAGCCCGAGGCGAGATCGCTGGCGGCAGGCTTGCCGAGCTGCTGGTCGCTGCCGGTGAAATCGAGGATGTCATCCACCACCTGGAAGGCCAGACCCAGTTGTCGACCAAAGCGGTAGAGGTCATCGAGCTGCTGGGCAGCCAGGCCCGTGAGCACTCCGGCGGCCCGGGCACTGTTGGCGATCAGGGAGGCGGTTTTGCAGTAGCTCTTCTCGAGGTAAGTCTCGAAGCTCTGGCCAGTGTCGTAACGGAACAACCCCTGCTTCACCTCCCCATCTGCGAGATCCATGATCACGCGGCTGAGCAGCTTCACCACCTCGAGATCGTCCAGGTTGGCCAGGTGCCAACTGGCCTGCGCAAAGAGGAAGTCGCCAGCCAGAACTGCCACCCGGTGGTTGAAGCGGCTGTGCACGGTGTCGACACCGCGGCGGGTGGCGGCCTCATCCACCACGTCGTCGTGAACCAGCGACGCCGTATGGATCATCTCGGTGATCTCGGCCAGGCGCCGATGACGCGGGCCCAGTTCGCCGTCCGGGGCAACCGCCCGAGACAGCAGCAGCACGATGCCGGGGCGGAGACGCTTGCCTCCGGCGGCAAACAGATGTTCAGCGGCGGCCTGGAGGATGGGATGCCCGGCTCCGATCAAGCTGCGCAGGTCGGCCAGCAGGGCATCCAGATCAGCCTCCACGGGCTGGAGCAGCTCTGCAACCGTTGCCACAACACCTCCGCCGTGGCGTGATCCTAGAAGGCTCAACCCACCGATCGCAGGTCCACACGCTCCACCGCAGGGCGGTATCCCAGCCAACGGCTGGCCCCATTGGCGAAGGCCTCCGCACAACCACTCACGCAGACCCGGGTGCGATCAGCCGGTGGCACCACCTGCACCCCGGAGAGCTCCCCTTCCGGCATCCCCCCCATGCTGGCAAGCAAGGGGCCCAACCGTTTCACCGCCGACTCAGCCGGGTCCACGAGTCGTATGTGGGGCGGGAGCAGCTCGGTGAGCATCGGCCGCAGCATCGGATAGTGGGTGCAGCCCAACACCACCGTGTCGACGCCTGCAGCTACCAAGGGGGCGAGATAGCCCCGAGCCTCGAGCTCCAGCTCCGGACTCTGCAGATCGCCGGCCTCAATGAGAGGCACAAAGGCAGGGCAGCCGATTTCCAGCACCTGGGCGTGGGGGTGGCAGGCATGGATCGCTCGCCGGTAGGCGCCACTGGCCGCCGTAGCGCTGGTCGCCAGCACCCCGACCCGATCACTGCCGAGGTCAGCTGCCACACTGTCGATCAGCCCCACCACCGGCACTCCAGCCTCCGCCACCGCCACATCCAGGGCCAGGGCGTTGGAGGTGTTGCAGGCCATCACCAGCACGCCCACCTGCTGATGACGCAGCCAAGCAACCACCTCGGCGGCAATGGCGCGAATGTCGGCCACGCTGCGCTGGCCGTAGGGAACCCGCGCTGTGTCCCCGAGATAGAGGCAGGAGGAATGGGGATAGCGCTCCTGGAGCCGGCGCAACACCGTGAGGCCGCCCAGGCCGCTGTCAAAGAGGCCCACCAAGGCGCTCATGGGCCCTCCTGCAGGGCATTGAGAATCCCGGCGGACAGGGCCAGGGCCATGCGGCGGCGGAAATTCGCATCGGCCAGGCGGCGGGAGTCAAGCTCCCCGGTGACAAAGCCCATCTCCACCAGGGCTGAGGGCATCACCGTGCGGCGGATGACAAAAAAGCGCCCCGTCCGCACACCCCGATCCGGGCTGCCCGGGGAAATGGCCAGCATCTGCTCCTGAAGGGCGGCCGCCAAACGGCGGGACTTGAATCCGGCACCCTCGAAGTAGAACGTTTCGATCCCGTTCACGTCAGGACGCGCCATGCTCAGGGCATTGGCATGGACGCTGACAAACAGGTCGGCACCGCTGCTGTTGGCTAGGGATACCCGGGGAGGCAGGTCCACATCCACCTCGGAGGTGCGGGTCATCAGCACCTGCACGCCTCGGGCCTGCAGGAGCCTGGCCATCTGCAGGCAGACATCGAGCACCACATCCGTTTCCCGCAATCCGCCAATGCCGACGGCCCCGGGATCCGGGCCGCCATGGCCGGGATCGATCACCACTTTGAAGCGTCCCCGCGGCACCACGGGCAAGCCATCGGCCGAGAGGGGAGTGGTGGCCGTGGGAAAGCTCGCCTGACGGTCGGGTAGGTCACGGGTGACCGCATCGAGATCCCCCTCCCCGATGCCCGTGCCCCCCTGGTTGGCCAAACCGGGCAGGTCCATGCGCCAACGGTCACGGGCCGTACCCACCAGCTTGAGGCCGGCGGGATCCAGCTGGGTGCCCGGGGCAAACTCGAGCACCAGCCTGGTGGTGAAGCCATCGGGGCGACCGATGCGCACTTCGCGCAGGGCACCACTGCCCGGCAGGCTGCGAGTCCGGGACGGGGCTCCCGGCAGGTCGACCCAAACCCTCGGCCCGCGCAGGGCCGTCCCAGCTTCAAAGAAGGCCTGGGGACGAACATCGAGGCTGGTGCGCAGCTCGAGCTGACCCGCGCTGGTGATCCGCCAAGCCGACAGGGACGAGGCCCAGGCTGGCAGCGCGGCAACAACCACGGTGAGGGCCGCTAGAACCGAGGTCCACGGCAGGCGACTCGCCCAGAATCCGACGACCCAGCGCATCAGGAGCGTCAGAACAGGGCCGGCCGCCGGTGTTGGAGGCTCGGCATCTGGGCTCGGACCCGCTGGGCATGGCCAGGATCCACCGGCGCGACCGCCAAGCCCACCGACACACCGGCATCGGCCAGCACCGTGCCCCAGGGATCAATCACCAGGGCATGGCCATGGCTCTGGCGACGGCCGTAGTGGAGGCCCGTCTGGGCCGGAGCTACCACGTAGGCAGTGTTTTCAATGGCCCGGGCCTGCAACAAAACCTGCCAGTGATCCTTGCCCGTAAAGGCGGTGAAGGCCGCCGGCACCATGAGCACATCCACGCCGGTTTCCGCCAGATGGCGGTAGAGCTCCGGGAAGCGGACGTCGTAACAAATGGAGAGACCGATCCGACCCAGGCCTGCCACCTCAATCACCGGGGGCAACTGGTCGCCGGGCTTGACGGTGGCGGATTCCCGGTAGGTGTTGCCGTCCGGCAGGTCGACATCGAAGAGGTGAATCTTGTCGTACTGGGCCAAAAGCTGCCCTTCCGTACTGACCAGCTCGGCGCGATTGAGGGTCTGACCGGGACCCGCCGGCACCGGGAACCCCCCACCCAGCAGGGTCACCTGATACCGCCGCGCCATGGTGACCAGGAAGCTGCTGCAGCGTTCCGCCAGAGACGGAGCCAACTCGAGCCGCCGTTCGTCATCGCCCATGAAGGCGAAGTTCTCGGGCAAGCCCACCAGCTCGGCGCCGCGACGGGCTGCGAGCTCAATTTGCTCCTCAGCAGCGGCGAAGTTCCGATCCGCATCCGGCGTGCTGGTGAGTTGCACAGCTGCCGCCAGAAAACTCCCCACCGACTGCCCCAAAGCGAACCGGCGAACTGTAGGGGAGCTGCCACAGAACGCCAGGGCCAGCCACGGACGCCTCAGCTGGCCTTGAGAACGCCGGGTTCCGCCTGGAAGGGCACGATCTGAAGGCTGTCGACGGCGGCGCAACAGACGAAATCAGCGTCATGGTTGCCCAGTCCGATCAAGCGCTGACCATGGCTGGCGGCCCTCAGACAGGTTTCAGTGTCCAGGTGCCACTGCTGCCAAAGGGCCAGGGCGGCCAGCATCTCGTCATTGCCAAAACTGACGCCAATGTGGGGGGCAACCGCCATCTCAATCAGCGCGGAGGCCAACGCACCCGCAGCAAGGCTGTCCTCGAGGGAGTACTGGCACTCCCAGCCACTCCCCACGATCCACACCCGTTTGCAATCGTGATCGAGCAACCGCCGGGCCACGGCGCTGCGGTTCGGCAAGGAGGCGGTGAACAGCAGGGGCACCCGCTTGACCGCTGCCAGCGACCGGGTGCCATTGGTGGTGCTGAGAAAAATGCGCTTGCCCCCCACCAACTCCGGCGTCACCGCCAGGGGAGAGTTGCCCAGGTCGTATCCCTCCACCCGCTGACCACCCCGCTCCGCAGCGCGTAGGCGCTTCTCCGCAGGCCAGGCCGCCGCTGCCGTTTCCAGCTCGGGCAGATTGTCAAAAGCCGCGATGGCCTCGGCCCCGTTGTGGAGCGACCAGGCAATCGTGGTTGTGGCGCGCAATACATCGATGACAACAGCGGCATCTGGCCCCCCCTCCAGCGGGGACGTCACCGCCGGAACAGCCTCGGAAGAATGGAAATAGGAAATCTGCACGGCGGCCCACAGTCCGGGGCGATCAGAGTAGTCAGGGGAAGGCAGGGGTCCCGGCAGGCCGGCCGAGTGCGTCACAGTGGCCCTGTCCGAACCTCCTCTGGCCCAGCCCATGGCAGCGCCCCTGTTCAGCCAGCGCAGCCGTAGGGATCTGCGGGGATTTCTGGAGTTATTGGAGCAGCGGGGCCGGCTGCGGCGGATCACCGCGCCGGTAGACCCAGACCTGGAACTCGCGGCGATCGCCGATCGTGTGCTGAGCCTGGGGGGCCCTGCCCTGCTGTTCGAAAACGTGATCGGCAGCACCATGCCCGTGGCGGTGAACCTGCTGGGCACCCAGGAGCGGGTGCTGTGGAGCATGGGGATGGAGCGGGCTGAAGAACTTGAGGCCCTGGGCGAGCGGCTGGCCCTGCTGCAGCAGCCTCGCCCCCCCAAGGGGGCCCGCGAGGCCGTGCGCTTTGGTTCGGTGCTGCTGGATGTGCTCAAGGCCCGTCCCGATCTCGATCTCCTGCCCCCCTGCCACCAGGAGGTGTTCAAGGCGGATCAGGTGAACCTCGATGCCCTGCCCCTGCTGCGCCCCTGGCCAGGGGACGGGGGCCGAATCATCACCCTCGGCCTGGTGATCACCAAAGACCCGGAAACCGGCACGCCGAACGTGGGGGTGTATCGGCTGCAGCAGCAGAGCATCAACACCATGACCGTGCACTGGCTGAGCGTGCGCGGCGGCGCCCGCCACCTGCGCAAGGCGGCGGCGATGGGCAAGACGCTGGAGATCGCCATCGCCATCGGGGTCCATCCCCTGCTGGTGATGGCGGCCGCCACGCCGATTCCGGTGCAGCTCAGCGAGTGGCTGTTTGCCGGCCTCTATGCCGGCGAAGGGGTACGGCTGGCCAAGTGCAAGACCGTGAACCTCGAGGTGCCCAGCCACAGCGAAGTGGTGCTCGAGGGAACGATCACCCCCGGCGAGGAGCTGGCCGACGGACCCTTCGGCGACCACATGGGCTTCTACGGGGGCGTCGAAAACTCCCCCTTGGTGCACATCCAGTGCGTCACCCAGCGCCGGAATCCCGTTTACTTCACCACCTTCAGCGGGCGGCCGCCGAAGGAGGACGCAATGCTCGCCATCGCCCTGAACCGCATCTACACGCCGATCCTGCGGCAACAGATTCCCGAAATCGTCGACTTCTTTCTGCCCATGGAGGGGCTGAGCTACAAGCTGGCGGTCATCGCCATCGACAAGGCGTACCCCGGCCAGGCCAAGCGAGCGGCCATGGCCTTCTGGAGCGCCCTCCCCCAATTCACGTACACCAAATTTGTGGTGGTGGTCGATAACAGCATCAACATCCGCGATCCGCGCCAGGTGATCTGGGCGATCAGTGCCCAGGTGGATCCCCAGCGCGATCTGTTCGTCCTGGAGGACACCCCCTTCGACACCCTGGACTTCGCTAGCGAACGTCTGGGTTTGGGTGGCCGGCTGGCGATCGATGCCACCACCAAAGTGGGCCCCGAGAAGCGCCACGATTGGGGCGAGCCGCTGCGGCGCCCGACCGAGCTGGAAGCGCGCATTGACGGCCGCTGGGCCGAGCTGGGCTTGGCCGATCTCGGCGGGGAGGAGCCCGATCCGGCGCTCTTCGGGTACACCCTCGAGCATGTGCTGGAGCGCCTGGCGGCCCGGGCCTGATGCTTCGCAAGAGTGGGATCCAGGCACTGAAGGCCCTGCTCGAACTCGCCCAGTCCCCGGCGCAGTGGCGTTCCTCCCTGGAGCTCGCCGAGGCCCAGCAGCTTCCCGCCGCCATGGTTGAGCAGTTGCTGCTGCGGCTGCGCCGTGCCGACCTGGTGGAGGCCAGGCGGGGCCGCAACGGCGGCTACCGGCTGGCCCGAGCGGCCCGCCAGATCGTCTTGACTGAAGTGCTGGCTGCGGCCGCAGCGCCACCAGCATCAGGACTGGCTGGCTTACGCGAGGCCGACAACCAACCCAGCGACCAGGTCACGGAAGCCCTGGAGAAACGGCTAGAGCGGAGCATCACCCAGGTGCTCTCCCAGCTCACCCTGGAAGATCTGCTGTTTGATTTGCGCAGCGCTGAAGCCAGCCTGGAGGAGGACGGCGGGCTGATGCTGGGTTGATCGCAACGGCCTCAATAGGATCAAATCCATCCATCCCCCTCCGTTTTGAGCCAGCCCACTCCCTCCACCAGCCCCTTGCCCCTTGCGGCGGGGGGAACGCTGCGGGGAACCGTGCAGGTGCCCGGCGACAAATCCATTTCCCACCGCGCCCTGCTGTTCGGCGCCATCGCCGAAGGGGTCACGCGGATTGAGGGCCTCCTGCCCGCCGAGGATCCGCTCAGCACCGCCGCCTGCCTGCGGGCGATGGGCGTCACCGTGTCGGAGATCCGGGCTGGGGAACCGGTGACCGTGCAGGGCGTGGGGCTCGATGGCTTCCAAGAGCCATCCGACGTGCTCGATTGCGGCAATTCCGGCACCACCATGCGGTTGATGCTGGGACTGCTGGCGGGACGGGTGGACCGCCACTTCGTGCTCACAGGCGACGGCTCCCTGCGGGGCCGCCCGATGCGGCGGGTGGGGGGACCCCTGGCCGAGATGGGTGCCGTGATCCACGGACGCAAAGGGGGCCATTTCGCCCCCCTGGCTGTGTTGGGTCAGCCCCTCCGGGGCACCACCATCCGCACACCGGTGGCCTCGGCCCAAGTGAAGAGCGCCATCTTGCTGGCGGCGCTCACCGCCGCCGGGCCCACCACGGTGATCGAGCCAGCCCAGAGTCGCGACCACAGCGAACGGATGCTGGGGGCCTTCGGCGCCCAGCTGGAGGTGGGGGGACCGGGGCTTACCCAGGTGACCCTCACTCCCGGGGCCAGCCTGCGGGGCCAGAGCGTGGTGGTACCCGGTGACATCAGTTCCGCCGCTTTCTGGCTGGTGGCTGCCGCCATCACCCCAGGGGCCGAGCTGACGGTTCAAAACGTGGGCCTCAACCCCAGCCGCACCGGCATCTTGGAGGTACTCGAGCAAATGGGCGCCCA
>Ga0310330_100437_pt1 | contig 11784 bp, 14 predicted proteins | sample LakMicDCLTotalB5_FD_195544 | JGI IMG/M metagenome (GOLD analysis project Ga0310330, IMG submission 195544) | Enriched freshwater cyanobacterial communities from Lake Michigan, Michigan, United States - MI23.DCL.Total.B5 (v2) (version 2) | ecosystem: Environmental > Aquatic > Freshwater > Lake... | reverse complement strand
GGTTGGGGGCGGCAGTTCGGGGAGTTGGGGGCTGGTTGGCTCTTCAACCTTGGCCGTGGCAGGAGCCCCAGCGCCTGGCCGGCGCAGCAGCTGCAGGGCCGATGGCATCAGGTCTGTCCTGGCCGCAGGGGATGGCCTGGTGCCGTTGCCGTTGGAAATGGTGCTGGTCATGGCCTGGTACGGAACGGGAGGCGGAAAGGAGGAGCGGCCTTGGGGGCCGCCTTGCGGGCTCCCTGTTCGGGAACTGGGACTGGGGTGATGCCCAGCCCCTTGCGGTGAAGCCACTCCTCGACGCTGATCTCCCTTGGCTAGTTCCACCAATCGTTTGGCCTGTTCCGGTCGGTCGTGGTCCTGAACCCGGAGGTGGTTAATCACCCAGCCGCTGCCATGGGCCTGACGGGCCAGGGCTAGTCGCTTGCCTGTCGCTGCCAGCAGGGTATGCATCAGGCCGACTCCCGCGGCTTGCCTATGGACAGGCCCCGCTGCCGTCGAAAGCCAACTCAGAGGTCGCTTTCAAGCAGGTCGTCTACAGAGCCACCGTCGTCGTCATCCTCGTCATCCTCTTCATCCCCGAGGACCTCCTCGACCAGCTCCCGCGCGGCCTTGAGGCGGGCACTGTCAGCGGCCCAGACGGCGATGCTGATGGCATCGGGCTGTTCATCGCCGAGGAACTCCTCGAGGTTGAGAAGGTGGTGCTCCTCGACGAAGTTCAGAAGCACCAGGCTGATTTGCAGGGCGTCCTCGGGGCTGATCTCCGCGGCCTCCATGGCATCGAGCACCGTGCGGATGGCCGGGCTCACGTCGGCGTCGAGCGGGCTGGCTTCATGGGCGCTGGTCATGGGCTGGGCAGGAAGGTCCCCCACACCTTGGGCGAGACGGGGCGAGAACGCAGCCCTGGGCGATGCAGGCCCCGGTGTTGGTTGCATCACAGCGGCCCAAACCCGTTTGAATCGATGTCCGTTGTTAGGGGCCCCATCCGCCCCTCTTAAGCCTTGATCAGCCTGCTGCCCTTCAGCGCGTGCAGTTGAGGCCCTTGCGGTGCTGGGCGTGGGAATTGGAATCCCTGCTAAATGGCGGCAAAAGCGTTGGTTCCTAGGGGACCGGGTGGCACCCTTCCCCCGTCCCCCTTGAGACCGCCGTGGCCATGACTGGCGCCCCGTTGCCCTCCGTTGGTTTTATTGGCTTGGGCCAGCTGGGGGCGCCGATGGCTGCCAATCTGCTGGCGGCCGGCTACCCGCTGACGGTTCACACCCGCAGCCGGATTGCAGAAGAACCGCTTGCCGCGGCCGGGGCCGTCCGGGTGGCCAGTCCCGCTGAGGTCGCTACCAACGCCACCATCCTTTGCCTGTGCGTCAGCGATGGTGCCGCCGTAGAGGAGGTTCTGTTCGGCGACCAGGGTGCCGCGGGCCGCTTACGGCCAGGCTCGCTTGTGATCGATTTTTCTACGATTGAACCCGCCCAGGTCCAGGCGATGCATCGCCTGCTCCAGGCCGCTGGCGTCGATTGCCTTGATGCCCCCGTCACCGGCGGCACCGAAGGGGCAAAGGCTGGAACGCTGTCGGTCTTGGTGGGTGGCGACGCGGCGTTGGTGGATCGCGCCAGGCCGCTGTTGGAGGCCGTTGGCACCACGGTGACCCACTTTGGGCCAATCGGTTCGGGCCAGCAGGTCAAGGCTGTCAATCAAATCCTGGTGGCGGGCTGCTACGCGGCCGTGGCAGAAGCGATGGCCTTCGGCCAACGGCTGGGATTACCGATGGAGGCCGTGGTGGCCTCCCTGCGCCCCGGTGCTGCCGGCTCCTGGGCCCTGGACAATCGCGCCCTAGGCATGCTGGAAGGCCGCTTCCCCTTGGGGTTCAAGTTGGTCTTGCACCGCAAGGATTTGGCGATCGCCCTGGGCACCGCTGCGGCCCAGGAGTTGCAGCTGCCGATCTGCGAGCAAGTTGCCGCCATGGAAGACCGCCTGATCGAAGCCGGCTATGGCGAGGAGGATCTCTCGGCCTTGGCCCGTTGGTTTACCCCTTGATGGCAGCTGGGAGACCCATCCCCCGGCCCTATCGCCTGATCTTGAAATGGGTTGAACGATGCCCTGGCCCGCCGATTGGGCCCTGGTTCTACTGGGGTCTGGTTCAGCGCATTTGGATGGCGTTGAGACGGTCGCGAAAACTACGCGAGCCCGCCTCGGCTTGGGCATTGCTCTCAAGCTGGGCGCTCCCCTCGTTGGAACGATTCGCTTCGGTTAGATCAGCGTTCTCCTGGATGGGGGGGCTACTGGATGCGGTCGTGGCGCTGCTCCGGCGCTTTCCCCAAGGGCTTGGTTCGGCAGCCGGGACGACCGAGGCATCTGGCAGGGGCGCAACCGGCAGGGGTGCTGCCGGGGTGGGGCTAGGGGTGGCCAGGGCTGCCGCGTTGGACTGGCCTGGGGAGCCTGAACCCGAAGAGCCTGCTGCTGAGGAGCCTGAACCCGAGGAGCGGCGACGGCCGTAGCCTTGGGAGCGCAGATCCAGGGGTTTCCCGGTGGCAATCCCCCGGCTGCTGGCCTGGTCGGCGGCGGAGGGGGCAGCCCGTTTGATCGGGTTGGCCTTGAGCTCGCTGCGCACCTGATTGAGCAGGCGGAAGTGGCCGGTGGCATTGAATTTGCGCAGCAGCGCCGGATCCCAGGCCATCGGCCAAACAATGGTGTCGTTGATAACAAGCCTAAGGGAGCGCTCCGGCCCAGGGAACTGTGATAAATTGTTGCGGTACCAAGTGGAAGTCGTTCCGACTACGGTCTTGGCCGGCCCGGCCGGGTAAACCCTCCGGGGTCCCTGTCCTTTTTGAGTCAATGATGGTGACTCAATGGTTGGGTTGGGGTTCCCCTGAGGGTTCCCCTAGTGACGACCTTCCGCCTGGCTGATTCCCTCCCGTTTCCCCCACCGATCCCATGACAAGCACCGGTTGCCTGCGGGTTGGCCAACAGGCCCCTGATTTCACGGCCACGGCCGTGGTGGACCAGGAGTTCAAGACCATCCGCCTGTCTGACTACAGCGGCAAATATGTGGTCCTGTTCTTCTATCCCCTCGACTTCACCTTCGTTTGCCCGACTGAAATCATCGCCTTCAGCGATCGTTACGCCGATTTCACGAGCCGCAACACGGAAGTGCTTGGCATTTCGGTGGACAGCCAGTTCAGCCACCTGGCCTGGATCCAGACCGAACGCAAAAATGGCGGCATCGGTGATATCAACTATCCCCTGGTTGCCGACCTCAAGAAAGAGATCGCCAGCGCCTACAACGTGCTTGATGACGAGGCCGGTGTGGCCCTGCGCGGCCTCTTCATCATCGATCCCGATGGCGTGATCATGCACAGCACGATCAACAACCTGCCCGTGGGTCGCAGCGTTGATGAAACCCTGCGGGTGCTGCAGGCCTTCCAGTACGTGCAGTCCCACCCCGATGAGGTCTGCCCCGCCAACTGGACCCCCGGCGAAAAAACGATGAAGCCCGATCCGGTCGGCAGCAAGGAATTCTTTGCCGCCGTCAACTGAACTGGCCTTGGCCGCTGGCCTGTCCAGCGGCGATTGCATCGGTCCCCAAAGGCCCCCCATGGGGCCTTTTTTCATGGCCAGATTCGGCCCCCTTGGTGGCAGGTGCAGGGGTTTGCCTGGTTGCATCAACCCCTACGGCCCACCTAGCCCCGCCAGGCCGCTCAGCCCAACAGGCTGGCAAGCAGGCGGCGGCCATCGAGGCCCCCCGTGGCGGGATCACAGGCCCGCTCCGGATGGGGCATCAAACCGAGCACCGTGCCGGCCGGATTGGTGAGGCCGGCCACCGCGCCCACGGAGCCATTGGGATTGGCCTGGTAACGCAACACCACGCAGCCCGAGTCCTCCAGTTGTTGCAGCTTGCCGGGATCCACCTGGTAGCGCCCTTCGCCATGGGCGATCGGCAGGCGGATCGTTTCTCCGTCTCCGTAGCCCTGGAGCCACTGGCAATGGCCGGGGGACACCTGCAGGGGGGTGTCTTCACACAGGAAATGGAGCTTTTCGTTGCGGGTTAGGGCGCCCGGAAGCAGGCCCATCTCGGTGAGCACCTGGAAGCCATTGCAGATGCCCAGCACCCGGCCACCCCGCTCCACGAAGGCAGCGACCTCCTGCAGGATCGGCGCGAAGCGGGCGATCGCGCCGCAGCGCAGATAGTCGCCATAGCTGAAACCCCCGGGGATGATCACCGCATCCAGGCCGCTGAGATCACGCTCCTCGTGCCAGAGGAAGCGGGTCGGCACCCCCAAACAGCCTTCCGTGGCCCAGCGCACGTCCCGATCGCAGTTCGAACCGGGAAACACCACTACCCCAATGGCCATCTCAGCCTTCCCCCACGGGGCTGGAGCTGCCCTGGCCCTGGCCGTCGGTGGCCAATTCGAGGGTCCAGTTTTCGATCACCGGATTGGCCAGCAGTCGGTCACTTAAAAGGCTGAGCCGTTCCCGCGCCGTGTCGAGATCGGGGGCCTCAATCTCCAGTTCCACCGCCTTGCCAATCCGCAGCTTGGCCACGCCCTCCACGCCCAAGCGGTTGGCGGCAGCCCGGGTGGCCTCGCCGGCGGGATCCAGGACCGATGGCCGCAGCGAGACCAAAACGCGGGCGGAGTAGACGGGCACCGGACCTCCAGGGCAATTGTTAAATCTTGGCAGGCCGGCTGCAGCCAGCCTGCCTGGATCGTCAGTGTGGAGGCCATCCCCCTGCCGATCGACCATGGTTCCCTGGCTTGCCTTGGCGCTGGTCGCCGGGCTGCAGGGCCCCTGGTCGCCCAACCCGGCCCCGTTGCCCGCTCACACCATCTCGGCCAGGGCCCAGGCCGTCTCCCCGTCGGCCCTGGGCCAGCAGGCCTTGCCGGTGCAATGCCGCAGGCTCCCAGGGCCCTGGCGGGTTTGCCGGCTCACGATCGAGAGCCTGGGACGGCACTGGTGGTTGCAGGTGGGCCGCGAACGCTGGGTGCTACGCGCCGATGGCCGCGGTGGCCTGACCCTGGAGAGCGGCCCGGGCCCGGCGCGGCCGGTGCAACCGCTCTGGCAGCTGGACCGCAGCCTCTGCTGGGACGGTCATTGCATCAAGGGGAACTTCCCCCTGGATTAGGCCCAGTTAGCCCAGCACCACCCCGCGTTGTGGGGCCCATGGTCAGGTTGACCCGACCATTGCCCCCTGACATCGAAGCCGGGGCAGCCATCGCCCAGCCCTAGGCCAAGCCCATCAAGGCCCGCAGCTCCTGCTCAAGGGCTGCCCCATCGACCTGCAGGCCCAGGGCCACCAGTTCCAGGCCAGGGGTGTGGTCCTGGTCAGCGACGGCGGCCTTGGGGTCGAACCAGCACTCCAGCCGGGGGCCCACCGCCTGGATCTGCAGGGGTTGGGCCTTGCCGACCAGCCAGGCGCGCCCCTTCAAGCGCAGGAAGGTCTGGCGATCGATTTGGCTCCGTAGCAGGCGTTCCAGCGCCTGCCGATCGACAGGACCCTCGAGCCGGAGCGCCACCGATTGCATCGCCACATGGCTGTGGTCGTGGTGCCCATGGTGGTCGTGGTCGTGGTCATCGTCGTGGTCGACGGCGTGATCGTGATCGTGGTCGGGATGGTGCCCGTGGACGTCGTGATCGTGTTCGGCATTGGGCGGATGGGCATGATCGCCATGGCCGAGCTCTCCACGGCTGTGATCGCTATGGCTGTGATCGCTATGGCTTGCCTCCCCCTGGTCGCGGTCCAGGCCCAGTAGCAGGGCCGCCGGAACCTGGCCCCGGGCCATGGGCAGCACCGACACGCCAGCACGCAGCCGGCCCGTCAACTGGGCTTGCAGGGCAGTGATCTGTTCGGCTTGCAGGCAGTCGGCCCGGCTAATCAGCACCAGGTCGGCGGCCACCAGCTGGTCGTCGAACAGGTCTTCGATCGCACTGAGGTGGTCGAGGCTGGGATCGGCCAGGCGCTGGGCCTCAATCGCGGCGGGATCGCCCACCACGCTGCCCTGGGCCAGGGCCTCGCCATCCACCACCGTCACCACGCCGGTGACCCGGGTGCGGGTGCGGATCTCGGGCCAGCGGAAGGCCTGCACCAGGGGCTCGGGCAAGGCCAGGCCGCTGGTTTCCACAACGATGCCGTCGAGCTGGTCGGCGCGCTCCAGCAGCAGTTGCATCGTCGGCAGGAATTCGTCCTGCACCGTGCAGCAGAGGCAGCCGTTGGCCAGTTCCACCACCCGGCCGTCCAATTCCTCTTCGGGGCAGAAGCCACAACTGCGGATCAGTTCGGCATCGATGCCCACCTCGCCAAATTCATTCACCAAAACGGCGAGCCGCAGGCCACTGGACAGCAGCAACTGGCGCAGCAGGGTTGATTTGCCCGCCCCCAAAAAACCGGTCACCACCGTCACCGGCAGGCGGGTTTGGCTGGTTAGGGAGCGGCTCTTGGGGCTGACTTCAGGGGTTTGGTTGGTCCGTTGCGGAGTGACAACCATGGTTAAGGCACCAAGGCCGACCAGGCAAAGCTGGAGCCCACACCGATCAGGATTCCGGCGGCCAGCTTCAGCTGGCTACCACTCAGGCCCGATCCCCAGCGGCGCACCAGGGTGAGGGCGGCGGTAAGCAGGAGCCCCTGGCTGACCAGCAGGCCCACCAAATAGAAGGCAATCGGGCCCTGTTCCCAGCCGATCACCGCGGCACTGAGCACGTAGCCATGCAAAGCAAAGGCGGGTACCAGCAGCAGGGCCGGCAGGCGCTTCAGCAGCACCAGGCCCACCACCACCAAGGACAGTGCCACCAGGGGTTCGGCCAGGGGGATGCCGGGCAGGGCCAGGCCCAGGCAGGAGCCGGCTAGCCCCGTGGCGAGTAGGCCAAGGACCCAGCTGAGCCGCTTCTGCAAACCCACCAGGCCCAAGGCCAGCAGAAAGAGCAGGTGGTCGGGGCCAAACACAGGATGGGCCAGGCCGCTGACCAGCCCACTCAAGGGCGACGGGGTCAGCCGGAACAGGTGCATCACATGGTGGGCTGATGCGGGTCCGGCCGTTAGCAGAAGCAGGGCAGCCGCTCCCAGGGGGAGGGCCGCGCCGAGGCGAAGGTTGGTCATCCGGGAAGCTGGTCCGAGCCAGGGATGGGGTGGGCTTCGGCGGGTGTTCTGACTGGGCTGAACCCCGAGGGATTCCGCTTCACAGCTGCGGGACAGCGCCGGACTCGATGCCTGGTTTCCCCGCACCCCACCGGACTTTCCCCGTTTCCTCCCCTGGCTGGTCACCAGGGGAACCGAATACGAAATCTAGGCTTCCCCTGGCCTAGCGACAGCCGAGGCTTTCGCGGGTGTCCACACCCGTACGGGGATTGGTGCCGCTGGCCCGGGCGCAGAGGGCCTTTTGCTGGGGCAGGTCAATCACGGCGTCGCTGAAATCGGCCCCCTCAATGCGGGCGCCCGTAAAACGGCTTTGCATCAGCATGGCGTTGCGGAAAACGGCATTGCCTAGGTCGGCCTCGTCAAAGCGGGTGGCAAAGGCCACCACATCCTCAAGATCGGCGCCGCTGAGGTTGCTGGCGCGCAGGTCGCTGCTGTTGAACACGGCTCCCCGCAGGTCGGCCCCGCTGAAATCGAAACCGCCGAGCTGGGCCTTGAGGAATTCCTGCTGCTGCAGGTTGCGACCGTGCATGTCGACCTGCAGATCGACCAGGGATTTCTGGCTGCGCAATTCCGGCGCCGTGATTGCCCAGGCTGGCTCAACCGCCAAACCACCCAGCAAGGCCGTGGCCGCGATCAGCCCCACCAGAGCCAAGCCCAAGGCCGACTGGCCTAGGTGGCCTAGGCGATCGAGCCAGAGTTGCCAAGCCAACGGATGGGCTGGGCCGGCTGGCTTGGACGGATGGGGCGTTCCGGAGCGGGACAACGGCAGCCCTAGCGTGGTGCTTCAAGTTATGGCAAGGCGCCGCCCCACCGCGAAGCGATGAGCATGTCCCTGCGGGTGGTGGTTCCACCCCACCCCTTGATCGGCCACTGGTTGACCCTGCTGCGCGATCGGGACACGCCCACCCCCCTGTTTGCCACGGCGATGGCGGAACTGGGTCGCTGGCTCACCTACGAGGCCCTGCGCGACTGGCTGCCCCACCGGCGGGTGGAGGTGCAAACGCCCTTGGCAGCAACGGAAGGCAGCGTGATAGATCCGGCCGCGCCCCTGCTGGCCATCCCGATGCTGCGCTCCGGTTTAGGGCTCTGGGAGGGGGCCCGCACCGTGCTGCCCACGGCCCTGGTGGCCCATGTCGGCTATGGCAGCGACGCCGGCCTGGCGCCTGGATCACCCTCCCCGGCTGTCTACCTCGATGGGCTTCCTGCTGAGATCGGTTCTACGACTGGGGTGCTGGTGTTTGAGCCCCTGGTGGGGGCAGCCACCAATCTCCTAGCGGTGCTGGAGCGCTTGGAAGGCCTGGGGGTCAGCGGACGCCAGGTGCGGGTGATTTCGGCCCTGGCCGCTGCCCCGGGGCTCAAGACCTTGGGCGAGCACTTCAGTGACCTAACCCTCTATGCGGCCTGCATCGACGCCGAGCTCGATGGGCAGCAGCGGATCGTGCCCGGGCTGGGTGATGCCGAAGCCCGGCTGTTTGGAACCCGTCCTGGTTGCTAGGTCCCTCGGCCCGTGGCTGGCTTGGTGCAGCCTGTCTAGGCTAATGCCCATTCAGCTCCCTTCGGTTCCAGCGGCGATGCAGCAGCGCAGCGACAGCCAGTCCAACCTGATGATTAGCGCCATGGCGGGGGCCTTCCTGGGGGCCGCCGGCCTGGCCTGGTGGTTGCTGTCCCAGGCGGAGCGGCGCCAGGAGCTGCAGCGGCGGGTCCGTTCCCTGCGCTTTGCGCCCGAATTGCTGGAGTCTCCAGCCGATCGCCCCTTGCCGGAAGGGGAACTGCAGGACCGGGTGCAGCAGCTGAACCAGGCCATTGAGGATGTGCGCCGCCAGCTGGAAAGCCTCAGCACCGCCGCCCCTGCCGATCGTTAGGCCCCGTTTTGGTCTGTTGAGGTCTGGGGTCCAGACAGGTTGAACGGCGCATCGGTAGGTTGCATGCCAGTGCTTTTCTGCCGGCCATGCTGCGCTCCGCTGCCATTACCCAGGGCTTCCAGCGGTCCCCCAACCGCGCCATGTTGCGGGCGGTGGGCTTTGGCGACGGCGACTTCAACAAGCCGATCATCGGTATTGCCAACGGCTACAGCACCATCACCCCCTGCAACCTGGGGCTGAACGATCTGGCCCTGCGGGCCGAAGCCGCTGCTAAGGCGGCCGGGGCCATGCCCCAGATGTTCGGCACGATCACGGTGAGTGATGGCATCTCGATGGGCACCGAGGGGATGAAGTATTCCCTGGTGAGCCGGGAGGTGATCGCCGATTCGATCGAAACCGCCTGCAACGGCGAGAGCATGGATGGGGTGCTGGCCGTGGGCGGCTGCGACAAGAACATGCCCGGCGCCATGTTGGCGATCGCCCGCATGAACATCCCGGCGATTTTTGTGTATGGCGGCACGATCAAGCCCGGCAAATTGGGCGGCTGTGATCTCACGGTGGTGAGTGCCTTTGAGGCGGTGGGGCAATTTGCCGCCGGCACCATTGATAACGAGCAGCTCACCGCCGTGGAAAAGAACGCCTGCCCTGGGGCGGGCAGCTGCGGCGGCATGTTCACCGCCAACACGATGAGTTCCTCCATCGAGGCCATGGGCCTGAGCCTGCCGGGCAGCTCCACCATGGCCGCCGAGGACCCGGAAAAGGCCTATAGCGCCGCCCGCTCGGCCGAGGTGTTGGTGGAGGCGATCGCCGCCAACATTCGCCCCCTGGATCTGCTCACCCGCGAGGCGTTTGAAAACGCCATCAGCGTGATCATGGCCGTGGGCGGCTCCACCAATGCGGTGCTGCACCTGCTGGCGATCGCCCGCACCGCCGGCGTGCCGCTCACCATCGACGACTTTGAAACGATCCGCCAGCGGGTGCCGGTGATCTGCGATCTCAAGCCCAGCGGCCGCTACGTGACCACCGACCTGCACGCCGCCGGTGGCATTCCCCAGGTGATGAAGCTGTTGCTCGATGCGGGCCTGCTCCATGGCGACTGCCGCACGATTGAGGGCAAGACCCTGCGCGAGACCCTGGCCGCCATTCCGTCCGTGCCCCGCCCAGATCAGGACGTGATTCGGCCCTTGAGCAATCCCCTTTACGCCAAGGGGCACCTCGCCGTGCTCAAGGGCAACCTGGCCAGCGAAGGCAGCGTCGCCAAGATCAGCGGCGTTAAAAATCCCCAGGTCACGGGCCCGGCCCGGGTGTTTGAAAGCGAGGAAACCTGCTTGGCCGCCATCCTCGAGGGCCAGATCCAGGCGGGCGATGTGGTGGTGATCCGCTACGAGGGGCCGGTGGGCGGCCCCGGCATGCGGGAGATGCTGTCGCCCACCTCGGCGATCATTGGCCAGGGCCTGGGCGACAAGGTGGCCCTGATCACCGATGGCCGCTTCTCCGGTGGCACCTACGGCATGGTGGTGGGCCACGTGGCCCCCGAAGCCGCCGTTGGCGGCACGATTGCCCTGGTGCAGGAAGGGGACAGCATCACGGTGGATGCCCACCAGCTGCTGATCCAACTCAACGTCGATGACGCCGAACTGGCGCGCCGCCGCGCCGTTTGGAGCGCCCCCGCCCCCCGCTACACCACCGGAGTGCTCGGCAAATACGCCCGGCTGGTGAGCACCAGCAGCCTCGGGGCGGTCACGGACCAGCCCTAACCCCCAACCACCAGGGCGCGGATGCGCCGGGCCAGGGCTTCCAGGGGCATGCCGCCCTCGGGCCGCTCGCAGCGTTCGCCACTCACCCCGTCCATCCAAACGGGGTGGGATCCCTGCCAGAGCAGGGGGGCTGTTTCATCGGCCAGGGTCACCAAGGTGAGGTGGATGTCGCTGCCGCTGCGGTAGAGCTCCAGTTCCAGGTCGGCCTGCTCGAGCCGGGCCCCCTCGGGGTTGCGGGGCTCAATCCGCACGCAGAGATCGCCATCGGCGGCTCCGGCTTCGGGTAGGTCCCCCACCAGCCGCACGCCGTGCCTGTGGGGCTTGAGGCAGAGGTCTGCGGCGGCGGCTAAGCGGTGGGCGAAGTCCTGCCAAGTCTCTTGATCGCTCCAGTCCATGGCGTCCAAGTCCGGCGTCAGGGCAGGGCCCCAATCGCCTGAATCCTCAGCTGCAGGGGGCCGGCGCGAAAGCCGCTGTTCTCCCCCCCGTCATCGCCAAAGCGGGAATGGAGGATCTGAAGCCGGGTGATGCGGGCTGGATCAAAGCGCAGGGGCAGCCCCACCGGTTTGGCACGCACGCTGGGCCGCAGCTGGCTGAAGGGAATCCACACCCGGGTGGGCCCCTGGGCCTCGGTGGCGAATTCGGCCACCCAGCGCAGCCCCCCTGGAATCAGCTCGGTGAGGCCGGCCAGGCCATCGCTACAGGCGATGGCGAGCTTGTAGCGGCGCCCATCCCCTTCGAGCTCCAATTGCAGGCCGGCCTGGGCCGAGAGGTCCAGGGGCGGTGAGAACAACGGCGAGCGGCAACTGACAAAGCCGCCCCCCTCGGCCACCACCTCGGCGGTCATCACCAGGCCCGTGGAGCCGCTCTGGCACTGGCCCTGGCTGCGGCCGCCCATGATCGTGTCATTGAGGCTGTGCCAGCCGGCAAAGCCATCGCCCGCCACGATCAGCCGGGAGGCGTTACCGGGGAAACCGCTGGGATCACGGCCTGGATCTGGACTGCTGCTGGTGGGGCTGGGGGACACGGGGCTGCTGCTGCCGCCTGCTGCGG
>Ga0310330_100432_pt1 | contig 11881 bp, 13 predicted proteins | sample LakMicDCLTotalB5_FD_195544 | JGI IMG/M metagenome (GOLD analysis project Ga0310330, IMG submission 195544) | Enriched freshwater cyanobacterial communities from Lake Michigan, Michigan, United States - MI23.DCL.Total.B5 (v2) (version 2) | ecosystem: Environmental > Aquatic > Freshwater > Lake... | reverse complement strand
GGCCCAGAGCCGCAGGGTGGAGCGCGTGGCCTCCATGATCCGCCGCGAAATTAGCGAGATGCTCGTTGGTGGCATCAAAGATGAACGGGTCAGCCTGGGAATGGTGAGTGTCACCAACGTGGAGGTGGCTGGCGATCTGCAGCACTGCAAGATTTTCGTGAGCATCTTCGGCAGCGAAGAGGACCGCAGCGAAGCGATGGCTGGGCTGAAATCAGCCTCACCGTTTGTGAAAGGCGAACTGAGCCGGCGGCTCAAAATGCGCCGCACCCCCGACCTGCTGTTTGTGCTGGATCGGGGATTGGAGCGGGGCACCAACGTGCTCGGTCTATTGAACAAGCTCGAAGAGCAGCGCCAGGAGAAAGGGGAACCCCCCGAAGCGAGTGAGTTCTGAACTGGGGCGGCTGATCGCCGAACTCCTGGTGGTGCGCGCCAGCGGATTTCTCGGGGATCACCAGCGCCGCTATCCCCGCTGGGAACTGGCCAACGCCGAGCTCAAAAGCTTGCTGGAACTTGGCGTTGGGGGCGTCATCCTGCTGGGGGGCAGCTGCGCCGAGGTGGGCTTGCGCACCCAACAGTTGCGCCAATGGGCGGGCCAGCCCCTGCTGCTCTGCGCCGATGTGGAGGAGGGGGTGGGCCAGCGCTTTGAGGGGGCCACCTGGCTCGTTCCACCCCTAGCCCTGGGCCAACTGCACCGCAGAGATCCAAAGCGGGCCATGGCCCTGGCCGAGCGCTTCGGCCGCTGCACCGGCCTGGATGCCCGGGCCCTCGGGCTGAACTGGGTGCTGGGGCCCGTGTGTGATGTGAACAACAACCCCGCCAACCCGGTCATCAACGTGCGGGCCTGGGGGGAAACGCCAAAAACGGCCAGCGACCTGGCAGCAGCCTTCACCCGGGGGGTGCAGGCGACAGGCGTGCTGGCCTGCGCCAAGCACTTCCCCGGCCACGGCGACACCAGCGTCGATTCCCACCTGGACCTACCCGTCATCAGCCACAACCGCGGGCGGCTCGATGCCGTGGAGCTACCCCCCTTTCAGGCCGTGATCGCCGAAGGGGTGGCTGCCGTGATGACCGCCCATCTGATGCTCAGCGCCCTCGATCCGGAACGCCCAGCCACCCTGTCTCGCCCTGTGCTGACTGGCCTGCTGCGACAAGAGCTCGGATTTGACGGCCTGATCGTGACCGATGCCCTGGTGATGGAGGCCATCGCAGGGCGCTACGGAGCCGGTGAAGCGGCCGTACTTGCCCTGGAAGCCGGCGCCGATCTGGTGCTGATGCCAGCCGATGCCCGGGGGGCCCTGGCTGCCATCGAAGCAGCCGTGGCCGCAGGGCGGCTCAGCGAAAGCCAGTTGCGGCGCTCGGCCGAACGGCGGCGGGAGGCCCTCGCCCAGGCCACCACCGCCAGCGCCAACGGGCCGGAGGCGATGCACGATCCTGGACGGGCGATGGAACCCGATGGGGTGCTCGCCTTGGAGCTGGTGCAAGCCACCCTGCAGGTTCAGGGTGGGCCCTGGATTCCCAGCGCCGGCGGGGTAAACCTGGTTCGCTGCGACAACGCCCTCTCCGCTCCCTTCCTGCCCCTCACGGCTCCAGCCCTGGTGATCCCGGAAGCCGCCGGCCTGGCCACCTGCCTGATCGAAGCCCGCAGCCCCTCGCCCTGGAGCGGAGATCCCCAAGCCCCCCTGGCCCTCGATCGGCTGCCCGATGGCCCCGTGTTGCTGCAGCTGTTTGTGCGGGGCAATCCCTTCCGCGGCAGTGCCGGTGCAGGCGAGCCCTGGGCCGAGGTGATCCGCCAACTCCAGGCCGCCCACCGCCTGGCGGGGGTAGTGGTGTACGGCAGCCCCTACCTCTGGCAAAGCCTGCAGCCAGCGCTCCATGCAGGGGTGAGCGCCGCCTACAGCCCTGGCCAGATGCCCCTGGCCCAACAGGAGGTGCTGGACGCGATCATCACCACCAAGCAGCCCAGCCCTACCGGCTTCACCGACTAAAACCCGCCTCGATGTCCCCCAACGCCCCCTTCCTCACCGGCACCTGGTATCCCGTGGCCCGGGTGACTGACCTGCGGGAGAACCGCACGATCAGCCGTCAGGTGGCCGGGCTGCCCCTGCTCCTCGGGAGGGCAGGCACGCCCTTTGTGCTGGTGGACAGCTGTCCCCACCGGGGCCTACCGCTGCGCCATGGTTCGGTGAACAACGGCCAGGTGCGCTGCAAATACCACGGCTGGAACTTCGATCTCCAAAGCGGGCGTTGCCTCCACATTCCCTGCCTCACCGACGAGCAACGCCTCCACGGGGTGGGGGAGCGCATCGGGGCCCAGGTCCTGCCGTCGCGGGTATCGGCGGGGCTGCTCTGGGCTTGGCTCGCCCACCCGATGCGGCCGCAGCCCCCCGAAGAGGCAGCCAACGTGCTGCCCGATCCCTTCGATCGGGATCCCGATGTCTATGTGGAGCGCACCTTCCAGTGCGACTTTGACCAGGCGGTGATCGGACTGATGGACCCGGTGCATTTGCCCTTCATTCACACCTCCTGGTGGTGGAAGCAACCGGATCTCCATGCCCTCCAGAAAGAGACCCGGCACTTCTCGCCCCGGGGCATGGGATTTGTGCAAAACGACCACGAGATCCCCAACCCCGCCAAGCCCTACCAATTGCTCGGCATGCCGGTGCACACCGAGATCGGTTTCGAGCTGCCGGGGGTGCGCATCGAGCTGATTCGCGGCAGCACTGGGGGCGCCTGCTCCCTCACCACCCTGGCCCCCATCGATGCCCAAACCACCCGGGTTCATCAGTGCATTTATTGGACAACGCCGTGGCTGAGGCCCCTCCGGGCACCGATCCGGCGGATGGCGCGCCGCTTTATTGATCAAGACCGGCTGGTCGTGGAGCAACAGCAGGAGGGGCTGCGCCACAACCCGCCTCTGACCCTGATCGACGGCGCCGACACCCAGGCGAAGTGGTACCTGCGCCTGAAAAAGGAGTTCCAACGCTCGCTCGAGGCGGCTGAACCCTTCCGCAACCCCCTGGCCCCTGCCACCGTGGAGTGGCTCAGCTGATGGGCCCGATCCGGCTCAGCCTCTCGATGATCGTTCGCGATGAAGCGGAACGGCTGGAGCGTTGCCTGGCTTCGGTGGCCGGCTTTGTCGATGAAATGGTGCTGCTCGACACCGGCTCCCGCGACGCCACCGTGGCCATCGCCGAACGCTGGGGGGCTGCGGTGCACATGATGGTTTGGCCAGGGGATTTCGCCCCCGCCCGTAATGAGGCCCTCAAGCATGTGCGGGGGGATTGGGTGCTGGTGCTCGATGCCGATGAACTCCTCCAGGAGGAGGCCAAGCAACCGCTCCAGCATCTGATGGCCCAGCCGGATCTGTTGCTGATCAATCTGCTGCGCCTGGAACAGGGCTCCCGGCAATCGCCCTATTCCAGCGTCAGCCGCTTGTTTCGCCGCCATCCGGCCATCCACTGGAGCCGGCCTTACCACTCAATGGTGGACGACAGCGTGCTGGCCCTGCTCCGCCAGGAACCCCTGTGGCGCATCGCCGACTGCCCCATCCCCGCCCTACTTCACGACGGCTACCGCCCGGAACTCCTGGCCGCAGGCAACAAGGCCGCCAGGCTGCGCCAAGCCATGGAAGCCGACCTGGCCGCCCGCCCTGGCGATCCCTATGCCTGCGCCAAGTTGGGCAGCCTGGAGGTGAGTGAGGGCCAGCGCCAGCGCGGCATGGCCCTACTGGAGCTGGGGCTCTCCAACTGCCCCCAGGACGCCCACCCCGAGCGCTACGAACTGCTGCTTCACCTCGCCATCGCCCAGGCCGAGACCGATCCAGGCCAGGCCGGCCAGCTCTACCAAGCCGCCCTGCAGCTTCCTTTACCGCCCCGGCTCACCCTCGCCGCCCAACTCAACCTGGCTGCCTTGCTGGTGGAGGCGGGCGACGCCGGCGCCGCCGCCCAGCTGTGCGAGCAGGCCACCGTGGCGGCCCCCGAAGTGGCCCTGGGCTGGTACAACCTGGGCATTGCGGAACGCCAACGGGGCCACCTGCCCGCAGCCACCAGCGCCTATCGGCGGGCCCTGGCCCTGGATCCCAGTTATGCGGAAGCCCAACAAAACCTTGCCGTGGCCCTGCTGCTCTCTGGAGATATCGAGGGCGCCCGAGAGGGCTTCCGGCAGGCCATTGGCCTGCTCAGCCAGCAGGGCCGAAACCAGGAGGCCCAAGCTCTGCACCAGCAGGCCAGCACCCTTGTGAAATTGGAGACCTAGGCCATGACACTCCCCCTGGCCGGTCGCCGCATTGCGGTGACCCGGGCCGAAACCCAACTGGGAGCCGCTAGGCGGTTGTTTGAAGCCGCTGGGGCCGAGGTGGTGGATCTGCCCGCGCTGGTGGTGGGCCCGCCCGATGAATGGGGGCCCCTCGATGACGCCTTAGCGGAGCTGGAGCACTTCCACTGGCTGGTGTTCTCGAGCGGCAATGGGGTGGAGGCCGTGGAGCAGCGGCTGAAGCGGCTGGGCAGCTGCCTGGCCCATCGGCCCAAGAGCCTCAAAATTGCGGCGGTGGGCCGCAAAACCGCCGCCCAGCTGGAAGCCCTGGGAGCCCCTGCCGACTTCATCCCACCGGCCTTTGTGGCCGACAGCCTGCTGGAGCACTTTCCGGCCTCCGGGTGGGGGCTGAGGCTGCTGCTGCCGCGGGTCCAAAGCGGCGGCCGCACGCTGCTGGCCGAAGCCTTTGCCGACGCTGGCGCCCGGGTGGTGGAGGTGGCGGCCTACGAAACGCGCTGTCCGGCTGGACTACCCACCGCAGCGGTAGCGGCCTTGGAGCAGCAACGCCTCGATGCCATCACCTTCAGCAGCGGCAAAACCGTGAGCCATACCTGCCAGATGCTCGAAGCCGCCTATGGCCCCGGCTGGCAGGAGACGCTCGCGGCCGTGGCGGTGGTGTCGATCGGGCCCCAAACCAGCCAGCGCTGCCACCAGCTCCTGGGCCGGGTGGATGGGGAAGCCAATCCCCACGACCTGGAAGGGCTGGTGCAGGCCTGTACGGCAGCCCTTAGAGATCGGCCGTCACCAGCTGGCCCCCCTGGCGCAGGGTGAGGCGGCCCCGCTGGCCATCCACCCGCGCCACGGTCCATCCCAAGGGCAACAGGTCCGTACTGCGGCCCCCCACCTGGCCGGCTCGCAGCGTGCCGCTGAGGCCGCCGAACTGCACCAAGGCTTCCGCCTGCCCGCCGCCGCGCACCACGCCGCTGAAGCGAAATCCCTGGGGTAAGCCCGTGGGCTGAGGCGCTGTCCCCGCTGGGGGGGAGACGGGCGCAAAGGGATCAAAACGGCCCATCGTCACGGCAGCCACCACCTGCTGGGGAGTGGGCAAGGGATTGAACCCCTGGGGAAGAGTCTTTGCTGGGGACAGAGTCCCCTGCCGCGAAAGGGTCCTTCCCGCTGGGTCCGGGGAGGTGCTCGGCGCTTGGCGAAGGTCTCCGGATGGGCCTACTTCTCCAGAAAGGGCACCTGGAGATGGGGCAGAGATGTCCGCCGGAGCTTCCGCCGGATTACAGCCCGTCAGCAACAGCAGCAGCAGGGCCGGGATGGCGGGTTTCGACAAGGTCGCGAAAGCGGTCAAGGTTGGCCTGGAGTTCCTTGGTCACAATTCCCCCCAGGATGCTGGGTTCCATCAGCGGTGCCAAGACCCCAGGCAGCTCGTAGCTGACAGTGAGCTTCACCGCCGTTTGGGTGGGGGTTTGGACGTAGAAGCGCACTGCCCCTTTGGTGGGCAGCCCACCCACCGACTCCCAGTGCAATTGCTGGGTCTCGACCCGTTGGGTAATGCGGGCCTTCCAATGGAAGCGAAACCCCTGGGCCGAGAGGGTCCAATCGGTGAGGTCGGGGTCATCGAGGGTCGTGACCGATTCGATCCAGCGCATCCACTGGGGCATGGCCTCCAGATCGCTCCACACCTCCCAGACCTGCTCCACAGGAGCCTGGATCTCGGTGGTCACACTGTGTTCCAGCCAACGGCCCATGGGAAGTACTCAGGAAGTGGCTTGGTTGGCAGCGAGCTGCACGGGCTGCTCAAGGATCACAGCGGCCGCCAAGCGGCCGCTCATCGTGGCACCTTCCATTGAATCGATGTAGTCCTGCTTGGTGTAGCTGCCGGCCAAAAAGAAGTTGGCGAAGGGGGTGCGCTGTTCCGGGCGGTAGGGATCCATGCCAGGGGCCTCGCGATAGAGCGACTGGGCCAGCTTGACCACGTTGCTCCAAACCAGCGTGAGATGGCGAGCGGAAGGGAACAGGGCCCGCACCTGGGCGTCGGTGGCGGCCACGATCTCATCGGTCTTCTTGGGAATCCAAGGATCGCCGGGGGTCAGCACGCACTGCAGCAGCGAACCCACCCCCTCCTTCCGGTAATCGGCGGGGCTGGCTAGGGCCAGATCGGCGAAGCAGCTGAAATCGGCATCGGCGGTGTAGAGGAGGTTGTCGAGGCCAGCGGGATGGGCCACATCGCTGCGGTTGGCCTGGGCTTCGGGCGTATCACCAAGCTCGGTGACCCAGCCGTCGTAACGGAGCTGCACCGTGGCCACCGGCACCGCATCGAGCTTGTAAATGGCATCGAATTGGGGGTGTTGGCGCCAGGCCTCGGGCAAGAGCCTCTGGATGCCCGGCACATCGCAGGCAGCCAAATAGGCATCCGCTTCGATGCGAATGTCGCCTTCGGGGGTTCCCAAGCTGAGGCCAGTGACCCGGGTGCCCTCGAAATGGACCTCGCTCACCCGGTGGCGCAGGTGCAGTTTGGCGCCGCGCTGCTGGATGTAATTGAGGATGGGACCGGTGAGCCAGCGGTGGGGGGAACCCTTGAGCAGGTTGAGCTTGGAGGCCTCGGTTTTCGAGGCAAACATCATGAAGATGGTGAGCATGCAGCGGGCTGAAATCGCCTCGCAATCAATGAAGCCAAGGGCATAGGCAATCGGATTCCACATCCGCTCGATACTCCGGGGGCTGCCGCCATGGCCCACAAACCAATCCTGGAAGCTGATCCGATCGAGATCGCGGATCACCTTCATGGCTGCCTCGTAGTTCACCAAGCCCAGCACGATCGGGCTCGTGCCCAAGGCGAGGGCATTGCGGAGCTTGTCGATCCAATCCAGCTGGGGCGTGGTGAAAAAGGCCTTCAAGCCATTGAAGGGGGCCCCAATCGGGAAGCGAAAATCCAGCTCCCGCAGGTCACCGCCCTTGTTGACGAACAGGTGGGTGTGGTCCTTGGGCAGCAGGTTGTCGATCGCGCCCACCTTGCGCATCAGCGCAAAAAGATTGGCGTAGTTGAAAAAGAAGACATGCAGCCCCATCTCGATGTGGTTGCCATCGGGATCTTCCCAACTGCCCACCTTGCCGCCCATGAAGGGACGGGCCTCATAGAGGTCCACCTGGTGGCCCGCGTCAACCAAATCCACGGCCGCCGCCAGCCCGGCCAGGCCTGCTCCCACGATGGCGACGCGCACCCTCTTTCCCTACAAACTGGAGCGACTCTATGGATTCGACCAGCCCAGTGGGCCAATCAGCCTGGGCCACGGGCCAATCAGCCTGGGCCACGGGCCAATCAGCCTGGGTCGTCCATAGAGTTGGACTCCGAGAACGTAGCGGCCGAAGCCATGACCCCCAATACAGCCACGGACCTAGCCCCCACCATGGAGCCCCAGGCCGCACCAGCCGCCCAGGCCGCACCAGCCGCACCAGCTGCCCACACCGCTAAGGACGGCAAGGGAATCTTGATCACCGAACCCGCCATGAAGCAGCTGGGGTCGCTGATGCAGCAGCAGGGCGAAGGCAAGATCCTGCGAGTTGGGGTGCGCTCCGGCGGCTGCAGTGGCATGAGTTACACCATGGATTTTGTGGATAGCCCCGATATCCGCAGCGACGATGAGCAGTACACCTACGAACCCACCGAGGCCCCCAGCTTTCAGGTGATCTGCGACCCGAAGAGCCTGCTGTACATCTACGGGATGCAGCTCGATTTTTCCTCGGCCCTAATTGGCGGCGGCTTCAACTTCACCAACCCCAACGCCACCCAAACCTGCGGCTGCGGCAGTTCGTTTGCGGTTTAGGGCGTAGCGGGTTGGTGGGCGTTGGCCAAGATTGACCGAATGCCGGCTGCCGGCATGGGAATCTGAAGCCCTCTCCATGCGCGTGCCGCTGCCATGACGGCCTCATCCAACCCCAATTTGGAAACCGGCGACGACAGTTCGCTGTTTGAACAAGCCATTGGCCGGTACCAAGCGGGGGCTGCAGCCGGCGACGTGATCGAGGACTTCTTCACCATCACCCGCCAGCAGCCCAACCAAGCGGCCGGCTGGACCTGCCTGGCCTGGCTGCTGCTGCTCGACAACCAACCCCTCGATGGCCTGAGGGCCGCCAAAACGGCGGTGCGCCTCAACCCCCAGGATCCCCAGGCCCGGATCAACCTCAGCCTGGCCATGCTCGAAACCGGGTCCAAGGGCGTGCGGGAGCACATCGAAGTGGTGCAACGGGTGCTGGTGATGGCCCCTGAGATGGCTGCCGAACTGGAAGGCTCCATGGCCGATGGCCTGCAGCGCAAACCCGGCTGGAAGGCCATGGAAAAGGTGAAGGCCTGGCTCGCCGCTTGAAGGCACTACGCCAAAAGCCAGTTCTGCTGCTCAGCAACGGCCACGGGGAAGACCTCAGTGGGGCCAAGATCGCCGAGGCATTGATGGCCAGGGGCATCGCCGTGGAAGCCCTGCCCCTGGTGGGCCATGGCCGCCCCTACCGCCGGGTGGGGGTGCCCGTGTTGGGCAGCACCCGGGAGTGCAGCACCGGGGGCCTGGGTTACACCAGCCTGGCGGGCCAGCTGCGGGAAATCAGGGAGGGCCAGTGGACCTACCTGCTTGGCCGCCTGCTCTGGCTGGCGCGCCACCGCAGACGCTTTCAACGGGTGGTGGGCGTGGGCGACCTGCTGGCCGTACTCGGCGCCTGGCTGGGCGGGCCAGGGGCTGCGGTTTACCTGGTGGCTTATTCGAGCCACTACGAGGGCCAGCTGCGGCTGCCCTGGCCCTGTGGAGCCCTGCTGCGCTCCCCACGGATCGTGCAGATCTGGAGCCGCGATGCCCTCACGGCCCGCCAACTAAGCGCCCAGCTGGGCAAGCCAGTGGTCTTCGCGGGAAACCCCTTCCTCGACGGGGTCATCGACACCGCCCACCCATCTGCCCAACCCCCAGCTCAAGCCACTCCCCAGGGCCAAAGCCTGGCCCTCTTCCCTGGTAGCCGCATGCCAGAGGCACTCCACAACCTGGCCTTGATGCTGCAGGTGGTCAGCCGGCTGCCCAGCGCCCTGCACGAGGGCCAGCAGCAGGGCCCGCAGCTACGGATCCAAGCTGCCTTGGTTTCAAGCCTGACAGCGGAAGCGATTGAAGCGATGGCCGCCCCCTTGGGTTGGCAGCTCGACCCCAGCCGATCGCTGCTGCGCCGCGGGGCCTGGCAGGTGGAGCTGGGCTGGGGCCAATTTGCGGCGATTTTGAACCGGGCAGACCTGGCCCTCGCCAGTGCGGGTACCGCCAGCGAACAGGCCGTTGGCCTCGGCAAGCCCGTGCTGCAGCTCTGCGGGCGCGGGCCCCAATTCACGGCAGCATTTGCGGAAGCCCAACGGCGCCTTCTGGGTCCAGGGGTGAGTTGCGCCACGGGTAAGCCCGGCAGCGCGGCGGTGCTGCAGGCCACCGCCGATCTGGCCGCCCAGCAGTTAGCCGCCCTTGCGGATCCGGCAGCTGGGCCCCGCTGGAGGCATCAGCTCGCCGCCCTTGGGGCCGAGCGCATTGGGGCCCCTGGCGGCAGCGCGCAGATCGCAACAGCGATCATGGAGCGCGTCCCCGCATCGGCAGGCCAAAACCATGGCTGAACCTCCCACCACCTTGCAGCGCATCAAAGGGGCCTTCGACACGGTGTTGGTGGTGGATGTGTTTGTGGTGATTGGCGGGGCGCTGTGGTTTGCCGTGGCGGTGACCCTGCACAGCCAAAAAATTGAAGCCCCCCTGGAGCTGTTTCAACGGCTCTGGGAACCGGTGTTTACGCCGGCCATTGGCCTGCTGATGGGGGCCGCCATCCTCAGCGGCGTGCTGAGCTGGTTGCAGAAGCGAGGGCAGCGCTGAGCTGGCCGTAATGGAACGCGAAACCCTGGGCGAGCAGGCGCTCGGGCAGCACCTGCTGGCCCTCCAAAACCACCTGGGCCCCATCGCCCAGGAGCAACTGCAGGATCGGACCAGGCACCGGCAACAGGCTGGGACGGCCCAGGGCCTGGCCTAGGGCTGAAGCAAAGGCCGCCATGGTGCTGGGTTCAGGGCCCACGGCGTTGTAGGTGCCTTGGTAGGCGGAATCCTCCAAGGCTGCAGCGACCAGCCGGCAGAGATCGTGGCGCTGGATCCAACTCATCCATTGGCGCCCCGAACCCACCGGTCCGCCAAAGCCCATGCGGAACACGGGCAGCATCTTGCCCAGGGCACCACCATCCGGGCCAAGCACGATGCCGATTCGCAGGGTGACCAAACGGCAGAGGCTGCTCGCCGGGGCTGAGGCCGCTTCCCATTGCTGGCAGATCTGCGCCAGAAAATCGGATCCGGCCGGGCTGACCTCCGTGAAGTGGGCGGTCGTGCTGGAGCCGTAGAACCCCACGGCAGAGCCGTTAATCAGCACGGAGGGTCTCTTCTGGAGGGCGCTAATCGCAGCCACCAACAGTTCGGTGGTACGCACCCGGCTCTGCAGGAGCAGCTGGCAATGGGAGGGGCTCCAGCGCTTCTCCGCGATCGGCTCACCCGCCAGGTTCACCACCCCATCGGCCTGGGAGAGGGCCGTCTCCAGCCGATCGTGCTGCCAGGAGGCTGGATCCGATGGATCTAGCTGCAGGCAAGACAACCGCTCACTAGCCAGGGTTGGGAAGGGATTCCCGTGGCGGCTCACCAGGGTGATGGTGTGGCCAAGTTCGAGCAAAAAGGGCACCAACTCGCGCCCCACAAAACCCGAGCAGCCCAGCAACAACAAACGCACAGGCAGCTCCCCGATCGCAGTGCCGGGAGGCTAGGGCGCCGGCAGGGGATCAACGCGGGTCAAGCCGATTTAGCCTGCTTCAGAGATTGATCCGTAGCCATGGACGAAACATCCGCCACCACTCCTGCCGCCACTCCTGCCGCCACACCGATAGCCAGCCCGGCCGCCAGCGCGCCTGCTGAGCCGGCGTCGCTCAAGAAAGGCAGCCTGGTGCGCGTGTGCCAGGCTGCCTACCTGGGCAGCACGGAAGCTGGAGCAAGCGATCCCAAACCGCCCCAATACATCTTTGAAGGCCCCGGTGAAATTCTGGCCCTCAAAGGTGACTACGCCCAGCTGCGCTGGCGCAGGCCCGTACCCGATGTATGGCTGCGCCTGGATCAACTGGAAGCCTGCTGATTGAACCAAGCTGGTCATGAACCAGCCTTTCCTTTAGCCAAAAGCCCGCTTGGCTTGGTGGAGGGTCGTGCGCAAACGCTTGGCCTCCCGCATCAACTCGCGGCCATCGCGTAAATAAGAATCCACATATCCCATGGTGTAGCGCTCCAGATCGACAAGGGCATCCTTCACCTGGGCGAAACAGTGATACAGCTGCAAGGAAAAGTCTTTAGCGAGTAAAGGAGCCATTGCCGAGCGATAGAGAGCTTCTACTTTGAGCATTTTCTGCTGAGATTGCTCGAGATAGGTGCAAAACACCTCCATCAATTGATCGTCGTAGGGATCAGCGGACAGCTGTTTGAGCTGGGCAGCAAAGGGATTAATCACCTGAGCCAAATTGCGATCAATGGGCGCATACACGCTGGCCATCCAGAGCTCCAGGGCTGCATGGTCTGCCGTACTGCCCTTTGGTCTTCTC
>Ga0310330_100431_pt1 | contig 11881 bp, 19 predicted proteins | sample LakMicDCLTotalB5_FD_195544 | JGI IMG/M metagenome (GOLD analysis project Ga0310330, IMG submission 195544) | Enriched freshwater cyanobacterial communities from Lake Michigan, Michigan, United States - MI23.DCL.Total.B5 (v2) (version 2) | ecosystem: Environmental > Aquatic > Freshwater > Lake... | reverse complement strand
GGCGGGGACGGGGTGTTGCGGGAGGATCAGAGCAGATGGAACAGCAGCCCTTGCAGGCATCATTTCAGCCCCCAGACCCGGCCTGGCTCGGGCAGCTCCGCTTCAACGACGCCGGCCTGATCCCGGCCATCGCCCAGGACTGGCTCGATGGGGCCGTGCTGATGGTGGCCTGGATGAACCGCGAAGCCCTCGGGCGCAGCCTGGCCAGCGGCGAAGTGCATTACTGGAGCCGTTCCCGCGCCGAGCTCTGGCACAAGGGCGCCAGCAGCGGCCATTTCCAAAAACTGCGCGGCCTCCGCTACGACTGCGACGCTGATGTGCTGCTGCTCACAATTGAGCAGGTGGGTGATGTGGCCTGCCACACGGGGGCCCGCAGCTGCTTCTTTGGCGAGGATGCCGCTGCCGCCGGGGGCCCCGGGGCCCTGCCGCCGCCGGCCGATGTTTGCAGCGAGCTCTCACGGGTGATCGAAGGCCGCCGCGCTACTCCCGAGCCCGGCAGCTACACCAACCGGCTGCTCGAGGGCGGCGACAACCGCATCCTTAAAAAGATCGGCGAGGAATGCGCCGAATTCGTGATGGCCTGCAAGGACGACAACGCGGCCGAGATCGCCGGTGAAGCCGCCGACATCCTGTTCCATCTCCAGGTGGCCCTGGCCCACCACGGCGTCCCCTGGCGCCAGGTGCAGGAAGTGCTAGCCGAGCGCCGTGGCGCCCCAAGGCGCCCTTAGCAAACCAACGCCCCCCGGCGGCCTCAGCTAACCAGCGCCCCCCGGCGCCCGGTATCTATCCGCCGCCAGCTAGGGCGCCAGCCCTGGTTGGCGCAACAGCCAGCGCAGGGTGGCCCGGTCCCGGGGGCTCAGCGACAACACGGGCCGGGCCGTGGGACTCACCGCCATCACATCGCCGCCCTGGTCGCTGTGGCCCCAAAGGCCGAAGGCATGGCCCAGTTCATGCAGGCTGGTGGCCTGGATCGCCTCGGGCCGCTGGCCGGGGCTAATCAACACCTCTACTAGGGGCTCCAGCTGCCACTGGCCCAGTCGCTGCACCTGGCGCAGCTCCAGAAGGGCGCGGCCGTGGCTGGCCCTCAAGGCCCCATCGGGCCCGGACTTCAGGGGCGGCCTCTGGCGCCAGAGGCGCACCTGGGCCTGGTCGGCCGTGGCAACCCTCTGAATCGACAGCTCGCCTTGCCAGGTGGCCAGTGCCGCCTCCACGGCCCGCTGCCAACGCGCCTCAAACGAGCTGGCTGGAGTTCCTGGAGGCAACGGTTCGATCCAAACGCACCATGAAGAGAGCACCGGCCAGCCGGCCGCGGTGGGTTTCAAGCGTTGGCGATAATCGCCGCCTCCGGCATCCCCCCCGGGCAAGAGCGAAGCCTGGGCCCCTTCGTCGACTAGCCGATCGGCTTGCCTAGGGGTCGGGCCGGCCCCAGCCCCTGGATCAGGGGCAATCCAAGGCCGGCTTTGCTGTAGGGGCGGACAATCGAAGCGGGGGGCTGGTATGGCCCCGCCAGCCCAGGCCCCTTGGCGCAGCAGGGGCGGAGGCTCGGGCGAGGGGACCGGCAGGGGCACGGGCTGCACGGGGCGGATGGGCAACCAGGGGCTGGCCTCAGGCCGGCAGGCCCACGCCCCGGGCCATCAACACCGCCATCATCGGAATCAGGGCAAAGCCCACCAATTCGATGTTCAAAATCCAGCCCAGGCGCTGGGCCAGGGCCTCGCTCACCTGGGGCAACTCGCCCTTGCGCAGGGGGATCGCCCAGAGGATGTAGGTGACGGTGGGATAGAGGGACAGGGCTCCCACCGACAGGTAGGCCCCCACCTTCCACCAGAACAGGGGGTTGTGGGTATAGAACTCGCTGCCCTGGCCGAAATAGAGAACCCGCAGGATGCCGCTGCCCAGCAGGGCTAGGGCTGCCAGGCCGTACACCACATCGGTGATCACCATGGTGATCGCGTCCTTGCGGTCCGGATTGGGGCGGATCAGGCGCCGCTCCAGCACCAGGGCGCCGAAGCAAACCATGAAGCTGAGGTAGTGGACATAGGCCACGGCGGCCCTGGGCAGCAGGTCGCCAGGCAGGCCCAAGGGCAAGGTGCTGAGCAGATCGCTGATGGGTGCGGCAAACCCGACCATGGGGCGTTGAATGCTGGGGATCTGACCGTAGCGAGGCCCAGCATCCGCCGTGCCGAGACGCACCGCGAACGCGGAGATGCTGACGGGCACTGCCCCGATTGCAAATGTGTGGAAATACTTGCGCCACGAAAACCAGTTAATCGGCCCAAAAAGGGAGAAAAAGCGAAAGTCCGAAGCCTTTCAGTTGCTTCCAGCAAAGGCTGAAATACGCCCTATGTTCTTTTCAGTGCCTGGGGTAGAAATGGCGAGTTCGCTGAGTGCGTATTTAGGAGAAATTGGTCGTCACCAATTGCTCACACCCGAACAGGAGCTCACCTTGGGCCGCAAGGTTCAGGCCCTGGTTGAGCTGCAGGAACGCTGCAGCAACGCCGGTGGTGCGGGGGAAGCCTGCAGCTACGACGATGTGGAAAAGCGCACCATGCGCCTGGGGGAACGGGCCAAAACCCAAATGATTACGGCCAACCTGCGCCTGGTCGTTAACCTGGCCAAGCGCTACCAGGGCAAGGGCTTGGACCTGCTCGACCTAATCCAGGAAGGCACCTTGGGCCTCACCCGGGCGGTTGAGAAATACGACCCCACCCGCGGCCACAGATTCAGTACTTATGCCTACTGGTGGATTCGCCAGGGTCTCAACCGGGCCCTGTCCACCCAAAGCCGCACCATCCGCATTCCCGTGAATGTGAATGAAAAACTGACGCGGCTGCGGGCCGCCAAGGCACGCTTGCTGCAGAGCAATGGCCTGTTGCCCAGCCCCCGGGAGTTGGCCGCCGCCATGGCCATTCCCTTGGAAGAAGTCGAAGAGCTGCTCGGTTGTGAACTGCGCAGTGTCACCGTGAGCCTGCAGGGGGTGCTCAAATCGAAATCCGATCCCACCGAGCTGGTGGATGTGCTGCCCAGCAATGAAATGGCCCCGATGGAGCGGGCCGAACTGGCCGAACGCAGCGCCTCGGCCTGGACCTTGCTGGACGAATCCAACCTCACCCCCAAGGAACGCACGGTGGTGATGCTGCGCTTCGGCCTCGATGGCGGCAACGAATGGCGCACCCTGGCCGAGGTGGCCCGCCAACTGGGCTGCAGCCGCGAATACTGTCGCCAGGTGGTGCAACGGGCCCTGCGCAAGCTGCGCAAGACCGGCATCCAGAGCGGTCTAGTTGAGGTCGACTGAAAGCTGAAAGAGCCCAGGACAGCTGGCTGGTGGCTGGTGGCTTGGGCTAGCCAAGGAATCCATTTGGGCTAGCCAAGGAATCCATTTGGGCTAGCCAAGGAATCCACTTGGCCTAGGCCCAGCAGCGGGGTGGAGCGGGCCAGCCGCACCCTGCCCGCCGGTCTTTGGCCCCTTCCGTCCAGCCAGGATGGGACCAAAGTGGGAAGACCTTCTGCCAACGGGCATCGCCATGGGTCCATCCACCCAGTCCCCGCCGCCCCGGGCCGAGCCCCGGTCCGCAGAAACCATCGAGGCCGAGGTGCTGGGCAGCACCGAAATCGATGAGGGGCTGCTCTGGAAACTGCTGCGCCGGGCCGGCCGCAGCGTCGCCCGGCCGGCGATCGAGTGCCTGGAGTTGGTGCTTGATGGCGAAACACCCTTCCAGGTGCGCCTCACCATGGTGGCGGCCTTGACCTACCTGGTGTTCCCCCTGGATCTGATCCCGGATTTCATTCCCGTGGCTGGCTTTGGCGATGATGTGGTAGCGATGACGGCCCTGCTCGGCCTCTATCGCAGCCACATGAGTGAAGCCGTGCGCACCCGGGCCCAGCGCAAACTGGACCAGTGGTTTCCCCCGGTGCGTTGATGGCCAGCCTCAGCCTCGAAGACCTGGAGGAACTCCAGAGCTTTCTCAAGGACTGGCTGCGTCACAGCGGCCGCACCCAGGCGGACCTGCGCCGGGCCCTACGGGTTAGCTCGATTCGCATGCCCGTGCTTCTCGATGAACTGCAACGGATCCATGGCCGCGAGGGCTTGAACGGCCTGGCCGAGCGGCTCTGCGGCATCGACCTGCTCTGGCAAGAGCAGCCCGGCGACGGCGACGATGACCTTCCCGACCTGGAGTCTTCCCTGGGCCAACTGGATCTCTTGCTCGAGGAGATTCGCCAGGGGGGCGGCGCTGGCGCCTAACCCGGCGCCTACCCCGACGGCTGAAGCGGCTACCCGCGGGCAGACTCCGATCGCCTGCGGCCGGCGGACTGCAGGGCAGGCAGAGTGGGGGCCGTTGCAGCGATCGCCATGTCCCCCCGTTCCCAGCCCCTGGCAACCCAGTTCCTGCACAGCCTGATCGCCGGGCTGGGCCTGGCGGCAGCCCTGGCCAGCCCTGGCGTCGCCCAGAGCGAACGCTTCCTGCTCGGCCCAGGTAGCAACGTCGGTCCGGCAACCACGATCGAGCCCAAAAACTGCGTCACGGCCGCTGACGGCAGCATCACCTGTGACACCAAGATCGTGAATCCCAAGGGTGATACGCCGGCCAAACCGATTTACTCCCCCTTTAACCAGTGATGGCGATGGCTCCAATCCGCCTGGGCCTCCATCGCATCCGCCAGCAAGCACGCCTTGCTCCAGGGCGGCTCAGCCGCAGCCTCAAAGCAAACGGGCATGGCGATCAGGCCTTCCTGAGCCAGGTCCATCGCTTCGAGCGCCTCCTGGCCAAGCTGCTTGCGGCGGCCATGATCGTGGTGCTGGTTGTCGCCACGGGCGAGCTGGTGATCACCCTGGTTAACCAGCTCTTGGGTGGGTCAAGCCACTGGCTTGGCCCCGACATGACTCGCTTTCTTGACCAGATCCTGGCCCTGCTCATTGCCCTAGAGGTGCTGCAGAACCTCACCGCTTACCTGCGCGACCATGTCGTCCAGATCGAGCTGGTGTTGATCACGGCCCTCACGGCCCTGGCCCGCAAGGTGATCGTCATGCCCGAAGGGATGCTCAAGACCCCCGGCGAACTGGCGGGGCTAGGGGTGGCCGTCCTGGCCCTGTCGAGCGCCTACTGGCTGGTCCGCCAGTCCCATAGCAGTCGAAGTCCTACCAGAAGAGAGCCAACCAGCGGGTTCCCGGAGCCGGATCGGTCGCCTCAACCCGGTGACGCCGCCCAGGGGTGATCAGCAGGCTGTCGCCCGCCTTGAGGCTGCGGGGCTGGGCTTCATCGGCAAAGCGCAACAGCGCCCCGCCCTGAAGCAGCAGTACCCATTCGCTTTCGCTCTGGTCGTACCAGAAGCCCGGGGGATTGGCGAACTCGCAGGAATGGATCAGCTCCAGCCGCAGCTGGCCCGGGCCCAGCAACCGGTCGCTGCGCTCCTGGCCTGGAGCGGGACAGGGTCCTGAAAGCAGGTTCTGGGCTGAACCGTTGTCCCCATCAACCAGCAGCGCCAGGCCCCTGTCCTGGAGATCTGCCCCGTCACCACCGATCGACACCATCGTCTGGCTGCCCTGGCTCGGGGGCTCTCCCCAACGCCTGGCGATGTCAAAACCCAAACTGCTGGCCAGATCCACTACCTGCTGGTGGTTGGCGCAATCGCTGAGGCGTTGCCGGAAGGCGGGATCGGCCTCACTGAGGGCCACAAAGGCATTCAGCTGGCGCACCTTCTCAAGAAACTGCTGCAACTGGTCTTCCGCCATCAGCTGACGGTGGGGAGGGATTTGGTCATGCGGTAGCGCCGAAACAGGATGCCGTCGATCAGGAGACCCTCGACCCAAGCCACTCTCCAGCCCCGCCGCCGCAACAGGGGCAGGGACAACTGGCTGGCTTCGGTGCGGAGCTGGCCCAGGCCCTGGCTGCTAGCCAGGGCCTCTAAGCGGTCCAACAAGCGGCTGGCGTGGCCTTGCCGGGCAGACCGGCCGCGGCAATAGAGCAAGGACAGGCGATCGGCGGGCTCCATCACGGCAAAGGCTTCGATCTCACCAGATTCGCTACAACTCGCCAAGCCGCTGCCTTGGCTCAGGGCGGCCGCCAAAGGGCCAGGGGCACCAACCTGACTCAACCAGGCAGCAACTTGCCGGTCGCCATAGGGCCCAGGGGCCTGGCTTGACACCGCATCGCCATAGATCGCCAGAAGCTCGCAGTGATCAGCCCGCGTCAAGGCACGAATGGGGGCCATGGCGAACGACTCGATGATTGCCAGAATGGCAGCAATGGTGGTAAGGCTAACAGTAGCGATCGATCCGACAACCGCGCCAACCACTATTGACAACGACGAAACTATTGCAGGGAATGCAACAATCAGCTTAAAGGCCGCGCCTATTGTCACCCTCGCAGCCGATGCTGTAATTTACAGCAGTCATTGTTTTCCACCTCCCGATGCTCACCGGATCTGAATTGCTGTCCAAGGTCAAGGAACTCGGCGACGCCAGTAAATCCGAAGTCGTGCGGGCCTGCGGCTATGTGTCCAGCAAAAAGGACGGCGCCGATCGCTTGAACTTCACGGCCTTCTACGAAGCCCTACTGGAGGCCAAGGGCGTTGAATTCGGAGCCAACAGCAAGATCGGTAAGGGAGGCCGCAAGCTCAGCTATGTGGCCACGGTTCAGGGCAACGGCAACCTGCTGATTGGTAAGGCCTATACCGCCCTGCTGGAACTCAACCCCGGCGATGAATTTGACATCAAGCTGGGTCGCAAGCAAATCCGCCTAATCCCCGCCGGCGGCAACGACGACGAGGAGTAAGCCCTGGCGCCGAAGCGCCTAATCCACTCCAAATCCCACGAGCCCAGTTAACCTGGGCGCAGGGATTAATCCATCCCGATAAAGCGTCCCTGGTCCCCTGGATCGCCCCGAGCGATTCAGGGGTTTTTTATTGGCTCTGCCTGGGAGACCAGGGCAGCCCCTCCGGGCCAGCCCAATCGGGCCCCAACCTAGGCTCGCCCCAGATGCCTCCCTGGCTTGATCACACCCCTATCCCCCATCGCTCCAATCGCCAGAACGGTGACCGATTGGGCCCAATCCCTTGCCAAATCCCTAGCCCAAATCCTTCGCCTGGGCCTTGTCCTGAATCTCATCCTCAGTGGGGTTGTGCTGGCGAGTGGCCTGCTGGCTGACCCTGGGCCGGCCTTAGCGGCAAGCGCCGATGGTGCCGGCCTCTTTGAAGCCCACTGCGCCGGTTGCCATATCCATGGAGGCAACATCATCCGCCGCGGTCGCACCTTGAAGCTGAAGGCCCTCGAGCGCCAGGGCATCACCAGCCCCGATGCAATTGCCACGATTGCAAGCCAAGGAATCGGCCAGATGGGGGGCTATGGCCCGGTGCTTGGGCCCGGCGGCGCCGAGCAGGTGGGGCTCTACGTGTGGCAGCAGGCCTTGGCCGGCTGGGCGACCCAGCCCGCGCCGGCTGCCCAACCGAAGAACAGCCTTCTAGACAACCCAAAGGCTCCGATTGTCGAGGGCTAGGACCTCCTGGGGTTTCGGCGGGCCTGGGGTTTAAAGCGCCTGGATCCAGGGATACACCGATAGCTCCACCCAGATGCCTTCGCGCCAATAAATATCGCCATGGAGCAGGGCCTCCACCTGGTCCTGGCTTTCGGCCTCGTAGATGCCAAAAACCTGGCGGCTATCTGCTGTGGGCCCCAAGGTGATCAGCAGGCCGTCCTCTTGCTGCTGGCGCAAGCCGGCTAGGTGGTGCTCCCTGAAGGGCGCGCGCTTCTCCAGGGCGTTGTCGCAGTAGCGACCCCAAAGCACAAAGCGCATGGCAACGGTTTAAAGCACAACTGAAGACCCTAAAACCTGGCTGGCCCAAGCCCGGTTCAGCAGCATGGGGAGAGCCAAGTCGCTCGCCCAGTCATGGTCCCAGCCCGCGATAGCGCCCTGCGCTTGCGCAGCCTGTGGCAATGCTGGTTTCTAGCCCTGCTGTTCCACACCGGCCTGGGGCTGATGCCCCTGTTCCATGGTGTGCCGGTGGAGATTGCCAGCCCTCTGGATCCAACTGCGGTGGTAGTGGTCTTTCGGGTGATGCTGATGGCTGTGATGCTGGCAATCGGAGTGCTGATCAATCGGGAAGCCCTGCTCTGGTGCCGGGATCGCAGGTTTGTTGCCAACCTGCCCCTGCCGGTTTAGGCCCCCAGGCCCGGATTAGCCTTTTTGAGCCGGCAGCACCCCAGCTGGATCAGCCAGGGCTAAGCCAGAGCGTTCCAGGGTTGCCAACAGCTCAAGATTGATCGCCTGCTGACGATCAAAGGCCAGGTTGGGGTCAGACGCATCGAGAAAGTAAACCAGCTCAAACAGCAGCCCGGCGGGGGTTAACTCCACCAGATGACAGCGATCGAAACGGACCTGGGGCCAGGGACTGATGGCGGCCTTGGCCAGGGGGGGGAAACGGGCCGCCGCCTCGGCGCCGCTATCGAGGCGCAGCAGCAGCCGCTGCAGGACGCGCCGCTCCTGCTGGTCGCCGTAGTTGCGCAGGGTTTTGGCCAGCAGGTGGGCATTGTTAATCACCACCAATTCGCCATCAAGGCTGCGCAGGTGGGTGGAGCGCAATCCAACCTTCACGACCCGACCGATGACATCGTCGAAGCGCAGCAACTGGCCCAGCTGGAAGGGCTGCTCCACCAGGATCGTGAGATAGCTGAAAAAATCCCGGGCCGGCACCCGTAGGGCTAAGCCAATGCCCAGGCCCGCCCCCGCCAAGGCCCCCAGCACGGCCGTGAGCTTCAGGCCCTGATTCTGCAAATACACCAGCAGGCCCAGCAGCCAGGTGGCGCCCCGCAGCATCGGCAACAGGTCCGCAATCCGATCCAGCCCAGCGGTTTCGCCCAGACGGTTCGCCACCGCAGCCAGCAGGCGCTCGAGGCCAGCATTGATCAGGCGCACCACCAACAGCAGAACCACCAGGCCAGAGGCGGCTTGGTAGAGCTGGTTGGCCTGGGCCGCCAGCGGTAGGGCCGCCCAGCTCCAGTTCGCGACCAGGACTAGGGCCAACTGGCTAGCCGCTCGCAAGGTCGGGCCGGCCAGGACGGGATCGACCTGGCCCCGGCACCGGCTCAGGGCCAACTGACGCTGGGCCAAGGCGCGCATCACCTGCACGGCCGCCAGACCCAGGGCCAGCCGGCAGACGGCGGCAACTAGGGGGTGGTTGATCGGCAAGCCTGGGGCAAAACCGGCCTGGAGGCTCGCCAGGCAGAAGCCAGGGGCGATCAGAGTCAAGTTCAGGGGTCTAGGGCAGCGCGCAGCTCGGCGCAGAAGGCGGCGGCGGCAGCGGCTGTTGCTGGGGCCGGCTCCTGGGGAGCGGCCGCCGCCGCCGCCGCCATCACCTTCACCAAGGCGCTGCCGACGATGGCGCCATCGGCCCCCCAATCCCTGACCTGCCTGGCCTGATCCGCGGTGGCGATGCCAAAGCCCACCGCCACCGGCGTGGGGCCCATGGCCTTGAGTTGCTGCACCAACCCTTCAACCCGGCCCTCCAGGCTGGTGCGGGTGCCGGTCACACCGGTCACGGAGACCAAATAGGTAAAACCACGGCTGGCGGCAGCGATGCGGACCATCCGCTCAGTGGGAGTGGTGGGGGCCACCAGCAGCACCAGATCCAGGCCCTGGGCGGCAGCCAGGGGGGAGAGCTTGGCGGTTTCCTCCAAGGGGAGGTCGGGCACCACAAGACCGGCCGCGCCGGCGGCGGCGGCCTCCTGGCAGAAGCGCTCCATGCCCCGGCTCAAGAGGGGGTTGCTGTAGGTGAACAGCACCACTGGAGTATGCAACTCCCCCTTGAGGCTGGCGAGCATCTCCAGTACCCGGCCCGGGGTGGTGCCAGAGGCCAGGGCCCGGCCGGCTGCGGCCTGGATCACGGGCCCATCGGCGAGGGGGTCGCTATAGGGGATACCGAGCTCAATCAGGTCGGCGCCAGCCCCCTGGAGGGCCAGCAGGCTGGCCCGGGTCGTGGCCAGGTCTGGATCGCCAGCCACCAGGAAGGGCATCAGGGCACAGCGCCCCTCCTGCTTGAGCCGCGCAAAACAGCGCTGGATCAAGGTGGCGGATCCGGCAACGGGGGAGATCGCGTCAGCGCTCATCGGGCCGATTGGCAGGCAATGACCGTGAGCCTATGGGGCGGTCGGTCCTCACGGCTCGGCGGAATCGTCTAGCTGGCCCAGGTCCCGCAGCAACTTTTCCTGCTCGGCCGCTGGCAGGGCCTCAAACTGCTTCTGGAGCTCGTCTTCGGTGGCGGAGTCATAGCGGCTGCGATACTCCCGCCGCTGCTGCATGTAGGTCATGTTGCCGGTGACCACCCGGAACAGGTAGGAGCCGATCCAGCCGATCACAATCAGAATCAGGACGGCTTCAGCGGCAATCCCGGCCGAAGCCTCGCCGAAACCGGCCAGCTGAAACAGCCCGTAGCCACCAGCCCCGAGGCCAAAGAAGGCAACTCCCAGGATCAGGGCCTTGCCGCGGGTCATGCCATTGGGCGATGAGGCGGGCGCAGAGGGGGGCGTGGCCATCAGGCCTTGCCCTGGCCTGCCATGCGCAGATTCAGGAACGGTGAGAACAGGATCAGGCCAGGGAAAAACAGGAACACCAGGCCGTAAATCCCCGTGCGCTCAAGCTTGCCCATCACCATCCAGCGCCGGTTCATCCACCAGTAGAGGGCCAGGGGCACCACCACCAGGTAGGCGCCACCCAGGACCCCGGCCGCGCCGAGGGCCAGAAGGATGTCGGTGCTTGGCAAGCCAGGCAAAACCACGGAGCCACGATCGATCAAGCCCCCTGAATCTAGGATGGCCAGGCGGTGGGCGCCCAGGGGTCATCGCAGCGGGGGCATGGCGAAATTGGTAGACGCAGCGGACTTAAAATCCGCAGGCCGCAAGGCTGTGGGGGTTCAAGTCCCCCTGCCCCCATCGTCCAATGCACCAATCTAAGGATTAGCGGCCCATGGCCGATGGCTTCGATTACAAGCGGAAGCCCCAAATATGGCGACTTGATCAATCCCTTCGAAAGCCCATCCAAAAGCCCAATGAAAAGCCCGGCGACGAGGCACCGGGCTGATCATCCATTCCTCCTAATCAAACGGAGCTTTAAGCAGTAAGCACTGCTGACGTTAGACCCATGTTGTCATGGCGGTTGTTTGAGAGGTAAACATTTCGGAGCAACCAACGGCGTCGCCTGGGGCCTTGGGCTTTGAGCGTCAATGTCCATCCCTTGGGGCACCTAACACGATGCAAAGGGGGACCAAATGGCCTGGACAAGCTGAATGAGTTGAGACTGTTGGAGCAGGGGCCGCAGCGTCAGTTGGCTCCTAGGTGTTGCTCAGGGGGGGTGTCTTCCATCAATGGAGCCTCCGAATCCCGTCCCATTCACAATCGATCAACCGGCCTGAAGATGCAATAGGAGTTTGTACGGATTAGGGGGAACATCGGGCCTTGGCAGGCAACAACGGGCCTTAGCCAGCAACAACGGGCACCCCCCCGGCGTGCGGGCGGGGGCGCCAGGGAGTGCCGGACTCCGCCAGAGTTGGGCGACTGCATCCGAGCCATGGTCCTGCTCCCACCCTTCTGCCCGCTCGCTGGATTGAACGCGTTGCGGATCGCCGGCTTGCGGGCCACGGTGCTGCTGCTCCTCACCCTGCTGATCAAGGCCAAGATCCGCATCCAGGCCTTTTCGGCTTTGGGCATTGCCCTGTTGCTACTGCAAACCCTGATTGCTCTGGCCGTGCTCGCCCCGCTCGCCCTCGCTGCCATCGCCGCGGCCGCCTATGGCCTCAATCAGCGCTCCAAGGCGGCCTGATCTCCCCAGCGAAGCACTGCCGCCCACCCCCGATGCCAGACGCCCCCTATCTCGATCTCCAGTCGATTGAGGCC